>Ga0209254_10003784_pt1 | contig 13804 bp, 11 predicted proteins | sample FrelakmetDIP11DI_FD_187148 | JGI IMG/M metagenome (GOLD analysis project Ga0209254, IMG submission 187148) | Freshwater lake sediment microbial communities from the University of Notre Dame, USA, for methane emissions studies - DIP11 DI (SPAdes)... | ecosystem: Environmental > Aquatic >...
GGAGCTGACCTCTTTTACTATGACGAGTGACCTGTTCACAGAACCCGACACAAGTTCCACACAGAGCGCTGAAGCAGTCGACGCCGCTTATCAACCGCTTGCTGCGCGCTTACGTCCGCGAACTCTTGCAGAATTTTCCGGACAGACTCATATACTTGCCCGGGGCAAAGCCCTGCGGCAGGCAATAGACAGCGGTCAATTACACTCAATGATTTTCTGGGGTCCCCCGGGGGTTGGCAAAACGACGCTGGCGAGAATTGCTGCCGGTCACGCTAATGCACATTTCCTGCAGATATCCGCAGTGCTCAGCGGTGTCAAGGACATACGCGGGGCCGTAGCCCAGGCCAGGCAGCATAGGATTAACGGTCGCGATACGGTTTTGTTTGTTGATGAGGTGCATCGTTTCAACAAATCGCAGCAGGACGCTTTCCTGCCCTATGTCGAGGATGGCACAATCATTTTTATTGGAGCCACCACTGAAAATCCGTCCTTTGAACTGAACAACGCATTGTTATCGCGTGCTCGCGTCTATAAGTTGCGCCCTCTTGATTCCACCGAAATCGAGCTGGTGTTGGCCCGCGGTATGTACGCACTTGGCGCCGGTGTGACGGCAGGCGAGGGTTGCCTGGCATTGATAGCGGCACAGGCCGATGGTGACGCACGCCGGGCGCTCAATCTGTTGGAGCTGGCCGCGGACCTGGCCGAAGAGGGCGGGATTACCGTCAACACGCTGCAGGAAGTGCTGCAGGCATCGCTGCGGCGCTTCGACAAAGGCGGTGATCTGTTTTACGACCAGATAAGTGCGCTGCATAAGGCTGTCCGGGGCAGTTCTCCGGATGCGGCTCTGTACTGGTTTTGTCGCATGCTGGATGGCGGTTGTGATCCGCTGTATATCGCGCGTCGCGTTGTGCGCATGGCCAGCGAGGACATAGGTAATGCCGATCCGCGGGCACTGACCCTGTCCCTGGAGGCCTGGCAGGTGCAGGAGCGCCTTGGTAGCCCCGAGGGCGAACTGGCTATTGCGCAGGCCATAATCTACCTGGCGTGTGCCGCCAAGAGCAACGCGGTCTACACCGCGTACAAGGCCGCCCGGGCCGACGTGGAGCAAGGTGGTACGCAAGAGGTACCACTGCATCTGCGCAATGCGCCGACTGCGTTAATGAAAGACATGGAGCATGGGGCCGAGTACCGTTACGCCCATGACGAAGCGGAAGCCTACGCGGCCGGGGAAAACTACTTTCCTGAAATGCTGCGTGATCGTCAGTACTATTTCCCGGTGGAGCGGGGGCTGGAGCAGAAGATCCGGGAAAAACTCAAATACCTGCGTGAAAGAGACAAAATCAGTACAATACGCCGCTACAGTTAGGCCGGTTATGCAAGCATGAAATATCTTTTTTTCATTGCTCTGGGGGGAGCTTCCGGCTCCGTATCGCGTTATTTGTTGGCGAACTGGGTGCATGGTTTATGGGAAGGAAAATTGCCCATGGGAACCCTCCTGGTGAATGTGCTTGGCTCCTTTGCTATCGGCATTGTCTACGTGATGGTGGTGGAGCGACAGTTTATTCACGCGGATTGGCGTGGCGTGTTGATGGTTGGTTTTCTGGGTGCGTTTACCACTTTCTCGACCTTCTCCCTGGAGACCATCAACCTGTTTGAAGCTGGACACGCCATCCACGCTTTGGCGTACATGTTTGGCAGTGCCATCATCTGCGTAGTGGTGGCAGGGGTTGCCATGCATCTGACGCGGGTATTGATTTAGGCGGTCGGGCTGGTAGCCCCAAATTTTGTGTGAATCTTGTCACAGGAACTAGCAGCATGTTGGATATCAAGGTGGTCAGGCAGGACCCCCAGCGCATCGCGACGGCGCTCGCTGCCCGCGGTTTTTCTTTTGATGTGGCCCATTTCAATGCGCTGGACGCGCGGCGTAAACAGGCTGACATCGATTGCCAGAATTTGTTGGCTGAGCGCAAGAGTGCGTCCAAAAAAATCGGTATCCTGGTGAGCCAGGGCATGAACGTAGACAACGCCAAGGCACAGGTGAATGAATCGCTGGAAAAAATCGCCGCGCAGCTCGATGTACTGACCGAGCAGGCCAGGCAGGCCCAGGGTGAATTGGAAGACCTACTACTGTGTACACCCAATATTCCCGCCGAGGATGTGCCAGCGGGGAAAAACGAAGCAGACAATGTTGAAATTCTACGCTGGGGCGAGCCAAAGAACTTTGAGTTTCAGGTAAAGGACCACGTGGCACTGGGCGAGGCCCTGCAGCTACTGGACAGCGAGACGGCCGTGAAGATAAGCGGTTCGCGCTTTACAGTACTTTACGGTAACCTGGCCAGGCTGCACCGCGCACTGATCCAGTTCATGCTCAATCTGCATATTGAGGAACACGGGTATGCAGAAGTTTACGTACCTTACATCGTCAACCGGGAGTCACTACTGGGCACCGGGCAACTGCCCAAGTTTGAAGAAGACTTGTTCAAGCTGCGTTCTGAGCAGGATTTGTACCTGATTCCGACGGCCGAAGTGCCGGTGACCAACATTGCGCGCGACAGAATATTTGAGGACGCCGAGATGGGCGAGGCGGGCCTCCGGTTTGCCTGCCATACGCCGTGTTTTCGCAGTGAAGCGGGCAGTTATGGTCGTGATACAAGGGGTATGATCCGCCAGCATCAGTTCGAGAAGGTCGAGCTGGTGCAATTGGTGCGTGCACAGCAGTCTGCCGCTGCGCTAGAACAACTGACAGCCCACGCAGAGCAGGTTTTGCAATTGCTTGTACTGCCGTATCGCAAGATGGTTTTGTGCGCCGGAGATATGGGCTTTGGCGCCAGAAAAACCTACGACCTTGAGGTGTGGCTGCCGGCACAGGATACTTACCGCGAGATTTCTTCTTGCAGCAGTTTTGGTGACTATCAGGCGCGGCGGATGCAGGCGCGGTGGCGTAACCCGGCTACCGGTAAGCCGGAGCTGCTACATACCTTGAACGGCTCCGGCCTGGCGGTGGGGCGCACCCTGGTAGCCATCATGGAAAATTATCAGACCGCCGACGGTAGTATCGCAGTCCCACCTGTACTTCAGCCCTATATGGGCGGCGTGAGCGAACTCAAGGTATAGAATTTTGGAATTTCTTCCCGTCTGCCTGAAACTCACCGATGCTCCGGTGGTATTGGTGGGCGGCGGCACGGTGGCCACGCGAAAAGCCCGGCTGCTGCTGCGTGCGGGCGCTAACTTGACTGTAGTGTCGCCTGATATCAGCAAAGAGCTGGAGGCGCTGTTGGCTGAACACGGCGGCGTGTGGCAAAAGACCTGCTACCGGGACGTCGATCTGCACGGCAAGAAACTCGTCGTGGCTGCGACGCCGCATCGGTCTACTAATGAGCAGATCTTTCGCGACGCCACTGCGCTATCGATGCTGGTAAATGTAGTCGACACACCGGAACTCTGTACTTTTATTTTTCCGTCTATCGTTGATCGCGACCCACTGGTGATTGCCATTAGCAGCAGTGGCCGCAGTCCGGTGTTGGCGAGAATTCTGCGCCGCAAGATCGAAGCACTGGTGCCTGCTGCTTATGGGCGCCTGGGGGTATTTGCCGGGCGTTTTCGCCAGCTGGTGAAAGACCACATTCCCCAGGACAGCCTGCGTCGACTGTTCTGGGAACAGGTTCTGGAAGGGGCAGTAGCGGAGCAGGTGCTTTCGGGTAGGGAAAGCCAGGCGGAACAACAACTGCGTGAGCGCCTGCAAGACACCAGTGATCTGTGCGTGGGTGAGGTTTACCTCGTTGGCGCCGGACCCGGTGACCCGGACTTGCTGACTTTCAAGGCGGCGAGGTTGCTGCAGAACGCCGATATTGTGTTATACGACCGGCTGGTGTCTCCGGCCATCGTCGATATGGCCAGGCGCGATGCACAGCGCATTTACGTGGGAAAACGCCGTGCCGACCACACACTGCCGCAGACCGAAATCAACCAATTGCTGGTGGATCTGGCGCTACAGGGCAAGCGTGTTGTTCGCCTCAAGGGAGGCGACCCCTTTGTGTTCGGTCGCGGCGGGGAGGAGATTGAACTGCTGGCCAGACACCGTATTCCGTTCCAGGTGGTGCCGGGAATCACTGCTGCCAACGGCGCAGCCTGCTACGCGGGTATTCCACTCACCCACCGGGACTACGCCCAATCGGTTCGGTTTGTGGCTGGATACCTCAAGGGAGATTCCGTGCAGCATGACTGGAGTACGTTCCAGTCGACGACTGAGACCCTGGTTTTCTACATGGGGCTGCTGGGATTGCCGGTGATCTGTGAGCAGTTGCAGGCCCATGGCCGGTCACCCGATACACCGGTGGCGCTGGTGGAGCGGGGTACACAATTGGAACAACGGGTACTATTGGGCACTCTGGCGACGATGGTTGACGTGGTGGCCCGCGCGCAACCTGGAGGGCCTACGCTGATAATTGTGGGCGATGTTGTGCGCCTGCATGAAGATCTGTCCTGGTTCGGCCAGACTGACGCTTAGTGCACCAGCGCTTTCCCACTGTGCACAGCATAGCTCTGCTGTTTTAACAGGAGGACATCGACCAGTACACGACCAGCCTCAATGAGCAGTACGTCGTCGTCCTCTTTCTCGTCCTCTTTTTCAATGTCATCGTCGCCTTCTTCATCGATGGCAGCCTGCTGGTCCAGGTCATCGGTATCTGCTTCCTCATGCTCCAGAGCGGTCAGCAGTTCCTCCCCGCGAGCCTTGCGCCGCTTGTTCTCAATGTTGAGAGCTTTTTGTTCCTGCGAGTCGCGCAGTGCGATCCGCGCCTTTTCATTCAGTGGCAGGTTGGTAATTTGGCGTGTTTCCTGCGCCAGCTCAATCTGGTCCTCCAGAAAAATAAAGTCCGGATTGTGGGCGCTGCGCTTTTGGAATTGCGACTGGATGGCAGGCAACACAGTAGACAATTCTCCATAATTGCTGTGGCGGATAGGACTGATCTGGTCCCAGTTAAGGGCGTGGTCAAGTGCGCTTTCCCCAATTTCTTCAGTGTCAAAGATTGTTGGGAATTCCACATCAGGTACAACACCTCTATGCTGTGTGCTTTCACCGGAGATGCGATAAAACTTGCTTTCAGTGATTTTTAGTTGACCTTCGGTGAGAGGAATGAGCGTTTGCACCGTACCTTTACCAAAAGACCGGTCTCCTACAATAATACCGCGTTCATAGTCCTGTATGGCGCCGGCAAAAATTTCGGAAGCGGAGGCGCTCAGGCGATTTACCATTACGACCAACGGGCCTTTGTAGTACGGACCTTTCAGTCGCTTGCCGTCTCGCCAGACCCTGCGTGATGAATGACGGATCTGTACCGTAGGGCCATATTCGATAAATAGCCCGGTAAGTTCATTGGCCTCCTGCAGGGAACCGCCGCCATTGTTACGCAGGTCGACAATGATACCGTCCACCCCTTCGGTCTCTAATTCCTGCAGCAGATTTTTTACATCCCGCGTGGTGCTCTTGTAATCCTCGTCACCCCGGCGCATGGCGTCGAAGTCGATATAGAACGCCGGTATATCGATTACCCCAACCTTGATGACCTTGTTACCTTCTGGTATTTCGATCACTTTCTTCTGAGCGGATTGTTCCTCCAGTTTTACCTTATTTCTTACAATCGTGATGATCCTGCGTTCGTCGGCGGATTTTGACTTTGCCGGGATTACCTCAAGGCGTACGGTGGTATCCTTGGGGCCGCGAATCAGTTCCACAACTTCATCCAACCTCCAGCCAATCACGTCCTCCAGGGGGCTATCCACACCCTGACCGACTGCCACAATGCGATCGGCTGGCTGTAAATCTCCCTGCTTGTCTGCGGGTCCTTTGGCCACAAGGCTGGCTACTTTGGTGTATTCATCATCCATTTGCAGGACTGCGCCGATTCCTTCCAGCGACAGGCTCATGTTGATATTGAAATTCTCTGTGCTTCTTGGCGACAAATAGTTGGTATGCGGATCGTACAGTTCAGTCAGGGCGTTGGCGTAAATCTGGAATACATCCTGACTGTTGTATTGTTTTACGCTCTTGAGCTGGCTGGTGTAACGTTTTTGCAGGGTGGGGACGATTTCATCCTTGGGCTTGTCAGCCAGTTTCAGGCTCAGCACCTGGTTCTTGAGTTGCTTGCGCCAGCGGTCGTCCAACTCTGCCTGATTTTTGGCCCACTGGATATCCTCCGCATCAATGGGGACACTCTCATCGACGCTGAAGTCCAAGGCAGCCACAGCTGCGGGTAGAGTCGTGACCAAATGGTCCAGCCGATCCTGCAGTCGCTGGTGATAACGGTTGAATATGGCGAATCCCGCATCCAGCTTGCCTTCCTGGAGCTGGTCATCCATGACTGAGCGATATTGCTCGAACTCGGCGATATCTGCCGCGGTGAAGAACATTTTGCCGCTGTCCAGGCTCTTGACATAGTTGTCCAGGTGTTGTGACGAGAGATCATCAGCATAGGCCAGTCCGGCGTAATGGCGTTCCTGGAGTTGTTCGATCATCTCCACGATAGTATCCCGCTGGGCTTCCGTCGCTTCAATCAGGCTCCATGCAGGTACTGACAGAGCCCATATCAGGGCTGTGGAAAAGGCGAGGATGACGGCACCCTTTATCTTACGTAATGGACTCAAAATCGTCTTACCTGAAGTAGGCGGCATTTCTCTGCTTTGGCAGAGCGCTCAATGGGTTTAAGTACCACAAATTAGGCTACCTATATAGCATAAAGTTCATTGGGCTTTGAATCAGAGTTCTATTTTTGTGAATCATGCACATCTATCGTATATACACCAACGACCTGGCCATAAGTTGTCATGGCTTTTTTGCAGATCGGACGGCCGCAAGGAGTTGCGATCTCAGTTGCCGCCAGAGGTTTCTTTTTCGAACTCCGCGATTGCCTGTTCCACCGGGCCCAGCATGGCGGCCGCGCGAGGGTAGCCCGCATACTGGGCAATAAACAGCAGGAACTCGCGGGCTTCTGCCGGGTTTATTTCGCCGCGTTTGAGTGACGCCTTGATCTGGATCTTGAATGTGGTGGCCTCGCCTTTTTCCGCAATAATCCCCAATAACAGGATACGCTTGTCGCGCATGGACAGCGTGTCACGCGTCCACAGTTCGGCAAACAATTGCTTAAGCATAATATCAGTGAAGGCGTAGCCTTCGGGGGGCACCACCACATCGCCGGCATAGACATCCTTTATTGTTTCCTCGCCCAGGGTGCGGCGTTCCTTGTCGTTCATCCTTTTGTCTCCTGTGGGCCTAGTCAAGCGTGCCGAAAATTTTATCGTAGATAAGTGTAATGGTGGCGTAGTTGCCCTTGTGCATGTTTTCATGGTGTACATGATGCTTCGCAACGATCCAGTTAATGGTTTTATAGGGGAAATAGGGCAGGTCAAAGAATACATGATTGATCTGGTTGATCTGGGTGAAGATCAGGAACGTCAGGATAATGGTGACTATGTGGAATGGTCCCATCAGTGCAGCGAGTACGACGATTGAGCCCATATAAAGCGCCAACCCGACGAAGGTTTCAAAAGGGTGCACGTAATGGGCATCCAGGTAGGTGGGATTGCGCGCCTGGTGATGCACCGCGTGTATCTTACGCATGGCTCCTTGCCCATGAAACCAGAAGCGGTGCGACACATAGTAAAAAAAGTCGTAAAACATCAGGATGACGAATGTATCCAGTAGGACTTCCCAGACTGGTGGCAACGGAGAATTCCACGGAGTTATGCAAAATGGCAGCAGCAGGGTGAAGAACGTGAGATTGCAGTACATACCTACCTTCTGCGTGGCGCGCACCATCGGCGGATATTTTTCCTGGGACCACCTGGTCTTATCCATCTCCTTGTTTAGAGCGCGCATTTTTTCCAGGGCGGGCACACTGAACACCAGGCGCTTGCCTACTATGGTGATGGCAGTGATGCCAGCCAGGGCCAATAATGAGGCCAGGATGTTGTAGTGTTGCCACACGTAAGACAGCAACTCGTTGTCCATCGTCATTTACCTCGTGTTGCCGGAAGGATACAGCAGTAGCCTGGCCAATGCCTGGCTGCCATGTTCTCCCAGTTGTTGCTGAAGTTGCCGGGCCAGCAGACCGATGTCAGCTGTGCCCTTGTTTTCAAAAATGTCCTGCTCAAGGAGCAGGCCGCGATACAGATTGTGCAAAGTGGAATTCATTCGTTTGAGAGCGTTTATACCGACGATCGCAGCGAATTCCTGTTCCAGTTCCACAACGCTGGACACTGAGTCCCCGACGAGAGTCTCGCCGCGCGCGGTAAATTGGAGCAGGATCTGGCGCGCATCCAGTGGATCTGCATGGCGCTGCAGGTAACCCAACTCTTCGAGTTCGCTGGCGATAACGCTGATCGCTTGCTTGCTTACGTCGTGAATGGAGGCAATCTGCTGAATGCGCCCACCAGCAGGTCCAATAAGCGTTAGTACCTGACCGAAGCACAATTTTAGTCGGGGGTGACCCTTGGCGCGAGTCAGTTCCATTAGCCGTAGCAGGATATAGTCTGCAAGTCTGGGCAGTAATCCACCCATGACGGCGTTCCCGGTTGGCGCATCGCCGTGTGCGGTGAGTCCTAGGGAGAGACTCTGATATATCTTCCACAACGAACGGCTGGCATCTGCGATTGCAGACTCGCCGACAATGTCAGCGAATTGTTTGTCCAGTTGTGCGACGATACGCAAGCCGTCGCGGCGCAGTTGTATTCCCCTTGGCGACAGGGTCAGCTGTTTGGCGCGACCATCCATAGGATCAGCCGCTCTTTCAATGTAGCCCGCAGCTTCTATTTGCTTGACGGTCTGGTTGCAGGCCTGGCGGGAGATACCTAATATTTGCGCCAGGTCAGTCAGTCTTTTGTCGCCCTCGCCAAGGAGCGTGATATATGAGGAGAAGCCAAGGCGCAGGTGTTCATGCCCACACTGCTCCTGCAGGGTGTACATCATGCTGGTCTGGAGATAGCGCGCCACGCCTAGCAGGTGCCTGGAGAAGTTATGGCGGTATCGATCCCAGGTCAGGCTGACGTCGATATTTTTTTGACTCATTGCGCTCATGGAAAAATAGTAAACACAAATTGACGAGTAGTCAATTTATATTGACATAATGAATTTACTGTCGCTACACTGCGGTGCAGTGAATGGGTGCTGGCACGCTGTACAGTCGGGAAGGGGAAAGTGAATGAGCACAAAAACCAACGTCGGCTATATCGGACTCGGCAATATAGGTAAGCCCTCAGCACTGCATCTGCTCTGCGATCCGTACAAGGTACATGTCTATGATATCTATGCGCCTGTCGTGGAGGAGTTGGTGGCAGCTGGTGCCGTTGGCTGCGCCTCGGTAGCCGAGCTGGCCAGGGCCTGTGCGCATATTGGTATCTGCGTTCGCGATGACGCCCAGGTCGATGAGTTGCTGCATGGCGAAGAAGGTATCTTTGCCCATGCAGTGCCGGGCACTCTGGTGGCAATCCACAGCACGGTGACGCAGCGCAAGCTGTTGCAATGGGCGCAACAGGCTTCCGACATTGGCCTTAACCTGATCGATGCTCCCATCACCGGGGGTGCCCACCGGGCTAAGGACGGTACCCTGTGTTATATGATAGGGGGCAGTGTGGCACAATTGGAGCAGGGCGCCCCGGTTTTCCAGACTTCCGCTGAAAAAATCGTACATGCAGGGCCTATCGGTTCCGGTATCGCACTGAAACTGTGCAATAACTTCATCCAGTACACTGAGTTCGTTGCCATGGCGGAGGCCACCCGTTTGGCTGAGGCCTGTGGTCTGTCAGTGGACGTGCTGCGTGCGGTTGGCCTGTCCAACGGAGTGGTCAACGAACAGATGCATATGTTCGTCAGCGGTCGCAATGCGGTGTGCAAAACCAGTACCGAGGAGCAAATGGACCCGTATTTCGGCGCCATGGGTCGTCTTGGGCGCAAGGATCTGGAGTGTGCTCTGAGTACCGCCGCTGACAAGGGCGTTGCGATGCCCACCGCCGAATATATCCGCGACCGAATCGTGGACGTGTTCCTGGCCAAAGACCCATCACGACCCCCGGTTTGACAGGAGCCTATTGAATGAATCCCGAAACAAGATTGTTTATAAGCGGTGAGCTTTGCGCCGCAGCCTCCGGCAAAACCTACCCCAATATCAACCCCGCCACGGAAGAAGTGATGGGACAGGTCGCGGACGCTGGCCCTGCCGATATGGACAGGGCGATCGCCGCCGCGCGCCGCGCCTTTGATGATACCGACTGGTCCACCAACCACGGCCTGCGTTTGAAGTGCCTGCAGCAGTTACAGGCAGGGCTGCGCGCCGTTGAGGCGGACTTCAAGCTGCAGATTGCTGCCGAGACTGGTGCACCGTTGGGCATTTGCGGCGCGATGGGACCGCAGTGCGAACTGCCCATTGGTTTTATCGACTACACGTTAAAAAGCCTGCCGAACGTTGAGTGGAGCCGCGATATTGGTATCTCTGAGATGATGGGCGGCAAGAGTCGCCGGCTGGTGGAGAAAGAAGCCATTGGGGTGGTGGCCTGCATCACGCCCTGGAACGTGCCCCTGCAGATCAATCTCGCCAAGTGTGTGCCGGCGCTTGCCGCTGGCTGTACGATAGTACTGAAAGCAGCCCCTGATACGCCCTGGTCGGCCACAATGCTGGGCCGCGTGGTAAAAGAGTACACGGATATTCCCGCGGGCGTGTTTAACGTGATCACCTCAGAGGATCCCAGGGAAGTGGGTGACCAGTTGGTGGGCGATCCGCGGGTGGACATGGTGTCATTCACCGGGTCCACTGCGGTCGGCAAGCACATCATGGCACGCGCGGCCCAGACAGTTAAAAAAGTGTTTCTGGAACTGGGTGGTAAGTCTGCCAACATTATTCTCGATGATGCGGACCTTGGCTCCAGTTTACTGAGTTGCCTTGCAGTGTGTTTTCATGCGGGGCAGGGTTGCGCCATTCACACCCGACTGCTGGTCCCCCGGTCGCGGCAGGCGGAAGTCGAGGCGCTGCTGCCGACCTACTTCGGTTTCATCCAATACGGGGATCCGGGTTCGGAGAGCCAGATCATGGGCGCACTGGTGAATGCCCGCCAGCGCGAACGCGTGCTCGCCTATATCGAAAAGGGCAAGGCGGAGGGAGCACGCCTCTTGCTCGGTGGCGGGGTGCCGGCCCATCTGGAAAAAGGTTACTACGTCGAGCCCACAGTGTTTATGGACGTGAACAATGATATGACGATCGCCAGGGAGGAGATATTCGGCCCGGTGCTGGCGGTCATTGCCTACGACAACGAGGATGATGCGGTGCGCATCGCCAATGATTCGGACTACGGCCTGTCAGCGGGCGTTTGGTCGGCGAGTGAAGAGCGCGCGCTGGCAGTCGCCCGCCGCATCCGCGCTGGCACTGTCAATGTCAATGGCGGCAATTTCTACGGCGCAGATGCGCCATTCGGTGGCTATAAGCAAAGCGGCATAGGACGGGAAATGGGTCGCGAAGGCTTCGAGGAATATCTGGAGACCAAAACGATAGCGATCGGCGCATGACATGAGTAGCGATTTACAAAACAGGGTCTACATTGTCACTGGCGGCTCCCGGGGCTTTGGTTTGGCTATCGCCAAAAACCTGGTGGAGCACGGCGCCCGGGTAGGGCTCATCAGCCGCAGCCAGTCGGGCCTGGATCAGGCGGTTGCGGCAATTGGCACTGATCATGCGTTCGGCGTGGCCGCCAATGTGGGATCGCGCACGGAAATACGCACCGCGTTTGGCTTGATCAAGAACCATTTCCAGCGCCTGGATGGACTGGTCAATAATGCCGGTCTCGCCATGCCCAACACGGTGGAGAATCTCATCGAGGACGAAGTGATGAGCCAGGTCCAGACCAATTTCCTGGGTACGGTGTTCTGCTCCCAGGCGGCCATCTCGCTGCTGCGTGGCGGCGACAATCCGCGCATAGTCAACATTTCATCCGCGAGTGCCTGGCATTACGACGAGATGTGCCACCTGTCAATCTACGCCTCTACCAAAGCAGCGGTAGAGCGTTTTTCCAGGGATCTGCGTGAAGAGTTACAGGTTGATGGTATCGGCGTAACCTGCATTCGCCCGGGCGGCGCCTGGACGAGTTTTGCCGACAGCTGGGAAAAAGGTCCGACTGAGACTGCGTTTGCGGCATGGAAGGACGCAGGCACTTATATGGATACCGGCATGGATGTCTCCCATGTGGGCGAAGCAGTGCGGTACGCTCTGTCACAGCCTCCTGGCGTGGCGGTCGATCTGCTGGAAATACGCCCCACTGTTCTAACATCAAAATAATTCTTTTTACGAGGAAAACCCCATGGATTTTTCTGGCAAGACGGTAATTGTGACTGGCGCCGGCGGCGGCATTGGCGAGGGTTACGCTATGGCCTGCGCGCAACGCGGTATGAACGTGGTGATCGCCGAACTTAACCCGGAGGGCGGGCAGCGGGTTGCTGACGTGATCAACAAGAGCGGCGGCAGCGCACTTTTTGTCAAAACTGATGTGGGCTCCGAGGACTCTACCAAAGCCTGCGCCAAGGCCACGGTGGATAAGTACGGTGCGATCAATTACCTGATCAATAATGCCGCGATCTTCGGTGATATGAAAATCGAGGGCTATTTGAACGTGGATATGGATTATCTCGAGAAGTTCATGCGTATTAATGCGCACGGCTGCCTCATCATGACACGTGCGGTGGTTGACTCTATGACCGCCGCTGGCGGTGGTGCGATTATCAACCAGTCCTCCACGGCCGCCTGGATGGGCACGGGTTTCTACGGTGTCGCCAAACTTGCGGTCAACGGGATTACCCAGAGCCTCGCTAATGAGTTGGGCTGGCGTAAGATTCGAATCAATGCGATTGCCCCCGGCCCTACCGACACTGGTGCGCTGAATAAGGTTGCGGGAGATTACGCCAAGGAGATGATCAAGAACATGCCCATCAAACGCCTGGGCCAGCCCAGTGATTTGGCCGAGGCCGCATTATTCCTGCTCTCCGATGAAGCCAGCTGGATCACCGGTCACATTCTGAATGTGGATGGCGGCCAGTTTATGCGTCCCTAGGAGAGATCGACCGTGGCGAATATTCTAATCGTAGGCGGGACTGGTCTCACGGGAGCGCATGCCGCACTGCATCTGCGCGAGGCCGGGCACGGGGTGACACTCATGTCGCGCACTGCACCCGCGCTGGACAGCTTGGGGGACTTTGAACATCTTGTTGGCAACTATGTGGATGAGGATTTGCCTGTTGAGGCGCTCAGTTGCTTTGACCAGATGGTGTTTGCCGCTGGAGCGGATATTCGACAGTTACCGCCTGGAGAAGACGACACCGCATTCTTTGACCGGGTGAACACACACGCGATACCGCGCTTCTTCCGGCGGGCTAAAGATGCAGGGATACAACGCGCTGTATATGTCGGCACCTACTATCCCCAGGTCGTCCCGGAAAAGATCAACAGTAGCCCCTATTTACGTTCCCGTCATCTGGCGGATGAGGGTGTGCGTGCGCTGAACTGCCCTGGTTTCAACGTTTGCAGCGTGAATGCGCCGTTCATACTTGGTTATGTCCCGGGTATTGCGCTGCCGCATCTGCAGGTATTGGTGCAGTACGCCGCCGGACGTTTGGAAGGTATGCCGATCGTGGCACCTGCTGGAGGGGTTAACCATATCTCCAGCAAGTCCATGTCCGAAGCCATTGCAGGAGCACTGGAGAGGGGTGTCGGGGGTAGGGCATATCTGGTGGGTGACGAAAACCTCAGCTGGAAGACGTACCTGGAGATGTACT
>Ga0209254_10003785_pt1 | contig 13802 bp, 13 predicted proteins | sample FrelakmetDIP11DI_FD_187148 | JGI IMG/M metagenome (GOLD analysis project Ga0209254, IMG submission 187148) | Freshwater lake sediment microbial communities from the University of Notre Dame, USA, for methane emissions studies - DIP11 DI (SPAdes)... | ecosystem: Environmental > Aquatic >...
GGGCTTGAGCCCATCGCGCGCATCGGGTAGGGCGCGGGCAACGATCACGCTCATGGCGTAATCCAGGTAGGCGAGGCGCATTTGTTGGTCGATGTCGACTTGTTCAATGGTTCCGATATCCATAAGAATTCCTTATTTGATCGAATGGACAAACTAACCGTTTGTCCTACACTTACTTGATCGAATGGACAAACTAACCGTTTGCCCTACACTTTTAGCTAATGCAATGGGATGGAGTTTCCCGAGGCACGAACTCGAATTATACCTCTATGCCACCTTTCGTTCCTGAAAATAGGTGAGTTCCTCAGAATCTATAGAATAATCATCGATTACTACTTGACTTTTTTTGATTATGCTTTATAATGTAATTAACTTTGTATCGCAAAGTAAATAATATTACAAAGGAGAAAGCGTATGTCTGAACCACTTGACCTCAAAACAATTGAAAAAAAGGCTTTCAGAGCCGTTCATCAGGATGGTTTGTGGGATATCTATATCGGCGGTATTGTGATGAGCATGTCTGTCCTGGCGTATTCGACTTCCAGTGAAGCCAAACCGTTCCTACGTTTTGGACTCTATTTGGCAGGAATGGGATTATCTTATCTCCTCTTCTGGGCAGGTAAAAAATATATCACCGTCCCCCGCCTGGGCCAGGTGAAATTTGGCCCCCGGCGCCAGAAACGCAGGTTGACCATGATGATCGTCCTGGCAGGAATCGTCCTGCTGCAGCTTGTCATTCTCGCAGGGACAATCTTCTTGTGGCAGAATCCGGAAAGGGCAGCCGTTTTAGGGTTTTCTCAAACCGATCCTGATCTTGAACGCTTGCTGGTGGCGACCGTCGGGGCTTTGTTCGTGGGTCCCAGCATGGTCTTCCTGGCTTATTTCAATGAGTTCATGCGCGGCTACTACATTGCAGTCATCCTGTCTCTGGCGGTCTTTTCACTGATCTGGTTCGGAGAGCCTGTTTACCTGATCCTTTCGGGGCTTCTGATCCTGATTCCAGGTGTGGTGCTTTTCATCCGCTTCCTACGTAACCATCCCCTGCCTCCGGCTGAGGTTAGCTATGACTGAACCACTGCTCAACCCGGAACTGGCTGGCCTCACTGAGATCGACCGCCTGGTGCACGAGCCGGCCCGACTGATGCTGATGGCGGTGCTGTATGTCATCGACAGCGCTGATTTTATCTTTCTGATGAACCAAACCGGGATGACCTGGGGCAATCTTTCAGCGCATATGAGTAAGCTGGAAGAAGCTGGTTACCTGGAAGTGGAGAAATCTTTCAAAGGCAGGCGCCCCAATACCATGCTCCGCCTCACCCCTCAGGGAAGGTCTGCCTTCCAGGCTTATCGCTCAAAAATGAAGCAGGTACTGGATCATTTGCCGGAATAAGGTAATCCATCGAAAAAAACTACCGCCCCAGGGATGCCAAATCCTGGGGCGGTACATTTTGTAATTCACCTTTATTTCGTTTTCAAATACTCATCAATCGCTTTGGCAGATTGACGACCGGCAACCATCGCAGTGACCACCAGGCTGGGGCCTGTAACGCCATCTCCGCCGGCGTAGATTCCCGGAAGGGAAGTGGCGCCTGTTTCAGGGTCGGTGACGATCAGGCCATAATTTTTAGTTTGCAGGCCAGGGGTGGTCTCACCGATGATGGGGTCGGGCCAGTATCCCAGGGCGAGGACGGCCGTATCAGCTTCGAAGAAGAAATTGGAGCCCTCGATGGGAACAGGCCTGCGGCGTCCCTTGGCATCTGGCTCGCCCAACTGCATGCGAATGCATTCTAATTTTTCCAGGTGTCCATTCTCGCCGGCAATGAAGCGGATCGGTTGGGTGAGGAATTGGTAATGAGCGCCTTCTTCAAGCGCCATCGTCCGGTCGTGGCAGCCGCCGGGCATTTCTTTGAGCGTGCGCCGGTAAAGGCAGGTGACTTCATCCGCTCCCAGGCGCAGCGCGGTGCGCAAACAGTCTGAGGCGGTATCACCACCGCCAATGACCACCACGCGTTTCCCAATCTCAGGGCGGGCTTGCAGCTCAGGGGGCAGCAGCTCTAAGGGCAGGCTGGCGCGCGCCAAGAAATCAGTGGCTTTGAACACGCCGGGCAGATCTTCACCAGGAGCTTCCATGGGAGCATCTACCAGCGTTCCGACACCCACAAAGATCGCTTGAAAACCATCGGCAAATAGATCGACGATCTTCTTGCCTTTTCCAATGTAGGTGTTGGGGACAAATTTTACCCCAGCGCGTTCCAGGTCGCCAATGCGGTTGAAAACAATTTCTTTCGGGATTTTGAAATTGGGTATGCCGTAGGTGAGCAGGCCGCCCGGAGCAGGCTTGGCATCGAAAATGGTCACACTGTGTCCCATCTTTACAAGCTGTTCGGCACACCCCATGCCAGCCGGACCAGCGCCGACAATCGCAACCTGCTTCCCAGTCGGCGTCCCTTGCGGAATTTCTACGCCGGCGTTTTTTCGCTCGTAATCTGCGACAAAAGCTTCCAGGGGACCCGTCATTACGGAGGCACGAGACTTTAGATGCGAGCATGACCCCTGGCAAAGCTGTTCCTGAGGGCACACCCGCCCGCAGATCTCGGGCATGGAGCTGGTTTCGCGATATAACTTGGCTGCCTCAAGGAACTCGCCCTGCTCAATCAACCACATGGCCGTGGGGATGTCGTTGTGCACCGGACAGGCTTCCATGCAAGGCGCCGGGTCAGGGCATTGTACACACCGGGCCGCTTCTAACATGGCTTCTTCAGGTGTCAGCGGGATGACCACATCATTGAAATCATGGATGCGTTCCTCGGCGGAACGAGTAGAAACGTCAAGCGAAGGCGCACGGGCGCGGGCCTTCCGGTCGATGGCCAGGAACTCTCTGGGTATTCCCTGAGACATAAGTTTCCTCCTAATCGTGTTCTGTGAAAGGATAGTAAGCTATGCTCACACAGATTGGAAAGATGATTGGTTATGAACCATGCGATCTAGGCAGCTTTCAGGATTGTAAAAAGTATACCGAATTACTCTTCTTTGAGTAAAGTCGCGGATGTCACGATTTCTTGTGACAGTTGTCATAGTGGAGAGAGAAAAAAAGCAGGGATGCAGACTTCCGCATCCCTGCTGGTCTTCCGCTGCTCGTCTATGGCTGGCTGGGTACGGGAACCATCCCATCCAGGATAATCTCCAGCGCCATGGTATGGCTGCACTGTTTTCGGCTCTGGAAGAAATCACAATCACAGTGCCAAACACCCTCTTTAAAATTCACGATGTGCGGGTTATTATCCCCATCAAAAGTCACCGTAAGTGAATCAATGCGAATCCGATCGCGCTCTTCAGCATACCGCTTGGCCTTCTCGATCTTGCGCATCAATCCTGAGTCCATCTTTTTTTTCAATTCTCCTTTCGATTTAGAATGGTAAACAAAAGGCACGCCGCGAAAGCGCGCGTGCCTCGGTCAGATAACCAGCAGGGAGACTTTTTCTAAAAACACTCGCATAGGCGTTTTCCAATCTCGTTTTCAGTATAAACTCTTTCCAGGATAAAGTCAACGGTGATATTTTTCGAGTATGATTAATCTTACAAAAACGTTCGTTTCTCCTTGATGTCCATGAATATTTATGAAATTATATCAAATTCGTCACATTTATGACTTTATTACGTCATAGAGAGTGAGATGGAAGCAAACATGACATTTACCACTACTCAAACTGATAGTAGACAGGCACTCGCAGATATGTATGAAGAACACAGCCCTGGCCTCTTCCGCTATGCTTTTCGTTTGCTTGGAGACCAGGATGTCGCAGAAGAATGTGTTTCCGAAACCTTCAGCCGCTTCTTGCACGCTGTGCGCGATGGGGGCGGACCAAGCGATAATGCCCGCGCTTACCTGTACCGCACGGTGCATAACTGGGTGATAGATCATTACCGCCGCCAGCCACTGCCTCCACTTTCGTTGGATGAGGAGTTGCACTCTGGGGAGCAGGAGCATGTTTCCCAGCAGGTCGCAAATGAGATGCTGCGCGAGAAAGTACGCGCTGCACTCATGCGGCTGCCCACGGAGCAGCAGCAAGTGATCCAGCTGCGTTTTCTGGAGGATTGGTCGCATGAGGAAGTGGCGGCTCAACTAGGAAAATCGAATGAAGCGACTCGGGCTATACAACACCGGGCCATGGCAGCCCTTAGGCGAATGCTTTTGGAAAAAGAGGAAGAACAAAATGACTGACAAAAAACCTATTCACAATGACGCTGATCCCCAGTTAGAAAAATTGATCGGCTTGCTACGACCAACGCCTCCTCGCAGCCCACAAGCAGTGGAACAAAACCGTTTGAAGTTCCTGGCAGAGGTTGACACATTGATTGGTGGAAATGCAAACGCATCTCAGAAGAATAAATTTTATCAATTTCAATCCAAGGAGAAAACAAACATGAACGCTTATAAACCCAAATTCGCTTTGTCGATTCTATTCGTCATTGCGACCATATTCATCTTTTTATTCGGGGGCACCGGCCTGACTGTCTTCGCAGCTCAATCCGCTCTGCCCGGGGATGCACTCTATCCAGTGAAAACTGGACTGGAACAAACCCGTCTCTCGCTGACGTCAGAGGATGACCGCGTAGCACAGCTCCACCTCTCCCTGGCCCAGAAGCGGCTAGAAGAGATCGAAGGTTTAATCAAAGAGGGGCGTTACGACCAGGTTGGAAAGACATCCGCTGAGTTCGAGCGGCAAATCCAATTAGCTGTCGAGGCGCTCAAGCGCCTGGCGGAAAAAGACCCCGCCCGCGCTGGCGAGCTGACCACCCAGATGATGGTAGAGCTCTCCACCTATACCAAGACCCTCACCGGCATGCTGTCGAACCTGCCAGATGATGTTAAAGTCGAGGTGGAAAAAGCCATCGTTGGCTCTGAATCGGCTGGAATCCTAGACGATAGCACCAAAAGCGTTGAGTTCACGGGCATCCTCTCGAGCATGACCGCAGAAAGCTGGACAATCTCAGGCCGCCAGGTGGCAGTGACTCCCCAGACGGAGGTCAAGGGTTCATTTTCTGTGGGTGATACCGTCAAGGTGCATGTCCTGGTGAATGCAGATGGTTCACTGACCGCTCTCGAGATTGAGGCTGGCGCAGCGGCTGGGAATGTGAATGATAACCAGAACGCTAACCAGAATGACAATGCCAACGAGAATTCCAACACGAATTCGAACGAAAATGAAACTGCGAACGAGAATTCCAACGTAAATGACAATGATAATGGGAATTCCAATGAGAACGAGAATGAAAACGAAAACGAGAACGCTAACGATACTTCCAATGACTCCGCTGATGATGACAAGTTTGAATTCAAAGGCACTGTCCAGACGATCCTGCCTGATATGTGGGTGATTGGTGGGATTACCGTGGTGGTATCATCAGAGACCCACTTCCAAAATCCTATTGCAGTCGGTGATTACGTGGAAGTGTACGCGAAAACGCTACCGGATGGAACGCTGCTGGCTTTCGAGATCAAGTCTGAAAATGATGGCGACTCAAGCAATGATAATGGAGATGATCGCGGTAGTGATGATGATAACTCCAACGACAATTCGAATGATAATGGCGATGACCACGGCAGCGATAATGACAGCTCCGATGATCGTAGCGATGACACTAGCGGCGACGATAACAGTGGCAGCGGTGGTGGAAATGACAACGGGGATGATGATTAACCCCGGTGAGTAGAACTATATTGTAAACATGGTATAACTGCAGGCGGATCGATGAAAATGATCTGCCTGCAGTTTCAAAGATCGGGTTCTTTTATCTCAGGAAATAATGGCTGCTAACCTTTGTTCTCGCCTTTCGAAGCTTTTTTCTTCCCCCGGTCCCTGGCAGACTGTTCTGATTTGCCTGGGCGTTTTTTTGACCTTCTTCGCCGGGATGGCGCTGGTCCAGTTTTCAACGCCGGACCTGCCAGATAACGATGGGTTTTATCACATCAAGCTGGCGGAGATCATGCGCATGGAGGGGCTGCGACCGGCATTCCCCTGGCTGCCCCTGACCATTCTGAACGCCCGCGAATACTACGACCACCATTTTTTATTCCACGTGGTTTTGATCCCCTTCACCTTCGGCGACCTGCGCCTGGGAGCCAAGTGGGCGGCAGTCACCTTTGCCAGCCTGGCGTTCTTTACCATCTGGTGGCTGCTGCGCAGCCAGAAGGTCCCTTTCTCTTTCTTTTGGGCAGTCGGGCTGCTGGCAGTCTCCGAGGCTTTCCTCTACCGGATGTCGATCCCACGCGCCCAATCGCTTTCCCTGGCGATCCTGGTCCTGGGATTGCACTGGTGCCTGACCGGAAAATATATTCGTCTCGCCCCCCTGGCTTTTCTCTATGTCTGGATGTATGATGCTTTTCCTTTGTTGATAGCGGTCGCCGTCTTGTATGCTTTGGCAGTCGGGCTGCTTGAAAGACGCCTGGAGCTGCGCCCTGTTTTTCATGCCGGAGTAGGGATCGTCCTGGGTTTGCTCATCAATCCCTATTTTCCGGATAACCTGGTATTTATCTACCGGCATCTTCTCCCCAAGCTTTCGGAAATGACTGCGGTTTCTGTGGGTGGCGAATGGTACCCTTATAACACGGGTCAGCTTTTAGGAAACTCCCTCCTGGCTCTGGCAGCTTTTGGTTCTGGCGTGTTGGCATTGGGTTTGCAAGAAAAGCGCATGGATGCTCGGACAGCCACCAGCCTCTTTCTGGCTTTGCTCTTCGGCTTGATGCTCTTCCAGGCGCGCCGTTTTGTTGAGTATTTTCCACCCTTCGCGCTGATCTTTGCAGCCTTTGCTTGGACACCCCTGATCGAAGCTTTCCGAAATCGGGAAAGGGTATTGAATCGACCTCCAAAGCTCCTTGGGCAATCCTGGCGGGCATGGTTGGCTGGAGGCGCGTTGGCTTTGCTCCTGATCGCTGGCACCTGGAATTCCTTGACGGCTGCTCGGGAGAGCCTACGAGGTTCGAAACCTTACCAGCGCTACGCGGCGGCTTCCGCCTGGCTGGAGGAGAAAACATCTGCTGGCTCACGCGTCTTCCAGACCGATTGGGACGACTTCCCGCGCTTGTTCTTCTACAACACCCACAACACATACTTAGTCGGGCTGGACCCTACTTATTTACAGCTCTATTCGGCAGACCTGTACGATCGGTGGGTGGCAATCACCGATGGGAAGGTCAGCCAGCCCTCGGTAGAGATCGGAGGGCGGTTTGCTTCCGATTATGTGATCACGGACCTGGCGCATAAGGCTTTCATCGCGCGGGCGAACGAAGACCCGGGATTGGTAAAAGTGTATGAGGATGGTGATGCAGTGATCTTCCGGGTCAAGAGGTAATGTTTCCTGGCTGATTAACCACCCTAATCTACCAGTTCTTGTTTTAGAACTTGACTTCCATCCAAATCAGCGTCTGCTGGCTGGAAAATCCGGCATTTTCAAGGGCTCCATCAATGAAGCCGGCCGGTGTGTTGAGCGATAAGCGCCGCCGGGGAGTCAGGTTTCTGCGCGCCTGGATGAGCAGCGCCTGGATGGCTTCTGGGTCAGCCTCTTCGGGCGCAGCCAGGAGCAGGTAATCTGAGTATCCTGCATGGTTGATCCAGGATAATACTCCGCCCAATTTACCCTCAGCGGTCACGCTCCATTGTTTTGGATAGGTCAGGTTGAAGAGGCGGTACAGGTCGCTGCGCCACCCTGGCTGGAGGGCTTTCCAATTGACGGGCAAATGCCAGGCAAATTCTGCCGGGTACATGCGCTGCAGCCAGGTGCGCTGCTGCAACCAATGCTCCGGGTGCCGGGAGCCTACAGTAAAGAGATCGGGCGGTAGATCAGGTATGGGGAGGGTATTGACCCAGGTGGTGCGGCGCGCCCTCTCCTTGAATCCCAGCGATTCGTAGATGTGGATGGCGGTCGGATTATCATGGCGCACCTGCAGCCAGGCTGAAGCCCCGCGATGGTCGCGCACATGCTCCAGGGCATGCGCGGTCAGGTGAGTGCCTATGCCCCTGCCGCGGTATTCCGGCAGCACAGCCACGTTGGCGATCAAATAGCAGCGTTTTCCCAGCGAAGCAAAGGGGATCAGGCTCAGATTCCCCACCACCCGGTTCTCTTCTACCCACACATAACCAGAGAGGGGCAATACGGAGGCATCTTCTGCCAGGGATGTCGCCCAGCTTGAAATGTAGCTGAAACGGGCCGCATCGCGCAGGCGCTTGAGATAGTTCTGCCCATCGGGATCGAGGGTATCCTTAAAACAAATTTCGATCACATCTGCCACAGCCGCCAAATCCCGGTGCGTATCTACGGGACGCAGATGTGGATCGTGACGCTCAGAAGAAAAAATATTGACGGAAGAAGCCACGTACCCCAACCTGAACGATTTTCACTCGGTTTAACCCGGCACGAACATTGTACCTTATTGTGCGCGGATCGATAATAGTCGGATTTATTCGTGGCTCATTTACCTCATATATAACTCTAACGGAGTAACGTCAACTTTTCCAACCCATAATGTTATAATCTCAGCGGGAGTAGATCTCTCCCAAAGGAAGGAAACCGTTTTATGATGCGATTTGACCGTTTTACGGAACGTGCCCAGGAAGCTGCTCAGCGCGCGGCTGAGATCATCCAGCGCTATGGGCATAACCAGATTGATACTGAACATATCTTGTTGGCGCTGATCGAGCAGCCCCAGGGGGTCATCCCCCAAATTTTGGATGTCTTAAAGGTGGATTCGGCTGCCTTGACGGAGCGTCTGGATTATATCTTGCGCACCAGCCCCAAGGCCAATATTTTCGGCGGCGGTGCCGGGCAAATCTTTATTACGCCGCGCGTCAAGCGGATCATTGACCTGGCAAATGAAGAAGCCAACAAGCTAAAAGATGAGTATATTTCCACGGAACATATCTTCCTGGCAGTATTAAATGAGCGCAGCACGCCGGCAGCCCGCCTTCTCGAAGGGGCCGGGGTCACCCGCGAACGCGTGTATGATGCCATCCAGCAGATCCGCGGCGGGCAGCGCGTGACGGACCCCCAGGCAGAGACGCGCTACCGCACCTTGGAAAAATATTCGCGTGACCTGACCACGGCGGCCCGCGAGGGCAAGCTCGACCCGGTCATCGGGCGTGATACCGAGATTTTACGTGTAATCCAGATCCTGTGCCGGCGCACCAAGAACAACCCGGTGCTGATCGGCGAGGCGGGGGTGGGTAAAACCGCCATTGTCGAAGGGCTTGCTCAAAAGATCTCCTCCAAGGATGTGCCTGAAATACTATCTGGTAAGCGGGTGATCGCCCTCGACCTAGGCGCTATGATCGCCGGCTCGCGCTTCCGCGGTGAGTTCGAGGAGCGCTTGAAGGCTTCCATTGAGGAGATTCAGCATGCCGAGGGTGAAATTATCTTGTTCATCGATGAGCTGCACACGGTTGTTGGCGCGGGAGCAGCCCAGGGTGCCATGGATGCCTCGAATATGCTCAAACCTGCCCTGGCGCGCGGTGAGCTGCAGTGCATCGGCGCAACCACCCTGGATGAATATCACAAGCACATTGAGAAAGATGCGGCCCTGGAACGGCGCTTTGCCCCGGTCTATGTCGATGAGCCGAGCGTCGATGACACGATCCTGATGCTGCGCGGCCTGCGCGACCGGTACGAGGCCCATCATAAGGTACGTTTCTCAGATGAAGCCCTGGTGCAGGCAGCGCGCCTTTCGGCCCGGTATGTCACCGACCGGCATCTGCCTGACAAAGCCATTGACCTGATGGATGAGGCGGCTGCCAAGCTGCGCGTGGCGCTCTATTCGCTGCCCCCCGATTTGAAAGACATGAAGAATGAGATCGATCGGCTGGCTGCCGAGGAAGAGCAAGCGGGCCTGGTGCGTGAATACGAGCGGGCGGCTCAAAAGAAGGCCGAGCGCTTGCGCATCGAGGAAACATTCAACCACGTACGCGACCAGTGGGAGTCTGAGCACCAGCTCGATGAGGTTGTAGATGTGCATGATATTGCAGAAGTGGTCGCCCAGTGGACAGGCATTCCGTTGAACCAGATGATGGAGACGGAATCTGAAAAGCTTCTGCACATGGAAGACCGCCTGCATGAGCACATCATCGGGCAGGATGAGGCCATTCACGCCATGTCAGATGCGATCCGCCGGGCACGCTCTGGTTTGAAAGATCCACGCCGTCCAATCGGTTCCTTTATTTTTATTGGCCCTTCGGGAGTTGGCAAGACAGAGCTGGCGAAAGCCCTGGCTGAGTTCATGTTTGAGGATGTCGATGCGCTGGTGCGCATTGACATGAGCGAATACCGCGAACAGCATACGGTCTCCCGCTTGTTTGGGGCTCCTCCGGGCTACGTGGGCTATGAAGAAGGCGGACAATTGACCGAGGCGGTGCACCGCCGGCCTTATCGCGTGATCCTCTTTGATGAGATTGAGAAAGCACATCCCGAAGTCTGGAATGCCCTCTTGCAAATCCTGGACGATGGGCGGCTGACCGACGGGCAAGGGCGTATTGTCGATTTCCGCAACACGGTGTTGATCATGACCAGCAACCTGGGCACCGAGTACGTGCACAAATCAGGCAGCCTGGGCTTTTTGCAGAGCTCTGCCAGCCAGGAAGAACGCCTGGCGCACGAAAAGATCGAGAATGCCCTCAAAGGCGCCTTCCGGCCTGAGTTCCTAAACCGGATCGATGAGATCATCACCTTCTCGCCTCTCTCCCTGGATGATATGGTGAAGATTGTTGACTTGCAGATGAAAGAGATCGAAGAGCGTTTGAGCGAGCACGGTCTGAAGGTGATGCTGACGGAAACTGCCCGCCAGTGGCTGGCGAAGGAAGGCTATAATCCGGCCTTTGGTGCCAGACCGCTGCGCCGGGCGCTGCAAAAGCATGTAGAGAGTCCGCTGTCTGTGAGCTTGCTCAGCGGTCAATTTTCTGAAGGCAGCTGCATCCTCGTCGATATCGATCCGGAAAAAGACGAGCCGGTTTTCAGTCTGGCTGAAGAACAGGTGTCTGCAGAGGTTGAATGACAAACTGCACACCTCTGAGCGGATAACTGTCGCTCAGATAATGATATTTGTCGGCCTTTTGAGGATATTTGCCACTGGATAGAACCTCCCTACTCAGGCTACATTTAAAGTAGGGAAAATTGTTCCAGTGGATACTTTTGACCAACTGTCTTTGTTTCAGGGTATGACGCAAGACCAGCTCGAGCTCTTGCGGGATTTGTTCATCCCCTGGAGCTGTGAGGCGGATACGATGATCTTCGAGCAAGGGGAACCGGCAGAAAACCTGTATGTGATTGTTTCCGGGGAAATCATCGTCCAGTTCAAGCCCGATGATGGTCCGGCCATTTTGGTGGCACGCGTTCAGGATGGTGGGGTGGTCGGCTGGTCGGCAGCTTTAGGCAGCCGCGCTTACACCTCTGGGGCGATGACCACGGTGGATACACAAATGCTGCGCGTGCGCGGCTCTGATTTGCGCATACTGTGCGTACATGAGCCAGAATTGGGTGAGGTGATCCTGGATCGCCTGGCTGGGATCATTGCGGAACGACTGCGCAGCACGCATGCACAGGTGCTGGCTTTATTGGATTTGGGCTTACGGACTTCTTTACACCATCAGGAGGTGAAGTAATGGCGCTGGAAAATGGAAATATAGACGCTCCGACCGAAGAACAGGTTCGCACGCTGGTGGACAAGCTCAGCGCTTATATTGAGCAGTTCCACGGCGGCTCTGTGGAAATGGTTTCCTTCGATGGTAAGGTTTTGACGGTCCGCCTGGGTGGGGCTTGCCTGGGCTGCCCTCTGCTGCCGAGCACGCTGCACGGTTGGGTGGAAGGAACCATTAAACAGTTTTTCCCCGACCTGCAGGTCAAGTCGGTAAATTAGATTGATCGTTCGCTTGAGTACAAGGCAGCAGCGAGGCTGCCATTTTTTATTTAATCCATAAAACTTCCGCGCCCTCTCCAAACCCGGGCGATAATTCCAGTGGGTGGTAGCCGTGCGATTCTGCATATTCCAGAAGCGGACCTTCTAATGCGCCGGCATTATAGATCCAAAATCCATCGTAGCGGTCTTCGACGCCGAGCAGGATGGCGCCTGGGGGCTGGCTCTCCAGGTATGATTCGAGCTCCGTATAAGCGATGATCCCATATTCCTGGCGCCTCTCTTCGGAGAGAATATGCGCGGAACGCCACACCAGGGGACCTGCTGTGAACATCTCGTAGGTGTCCAGGCCGGCTTCCAGCGGGAAGATCGGCGCCAGGGTTAATACTTTTCCTTCTGGCAGATCTTGCCGAATCGCTTGGGCGAAATCGTGGATTTGGACGGGTATCCAGCTCTGCGGTGCCTGTAATTGTTTCAAATCGCTGTAGATTTGTCCTGAGGAGCGGCTGGCAAAGGTTAGCAGCAGGATCAACCCCGACAGGCTCCAGCCCAAGCGTGGGGATCTTTGAAAAGCCAGGGCGACCAGTCCCATTGCGCCGAGGATCAAATATGGCAGAGGGGCAAAGAAATACTGCGGCCAGGTTGGGGTGGGGCCGAAGGCGCTGATGAACATGCACAGACTCAATAGAGTAACCAATATGCCTGGAATCAGCCTCGGATCCTTCGTTTTTACCAGCTTGAGGAGCACACCGATGCCGAAGGCGAGCGCCAGGGAGTAAAGCAGCAAGCTGGCCGGTTCGCTGAGGACATTTTTTAGAAAATATACCAGCTTGCTGCCCAGGTTCATCGCTTCTCCATAATCGAGCACCTTGCGGTAGCCGGTGTTCAGCCGTATATAGACAAAATTTCCGAACAGGAACTGGCTTGGAGCAGTGACAGCCAAGATGAGCAGCGGCAGCAAGGCGATGAAAACGCCTGAAAAGAAATAGAGTAAGTTCCGCAGTCCAACCTGCCAGGGGGTAAATTTCTCTTCCTTTGAGCTGAAGAAGGGGATCATGAAAATTCCGCAGGCGAAAGCGGGGATGAGCAGCGCATAGGTCAGGCGCGTGCCCGTTGCCAGCCCAACACATGCGCCGCAGAAAAAGAAGAATAGACCGGTGCGCTTGCTTTTCAGAGCCTGGTAGAACGCTTCCAGCGCCAGGAGACCGAGCAGGTTTGGAAGGGCATGGTTAAGGGCGCGGCCATTGGCGTCGATGTAAGCCTGGTTCAGGACGAACAAAACCACAGAGATGCACGCCAGCATCGATTGAACGAGCTTTCCTTTGCCGTCGAAAAGACGGAAGACGAAGTGAAAGAGCAAAGCGGCGCTTGCCAACCCGCAGGCGGCTGTCAGGAGGCGGGCAGCCAGAAAATCAACCTCCGTCAGCTCGAAAACCAGGGCATTGGCGAGGAGCATATACGGCATGTGCAGGAATGGGTAATCGCGGTAGGGCAGCAGACCGCGTTCAGCCAGGAGCTCACCACCGGCCACAAACTGGTATTCGTCGTGGTTCAGGGTGGTGGTCATCGCCCGGCTGAATAACAGACCAAAGACGAATAAAAAAAAGAGGATGAAAAGAAAAGCCCACCCGAAAGATGATTTTTTTGTTGGATTAACTGTTTTTGATGCCACGCGCAACCTCATTGTCCTGATTCTACTCAAAGAATAGGTAATTGCCAAAAGGAAAATGATTGTTATATGGAAGTGCAGCGCGCTGCCAGTTTGCGAGAAATATTCTTTTTGTGAGATAAAGGTGCATTGCACCTGGTATGGCGAAGAATCACGAGAATTGCTGCGACAATCTTGACAATTTGGAGTAAGTCAAGTATATTTAACCTACCCCCACCCCCCTGGGGGGGGGAGGAT
>Ga0209254_10003786_pt1 | contig 13802 bp, 11 predicted proteins | sample FrelakmetDIP11DI_FD_187148 | JGI IMG/M metagenome (GOLD analysis project Ga0209254, IMG submission 187148) | Freshwater lake sediment microbial communities from the University of Notre Dame, USA, for methane emissions studies - DIP11 DI (SPAdes)... | ecosystem: Environmental > Aquatic >...
GCCGTCGCGGCGGCGCTGTGCGACCGACCGCCCGAGCGGCAGATAAAGAGCACCGGCGCATCTCGGACGGGAACAGAGTGCCGCAACTCTTCGTTGAACGAGGGGTTCCGCATACCGCCGGGGTAGAGGGTCCACTCGATGTGGACGGCACCCGGCACTTGGCCCACCCAATCCCGCTCCGCTTGCGTGCGCACGTCGACGAGCGTCGTGCCCGGCACCTGCCTCAGGACCGCTAGGGCCTCCGCGGGAAGAAGCGCACCGGCGTAGGGCAGGTGCGACTGGCGACCCCGCTCTCGCGCGCGAGCGAGTGCGGTCTCGGGCGTTTCCATGGTGCGGAGACTCGGCGTGAAGATGCGTTGAAAGTATAGCGTTGCGCGCGGCGTGGCCCCGTGACTCGACTGGCGTCCCCATGATTGCCTGCTTCGGTTGGCAAGTCGCGCCGCCATGGTGCGCTTTAGTGGTAACGGCACTAGAATGGTGCCTCATTCCCTCCTACTGCGACGCGATTCCCTTGTGGGTCAAGAGGATACGCACCCATCGCGGTGTGGCACAGTTTTCGCACTTAGCGCGACGCTTCTAAACCCAGGGAGTTTTTCCCGCATTCTTCTTAGGAGAAAAAAATGGCCGCGACCCCCGCCAGCGTTCTCAAGACGATCAAGGAGAAGGAGGTGAAGTTCGTCGACCTCCGCTTCACCGACACCAAGGGCAAGGAGCAGCACGTGTCGGTGCCGGCGCATCAATTCACGATGGAGCAGTTCGAACACGGCCACGCGTTCGACGGTTCGTCCATCGCCGGCTGGAAGGGCATCGAGGCGTCCGACATGTTGCTCATGCCCGACCCCGAGTCGGCCCGCATGGATCCGTTCGCCGATGAGCCCATGCTGAACATTTCCTGCGACGTGATCGAGCCGACGGACATGAAGCCTTACGGCCGCGATCCGCGCTCGATCGCGAAGGCCGCGGAGGCGTATTTGAAGGCGAGCGGCATCGGCGACGTCGCCTACTTCGGCCCCGAGCCCGAGTTTTTCATTTTCGACTCGGTCACCTGGAACGTCGACATGGCGGGCTGCTTCGTGAAGATCGAGTCCGAAGAGGCGCCGTGGTCCTCGGGCAAGGAATACGAGGGCGGCAACATGGCGCACCGTGCGCCCGTGAAAGGCGGCTACTTCCCAGTGCCGCCAATCGACACTTTGCAGGACATCCGCAACGCGATGTGTCTCGCGCTCGAGCAGCAGGGTGTCGAGGTGGAGGTGCACCACCACGAGGTCGCGGCGCCGGGCCAGTGCGAGATCGGAACCAAGTTCGCGAGCCTCGTCAAGCGGGCCGACTGGATGCAGATCCTCAAGTACACCGTACAGATGGTCGCGGCCTCCTACGGGAAGACTGCCACCTTCATGCCCAAGCCCATCGTCGGCGACAACGGCTCGGGCATGCACGTGCACCAGTCGGTGTGGAAGGACGGCAAGAACCTGTTCGCGGGCAACGGCTATGCAGGGCTCTCCGACCTCGCACTGCATTACATCGGCGGCATCATCAAGCATGCACGGGCGCTGAACGCGATCACCAACCCGGGCACCAATTCGTACAAGCGACTGGTGCCGGGCTTCGAGGCGCCCATCAACCTCGCATACTCGGCAAGGAACCGCTCGGCGGCCTGTCGCATCCCGTTCGTCGCGAGCGACAAGGCGCGGCGCGTCGAAGTGCGCTTTCCCGACCCGACCGCGAACCCGTATCTCACGTTCGCAGCGATGCTGATGGCGGGCCTGGACGGCGTGCAGAACAAGATCCACCCCGGTGATCCGCTCGACAAGAACCTCTACGACCTGCCGCCCGAGGAAGCCAAGAAGGTGCCGAACGTGTGCTCGTCGCTCGACATGGCGCTCGAGTACCTCGACAAGGAGCGCGAGTTCCTCACCCGCGGCGGGGTGTTCTCGAACGACGTGCTCGACGCGTATATCGAGCTCAAGATGCAGGAGGTGCAGCGCTTCCGCATGACCACGCACCCGGTCGAGTTCGACATGTACTACAGCGGCTGAGGCACGACTATCGGCATCTGCGGTTGGCGCCGGCCGTTGCGCGCTCTGTGCGTACGGCCGACGCGCCGCGGTGGCGGGGCGTCGCGGTCGGCGCGAGGCCGACTGCTCCCGCCCCGACCGGTACGAATGCCGCTCTCGCCTCTTTTTTCGCAGGCATTGTGATCTATTGCGATACGTGTGATTTGTAGCTCGTGGGTCCTCCCCTACACTTCGGGTCCTGTCTCGAAATCGGACGTGACCATGAACCGTCTCATGCGCCTCGCCGGCTGCTCCACGCTGGCGCTCGCCGCGACCGTCGCGCAGGCTCAGAACGAGATCTACAAGTGCGTGGACGAAGGTGGCCGCGCCCAATACACGAACCTCAGGCGCGACGCCCAGGGCCGCGGCTGCACCTTGGTGACGCGCGAGGTGTCGGTTGTTCCTGCCGGGGCGCCGGGCTCGAGTGCCGCGGGCAAACAGCCCGACTCCGCCGTCGCTGGACGTCCTTCGGCGCCGCAGGTCTCCCAGGCGAACTTTCCGCGCGTCGACCCGCAGACGCAAAAGGCGCGCGACGGCGGTCGCCGCAAGATCCTCGAGGACGAGCTCGCGACGGAGGAGAAATCCCTCGTCGATGCGCGTGCGAAGCTCGGCGAGCAGGAGCAGATCCGCAACGGCGACGAAAAGAACTACCAGCGTGTGCTCGATCGGCTGCAGCCTTACAAGGAAGCCATAGACCAGCACGAGCGCAACGTCGCGGCGCTGAAGAGCGAACTCGCCAAGCTGAGATAGCGCGCACCGCGCGGCGCAGCGTCGCCCGGCACGGCGCCGGGCTCCAACATCTCGCCCTCGCATACGGCGGCGAGCCCGTCCGGTTCAATCCGCCACGGAGACGCCCGTGGGATCGGTGATGTCGCCGACCTCGCTCGCGGGGCTCGAGCTTCTCGCCACGGCGGTCGTGCTCCTCGACAGCACGCTCGCGATCCGATACGTCAATCCGGCCGCGGAGCAGCTGTTCGAGGTTTCGGGCCGCGCCGTGGGCGGCCTGCCGTTCGCGCGACTGTTTTCCGATGCCGGCGACCTCGAAGCCAGGTTGCACCAGGCGGCGGACACCGACTGGAGCTTCTGGGACCAAAAGACGACCCTGACGCCGATCGGACGCGAGCCGTTGCATCTGAACGTGATCGCTACGCCGATCGACTTGCCTGCCACGCCGATCCTCCTCGAGATCCGCCTGATCGAGCAGCGGTTGCGGGCCGAGCGCGAGGAGCAGCTCGCAAGCGTCTACGAGGCGAGCCGCGAGTTGGTGCGCAACCTCGCGCACGAGGTCAAGAACCCGCTCGGCGGCCTGCGCGGCTCGGCGCAGCTCCTCGAGCGGGAGCTCACCGACCGGCCCGAGCTGTGCGAATACACCCAGGTCATCATCAAGGAAGCCGATCGCCTGCAGCTCCTGATGGATCGCCTGCTCGCGCCGAACCGTCCGCCGCACATCGGGCCGGTGAACATCCACGAGGTATGCGAGCGGGTGAGGAGCCTCATCCTCGCAGAGTTCCCCGAGGGCGTCGCCATTCGCCGGGACTACGACGCGAGTCTTCCCGAACTGCGCGGCGATCGCGAGCAGCTGATCCAGGTGGTGCTGAACGTCGCCCGCAACGCGGCCCAGGCGCTTGCCGCGCTGCCCGCGGGCGAGGATCGCCAGCGCGCGGAGATCGTGCTGCGCACGCGTGTCGCGCGACAGGTGACCATCGCACGGCGCCGCTACCGGCTTGCGCTCGAGCTCTTGGTGATCGACAACGGGCCGGGGGTGCCGGAGGCGATCCGCGACCGCGTGTTCAACCCGCTCGTGTCGGGCCGGGAGGGCGGCACCGGGCTCGGCCTCACGCTTGCCCAGACCTATGTGCAACGTCATCGCGGCACCATCGAATCCCAGAGCCTGCCGGGCCGCACGACGTTCAGGATTCTGCTGCCGCTCGACGCGGACAAAGGGGAGAAGTCATGAAACCGGTATGGGTCGTCGACGACGACCGCTCTATTCGCTGGGTCTTCGAGAAGGCGCTCGCGCGTGAAGGCATACCATTCCGGACCTTCGGCCTCGCCGCGGATGCGCTTCAGGCGCTGAAGGCGGATTCGCCGCAGGTCCTGGTCTCCGACATCCGCATGCCCGGCACCTCGGGTCTCGAGCTCCTCCAGACCGTCAAGGCCCAGCATCCGAACCTTCCGGTCATCATCATGACGGCCTACTCCGATCTCGAGAGCGCCGTTGCGGCATTCCAGGGGGGCGCATTCGAATACCTGCCGAAGCCCTTCGATGTCGACCAGGCGGTCGAGCTGATCCGCCGCGCGCTCGACGAGTCCATGCGCGAAGAGGGCGGCGAAGAGGCGCCCGCGACCTCGCCGGAAATCCTCGGGCAGGCCCCCTCGATGCAGGAGGTGTTCCGGGCGATCGGCAGACTCTCGCAGTCGAACGCGACGGTGCTCATCACCGGCGAGTCGGGCTCGGGCAAGGAACTCGTCGCGCGGGCGCTGCATCGTCACAGCCCGCGTGCGGCGAAGCCGTTCGTCGCCATCAATGCGGCGGCCATGCCGAAGGATCTGCTCGAGAGCGAACTCTTCGGGCATGAGCGGGGCGCTTTCACCGGCGCGCAGCAGATGCGCCGCGGCCGCTTCGAACAGGCCGAGGGGGGAACGCTTTTTCTCGACGAGATTGGCGACATGCCGTTCGACCTGCAGACGCGGCTCCTGCGAGTGCTTTCGGACGGGCAGTTCTACCGTGTCGGCGGCCATCAGCCCTTGTCGGCGAACGTGCGGGTGATCGCTGCGACCCACCAGGACCTCGAGTCGAGGGTGCGCGACGGCCTCTTTCGCGAGGACCTCTACCATCGCCTGAACGTGATCCGCCTGCGTCTGCCGCCGCTGCGCGAGCGGCGCGAGGATGTGCCCCTCCTCGCGCGCTACTTTCTCGCCAAGAGCGCGCGCGAGCTCGGTACCGAGCCGAAGCGTCTTTCGGACGATGCAATGAACTTCCTATCGGCGCACGACTGGCCAGGCAACGTGCGCCAGCTCGAGAACGTGTGCCACTGGCTCACGGTGATGGCGCCGGGCCAGTCGGTCGAGCTCGTCGACCTCCCGCCGGAGCTGCGCCAGGACGCTGCGCGCCCGGCGGAGGCGGATTGGACCCTCGCCCTCCAGCGCGAGGTCGAGCGCGCGCTCGTGCGGGGCGAGTCCGGGCTCATGGACACGATGACGCGAACCTTCGAGAAGATCCTGATCTCGCGCGCGCTCGCGCACACCGGGGGGCGGCGTATCGAGGCGGCGAACCTCCTCGGCATCGGCCGCAACACCATCACCCGCAAGATCGCCGAACTCGCGATCGAGGACAAACGCGTCGCCGCTGCGACGCCGGCCTCCGAGTAGTCTGGACGTCGCTGGAACCACAGATGCTTCCCCGCCGTGGCGAGGGGGGACGGGCTGTGCTACCGCGCTGCAGGACCTACGCGGGGCAACGGGACGCGCTGCGGCGCCCGCATGACCACAGGGCGTCCGTCGCAATCCCGCTCGCCGGCTGAGACACCGCGAAGGTCAATAGGAACGCCGGTGCAACTGCGATCGGACCTCTGGTCCGCGCCGCGAGCTCCCGAATCCTCGTTAAACTGATCCACGAGATGCTGGGTCGTGAAGCCACGAAGGGCCTCGCTCCGCATCGGCATGGGCGTCGCGCGGGTACTGGAACGTACTGGAACAATAGGAGGAGCAATACATGGAAACACGAGTGGCACTGATCACCGGTGGCATGGGTGGCCTCGGTGAGTCGATCAGCACCAAGATGCACGACGCGGGGTACCGCGTCGTCGTGACGCATTCGCCCGGCAACAAGAAGGCTGCGGCGTGGCTCGCCGAAAACAAGGCGAGGAATTACGCGTTCAGCGCCTATCCGGTGGACGTTGGCGATTTCGACTCATGCCGCGAGTGCGTGGCGAAGGTGCAGGCCGAGATCGGACCGGTGGACATCCTCGTGAACAACGCCGGGATCACCCGGGACACCACGTTCAAGAAGATGACCAAAGCCGACTGGGACATCGTCATTCGGACCAATCTGGACAGCGCCTTCAACATGACCAAGCAGGTCATGGACGCCATGACCGACCGCGGGTGGGGCAGGGTGATCAACGTCTCGTCAGTGAACGGCTCCAAGGGCGCGTTCGGGCAGACCAACTACTCCGCCGCCAAGGCCGGCATGCACGGATTCACCAAGGCGCTCGCGCTCGAGGTGGCGAGGAAGGGCGTCACGGTGAACACGATTTCGCCTGGCTACATCGGCACGAAGATGGTGACGGCGATCCCGCAGGAGGTGCTCGACTCGAAGATCCTGCCGCAGATCCCGCTCGGCCGGCTCGGGAAACCCGAAGAGATCGCAGGCCTGATCATCTACCTGTGCTCCGACGAGGCCGCGTTCGTCACCGGCGCGAACATCGCGATCAACGGCGGGCAGCACATGCAGTAGACTGCGCAACGCGCGGAACACCCGGAGCGCGCTCGAGGCTTGCGTGCTCAAGGGTGTTCCCGGTGCAGGGGGATGCCTCTCGCCTCCCTGCTCGCGTTGGGCACCGCGGTCGTAGGAGAGCGCAGCGTGCCGGCGCGGTCGGCGGCTGACCGGGGTCCCAGGTCGCCCGACGCGCGTTGAATTGGCACGATCGGCGCTTTCGGTCCAAAATCGCGTACGGGTGACATCGAAGGGAAGACCATGTCGGCATCCAACAGGCTTCGCAATGCGCTCGTCGGCGTCCTGCTCGCCGCGGCGCCGTTCGCCGCGAGCGCCCAGCGCCTCGCCGACGGCAACGATTGGGTCAAGTCATCGATCGAGCAGAAGCGCGCGTACCTCTACGGAATTGCCAATGCGGTCTCCGTCGGCTACGAGTACGACGCGAGAAAGGTACCCACGGGGCAGATCACCTTCGCCCGGCGGGCGGAGCAGGGGCTCACTGGCGTGACGATGGCCGAGGCCGTGGACCGCATCGACAAGTGGTACCAAGCCAACCCGGCGCAGCTGGACAAGGCGGTGATCGCGGTCATGTGGCTCGACATCGCAAAGCCGCGCCTGCAAGAAAAGAAGTGATTCGCCCGTGTATCGATAGGTGAATGCCATGAAGAAGCTCGTAGCAGCGATGCTGATTGTCGTCGCATGTGGAGTCGTCTCATCCTGCGCGACCATGGCCGGTGGCATGGTCGGGGCGGGCATCGGCTCCATTTCGGGCAACACTGGCGCGGGCATGCTGATCGGCTCCGGCGTCGGCATGATGGTCGACATCATGGATTGATGCCCCGGCTCGGCCGCGACGCAGCCGGCGCGAGAAAGTGCTACTCTCCGGGCTCGGCAGATCGCCGCGACGGGAGAGCGTGCCGGGGTTCCCGGCACCGCCGAAGGCGCAAACCGCCCGTGAATCGCTCAGGCCGAACACCGTCGCCGGCGCGCCGCTCTGGAGAGCGTCCGCGCGTGCGGCAGTGCGCGGACCACCGAAGGGGCACACGGGGAGTTTCCCCGTAATCTCTCAGGTACCGAGGACAGAGGGGCAAGGCGAGTCGTTCGCTTTGCCCTTTCGTTTTCAAGTGCCGGAGATCGCGACGTGCTGAAGACCACCGTGCTGCACCCCGTCCACCGCGAAGCCGGCGCGAAACTCGTCGAGTTCGGCGGCTGGGAGATGCCGCTCCACTACGGTTCGCAGATCGAGGAGCACCATGCCGTGCGCCGATCGGCGGGCATGTTCGACGTTTCGCACATGCGCGCGGTGGAGGTCCTTGGCGCGGACGCTCAAGCGTTCCTGCGCGCTGCGCTCGCGAACGACGTCGCGAAGCTCCGCGACCCCGGCCGCGCCCTGTACTCCTGCATGCTGAACGAGCGCGGGGGCGTGGTCGACGACCTGATCGTCTACTTCCTCGGTGACGGCACGTACCGGATCGTCGTCAATGCCGGGACCGCGGACAAGGACGTCGGCTGGCTCGCGCGCCTCGCGGCCGGACGCGCAGTGTCCCTGGTCGAGCGCACCGACCTTGCCATGATTGCGGTCCAAGGCCCCGAGGCACGCTCATGCGCGGGGCAGGCGTTCCCGGGCTTGCAGGCCGTGGCCGAAACGCTGCGGCCGTTCTCGGCTGCGTTCCATCGCGACTGGCTCGTGGCGCGCACCGGTTACACCGGCGAGGACGGGTTCGAGATCATGCTGCCCGGCCCGCTCGCGACGCTCGCATGGGCGGCGCTTGCGCGCGCTGGCGTAAGACCATGCGGTCTCGGCGCGCGCGACACCCTGCGTCTCGAAGCAGGGATGAACCTCTACGGCCAGGACATGGACGAGGATACGAGCCCGCTCGAAGCGGGGCTCGCTTGGACTATCGATCTGAAGAGCCCGCGGGATTTCGTTGGACGCGCCGCGCTCGAGGGTGCGAGCCCGACACTCGCGCTGCGCGGCCTCGTGTTGCGCGATCCGGGCGTACTGCGGAGCCACCAGCGGGTGCGCGCCGCCCAGGGCGACGGTCTCACGACGAGCGGCACCTTTTCGCCCACGCTTGGCCGTTCGATCGCCTTGGCGCGCGTCCCCGCTGCCGTGGAGTCCGGCGACACGGTCGCTGTGGAAATTCGCGGCAAGTGGCTCACTGCACTCGTCGCGCCCTATCCGTTCGTTCGTCACGGCCAAAGCCGTGTCGACGCGTATCTCAAGTGACTCGCCCCGGAGACCCGCACATGATCAAGACCCCGCAGGAGCTCAAGTACGCGAAGACCCACGAGTGGGTCCGCCAGGAGGCGGACGGCACCGCCGTCGTCGGCATCACCGATTTCGCGCAGGAGGCGCTCGGCGACATCGTGTTCCTCGAGCTCCCCGAGGTGGGCCGCAAAGTGAAGGCCGGCGAGGCGTGCGCGGTGGTGGAGTCGGTGAAGGCCGCTTCGGACATCTACGCACCGCTGTCCGGGGAGATCGTCGCGGCGAACAGCGATCTCGCGGATGCGCTCGAGCGCGTCAACCAGGATGCCTATGCGGCGTGGCTGTTCAAGGTCAAGCCCTCGAACGCGGCCGCTGAACTCGGCGGCCTGCTCGACGCGGCCGGCTATGCAGCTGCGGCTGACGCCGCGAAGTGACCGGGAGCCGCGCGTGAACGCCCCCCAATCCAAGCTCGCCGTGCTGCCCTCGTTCGCGGCGCGCCACATCGGTCCGGATGCGAACGAGCAGGTCGAGATGCTCGCGACACTGGGCCTTGCATCGCTCGACGCGCTCCTCGACCGGGTGGTGCCCGAGGCGATCCGCGACCGTTCGCCGCTCGACCTTCCCGCGCCGCGCGATGAGGCGGCAGTGCTCGAGCGCCTGCGCGCGATTGCGGAGAAGAATCAGGTGTTCCGGTCTTTCATCGGCATGGGCTATTACGGGACGCACACGCCGGCGGTCATCCTGCGCAACATTCTCGAGAATCCTGCGTGGTACACCGCATACACGCCCTATCAGCCGGAGATCTCCCAGGGCCGCCTCGAAGCGCTCATCAACTTCCAGACAATGGTCACCGACCTCACCGCGATGGACGTCGCCAACGCGTCGCTCCTCGACGAGGCGACCGCGGCCGCGGAGGCGATGGTGCTTTGCCAGCGCACGGCGGGCAACGCCGCGAAGCGCTTCTTCGTCTCGCGCGACTGCCATCCGCAGACGATCAACGTCGTCGCGACGCGTGCCCGGTGCCTCGACATCGATCTGGTGATCGGCCATCACGACGAAGCGGCGAGCGCCGACGTGTTCGGGGTGCTGCTCCAGTATCCGCTGTCGACCGGGGAGGTCGTCGACTACCGCGAGCTCATCGCAAGACTCGCCGCGCGCAAGGTGCGCGTCGCGATGGCCGCAGACCTTCTCGCGCTGACGCTGCTCGCCCCCCCGGGGGAACTCGGCGCCGACATCGCGCTCGGCACGACACAGCGGTTCGGTGTGCCGATGGGTTTCGGAGGTCCGCATGCCGCATACCTCGCGTGCCGGGACGCGCTGAAGCGAAGCCTTCCGGGGCGGCTCGTCGGCGCGTCGATCGACAGCCACGGCCGGCCCGCGTATCGCCTCGCGCTCCAGACGCGCGAGCAGCACATCCGGCGCGAGAAGGCCACCTCCAACATCTGCACCGCGCAGGTGCTGCTCGCGGTGATGGCGAGCATGTACGCCGTTTATCACGGACCCGAGGGGCTCACGGCGATCGCGCGGCGCGTGCATCGACGCGCTGCGGTTCTCGCAGCGGGCCTGCGCGAGCTCGGATGGGAAGTTACGACTACGGTCTTCTTCGACACCATCGCCGTACGAACCCGACTCGACACGCGCGGCCTTCACGAGAGAGCGCGCGCGGCGCGAATGAACCTGCGGTCGATCGACACCGAGTCGGTCGGCATCGCAGTGGACGAGACGGCGACCGAGGAGCACGTGCGCGCGCTTTGGCAAGTGTTCGCGATCGGAGGCCGGCGCGTGCCGGAGTACGAAGAAATCGACGCGAAGGCGGCGGACATGCTGCCGGCCACGCTCGCGCGTACGAGCGCGTTTCTGACCCACCCGGTGTTCCACGCCCATCGCTCCGAAACCGAGATGCTGCGTTACCTGCGCCGGCTCGCCGACAAGGATCTGGCGCTCGATCGCACGATGATTCCGCTCGGGTCGTGCACGATGAAGCTCAACGCGACGACCGAGATGATTCCGGTCACGTGGCCCGAGTTCGCGAACCTGCATCCGTACGCGCCGGAGGATCAGGCTGAGGGCTATCGCGAGCTCGTCGGCGACCTCGAGCGCTGGCTTGCCGCGGTCACCGGCTACGACGCCGTGTCGCTGCAGCCGAACTCCGGCGCGCAGGGCGAGTTTGCCGGGCTGCTGGCGATCCGCGCCTGGCACGAGACGCGTGGCGAGGGGCATCGGCGCGTCGTGCTGATCCCGAGCTCGGCACACGGTACCAACCCGGCTTCTGCGCACATGGCGGGGTTCGACGTCGTGGTCGTGAAGTGCGACGAGCGCGGCAATGTCGACATCGCCGACCTTCGCGAGAAAGCGACGGCGCACGCGCAGGATCTCGCGGCCATCATGGTCACCTATCCCTCGACGCACGGCGTGTTCGAGGCCGGCATTCGGGAGATCTGCGAGATCGTCCACGCGCACGGCGGCCAGGTCTATCTCGACGGAGCCAATCTCAACGCGCTCGTGGGGGTCGCGCCCCCGGGCAAGTTCGGCGCCGACGTCTCGCATCTGAACTTGCACAAGACGTTCTGCATCCCGCATGGCGGCGGCGGCCCGGGCGTCGGGCCGGTCGCGGTAAAGGCGCATCTCGCGCCCCTCCTGCCCGGCGATCCGATCCTGCATGCGGGGTTCGTCGGACCGGTGTCCGCCGCGCCCCAGGGCAGCGCGAGCATTCTGCCGATCTCCTGGGCTTACATCGCGATGATGGGCGCGGAAGGTCTGGCGCAGGCGACGCGCGTGGCGATTCTCAATGCGAACTACATCGCCACGCGGCTCGCGCCCCATTATCCGGTTCTCTATACGGGCGACAGCGGGTTCGTCGCGCACGAGTGCATCATCGATTTGCGCATGCTCAAGGACACGTGCGGCATCACCAACGAAGATGTGGCGAAGCGGCTCGTCGACTACGGCTTCCACGCGCCGACGATGTCGTTCCCGGTCGCGGGCACCCTGATGATCGAGCCGACCGAGAGCGAATCGAAGGTCGAGCTCGACCGCTTTTGCGACGCGATGATCGCGATCCGCGAGGAGATACGCGCCGTGGAGGAGGGTCGGTGGCCACGCGAGGACAACCCGCTGAAGAACGCTCCCCACACGGCGGCTGCGGCCCTGGCCGAGGAGTGGGTGCACCCTTACACGCGCACGCGAGCGGTGTTTCCGCTGCCGTCGCTGCACGAATCGAAGTATTGGTCGCCGGTGGGCCGCGTCGACAATGTCTACGGCGATCGCCATCTCGTGTGCACTTGTCCGCCTCTATCCGACTATGCGGGCGCGGACATGCCGCAGCCGGCATGAAGACGCCAACGCTTTCAGGAATGCGAAACGCACTTCGTATTGCGAAACGGCACCCCAATGCCTAGAATTCGGGTGTCCCCTTGCCGGCTGTGCTATCGCGCGCCGGCTTTGTCGTCCCTTTCCCGGAGATCCCCATGACCGCGAAGTATCCCGGCGGCGTCGAAGTCCACGGCCGCGTCACCCCTGAGTACGCGCAGATCCTGACCCCCGAGGCGCTCGCGTTCGTCGCCAAGCTCCACCGCGCTTTCGAGGACCGTCGCCAGGAGCGCCTCGCCGCGCGCGCCGCGCGCCAGAAACGCTTCGACGCAGGCGAGATGCCCGACTTCCTTCCGGAGACGAAACAGATCCGCGAGAGCGAGTGGACGATCGCGCCCCAGCCGAAGGACCTCCTCGACCGGCGCGTCGAGATCACCGGCCCGACCGATCGCAAGATGGTGATCAACGCGCTCAACTCCGGCGCCTCGACCTTCATGGCCGACTTCGAGGATGCCAACTGCCCGACCTGGGACAACATGATCGACGGGCAGCTCAACCTGCGCGACGCGATCCGCCGCACCATCACGTTCGAGCAGGGCGGCAAGTCCTACAAGCTGAACGACAAGACCGCGGTGCTGCTGCCGCGTCCGCGCGGCTGGCACCTCGACGAGAAGCACGTGCTGATCGACGGCAAGAAGGTCGCCGGCGGCATCTTCGACTTCGGACTGTTCTTCTTCCACAACGCGAAAGAGCTGCTCGCGCGCGGCAGCGGGCCCTACTTCTACCTGCCGAAGATGGAATCGCACCTCGACGTGCGCCTGTGGAACGACATCTTCACCATGGCGCAGAAGGAGCTCGGCATTCCCTACGGCTCGATCCGGGCGACGTGCCTGATCGAGACCGTCGTCGCCGCGTTCGAGATGAACGAGTTCCTGTGGGAGCTGAAGGACCACTCGGCCGGACTCAACATCGGCCGCTGGGACTACATCTTCTCGTGCATCAAGAAATTCCGCGTGAACAAGAATTTCTGTCTTGCCGATCGCTCGCAGGTCACGATGACGGCGCCGTTCATGCGCGCCTACGCACTCACGCTCGTCAAGACCTGCCATCGCCGCAACGCACCGGCGATGGGCGGCATGGCGGCGCAGATTCCGATCAAGAATGATCCCGTCGCGAACGAGGCCGCGCTCCAGAAAGTGCGCGCAGACAAGCTGCGTGAAGTCACCGACGGCTGCGACGGCACCTGGGTCGCGCATCCGGGGCTCGTCCCGATTGCGAAGGAAATCTTCGACAAGCACATGCCGATGCCGAACCAGTACACCAAGCAGCGTCCGGATGTGAGCTTCAGCGCGAAGGATCTTCTCGACTTCCAGCCCGAGAAGCCGATCACCGAGGCGGGTCTGCGCAGCAACATCTCGGTCGGTATCCAATACCTGGGCTCGTGGCTTGCGGGCAACGGCTGCGTGCCGGTGTTCAACCTGATGGAAGACGCCGCGACTGCCGAGATCTCGCGCTCGCAGATCTGGCAGTGGATCCGCTCGCCGAAGGGCGTGCTTGACGACGGCCGTAAGGTCACGGCCGAGCTCTTCCGGCAACTGCTCGCCGAGGAGCTGCCCAAGGTGAAGACGTATGTCGGCGAAGAGGCGTTCAACGCCGGCAAGTACGCGGAAGGCGCGAAGCTATTCGACAAGATCACCACGGGCGACTACGTCGACTTCCTCACCCTTCCGGCGTACGAGCTGATCGACTGAGCCGGGCTGCCGCAAGAGGGCCGCTCGGCCCTCTTGCCGAT
>Ga0209254_10003787_pt1 | contig 13799 bp, 10 predicted proteins | sample FrelakmetDIP11DI_FD_187148 | JGI IMG/M metagenome (GOLD analysis project Ga0209254, IMG submission 187148) | Freshwater lake sediment microbial communities from the University of Notre Dame, USA, for methane emissions studies - DIP11 DI (SPAdes)... | ecosystem: Environmental > Aquatic >...
CCCGGGCCGTGCGCGGCATGGACGCCGCGCCCGGAGCCTACAGGGACGTACTTGCGGCGTCCCGGGAAGGGCATCCGGCACGCACACCATCGAGGCGAGCAACGCCATCGCCATGACCAGCGTCAGGAGCGCGACTGCCGCCGCTGCAGGAAGATCAGCTGCTCGAACAGGTGCACGTCCTGCTCATTCTTGAGCAGCGCGCCGTGCATTGGCGGCAGGCTCTTGCGCGGGTCGTCGGTGCGCAGCGCCTCCGGCGGCACGTCCTCCGCGAGCAGCAGCTTGAGCCAGTCGAGCAGCTCCGAGGTCGACGGCTTCTTCTTCAGGCCCGGCACCTCGCGCAGCTTGTAGAACGCGTTCAGTGCTTCGGACAGCAGCTCGCGCTTGAGGTCCGGGAAGTGCACCGCGACGATGCGCGTCATGGTCTCCGCGTCCGGGAAGCGGATGAAGTGAAAGAAGCAGCGGCGCAGGAACGCGTCCGGCAGTTCCTTCTCATTGTTGCTGGTGATCACCACGATCGGCCGCTGCCGTGCCTTGATGAACTCGCGCGTCTCGTGGACGTAGAACTCCATGCGGTCGAGCTCTAGCAGCAGGTCGTTCGGGAACTCGATGTCCGCCTTGTCGATCTCGTCGATCAGCAGCACCGACTGCTCGTCGGCCTCGAAGGCCTCCCACAGCCGGCCCTTGATGATGTAGTTGCGGATGTCGTGGACCTTGGCCTCGCCGAGTTGCGAGTCGCGCAGGCGGGAGACCGCGTCGTACTCGTACAGGCCATGCTGGGCCTTGGTGGTGGACTTGACGTGCCAGCGGTACAGCGGCTTGCCGAGCGCGGTGGCCACCTCCTCGGCGAGCTGCGTCTTGCCGGTGCCGGGCTCACCCTTGACGAGCAGCGGCCGCGCCAGCGTGACCGCGGCGTTCACCGCCATCATCAGGTCGTCGGTGGCGACGTAGCGTTCGGTGCCGATGAACTTCTGGCTCACGCGTCGACCCTCAACAGTTTCATGGTGTTGGTGCCGCCCGACACGCCCGACAACTCGCCGAGCGTCAGGATCAGCTCGTCGCCCTGCTTGACGAGACCGCGGTCGAGCAGTTCCTTCGAGACGGCGCGGTACAGCTGCGCCGGGTCGATGTGGGTAATGTCGAACGGGATCGGGTACACGCCGCGGTACAGCGCCACGCGCCGCTGCGTGCGCTCGTGGCGCGTGAAGGCAAAGATCGGGATGTCGGAACGGATGCGCGACATCCACAGCGGTGTCGAGCCCGACTCGGTCAGCGCCACGATCGCTTCGAGGTCCATGTGGTTCGCCGTGTGCATGACGGCGCGCGCGATCGCCTGGTCGAACTCCGTCACCCTGCCTTCCAGGCGGTCGCGGCCGCGCTCACGCGCCAGCTGGTAGGTCTCGGCACCCTCGATGACCTCGGCCATCGCCTCGATGGCGCGCACCGGGTACTTGCCCACAGCCGACTCGCCGGACAGCATCACCGCGTCGCTGCCATCGAGCACTGCGTTCGCCACGTCCGACACCTCGGCGCGGGTCGGCACCGGGCTGTGGATCATAGATTCCATCATCTGCGTGGCGGTGATGGTCACGCGGTCGAGGCTGCGCGCGAGGTGCAGGATGCGCTTCTGCAGGCCGGTGAGCTGCGCGTAGCCGACCTCGACGCCGAGATCGCCGCGCGCGACCATCACCGCGTCGCTGGCGAGGATGATCTCCTCGAGGCGCGGGATGGCTTCGCTGCGCTCGATCTTGGCGACGATGCGCGCCTCGCTGCCCGCCGCGCGCAACAGTGCGCGCGCCTCCTCGACGTCGGCCGCCTGGCGCACGAACGACACGGCGAGGTAGTCGACGTCGAGCGCCGCGGCGAGGCGCACGTCCTCGCGATCCTTGTCGGTAAGCGCCCGGGCCGACAGGCCGCCGCCGCGGCGGTTGATGCCCTTGTGATCCGTGACTTCGCCACCGGTGGTAACGACGCACTCGACGCGCGTGCCGGCGACCGACACCACGCGCAACTCCACCTGGCCGTCGCCGAGGATGAGTTCGTCACCCGGCTGGACGTCGCGCGGCAGGTCCGCATAGGTGATGCCAACCGCGCGATCGGTACCCTCACGGGGATCGAGGCCGGAATCCAGTGCGAACGGCTCGCCCTCCACCAGCACGGCCCGCCCCGCAGCGAAGCGCTCGATGCGGATCTTCGGTCCTTGCAGGTCGCCGAGCACCGCCACGTGCTTGCCGACCGCCGCGGCCGCGCGCCGCACGCCCTCGACGCGACGCCGATGGTCGGCGGCCTCACCGTGCGAGAAATTGACCCGGACGACGTCCGCGCCACGGCGGACGACCTCTTCGAGCACGGCCTGGGAGTCGGTGGCCGGGCCGAGGGTGGCAACGATCTTGGTACGACGCAGCATGGGGAAGGGGATGGGGGATGGGGGATAGGGGATAGTGAATAGGCGGCAGATTCGCAGTTCGGCGGCAAAAACGGAATAGATGCACGGCCAAGCGGCCGGACGCAGGCCGCCGGAGCCGGAGGCTGCCACCTCCGACTATCCCCTATCCCCTATCCCCTATCCCCTATCCCCTATCCCCTATCCCCTGGCAAGCGCCGCGGCGTCAGCCCGCGGCGCGCGCCTCCAGCACTTCCACCGCCGGCAGCTTCTTGCCCTCGAGGAACTCGAGGAACGCGCCGCCAGCCGTCGAGATGTAGGAGATGTCCTGCCCGAGGCCGTACTTCTCGATCGCCGCGATGGTGTCGCCGCCGCCCGCGATCGAGAACGCCGGGCTGCGCGCCACGGCCTGGCCGAGCACCCGGGTGCCCTCGCCGAACTGGTCGAACTCGAACACGCCGACCGGGCCGTTCCAGACGATGGTGCCGGCACCCTTCAGCGCCGCTGCAAACCTCTCCGCGGTGTCCGGGCCGATGTCGAGGATCATCTCGTCCGCGGCCACCTCCGCCACGGACTTGACGTCCGCCTCGGCCGAGGCCGCGAACTCGGTCGCGACGACCACGTCGGTCGGCAGGGGGATCTCCGCCCCGCCTGCACGCGACCTCTCGAGCAGGCCCTTGGCGATGTCCACCATCTCGGACTCGTGCAGCGACTTGCCGACGGCAAACCCGGCCGCGGCGAGGAACGTGTTGGCGATGCCGCCGCCCACGATCAGCTTGTCGACCTTGCCGAGCAGGTTCTCGAGCACGGTGATCTTGGTGGAGACCTTCGACCCGCCGACGATCGCGACGAGCGGGCGCTTCGGGTTGCCGAGCGCCTTTTCGAGCGCCTCCAGCTCACCGGTGAGCAACGGCCCGGCGCAGGCCACCGGCGCGAATTTCGCGACGCCGTGCGTGCTCGCCTCGGCACGGTGCGCCGTGGCGAACGCGTCCATGACGTACACGTCGCACAGCGCCGCCATCTTCTGCGCCACGTCGTCCTTGTTCTTCTTCTCGCCCTTGTTGAAGCGCACGTTCTCGAGCAGGACGATCTCGCCCGGCTCGCACGCCACGCCGTCGAGCCAATCCTTCTCGAGGCGCACCTTGACGCCCAGCAGCTCGGCGATGCGCGCCGCCACCGGCGCGAGCGAGAACTCCTCGTTGTACACGCCCTCCTCCGGCCGCCCGAGGTGCGACATGAGCATCACGCGCGCGCCCGACTTGTGGGCCGCCTCGATCGTGGGCAACGACGCGCGAATGCGCGCGTCGCTCGTGACGACCCCATTCTTGACCGGCACATTGAGATCCTCGCGGATCAGCACGCGCTTGCCCTTCAGGTCGAGGTCGGTCATGCGCAGCACTCGCAGCATGGTCTGCTCCCCCGTCACTTGGCGATGACGCGAGCCATCTCCAGCACCTTGCAGGAGTAGCCCCATTCGTTGTCGTACCAGGCCACGATCTTGACGAACGTGTCGTCGAGCGCGATGCCGGCGTCGGCGTCGAACACCGACGTGCAGCTCTCGCCGCGGAAGTCGGTCGCGACCACCTTCTCCTTCGTGTAGCCGAGCACGCCCTGCATCGGGCCCTCGGAGGCGGCCTTCATCGCCGCGCAGATCTCCTCGTACTTCGCCGGCTTCGCGAGTTCGACCGTGAGGTCCACGACCGACACGTCGGACGTCGGCACGCGGAACGCCATGCCGGTGAGCTTCTTGTTGAGCTCGGGGATGACCTTGCCGACCGCCTTCGCCGCACCCGTCGACGACGGGATGATGTTCTCGAGGATGCCGCGGCCGCCGCGCCAGTCCTTCTTCGACGGACCGTCCACCGTCTTCTGCGTCGCGGTGGCAGCGTGCACCGTGGTCATCAGGCCGCGCTTGATGCCCCAGGTGTCATTCAACACCTTGGCGACCGGTGCCAGGCAGTTCGTGGTGCAGGAGGCGTTCGAGATGATCGCCTCGCCGGCGTAGGCCTTGTCGTTCACGCCGAACACGAACATCGGCGTGTCGTCTTTCGACGGCGCCGACAGGATCACCTTCTTTGCACCGGCCTTGAGGTGCGCCGACGCGGTTTCCTTGTCGAGGAACAGGCCGGTGGACTCGATCACGATGTCCGCACCCACTTCGTTCCACTTGAGCTCGGCCGGGTCCTTGACCGCGGTGAGGCGGATCTTGCGACCGTTCACGACCAGCGTATTGCCCTCGACCGACACGTCGCCCTTGAAGCGGCCATGCACCGAGTCGAACTTCAGCATGTACGCCAGGTAGTCTGGCTCGAGCAGATCGTTGATGCCGACGATCTCGATGTCCTTGAAATCGCGCGCGGCCGCGCGGAACACCATGCGACCAATGCGGCCGAAGCCGTTGATGCCGATCTTGATTGTCATGTGCGATCCTCCAGTGAAACCTGCGCGGGGCTACAGCAGCCCCGCCACGATCCGGGTGACGTTCTCCGGCGTGAAGCCGAAGTGCTCGAAGAGTTTCTTGGCCGGCGCCGAGGCACCGAAGCTGTCGATGCCGACCACGGCACCGCCGGTGCCGACGTATCGCCACCAGCCGTCACGCACGCCGGCCTCGATGGCCACGCGCGGCACGCCCGGCGGCAACACGCTATCGCGGTATTGTTGCGGCTGTGCGTCGAACACGGCGGTGCACGGCATGGACACGACGCGCACCTTGCGCCCCGCCTCGGTCAGCCGCTGCGCCGCATCGGCGGCGAGCCCGACTTCCGAGCCGGTCGCGATCAGCACGCAGTCAGGCTGGCCGCCGCTGTCGAGCAGCATGTAGCCGCCGCGGGCCACGTCGGCCGCCTGTGCCGCGCTGCGCTCCATCGGCGGCAGCGCCTGCCGGCTCAGGATCAGGCAGGTCGGGCCGTCGGCTCGCTCCACGGCGGCAGCCCACGCGGCAGCCGTCTCGACCGTGTCGCAGGGGCGCCAGACATGCATGCCGGGAATCAGGCGCAGGCTCGCGACGTGCTCGATCGGCTGGTGGGTGGGCCCGTCTTCGCCGAGGCCGATCGAGTCGTGGGTGAACACGTAGATCACGCGCTGCCGCATCAACGCCGACATGCGCACCGCGTTGCGCGCGTAGTCCTGGAACACCAGGAACGTGCCGCCGTACGGCACGAAGCCGCCGTGCAGCGCCACGCCGTTCATGATCGCGGCCATGCCGAACTCGCGCACGCCGTAGTGCAGGTAGTTGCCGGCGATGTCGCCGCCGGTCACCGCCTTCGATCCCTTGTGGTTGGTGTTGTTCGAGCCGGTGAGGTCTGCCGAACCGCCGAGCAACTCCGGGATCGTCGCCCCGAGCACATCCAGCACTTTCTGCGATGCCGAGCGCGTGGCCAGGGCCGCCGGCTTCTCCTGCGCGGCGCGCGCGAACTGCGCCACTGCCTCGCGCCAGCCAACCGGCAGCTCGCCCTGCAGGCGGCGAGTCAATTCGGCAGCCAGCTCCGGATACGCGCTGCCAAAGGCAGCCATGCGCTCGCGCCAGCCGTGCTCGGCCGTGGCGCCCGCGACACGCGCATCCCAGCCCGCGCGGATCGCATCGGGAATCACGAAGGGCTCGTGTGGCCAATCGATGTGCTTGCGCGTCGCCGCCACCTCGGCCTCGCCGAGCGCCGCGCCGTGCGTCGCCTCGGTGCCCTGCTTGTTGGGCGATCCCCAGCCGATGATGGTCTTGCAGCAGACGAGCGTCGGGCGATCGGGCTCGGCCTTCGCCGCCTGGATCGCAGTCTCGATCGCGACCGGGTCGTGCCCGTCGACGGCGCGCACCACGTGCCAGCCGTACGCCTCGAAGCGCTGCGGCGTGTCGTCGGTGAACCAGTCGTGCACCTCGCCGTCGATGGATATGCCGTTGTCGTCGTAGAAGCAGCAGAGCTTGCCGAGCTTGAGCGTGCCGGCGAGCGAGCACACTTCGTGCGACACGCCTTCCATCAGGCAGCCGTCGCCGAGGAACACCCAGGTGCGGTGATCGATCACCTCGTGGCCCGGGCGGTTGAATGTCGCGGCCAGGATCTTCTCGGCGAGCGCCATGCCCACCGCGTTGGCGAGGCCCTGGCCGAGCGGGCCGGTGGTGGTCTCGATGCCGAGGTGCAGGTCGACTTCGGGGTGCCCGGCCGTGTGCGAGCCGAACTGGCGGAAGTTCCTGAGCTGCTCGATGTCGAGCGGGTAGCCCGTCAGATGCAACAGCGAATAGAGCAGCATCGAGCCGTGGCCGTTCGACAGCACGAAGCGATCGCGGTCGGGCCACGCGGGATTGCCCGGGTTGTGCCGCAGGTGATCGGACCACAGCACCTGGGCGATGTCGGCCATGCCCATCGGCATGCCGGGGTGTCCGGAATTGGCCTTCTGCACGGCATCCATGCTGAGGGCACGGATGGCGTTGGCGAGCTGCCTGCGGGTCGGCATGGGGTACCCCTGAGGTGAGTCAGGTATTTTCTCCCGCAGCTACAGGCCTTTGCAAAGTCGCATATGCACGGACTGGCGGGTGGACGACACGGGCTGTTCGACTTCGGCAGGTGCCCCTGGCCGGACGCTGGCGGTGGCAACGGCGCCGCGAAACACGGATACTTCGCGGCTGTCCCCGCGCGGAAACCCATTAATGTCAAACAGTTACCTGTTCACGTCCGAGTCTGTCTCCGAAGGCCACCCGGACAAGGTCGCCGACCAGATCTCCGACGCGGTCCTCGATGCCATGCTGGCGCAGGACAAGCGGGCGCGGGTGGCCTGCGAGACGCTGGTCAAGACCGGCGTTGCGATCGTGGCCGGCGAGGTCACCACCGAGGCCTGGGTGGACCTCGAGGAAATCGTGCGCGGCGTGATCTGCGACATCGGCTACACCTCCTCGCACGTCGGCTTCGACGGCCGCACCTGCGGCGTGCTCAACATCATCGGCAAGCAGTCGCCGGACATCGCCATGGGCGTGGACCGCGACAAGCCCGAGGAACAGGGCGCCGGCGACCAGGGGCTGATGTTCGGCTACGCGTCGAACGAGACCGACACGCTGATGCCCGCGCCGATCTGCTACGCGCACCGGCTCGTCGAACGGCAGTCCGAGGTGCGCAAGAGCAACCTGCTGCCCTGGCTGCGCCCCGACGCCAAGTCGCAGGTCACCTGCCGCTACGTCGACGGCAAGGTGGTGGGCCTCGACGCCGTGGTGCTCTCCACACAGCACGACCCGGACGTGAAGCTGCCCGACCTGCGCGAGGCGGTGATGGAACTCATCATCAAGCACGTGCTGCCGAAGGAGTGGCTGCAGAAGGACACCCGGTTCCACATCAACCCGACCGGCAACTTCGTGATCGGCGGCCCGGTGGGCGACTGCGGCCTGACCGGCCGCAAGATCATCGTCGACAGCTACGGCGGCATGGCCCGCCACGGCGGCGGCGCGTTCTCCGGCAAGGACCCGTCCAAGGTCGACCGCTCGGCCGCCTACGCCGCGCGTTATGTCGCCAAGAACATCGTCGCTGCCGGCCTCGCCGACCGCTGCGAGATCCAGGTGTCCTACGCCATCGGCGTGGCCGAGCCGACCTCGATCACCGTCGAGACCTTTGGCACCGGCAAGGTGAACCAGCAGCGGCTCGAGGCACTGGTGCGCGCGCATTTCGACCTGCGCCCGTACGGCATCATCAAGATGCTCGACCTCGTGCACCCCATGTACCGCGCCACGGCCGCCTACGGCCACTTCGGCCGCGAACCCGTCCACATGACCTACCAGTGGAAGGAATACATCGCCGGCAAGAAGGTGGACAAGAGCGAGGCGTTCACCGCCTTCACCTGGGAAAAGACGGACAAGGCGGAAGCGCTGCGGAAAGACGCGGGCCTTTGAGGCCCGCGTCGAGGGGATGGGGGATAGGGGATCGGGGATAGTAAGAGGTGCGGCGGCAGTGCGATCTGGGCCAGCACCCTCCACGGCCGTGGACAGCTCCCGAGCCGTGAATCTGCCGCCTCCGACTATCCCCCATCCCCTATCCCCCATCCCCTTGCCGTGCCCAAGCGGGCACGGCAGAATGCCGCCCCCGCCTGAGGAGCGCTGCGACGGGCCGTCTGCCCGCCAGGCTCAGGCACTGGGTTTACCCAACTGCGCTCGCTGACCTCCGTGGAGGCCGGGCGAGCGAATCCAACACCGATTCCCCGCCCGAACCGTCACGGTCAACGAGAGGACCGCCTGATGAACGCCGTTGTTTCTGCCCATACGGACCGCGACTACGCGGTTGCCGACCTGTCCCAGGCCGAGTTCGGCCGCAAGGAAATGGCCATCGCCGAGACCGAGATGCCCGGTTTGATGTCCATCCGCGAGGAATTCCGCGCCGCGCAGCCGCTCAAGGGCGCGCGCATCGCGGGTTCGCTGCACATGACCATCCAGACCGCGATGCTGATCGAGACGCTGGAGGCGCTCGGCGCCGACGTGCGCTGGGCGTCGTGCAACATCTACTCGACCCAGGATCACGCCGCCGCCGCGATCGCCGCGGGCGGCACGCCGGTGTTCGCCTACAAGGGCGAGACGCTCGACGATTACTGGGAGTACACGCACCGCATCTTCGAGTGGCCGAAGGGCCTCTTCGCCAACATGATCCTCGACGACGGCGGCGACGCCACGCTGCTGCTGATGCTCGGCTCGCGCGCGGAAAAGGACCCGTCGGTGATCGCCAAGCCGGCCAATGAGGAAGAGGTCGCGCTGTACGCCGCGATCCGCAAGCGCCTCGAGACGCAGCCGGGCTGGTACTCCAAGCGCCTCGCCGAGATCAAGGGCGTCACCGAGGAGACCACTACCGGCGTGAAGCGCCTGTACGAGTTTGCGAAGAAGGGCCAGCTGCCCTTCCCCGCCATCAACGTCAACGACTCGGTCACCAAGTCGAAGTTCGACAACCTCTACGGCTGCCGCGAGTCGCTGGTTGACGCGATCAAGCGCGCCACCGACGTCATGATCGCCGGCAAGGTCGCGGTGGTCTGCGGCTTCGGCGACGTCGGCAAGGGTTCGGCGGAGTCGCTGCGCGCACTGTCGGCCCAGGTGTGGATCACCGAGATCGACCCGATCTGCGCGCTGCAGGCGGCGATGGAAGGCTACAGGGTCGTGACCATGGAAGAGGCCTGCGACAAGGCCGACATCTTCGTCACCGCCACCGGCAACCTGAATGTGATCACGCACGAGCACATGAAGCGCATGAGGCACCAGGCGATCGTGTGCAACATCGGCCACTTCGACAGCGAGATCGAGATCGCGGCGCTGAAGCAGTACCCGTGGGAGAACATCAAGCCGCAGGTCGACCACGTGATCTTCCCGGACGGCAAGCGCCTGATCGTGCTCGCCGAGGGCCGGCTGGTGAACCTTGGCTGCGCGACCGGACACCCGTCGTTCGTGATGTCGAACTCGTTCACCAACCAGGTGCTGGCGCAGATCGAGCTGTTCCAGCAAGGCGCGAAATACCAGAACCAGGTGTACGTGTTGCCGAAGCACCTCGACGAGAAGGTGGCGCGGCTGCACCTCGCTCGCATCGGCGTGCAGCTGACCACTCTGACCGCCGAACAATCGGCCTACCTCGGCCTGCCGGTGCAGGGACCGTTCAAGACGGACCAGTACCGGTACTAGGGGATAGGGGATGGGGGATAGGGGATCGTGAAGACGGCCGCCTTCGAGGCGGCCGTTTTCTTTCTATCCCCCATCCCCTATCCCCTATCCCCTATCCCCTCGCTTCCGCGCCAGCGTCAGGCCGTCGCCGATCGGCACCAGGCTCAGGTCGATGCGCCGGTCGTGGTGCAGGTGCTCGTTGAAGTGCCGCAGCGCGACGGTGTCGGGCTCGGAGTTCTCCGGGTCCGCCACGCGGCCCGACCAGAGCGTGTTGTCGACCACGACCAGGCCGCCGGGACGCAGCAGCTCGAGCACGCGCTCGTAGTAGTGAACGTAGCTCTCCTTGTCGGCGTCGATGAACGCGAAATCGTAGCGCCCGGCCTCGCCCTCCGCGAGCAGGTGCTGCAGCGTGTCGAGCGCCGGAGCGAGGCGCAGGTCGATCTTGTGCGCCACGCCTGCTTCCGCCCAGTAGCGGCGCGCCACGGCGGTCCAGCGCTCATCGATGTCGCAGGCGACGATGCGGGCGTCGTCGGGAAGGGCGAGCGCGAGCGCCAGCGACGAGTACCCCGTGAACACGCCGATCTCGAGGCAATGCCGCGCGCCCATCAGGCGCGCCAGCAGTCCCATGAACTGGCCCTGCTCGGGCGAGATCTGCATGCGGGCGTGCGGGTCGGCCGCCGTTTGCTCGCGCAGCCGGCGCAGCAGGTCCGGCTCCCGCAGCGACACGTCGAGCAGGTACCCGTACAGCGAATCCGTGAGCGAGATCGAACGATTCGACATCGGAAATCCGGGGACATTCTCCTTTTTGGCATCCTCCCCCTTCGCGCCGCGCCAGATCAAGCAGAATGCGCAGCAAGGAGACTGTCCCCCTTGATCCGGTTGTTGCAGTTCACGGACACCCACCTCATGGCCGACCCGGCTGCCAGCCTGCGCGGGGTGCGCACACAGGCGAGCCTCGAGGCCTGCCTCGCCCACGCGCGGCGCCGGTACCTGCCGGCAGACGTCGTCGCGGTCACGGGTGACCTCGTGCAGGACGATGCGGCAGGCTATGGCTCGCTCGAGCTGCTGTTCGACAGCCTCGGCGCCCCGGTGCTGCTGATCCCCGGCAACCACGACATCCCGGCGGAACTCGAGCGGCAGCTGTCACACGCTCCCTTCCAGATCGGCGGTACGCGGGTGGTGGGCCGGTGGGCGATCGTCATGCTCGCCACGTGGTTCGCGGGCTCCGAGGACGGCGAAGGCCAGCTCGGCGCCGACGAACTGCAGCGGCTCGAGAGCGCCCTCGCGGCTCACCGCGACCGCCACGTGCTGGTCTGCCTGCACCACCAGCCGATCCAGATGGAAGCCGCCGGCCTCGATGCGCTCGGCCTGCGGGACGCCGACCCGTTCCTCGCCGTCATCGACCGCCATCCGCAGGTGAGAGCCGTGGCCTGGGGCCACGCGCACCAGGCGCTCGACGTGTTTCGCGGTGCGGTACGCTTCATGTGCACGCCCTCGACCTGCATGCAGTTCAAGCCGCGCGACCCGGGCTTCGTGATCGACGACCGCCCGCCGGGCTACCGCGTGCTCGACCTGCACGACGACGGCGGCATCGCCACCGAGGTGGCCTGGCTGGAGGGATACCGGCAATGACGCAATGGTTCGCCGCGCTGGCACTCGCGCTGATGGCCGCGGTCGCTTCGGTTCGCGCAGCCGCCGAAGATCGCGGCGTGCTGTGGACGGTACAAGGCCGGCAGAACACGGTGTACCTGCTCGGCTCGGTGCACGTGCTGCGTCCGGGCGATGCGGCTCTGCCGCGCACGGCGCTCGATGCCTACGCCGACGCCGAGCAGCTCGTCATGGAGATTGACCTCGACGACGCGGCGCTGGGCGATCCGCTGGCGATGGCACAGCAGATGCAGGCTTCCGCCGCACTGCCGGCCGGGCAGTCGCTGCGATCGGTGCTCGGCAGCGACTACGCCGAGGTGGCCCAGCGCGCCGGCGAGGCAGGGCTCGACCTCGCGATGTTCGACGGCTTCCAGCCGTGGTTCGTGGCCACCCTGCTGCTGCAGCTCGAGCTGGCGAAGCGCGGCTTCGATCCGGCACTCGGTGTCGAGCAGCAGCTCGCCGGACGCGCGGTCGCCGACCGCAAGCCGATCATGGGCCTCGAGACGCCCGCGCAGCAGTTCGCGGTGCTGTCCGGCCTGTCGCTGGCCGACCAGAAGCGTTTCCTGCTCATGACGCTGGACGAGTCGGCGCAGGCCGACGCCGAGCTGGAGCAGTTGCTGGCCGCCTGGCGCAAAGGCGACATCAGCGCCCTCGCCGCGCTGCTGTCCGACGAGTTCGAGCGCTTTCCGCAGCTATACCGCCCGCTCACCGAGGACCGCAATCGCGCCTGGGTCGGGCAACTGGACGACCTGCTCGACGACCGCGACGACTACCTGGTCGTGGTCGGCGCGCTGCACCTCGTCGGACGCAACAGCGTCGTCGACCTGCTGCGCCAGCGCGGCTACACCGTCACGCAGCACTGACCCCGCAGCTCTGACCCCGAGGATCTCTGCGGCGCGCTTGCTAGACTACGCCACCGCCCCTGGCGCTGGAGCCACCCGTGAGCCTGTTCACCGAAGCCTGCAAGTACATCCCCGGCGGGGTCAATTCGCCCGTGCGCGCGTTCCGCGGCGTGGGCGGCGAGCCGATCTTCTTCGCGCGTGCCAAGGGCTCGCGTGCCTGGGCGGCGGATGGCCGCGAGTTCATCGACTACGTGGGTTCCTGGGGCCCGATGATCCTCGGCCATGCGCACCCGGACGTGATCCGCACCGTGCAGCAAACGGCCGAGCACGGCCTGTCGTTCGGCGCGCCGACCGAGCTCGAGACCATCGTCGCGCGCCGCATCGTCGAGCTGGTGCCGTCGATCGAGCTGGTGCGCATGTGCAGTTCGGGCACCGAGGCGACCATGAGCGCCATCCGCCTCGCGCGCGGCTTCACGGGACGCAACAAGATCATCAAGTTCGAGGGCTGCTACCATGGCCACTCCGATTCGCTGCTGGTGAAAGCCGGCTCCGGCATGCTCACGCTCGGCGTGCCGACCTCGCCCGGCGTACCGCCGGAGCTCGCGGCGTACACCATCACGCTCGGCTACAACGATGCGGCGCAGGCGCGCGCCGCTTTCGCCGAGATCGGCCAGGACGTCGCCTGCGTGATCGTCGAGCCGGTGGCGGGCAACATGAACTGCATCCCGCCGCTGCCCGGCTTCCTCGAGACGCTGCGCGAGCTGTGCACGCAGCACGGCGCGGTACTGATCTTCGACGAGGTGATGACCGGCTTCCGCGTCGCCAAGGGTGGCGCGCAGGAGTTGTACGGGATCAAGCCCGACCTCACCACGCTCGGCAAGATTGTCGGCGGAGGCATGCCGGTGGGCGCATTCGGCGGCCGGCGCGACATCATGGAGCACATCGCGCCGCTCGGGCCCGTGTACCAGGCAGGCACGCTGTCGGGGAACCCGGTGGCGATGGCGGCCGGACTCGCCACGCTCGACGGGATCGCCGCGCCTGGGTTCCATGCCCGGCTCGGGGCGAGCACTGACCGACTGGTGCACGGCATCAAGGCCGCGGCCGACCAGGCTGGCGTGCCGCTCGCCACCAACCACGTGTGCGGCATGTTCGGGCTGTTCTTCACCGCGGCGCCGCAGGTGCATTCGTACGCCGCAGCCACCGCGTGCGACGTGGAGCGCTTCAAGCGCTTCTTCCACGGCATGCTCGCCGAAGGCGTGTACCTCGCGCCGTCGGCTTTCGAGGCGGGCTTCATTTCGGCGGCACACACCGATGCCGACATCGACGC
>Ga0209254_10003788_pt1 | contig 13798 bp, 12 predicted proteins | sample FrelakmetDIP11DI_FD_187148 | JGI IMG/M metagenome (GOLD analysis project Ga0209254, IMG submission 187148) | Freshwater lake sediment microbial communities from the University of Notre Dame, USA, for methane emissions studies - DIP11 DI (SPAdes)... | ecosystem: Environmental > Aquatic >...
TTTTGCCCATTCCCCATATCTTTCCCTTTTCAATCACCCCCTTGGATGGCAGTGCCCTTTGGGGGATGGCCTTTGTCGGGATCGGGGCATAGGTAGCTTTCACCGGCCTGAGATCCGGCCTTCCCGGAGATACTTTCACTCTTCCGGTAAAAGGGTTAACAGGCGCGTTTACGACGCGGGCATGTTTTCCCGTGAGAAACGTGTCGCGATGGACAAGGGTAACAGCATTCGTGACCCTGGAATTTACATAGACATTTGTTATATTGACGGTTTTTATGTTCACTTTTGTCACATTCACGCTGTGCGGACCGTAATAACCGTGTCCGTAATAGATCTCCCGCGGCGCAAGGGGAACCCATGATACGTAGGTCGGTGTCTGTATCCATGCCACAAAACCCGGAGACCAGAAAACTGCATTGACTGCCGGCGGAACCCAAAACCAGCCTATTGCGGCCCTGTGGGACCATCTTCCGTAATGATAGGGAGCCCAACCCCACCGCTCATAGGATACCCAGACGTAGTCACCCCCTGTCCAAATCCACCTGCCGCTCCTGTACGGAGCCCATCCGCTCACTACCACTTTCGGGGTCCAGACATAACCGTAGTCGGGTGTATTGACCCAGCGACCGTACTCGTCAAAATCACTACTGTAGCTGTTAAGCGCCGGCGGCAGATAACGGGAACTTTCCCGCGCCCTTGCAAATTGTGAATCCCTTGACAAATTCCATCTCAGCCAGTCATCCTTGGGTCTCAAAGGAGAGAGTTCGGCATAGTTATCCGTTCCTACAGAAACCATAGTGCCCCGGCCCACTTTTGTGTTCCCGTTCCTGCTCTCTGCATACACAATCCCGTCTAACACGGAGACTTCTGTATATCCATTTTCATATGCGGTAACATCAAATTCTCCGGACCCGTATGCTACTGCTGAAGCCAGGGGGGCATCGATCTGGAATGCGGAATATCCTGCCGGTAATCTCCTGTACTTCACATACACCCTTCCCTGGGGAATTCCCACCTGGAGGATGTTGTCTTCTCCCTCGGTCCTGAGGTTGGTAATATCCATTTCAGTATTACCGTCTGCACGCAGGTATGTGCCTCCAAGAAATTGTATCTCTGCCGTGCCGCCTTCAGGAACCCAGATTTTATCACCGGGCATGATCGGCATGTTTATCGAGGCAGCCACCCATTCGTTCCCTGTATCAGCGGTCTGCACAATGACGTCTCCCTGCAACAAGCTCAGCCTTGCCGTCCCGGTGATTTCTGCAAATACAGGCAAAACCAGAATCAGCCACAGAACGAACATCCCTGCTGCGAGTGCTGCTTTTTTCATTCATACCTCCTGTTCAATAGCAACGTTTTATTGGTCAACTCGTTTAACCTGCTATTGAACGATATAGCATCTCTCGTGCCATTCAGAAATTGTTTTAATTTATGAGGGGTTATAGAAAAACCTGCCATCATGCCCCTACTCTTTTGGGGATTCCGTCACTTTTTGAGGAAGGGGGGCTTCCTGCGAGATTCAATTCAGGGAGGGTGGATTCCCTGGTCAAGAGCCTGTGTCATAATAGTAGCCGCAGGCTTTAGCCTGCGTGGATCCTGCGCAAACTAAAGTTTGCGGCTACAATAGATTAGGGCATCAAGATAAAAGATGAAAATGAAATTGAGGAATATTCGCACTACTTTTTATGAGTATACATCGCCAATCTTCTGCCGAGTTCGTAGCCTTCTTTCAAACTAACGGGTTTTTTTAAGATATCCCCTCTGCCGCCGACCCCCGGGACAAGGATTTTTCCGATCAGTTTCATCTCCAGGTATTGAAGGCTTTTTTTAAAGAACTTCACCAGAAGATCAGCGGTCTTCGGATCTTCTTCTTCGAAGGGGACTGCTATTATTGCAGACTTGCCTTTGATTGCCGCCCTGTTTTCAGGACAGTTGAAGTAGACAAAACGGTCGATGAAACATTTCATTAATGCGGTCGGACCATACCAGTATACCGGGGTGCCAAAGACGATGATGTCACTCTGAATGATCTTCGGATAAATCTTGTTCATGTCATCTTTTTTGCTGCATTGTCTTCTCTTCCAGCAGACATGACATCCGTCACACTCCCGTATATCCAGGTCGCCGAGGAAAAGGGTCTCTGTTGCCGCCCCTCCTGCTGCCGCCCCTTCCAGTATCCGGGAAACCAACGTATGGGTGTTGCCTTTTTTGCGGGGACTTCCAACAACGCCGAGTATCGTATTCGCAGTTCTCTGTTTGATATTCATCTATTCCTGGAAATGCATTTGCACTTGTTATCGGACGTTGCCCTATGCCTGCTTGCTGTACCACCGGTCGGACCAATCAGGGTTACATACTATGGAAGATATGCTCTGCGTGTCCTTCAGAACATTATCGGTTCGAAATAATCTCTGAACGCAGAACATTTCTGCTTCTTTTTGCAATTCGAATCGCACACCTTTATGTACTGGAAATTTTCTCTGTCGGGGCACCATATTTTGGCGCTCTCTTTATCCGGATTATCCTGCGGACCGTTAGGATTCGCAGACCCTAATCCGCTTTGAGCCATTTCTCCAACGTCTCCATTTCTTTTTCACTCAATGACAATGCGGATCTGCCCGACTCACCGTCCATCTGAGCCATTGCCTTCCACATCTGGGTCCTTATGATGCCGTAAGAATCGGCAAAACTCTGGGCACTCTGCTCCATCTGGGGTATGACCACCAACATGTCCTTCGACGACTCGTCAAATTTACCCAATCGGGCGTATGATACTGCCCTGCAAAATTTAGCCATCGCATAGTCAGTTTTGAGTTCTAATGCTCTCGTAAAGTCTGAAACCGCATCCTCAAATTTTTCCTTCATCATGCAGGTTATTCCGCGGTAGAAATACGCCCGCGAGCTTTTATTGTTCGCGCTGATTGCTTTGTTGAAATTCTCAAGAGCGGAATCGGTTTCTTTCATTTTCACATATACGACTCCGCGGCTTAAATACACGCTGTAAGGATCGGCTCCGGTTTCAAGAGCTTTTGTAAATGCTTCCAGGCTCTCTTTATCCTTTCCGTCAACAAACAACAATTGGGCTTCTCTTAATAGTTCCTGTGCGTCCATAACAGATCTCCTTTCAACCACATTGTTTACTATAGCCTATTTCTGTAAAACAGGGAAGGGAGTTCTGATCGGCGAAATGTATCGCTTCAATGCAGCAATGGATTATTTAACGGTTACCATAAAAGACGTGACAATGACTTTGCCCTGATGTTTTATCTCGCTGAAAATATGATACATCCCTTTCACCGGGAAAGTAATGGTTGCTTCTATTACAGGGCCGAATCCAGGCAGCGCGGTTCCATGAATGTGGCCTGCCGGATGCGCGGATGGAGAGCCGGGCGCTTCCCCGTGGGCGTGGATAAAATTCTTGAGATCGGTTTTTATGACAGCGAGGTGCATCAACGCCGCGAGGTAGAGCTCGAGATCAGCCACCGGCTTGCCGTCTTTTTCTATAAAATATCCGAGGGTCGTTTCCTCTCCTGCCTTTATATGTTCGGGAACCGTAAATCGTATAACGTAGTCTCCGGACTTTTTTGCGCGGGAGAAATCCGTCTCCGTGACTGACATTTTCGGTTCGCCCGTTATATCGATGAAAAGCTGTTTCGAAAAATGCAGATCGTGCACAGCGGAATCGAGGGCGATGAGATAACGTCCTGCCTTTGGAAAAGAATAGTTCACGCTGAACCGCGCATCCTGTATCATCTTAGGGGTTACTGTGCCGAAATCTTCGGGGTGAAGGTGTGCAAACGCGGTAAAATCTTCACTGACAATAATCACATGCAAGATGCGCTCGTGCGAGACCGTAAGACCGCGGAGCGGTTTCCCCGTATGGTCCCTTAAGGAAAGCCGAAGGGTCGCGGTAGTGTGTGCGGAGATGTGTTCCGGAGTTGTTTCAAGGTCGATGACAGCATCCACTGTTTGCAAAGAATGAGCATCATGTTTGTTGCCGGTGTCATGGAGGTGAGGAACATCCGTGCCTGCAATAACAGTATCCCGGAAGGAAAAAAGAGAAAGACCGATCAAGAAGAAATAAATGAACGCATTATGAGATCGCTTTTTGAATACCTTAATGGTTGTTGTATGCATTGATGTCACCTTTTTCATATAAGTTTATCACGAACTACGGGGTTTCTCAAGATTTGAGAGGGTTTCCGATTCTGTAGTAGAATAGATGAACAGATTGAGCTTCCGACCCGTTGAAGAGAAGACGATCACGGGGCTGAAACAATACAGGAGGGGGGACAACAAGAGGAATGAGCGTTGATTTTATCACAGAGAGAATGGACTGTCTGCATCTCGAAAGGCGGGTTGTCGAAAGGATCAGCAGGGGAATTTCCCATGAGACACGGCCTGATCTTATTCTTTGGATATGCCATTTCCCTCTGCCTTCACTCTCCGGGATTCAGTGCAGGGTGTTGGCCAAAGGGACACACTGTCCGCATAACGGTCCTTACAGCAGAAACTAACCCACAAACATCTGCCTTCCCGAATGCAGATTATTGCGATCCCTTTCCTGATGAATCCCTGGCAATGCGTAACCCTTCTTTCAGGATCAAAACAACCACAACGGTGAACCCGATGAGAATGCCGAAAAAATTGATGAGCTTAAAAACCGCAAGGACAATGAGGATGAGGGCGAAGATGAAAAATCTGGCCATGCTCCAAAAAATGAGTTTTCCGCTCGGCCGGTGCAATGTCGCAAAATCCTTCAGCCCCCATGCAAGTCCTTTGAGGTTGGCTAATCCAAGCAGCCCGCCGATGAGAACACTGTGGGGCATCTTCCGCCAGTCGGTTATCTCCGTCAATGCCGCAATGAGTGTCGTGATTGCTGCCGCGATGATGAGGAATATGAGCGCCTGTCTATGAATTCTTTTTATGAGATTGATCATCTGATTTCTTCGCAAGCATTATAAGGTCTTTAAAACCTGCAATAATGCCGAATATCGTAAAAATAAAGAGAAGCCAGGGAGCGGTCTTTACTCCAAACCATCTTGCCATCGCATAATCAAGGCCGTATCCAATTAATCCCCCGATGATCGTTGAAATAACAAGATTGAGCCCTACAGTACTCGCTTCAAGGATTTGTTTGAATAATGATTTCTCGGCCATATTGTTTCCTTTATGAGCATCTGTTCATACATTGCGAATTTAATCAACGGTAGTCATTCCCCGGTCACGCCGCGCAATGACAAATGCAGATTTTATGGACAGACACTGCTTAAGTAGATTGTAGCACAGTAGGGGAGTCATTTGGCGAGAGGCTATCGTATCTCTTTAAACGACTCGTACGCCGCCTTTGCGGTCTTTTCGATATCATTTTCCGTGTGTGCGGTGGAGATGAATCCTGCCTCGAACTGAGAGGGCGCGATATAGATGCCCCTCTTCAGCATCCCGGAAAAGAACATCGAGAATTTGGCTGTATCGGCTGTCTTTGCCGAGGCGTAATCAATAACATCCCCGCCGGTAAAATAGGTGCAGAACATGGTACCCGCCCTATAGAATCGCGTCTTCACGCCTGCTTTTTTCGCAGCGCCGACAAGACTTTTCTCCAGCTGCGCGGCGCTTTTTTCGAGTTTTCCGTAAACCCCATCCTTCGAGAGGAGCTTAAGGGTTTCTATGCCCGCTGTCATTGCGAGAGGATTCCCTGAGAGTGTGCCCGCCTGATACACAGGCCCTTCCGGTGAAACCATCGACATGATCTCCTTTTTCCCTCCATATGCGCCAACAGGAAGGCCTCCGCCTATAACCTTGCCGAGGCAGGTCATATCCGGCGTAATCCCGAAACGCTCCTGCGCGCCTCCGTATGCAACCCTGAAGCCAGTCATCACCTCATCGAATATGAGAACGATCCCATGGTTTTTCGTCAGTTTTCTCACTGTCTCCAGAAACCCCGGCTGAGGAAGAACACAGCCGATATTGCCGACAACGGGTTCGAGAATAATGCACGCGATCGATTTCCATTCTTTTTTTACAACAGCCTTAACTGCCTCAATGTCATTGAACGGCAGGGTTATGGTGTTTTTTGCATATGATTTGGGCACCCCCGGGCTGTCGGGGACGCCGAAGGTCGTAGCGCCGGAACCCGCTTTCACCAGGAGCCCGTCGGCATGGCCATGATAGCATCCTTCGAACTTGATTATTTTGTCTCTCCCGGTAAATCCGCGTGCGACCCTGATAGCGCTCATGGTGGCTTCCGTGCCGGAATTTACCATTCTAACCTTATCCATTGATGGATACGCCTTCAGGACAAGCTCTGCAAGCGTGATTTCGAGGGCGGTCGGTGCGCCATAACTGGTACCCTTTTCGACTGCTTTCTTCAGCGCTTTCACAACCCCCGGATGGGCATGGCCAAGGATCAGGGGCCCCCATGAAAGGACAAAGTCTATATAATCATTTCCGTCGACATCGTATATCTTAGACCCTTTCGCCCTGTCGATAAACACCGGGTTTCCGCCGACAGCCCGAAATGCGCGGACAGGACTGTTCACCCCGCCGGGGATGAATTCATTCGCCCTCTTGAAGAGCCTGAGTGATTTGGTCCATTTCATGGAAGAAGTTTGGAAACGTTGTTACTCTATCACAAAAATTTTTATGTGTCAAAAAGCATGTCAGTTATGCTATAAAAATACATTTCAAATTACAGGAGGATTACATGAGAAGGGTTGCAGGTGTTGCACTGATTGTATTGTTGGTATTCGCATTCAATGCGTGTTCTAAAAAGACCGAGACGAAAGGACCGTATCTCGTGAAGGTCGGCAACGCAAAGATAACAGAGGCTGACCTCGAAAGAGAGCTGAAAAATCTCCCTGAATTTGCACAGGCACTGTTTGCCGGGAGCAGCGGGAAAGAGAGATTTCTCGACGAACTTGTCAAGAAAGAGATCCTCTATCAGGAGGCCGTTAAAAAAGGCATTGATAAAGACCCTCAGTTTAAAGCGAAAGTAGAGGACTTCCAGAAGATCACTCTCGTAGGACTTCTCCTCGAAAAGGTGATCGAAGAGAAATCAAAAGTTACCCCTGAGGACGTAAAAGATTACTATGAAAAGAACAAAGACGAAGTGTCTCCCGCGACCCAGATAAGGGTAAGCCAGATCGTTGTGAAGACATCGGACGAGGCGAAAGGTATCTATGAAAAACTGAAACAGGGTGAGGACTTTGCCAAGATTGCAAAACAAAGTTCGCTTGATCCCGGATCGGCAAAAAACGGCGGAGATTTAGGGTATCTGGCGAAAGGTCAAATGAAGCCCGAAATTGAGTCAGTGGCAGCGAAACTGAAAGCGGGCCAATTCAGCCCGCCGGTAAAAATACCGGCAGGGTATCTCATTGTTAAGGTTACCGAAAAGAAATTCGGCAAGCCGCTCGAATTTGACAAAGTAAAAAATCTGATCGCGCAGCGCCTTGCAGCCGAAAAACAGAAAGACGCTTTTGACTCATATCTCGATGAACTCAGGAAGACTTACAAGGTTGAGATGAACAAAGAAGCCATCTCTCAACTTTCAGGGCAGGAGAAACAGGGAGAAGCCGCGCCTGAACTGCCTGCAGCGCCGAAAGACCCTATCAAGAAAAAAGATTAATTGATCGTTCAGCGTGACAGCCCGTATCTCACCCTGGGATCCGGGCTGCCACCGCTCTTATTCCCCATGGAATGTACCAGCCGCATCAGTGTCCCAACCCTCTCATCTCCGGCAAGCCCGTATCGACAGATTACAAAATTGATGGTATGCTTTTTTTATGGAGAGGTTCACTGTTCTCGATATCTCCGGCGATGTAGGGTTGACCGCCTTCGGTGACAGCCTGCAGGAAACCTTTATCAATGCAGCGATCGGTATGTATAGCCTTATGGCCGGTCTCGATGCCGTATCGGCGGCAAAAACAATCGATGTATTTGTTGAAAGTCAATCTACCGACGGCCTTCTCGTTTCATGGCTTAACGAACTGATATTCCACTTTGACGCATACGGGTTCATCGGAAAGCAAATCGACATCAAAGAGTTTTCCGAAAAACGAATCTCGGCAAGCATAGCCGGCGAGGAATTCGATCCGGAGCGTCACGAGGGCAAACTGCTCATTAAGGCGGCGACCTACCATCAACTCAGGATAGAAAAGAAAGATGAGCGGTGGGAGATTGGCGTTATCTTCGATATATAACGTGTACATTGCATGCAATGGAAGGCAGACATGCTGAAAAACCTTTTGAAATGGACAGGATTTTACATTGAGCGATTATGTAGCCGCAAACTTTAGTTTGCGAGGTTTTTAAGAGGAATTTTATCCGCTTGCCAAGTGGATACATACGCAGGCTGAAGCCTGCGGCTACCGATAGGGGGTGCGAACACATGCTGGAAAAACTCAGAAGGATAGACGATACGAAAATAGAAATCCCATTGGATTACAAAGAGGGGATGAGGGTAAACGGCATCATTTATGTCGACGAAGTGCTCGAAAAGGAACTCGAAAGCCAGTCGATAGATCAGGTGGCGAATGTCGCAACATTGCCGGGGATTGTGAAGGCATCAATGGCGATGCCCGACGTGCATACGGGCTACGGCTTTTCCATCGGCGGCGTGGCCGCTTTTGACCTCAAAGAAGGAATCGTTTCGCCGGGAGGGGTCGGGTACGACATCAATTGAGGAGTCCGGCTCCTCAGGAGCAGCCTCAGGAGAGATGAGGCGCTTCCGAGGATGAAGGACCTCGTCGGGGTCCTCTATTCCGAGATACCATCCGGAGTCGGCTCGAAAGGAAAAATCCGTCTTAACCCGGACGATCAAAAAAAGGTTCTTCTCAGAGGCGCCCGCTGGGCGGTGGAACAGGGCTTCGGGGAGGCAGGGGATCTCGATAAAATAGAATCCAGCGGATGTATTGACGGAGCAGACCCTTCAATCATAAGCAATAAGGCATACGAGAGGGGCAGGGCCCAGCAGGGCACTCTTGGCTCCGGCAACCATTTCCTTGAAGTCCAGTACGTCGATGAAATCTTCGATGAAAGAGCGGCAAACAGTCTCGGCCTTTTCAAGGATCATGTCACTGTTATGATTCATACCGGTTCACGGGGGTTCGGCCATCAGGTATGCACGGATTTCCTTGAAGTCATGGAAAGGGCGGCAACCAAATACAAAATCATGCTGCCCGACAAAGAACTTGCATGTGCTCCGTTCGAAAGTCCGGAGGCGCGGGATTATCTTTCCGCCATGAAGGCAGCAGCGAACTATGCATGGGCGAACAGGCAGTGTATCATGCACTGGACGCGGGAGGTTTTTTTAAAAATATTCAATATTTCTCCCAGGGAATTGGGCATGGAGCTGATCTATGACGTGGCGCATAACATCGCAAAGGTCGAAGAACACGAGGTCAACGGGAAGAAGAGGAAGCTTATCGTCCACAGAAAGGGTGCAACTCGTGCATTTCCACCCGGACATCCCGAGCTGCCTGAAATCTATAAACCCCTTGGCCAGCCCGTCCTCATTCCCGGAGATATGGGCAGGGCCTCCTATGTCCTTCTAGGCACCGAGAAGGCAATGAAAGAGACATTCGGTTCGACATGTCACGGGGCGGGCAGGGTTTTGTCAAGACATCAGGCGATCAAAAAGGCGAAAGGACGCGCGATATGGAGGGAAATGGAGGATAAGGGGATTATCGTCAGGTCCGCCGGACGAGAGACCCTCGCTGAGGAGATGTCTGAAGCGTACAAGGATATTTCGAACGTGGTGGATGTGGTTCACAATGCGGGAATTTCAAAGAAGGTCGCACGGCTCAGGCCGATGGGAGTGATAAAGGGGTAGAGAAAAAATGCAATTACAAGACGTGCAATCATGGGGTAGCCGCAAACTTTAGTTTGCGTGTTTTCTTGATTCCAGTGTATTACAAACGCAGGCTGAAGCCTGCGGCTACCTGCTTGAACCCTCGAATCCTTTTATCTTAAGAGCAGATACTGCACAATCGCCGCTATGAAAATAATAATGCACCCCGGGATCATCAGCTTATAGATCCCCCAGATATCCGCCTTAAAATACTCCCGCGTAAGGATAAGGCATATGTGTACGGGCGACAGGAGTACCCCTAAAAAACCGGCAGCGAAGGCGAACGATATCGTGCTGACGGACCCGTTTCCCGCGATGCTCATGATCAACGGGAACGTACTCCCGACAAACCCCACGGTAATGCCGGTAAGCATGCCTGTCATGAACGGCAACAGGAACAGGATCGGCAGTGCCGGGATCCCCTCCTGCACAAAAAACCGGCTCAGGTTTCCTACTGCTCCCGAGTTCTCCATCGCCTCTTTGAAAACCATGACTCCGAATATCAGGATAATCACATCAATCGAAAAGCCGTGCTTCAGCGATGAAAAAACGGATTTCATTGAATACCGGTAGAAAAGAAAAAGAAAGAGAACAACTGCTGTCAATGCGTAATGCAATTCTATATGAAAGAACGACACGAGCAGCAGCACCGCGAAGATCGGCGCAAAACTCCACAAGTTTTTTTTCGGGAACGTTTCTTCTGTTTTTATCGCGCCCCTGAGGCCGCGCATGGCAAACAGGAAGCCTGTCACCACCATAATGAACGCATAGGTCATGTTCGCAGCAATGAGGGCATGAAGCTCTGCCTTTGAAATCGCAGCTGCCAGGAGTATCCCCGGATACAACGGCAGGATGCACTCCCAGGGATGTCTGAACCAGTAATTGATAAACCCCTTTTCTTCGGGGCTCATCGTGACATCACGCGTTGTCTCGGCAACCATGGGCGCCGAAAAATAGGCGCCGCCGATGGAAGGCATAAGGCCTATCAGGAGGGGCATTGAGATCGTAACTACCTTTCTGTTTTTAAAAAGCGCCTTTACCGAGGCCATCATGCGCGAAAGTACATCGTGCTCCCGGAGGATTTGCTCGAGCATCCTTATGAAGGATAGGGCGAGGATCAGCTTGATGGTAACTCCATTGAGAACCGCATGTTCGCATGTTTTGATTATCGAGGGCAAAGCCATACGATAGAGAAAAAAAAGGGCGACTGAAGCGGCAAGCATTACCAGGCCGATATTGAACTTTTTCCTGAGGAGCAGCAGGATAAGCAGGAAGACTGCGGCTATTCTGAGCAGGTCCGGCATTCACCATTTTAGCATATAAGGCTTTGATGGCAGGATACCGTCAACACCCCTCGATGTACAGAGATGAGACACCTCTGTTGTAAAAAGGACACATGTCACCAAAAAACAACGAGCCGCACGAACGGGGGAAAGACGTCCGCGACGGAGCCTATTTCTGTAATGAATTCAATATGTTTTCGTTCAAAAGGACGAACAGTGCGCGATGAATGGACCTTGGCCTTATTTTTGCTTTTAGTACTTGCAGCCTTGATAAATTTGTCGGAGAAGTGAGAGATATTTTAAGAATATATTTCTTGACAAAACGGTATAGGGAATGCTATAAATTTGGCAGACTATTTTGGCATATAGCATATAGAGCGACATTAAGACATAACTGTACATATTTAAATGAGGAAGGTCTTCATTGAAGGCCTATACCCTTTTGAAGGGGAGGTGATAAAAGGAAGCGAAAATATTGAGGAATAATAAACAGCAGAGCCGCCGTTGGCGGACGGCATGCAGAGTATTACAACTCTGAAACTTTAGAAGGAGGGTTAGCAAGTGAAAAAATATTTGGCAGTGTTATTTGGCGCACTTTTTATTTTAAGTTTTGCTGTTACCGCCTTTGCAGTACACGATACTCCATCTGTATCCGAGGATTCAGCCGTGGTTGCAAAGGGTGCGGCCAAGATTACCCTTGGCGGAAAGATTGTTGTAAAGGGATGGTATTTCGACAATATTGGCTTACAGTCTATCGATCTTGACGCAGCTACTATTGGCGAGATAAACACCGGAGCACTTCCTGTTGATACAGGTTCCCAGACGTTCTATATTACAACCGCAATCCTGACCGTCGATGCAAAGATCGGCGACAATATCCAGGGCTTTATGGAACTCGAGACATCGAGCAAGGAAAGCAATAACAGCGGCGGCATCTACTGGGGCACCTACGATACGAAAGGTGACGCGGAACTGAAATTCAGGCAGTTATGGATTCAGTACACCGGTGCGGGACTCCTTGGCGCACCCTCAGGAATTAAGATAGGTCATATGCCGATCGTACTCGGCGAAAAGCAGTTCCTGAACAATGAGAGATTCGGCGATGACGCTATCCTACTCTGGGTTGACCCTATGAAAGAGATGCACATTGCTATCGGAACAACAAAACTCAATGAGGGAACTGATAAAATCGGTAGTACCAACAGTACCGATGATCTTGATGGCTATATGGCCCTAATGACCTACATGCTCGACAAAGACAATACCATCGGCGCCAACTATCTCTTGGCAGCCAGTAACGGCAATCTGCCTTCTCTGGCTGATTTCTATGGTATCCCCAACTGCGATACCCTTAGCTTCCAGAACGCTGGGATCCATGCAAACGGCAAACTCTTTGGTATCTCTTACGCGGCAGAAGCTGACATGAACTTTGGTAAGGCAGAGAATGTTATGGCTACCGGCAACGATGCAAAGTTCAAAGGCTGGGGCGTATTTGCGAAATTGGGCTATATGCTCGATCCAGTCAACATAAGGGGTTCCTTTGCAATGGGTAGTGGTGCTGATTCACTTGATGACCTCGAATCCGGAGAAATGGATATTGAAGAATTTCAGACCCTTCAGGGAACCGATGCAACCGGCGCAACCTCAAGGCCCATCCACTACACGCAGATTTATGAGCGTTCAGTAAGAACAGCCGCAGCACAAGCAGTCGTCAGCACATTCCCTGGCGGCAACATCAGAAGCACCGGTATTGCAAACACCACCTACTTCAATCTGGGTGTTGATGTGAACCCGATAAAGGAAATTTCAGTTTCCGTTGATGGGTTTATGCTCCAGGCCACAGATACCGGTTTATGGGAAGATGTAGTAGGAAACAGTGTAGACGATGATCTCGGATGGGAAATTGACGCCAAGATCAACTGGAAGATCGCAAAGAACCTGAGCTACTTCATAGAGGCAGGTATCTTTGACCCCGGCGATTTCTATGCGGACGCTTTCGGCGATGACGTCGATGAGACAGTCACCCAGCTCCTCCACGGTATCGCGCTCACCTTCTAATTTCGAATCTGATATAGCATGTCCAAAAGGGCGGGTCTGTGACCCGCCCTTTTTATTGTCTTCCGCGGAACTCCTCTGATAAACTACCTATCATGACATACAGAAAAATCCTCAGCAGTTTTAAAAGAAAAAGTATACTCGTTATCGGAGACTTGATCCTCGACCGTTACATCTGGGGCAAGGTAACCAGGATATCTCCTGAAGCGCCTGTCCCCATTGTTGAGGTAACAGAAGAAAATGTCCTCCTCGGCGGCGCTTCCAACGTCGCACATAATATCGTGGCACTCGGAGCGAATGCAACCGTCGCCGGCCTGGCGGGGAATGACAGGGGCGGCGAGATTCTTGCGAAGATGCTCGAAGAAAAAGGGATACGAGGTGAAGGCGTCTTCAGGAGCCCCCGGCCGACAACCGTTAAAACCCGCGTCATAGCGCATAGCCAGCAGGTGGTGCGATTCGACCGGGAGGACAGAGGCAAAATCGACGGAACAATTATGAGAAGTCTTCTGAAGTACATCACTGGTGAAATACCAAAACACGACGCTGTTATTCTCTCTGACTACAAAAAGGGCGTTATCTCTTCCGATCTCCTGAAAGAAGTAGTGAGAAGCGC
>Ga0209254_10003789_pt1 | contig 13796 bp, 11 predicted proteins | sample FrelakmetDIP11DI_FD_187148 | JGI IMG/M metagenome (GOLD analysis project Ga0209254, IMG submission 187148) | Freshwater lake sediment microbial communities from the University of Notre Dame, USA, for methane emissions studies - DIP11 DI (SPAdes)... | ecosystem: Environmental > Aquatic >...
CCCACGCCGCATCTCGGACACGCGCCTCGCCGCGGGTCCGGGCCTGGTGGCAGCCGCGTTCGGGATCGATCGCAGCCACACCGGGCTCGACCTGTGTGACCCCGGGTCGCCGCTCCGCCTCGAGGCCCGCCCGCCCGACGAGCCGGCGCCCGAGATCGCCGCGACGCCGCGGATCGGGATCGGGTACGCACCGGAACCGTGGACGAGCGTGCCGTGGCGGTTCATCGTGCCCCGCAGCCCGTCCCTCAGCCGGCGCCCCTGAGGTGGATCCGCGCTCGATCGCCCTGCTGGAGTTCCCCGCGGTCCGCGCCCGCCTGGCGGAGAACACCTCCTTCGATCCGTCGCGCCGGCTGGCCGAGGCGCTCGTCCCCTCCGCCGACCCCGTGATCGTCGCCATCGGCCTGGACGAGACGGACCAGGCACGCGCGCTGCTCCAGGACCGGCCCGGGGTCGGTATCGGGGCAGCCCACGACATCGACCCGTGGGTGGGCCGGGCCATGCGTGGCGGCCGACTCGATCCGCAGCAGTTCATGGAGATCGTGGAGACCCTGGACGCCGCGTCGCGGCTCGCCACCTCCCTCGCGGAGGAACGGCGGCCGCTGCTCCGCGACCTCGGCCGTCGCCTCCATCCGCTGCCGGCCCTGCGGAGCACCCTTGCCCGCAGCTTCGATCCCGTCGGCGAGCTGCTGGACACCGCGTCACCGCGCCTGGGCGGTCTGCGCGGCGCGGTCCGCATCGCCTACGACCGGCTGCGCCGCCGCCTGGACAGCCTCGTGAGCTCGGAGCTCGGCAGTGCGCTCCAGGAACCTATCATCACGCTCCGCAATGGTCGTTACGTGGTCCCGATCCGCGCCGAGGCCCGCGGCAGGGTCAAGGGCATCGTCCACGATGCATCGGGGAGCGGGCAGACGCTGTTCGTCGAGCCCCTGGTCATCGTGGAGTTGGGCAACGCCTGGCGCGAGGCCCAGGCGGCCGTGGACGAGGAGGTCGGCCGCATCCTGGACGAGCTTTCCGCCTTGGTCGCCGCCAATGGGACCCTCCTCCGGGAGACACTGGACGCGCTGGCCCGGTTCGACTTCTGGGCGGCCAAGGCGCAGCTGGCGGCGGAGATGGATGGTATCCGCCCGGCGCTCGCGGATCGCACGGAGGTGGTGCTCCTCTCCGCGCGACACCCCGGGCTCACCGGTCGCGTCGTCCCGATCGACCTCCGCCTGGGCGACGGCTACACGGCGCTCGTGATCACCGGGCCCAACACCGGCGGCAAGACGGTCGCGCTCCGAACCCTCGGGTTGCTCTCGCTGATGCACCAGGCCGGGCTGCACATCCCCGCGGAGTCCGGTTCCAAGCTGCCCGTGTTCGGGGACGTGTTCGCGGACATCGGCGACGAGCAGTCGATCGCGCAGTCCCTGTCTACCTTCTCCGGCCACCTTCGCTCCATCATCCGGATCGTCGCGCACGCGGGTCCGGGGACGCTCGTCCTGCTGGACGAGCTGGGTGCCGGCACGGACCCGACGGAAGGCTCCGCCCTGGCGCAGGCGCTCCTCGACCACTTCATCCGCTCCGGGGCACTGGTCGCCGCCACCACCCACTACGCGGAGATCAAGGTCTACGCCCACGAGACGCCCGCCGCCCGGAACGCCTCCGTCGAGTTCGACCTGGAGACGCTGTCGCCGACGTACCGCCTCACGATCGGCCTCCCGGGCGGGAGCCAGGCGTTCGCGATCGCCGAGCGCCTCGGCCTGCCGGGGGGCATCGTCGCCGATGCCCGCGGCCGCCTCTCGGAGAACCAGCGCGCCTTCGAAGCGACGCTCGCCTCGATCCGCCGTCAGGAAGGCGAGATCGCGGACGCGGTGGAACGGGCACGCGTTGCCGAGGGAAGGGCCGCGGACGCGCTGAGGGCCGCCGACGAGGAGCGCCGCCGCGCCCGCCGGGAGCGTGACGAGGCGGTGCGGGCGGCCCGGGGGGAGGCGGAGCGCCTGGTGGAGGGCCTGCGCGACGACGTGGCCGGCGTGCGCCGCAAGCTGGAGCGCGAGACCGTGACCGCACCGGCGATCGATGCCGCCCTCGCCCGCGCGGAGCGCACCCTGGAACGACTGCCGGAACCCGGCCGGGAGCCGGAGCAGCGCGTCGAGCCCGTCGTGCCGCACGCGTGGCGTCTGGGTGAGCGGGCGCGGAGCCGTAGCGGCGGCTGGGAGGGCAGGATCGCCGCCATCGACAAGGGCGGCACCCGCGCGACCCTTGAGGCGGGCGGGATGCGCGTGTCGGTCGCCGTCGTCGACCTGGAGCTCGCCGTGTCCGTGCCCGGAGGCGATGCCGGCACGGGCGTCGGCACCTCTGGTGGGTGGTCGTCGAGCGCCGGCCGCGGTTCCGGGCCGCGAGGCGAGGAAGGATCCGGGATCTCCACCCTCCGCCTCTCCCGGGCTCGCACGGTGGCCTCCTCCCTGGACCTGCGCGGCGCGCGCGTAGACGAGGCGCTGGATGCCCTTGGGCGATACCTGGACGACGCCTCCCTGGCCGGGTTGGAGCAGGTCCTGATCATCCACGGGCTCGGGACGGGGGCGCTCCGCGACGCCGTTCGGTCCCAGGCTGCCGGGCATCCGCTGGTCAAGAGCTTCCGGGCGGGCGAGCGGGGCGAGGGCGGCGACGGCGCCACGATCGTCAGCCTCTGATCGCGGCGGCCCCGTCAGGGCTTCGGCGTCGCCTTCGGCTTGCCGTTGCCAGGCGGGTTCACGACCCCGGGTGGAGGTGTAGGCTCGATCGACGGGCACGGCACGAGCGGGTCAAACGAGACGCAGATCGTGGGCGGCGGGGCCAGCGGGCACTTCTTGGTGGGGACGAAGCTGCCGCCCCACGATCGTCCGAAGGGGTAGAAGCTACCACCGTAGAAGTAGGCGGTCCGGGTCCGCTTCGGCCCGCCGGCCCGGCCCGGACCCTTGGCGGCCCGCACCTGCCACGCCTCGTCCGCTTTCTGCCAGGCCGGGAAGCCGGCCTCCACGCCCTGGAGGTCGATGAAGCTCCGGGTGACCAGCGGCCCGACGCACCCCTCCTGCCACAGGAGCCCGCTGGCCTCGTCGACGTCGACGGCCACGGCGATGTCGGCGGCGCTGGTGGGGGCAGTGTCGGGCAGGAACAGCTCGTCCACGGTGCGCTTGGTGGTGGGTCCCGGGAGCATGCCCGTGAAGGCATCCACCTTGGCCTTCACAAGGCCCTTGGGCTTAACGCGCGAGAAGCCCTCGATCTTCATGCCCTTCGAGACCTCGGACAGGATCGCGCTCCAGAGCGGCGCGGACGTGTCCAGGGACAGCTTGCCGTCGTTGGGGGAGTTGTCCGAGTTGCCCAGCCAGACACCCGTCACCAGGGCCGGCAGCTTCTTGTCGGAGGGTGGCGCCAGGTATCCATACGCGAGCACGTCGCGGTTGTCGCTCGTCGTGCCGGTCTTGTACGCGGCCGGGCGGACCTTGGAGCCGCCGATGCCGTCGGTGACCTGCCACTTGGCCCAGAACGGGTTCACGGACTTGAGGGTGTTCCCGGCGAGGATGTCGGTGATGATGTAGGCGGCCTGGCTCGACACGACGCGCTCACCCTTGGTCTTGGCGCCGTCCTGCGGCCAGACCTGCTTGCCGTCCGCGTCGAGCACCTTGAGGATCGTGTGCCGCGGCATCAGCACGCCGCCGTTCGCGATCACCCCGTACGCGCCGACCAGGTCGATCGGGTGGACCTCGAGCGTCCCGATGCTCTCGGAGGCGACCGCCGCAGCCGTGCCGGGATAGGTGAGCCCGAAGTCCTTCGTCCGCTCGAACTGGTGCTCGAGGCCGTTGATGAAGCCGGCCTTGATCGCCGGGATGTTGAGCGAGAACTGCAGGGCGTTTCGAAGGCGTACGGGACCGCGCTCGAGGCTGTCGGCCTGCGTCGGGTACCAGGCCTTGGAGCCGGACCGCGCGAAGTTCGTGACGACGTCCATGAACATCGTCGCCGCGGTCATGGTCCGGTCCTCGATCCCGATCAGGTACCCGAGCGGCTTGATCGCGGAGCCCGGCTGGCGCCAGCCGTCCGCGAGGACGTCGAACTGGGGTTGGAACCTCTTGCTGCCCTTGGCGGTGTACGACGCCGAGCCCATGTAGGCAAGGACCTCGCCCGTGCGGTAGTCCATGACCCCGGCGGCGGCGTTGTGGATGTTGCGGCCGCGCAGGGCCTTGATCCAGGACCACTCGGACTTGGGCACGCCGCGGGACTTGAGGAGGCTGTCCGGGTTCTTGGCGTTCGGGATGATGGCCGCGGCGTACACCCACTTCTCGACGATGCGCTGCATCCGGTAGTCGAGGGTCGTGATCACCCGGTACCCGCCCGTGTCGATCTTCTCGCAGGTGTCCGCGCCCGAACCGCACAGGATCTGGCCCAGCTCGTCCCGGACCTGCCACACGAAGTGCGGGGCGAGCCAGCGATCCGCCGCCTGTGAAGCCAGGATCACGGGCTCCTGCTTGGCAGCCTCGTAGTCGGCGTCCGTGAACTTGCCGCCGCTCAGCTCGGACCGGGTCTTCATGAGGTCGAGGATGCGGTTGCGGCGGCCGACGACCTCGGTCGTCATCGGCACGACCAGCCGCACCTGCTCTGCGCCCTTGTCGTCGGTGTAGGTCTCCTCCACCGCGTTCCTCACGAGGTCGAACCTGGTGGGGGACTGCGGGATGCCGGCGAGCAGGGCGGCCTCGGCGAGCGTCAGGTCCTTCAGGTCCTTCTTCCAGTAGGTCCGCGCGGCGGCGGCCACGCCGTAGCTGCGGTTCCCGTAGAAGTTGTTGTTGAGGTACTTCTCCATGATCACCCGCTTGCCGTCCAACCCCGGGTAGGCCTCGGTCAGGCGGATCGACTGGATGATCTCCTTGGCCTTGCGGACGTAGGCGCCCTCGGCGAACGCCGTCTCGGGCAGGAGGCGCTTCTTGACCAGCTGCTGGGTGATCGTGGAGCCGCCACGGTCGTTGCCGTTGAGCGTGTCGATGGCGGCCGAGACGAAGCCGGCCGGGTCGAAGCCGGAGTTCTCCCAGAAGGTCTTGTCCTCGATGGCCGTGGTGGCGTCCACCAGCTCCGGCGGGATCTGCTCGAAGGTCACGACCTCCCGGCGGTCGTCGCCCAGCCGGGCGAGCTGGACCTCGCCGGTCCGGTCCACGACGGTCGTCTGCTCGGTGAACGTGAGCTTGTCCAGCGCGGCCTTCGGGTCCGGGAGATCCTTCGCCACGTATGAGTAGGCGGCGACGGACGCCGTGGCGCCGACAGCCCCGAGCAGGAACAGGGTGGTGAACAGGAGGAGGGGAAGCGCGATGACGGCCGCGCGGGCGGCTCCGCTTCCCCGCGGTCGCCGCCGCTCGGCCGATCGGCGGCGACGCTGCCTCCGGGCGAGGCTGGTTGGCATGACGGGCGGAACGATACCATGCGGGTGATGGACACCCGATCTCCCCGACCGGGCCGGAACGTTGACGGTTCCGGCCCTCCCACTGTGACGCTCGCGTGAGCACCGTGCCCATGCCCGATCCCGGCCACGCCCCCGAGCTCCGAGGGTTTCTCGACGATCTCGAATGGCGGGGGATCCTGCACGCCACGACGCCGGGGCTCCCGGAGCGGCTGGCCTCCGGTCGGCGGATCTCGGCCTACATCGGCTTCGATCCCACGGCCGACTCCCTGCACGTCGGCCACCTGGTCCCGATCTTCGGCCTGCTCCGGCTCCAGCGGCACGGTGGGCGGCCGGTGGCGCTGGTCGGCGGTGGGACGGGGATGATCGGGGATCCGTCCGGGCGGTCCTCGGAACGCAATCTCCTGGACGTCCCGACGCTCGAGCACAACGTCGCCGCGATCCGCGCCCAGCTGGAGCGGTTCCTGGACTTCGCGCCCGGCCCTGCGCAGGCCATCATGGCCAACAACCTGGACTGGCTGGGCAAGCTGTCGCTGATCGAGTACCTGCGCGACGTGGGCAAGCACTTCACGGTGCCCTACATGCTGGCCAAGGACTCGGTCCAGCAGCGTCTCGAGCATGGGCTCTCGTTCACCGAGTTCAGCTACATGACGCTCCAGGCCTACGACTTCGCAACCCTCTACCGGGAGCACGGCGTCGAGATGCAGATGGGCGGCGCGGACCAGTGGGGGAACATCACCGCGGGCCTCGAGCTCATCCGTCGCACCGGCGAGGGTCGCGACGAGCACCCGGCCCACGGGATCGCCTACAAGCTGCTGCTGTCGCCGTCGGGTGCCAAGTTCGGCAAGAGCGAAGGCGGCGAGTCCGTGTGGCTCGAAGCGGACCGCACCACGCCCTACGAGTTCTACCAGTACTGGGTCCAGGCGGACGACCGCGACGTGCCCACGTACATCCGCTGGTTCACGCTCTGGGGTCGCGAGGAGACCGAGGCGCTGGACGTCGAGATCGCCGGGCGCCCCGAGGCCCGGGAGGCCCAGAAGCGCCTCGCGTTCGACGTGACCACGCGCGTGCACGGGGAGGCTGCCGCGGCCGACGCGGTGGCGGTCTCGGCCGCGCTGTTCCAGCGGGAGCCCATCGCCGATCCCGCCCTCCTCGCGAGCGTGCACGAGGCCACGCGCGGCCTGTCGGTTGACGTGGACCTGCTCGGCGGAGGCGTGGCGGCCGTGCTGGCCGAGACGGGACTGGCCCCGTCGCGCGGCGAGGCAAGGCGCCTGATCCAGGGCGGGGCGATCACGGTCAACGGGCAGCGCATCACGGATGGCGCGGCGTCGATGCCGGAGCCGATCGCCGGCGAGTGGTTCGAGATCCGCGTTGGCAAGCGGAACCGGTCCGTGGTGCGGGTGGCCCGGGGCTGACCGCGGTCCCCGCTCAGCCGCGGGCGGGCCGTCCGTGCCGGCCGCGGAGGACGTCGATGACCGCACGGGGCTGGAGGCCACGCTCCGCCAGCAGCACGAGGGCGTGGTAGAGCAGGTCGCCCGCCTCCCCGGCCAGGAGCGCCTGCGTCGCCGTACGGTCGGAGCCCGAGGCCTCGGCCGCCTCGTCGTTCTTCGCCGCCAGGATCACCTCGGTGGCCTCCTCGGCCACCTTGCGCCCTGCGAGATCCACGCCTCCATCGAGCAGCCGCACCGTGTACGAGCCCTCGGTCCGGTCGGCGGCGCGTTCCGCGATGGTCGACCAGAGGGACTCGAGCCAGGCGAAGCCCTGGGCGGCGCCGGCTGCCCGCGCCACGTCCGCGTCGAAGCAGCTCCGTGTCTGGCGGTGGCAGGTGGGTCCGGCCGGACGCACACCGAGGAGCAGCGCGTCGCCGTCGCAATCGAGGGCGAGGGACTGCAGCGCGAGGACGTTACCCGAGCTCTCGCCCTTGCGCCAGAGATGGCCCCGCGAGCGGGAGTGGAAGTGCACCTCGCCCGTATCGAGCGTCGCGGCGAGCGCCTCCGCGTCGAGCCAGCCGACCATGAGCACCCGCCCGTCCGCCACGTCCTGCACGACGCCCGCCACGAGACCCGCAGCATCCCAGCTGACCGTCGCCGGGTCCAGTCCCGCGTCGATCTCCACCGGTCCGGCCATGGACTCCTCGCCTTCCGTCGTCATGCCGCCACCTCTGGATCGATCGCGCGCACGCGACACCCCGCGGCCGCCATCGCCGCCTTGACCGCGGCGATCGAGACCTCGCGCCGGTGGAAGATGCCGGCCGCCAGCACGGCATCCGCGCCGCCGTCCCGGATCGCGGCCACGAAGTCGTCCGGCCCCGCGGCCCCGCCGGAGGCGATGACCGGGACCGGCACGCGCGACGAGATCGCCCGCAGCAGGTCCGTATCGAAGCCGGACCCGGTGCCGTCGCGGTCGATGCTGGTCACGAGGAGCTCGCCCGCCCCCAGCTCGACCGCTCGTACCGCCCACGCGACGGCGTCAAGGTCCACGGGTTCGCGCCCGCCCTGTACGACCACCCGGAAGCCCGAGGGATGGCCGCCAGTGCCGGGCGCCACGCGCCGGGCGTCGATCGCCACCACCACCGCCTGGCTGCCGAACCGCGCCGCACACCGCCGGACCAGCTCCGGGTCCGCGACGGCGCGGGTGTTGAGGCCCACCTTGTCGGCCCCGGCGCGCAGGACGTCCCGCATGTCCTCCACGCTTCGCACGCCGCCGCCGACCGTGAGCGGGATGAAGGCACGACGCGCCGTCCGCTCCACGATGTCGAGGAGCGTGCCGCGTCCCTGCGGAGCGGCCGAGATGTCCAGGAAGACGAGCTCGTCGGCGCCCTCGCGGGCGTAGCGCTCGGCCAGTTCCGGCGGGTCGCCGGCGTCGCGGAGGTCCACGAACCGGGTCCCCTTGACCACGCGCCCACCGGCAACATCCAGGCACGGGATCACGCGGCGGCAGAGCATCAGGCTGCGGTCGCCCAGCCGACGACGTTGGCGATCAGCCGCAGGCCGTTGCCGCCGGATCGCTCCGGGTGGAACTGGACGCCCAGCAGCCGGCCGCGCGAGACGGCGGAGACGAAGCGACGGCCGTGCTCGGTCTCGGCCAGGATCGAGGCGTCGCCGGCCACGCCGTTCGGGGCGCCCACGTAGGAGTGGACGAAGTAGAACTCGGCCCCCGGGGCGATGCCGGCGAAGGCGGGGTGCTCCCGCCTGCGTTCCACCTGGTTCCAGCCGATGTGCGGCAGGGTGGGCGCGCCGGCGAGACGAACCGTCCGTCCGGGCAGGATCCCGAGCGTCGCCGCGCCGTCCTCGTCGCTGGTCTCGAACAGGAGCTGCAGCCCGAGGCAGATGCCCAGGAACGGGCGATCGGCCGCGATCCAGGCCCGGAGCGGCTCGACGAAGCCACCGTCCCACAGCCGCTCCATCGCCGGCGCCGCCGCACCGACCCCGGGCACGACGAGCAGGTCCGGCTCGCCGATCTGGGCGGCCGTCGCCGCGCGGTGGACGCTCGCGCCCGCGGCCGTGAACGCCTGCTCGATGGACACGAGGTTGCCCGCGCCGTAGTCCACGACAGCGACACGGGGGACGGCCCCGGTCACCCGAGCGAACCCTTGGTGGAGGCAACGCCGGTCCGCCGGGGATCCGGCTCGCAGGCGACGCGCAGGGCCCGGCCCAGGGCCTTGAAGGCGGCTTCGCCCAGGTGGTGGTCGTTGCGGCCGGTGCCGTGGAGGTGGAGCGTGGCGCCCGCGGTCCGGGCGAAGGACTCGAGGGCGTGGTCCACGAGCTGCAGGGGCAGGGCGCCCGCCCGTTCGCCGCGGAACGGCAGGTCGATCACGGCGTACGGACGCCCCCCGATGTCGATGACGGCGGTGGCCACGGACTCGTCCATCGGCACCGAGCTGTCGCCGAACCGGCGGATCCCCGCGCGGTCGCCAAGGGCCTCGGCGAAGGCCGCGCCGAGCACGAGCGCCACGTCCTCCACGGTGTGGTGCTCGTCGACCTCGAGGTCGCCTGTCGCGCGAACGTCGAGATCGAACAGGCCGTGGTGGGCGAGCGAGTCCAGGAGGTGGTCGTAGAAGCCGATCCCGGTCGCGATGTCGGCCCGTCCCGTCCCGTCGAGGGCGAGCTCGATCGTGATGTCCGTCTCGCGCGTGCGCCGCGTCACCCGGACGTGGCGGGCCTCGACGACGGTGACGTCCAGGACGCCGAGGGGCGTGGTCATTGGGGCACCTCCGCGGCCAGCTCGCGCGCGGCGGCGAGCAGGCGGTCGTTCTCGTCGGCATCTCGGACCGTGATCCGCAGGCAGGTGGCGAGCGGGTGGCCGGCCCCGAACGTGCGCGGGACCAGGCCGCGCTGCATCAGGCCCTCGGCGGTGGCGACGGCCCGTTCGACGGATCCGAGGTCCGCCAGGAGGAAGTTCGTCACCGAGGGGTGAACCAGCCAGCCAGCGGCGGCCAGCCCGTCGGCGAGGCGCCCGCGTTCACGTTCCACCCGGGCGACGTTCTCGCGCATCTCCTCCGCGTCCCGGAGAGCGTGGGTGACCAGCGTCGCGGAGATCGTGCCGATGGACCCGGGCGGCCGATAGAGCGCGATCCGTTCCAGCGTCCCCGACGTCGCGATGGCGAACCCGACCCGCAGGCCGGCCAGCGCGTAGGCCTTCGACGCCGTGCGGACGACGGCCAGGTTGGGGTACCGCGCCCGAAGCGGGATGGTGCTGTGACCCGCGAACTCGGCGTAGGCCTCGTCGACGATGACGGCGGCGGGCGCGCGACCATCGGCCGCGGCGTCGTCCGCGATGCCGTCGAGGAGCGCCTCGATGGCCCCCGCGGGCTCGAGCCGGCCTGTCGGGTTGTTGGGGTTGCACACCCAGACCAGCACGGCCTCACGGGCAGCGGTGCGCACCGCGGGGATGTCCATCGTGAACCCGTGCTCGGGACCGCGGCGCGGGATGGGGATCACCGTGCCGCCGCGCTGCTCGGTGACGACCCGGTACATCGCGTAGCTCGGGACGGGCACCACAGCGCCCTGTCCGGACGCCAGGAACGCCTTGACGCACATCTCCAGGATCTCGTCGGCGCCGGCGCCCGGCACGACCTCGCTGGTCTCGACCCCGTAGCGGAGGGCAGCGGCCTCGATGAGCCGCCGGTAGTCCCCGGGCGGGTACTCCGAGAGGGACGTCTCGAACACGCCGCCTGCGAGCAGCTCGGCCGCGAGGCGCGGGGGCCTCGGCGAGGTGTTGAGGTCGAAGCGGACGACCCGGTCGATGGGCAGCCCGTACCGCTCGGCGACGCCCTCGTCGGTCGCCTCCCAGCTGTAGGAGGCCGGCTGGGTCGGCGAGGGGTACGACGCGGGGCTCGGGCTCATCGGACCTCCTCCTCGGCGTCGTCCCCTTCGAAGCGCACCTCGACCGCGTCGCGGTGCGCCAGCAGGCCTTCGGCCTCCGAGAGGGTGCGGATCGTGGGCCGCAGGGCCGCCAGCCCCTCGCGGGTGATCCGCTGGACCTGGCTGAACTTGCCGAACGTCTCCACCGCGAGGGGGCCGCAGCTCCGGGCGAGGCCGCCGGTCGGGAGAACATGATTGGCGCCCGAGGCGTAGTCGCCGGCGCTCTCCGGGGACCAGCGTCCGACGAAGATCGATCCGGCGTTGCGGATCGCCGCGACGGCACCCTCGAGGTCCTCGACCTCCACGGAGAGGTGCTCCGGCCCGTAGCCGTTGACGAAGTCGATGCCGGCGGCGATGTCCGGGACCAGCACGATCCGGCCGTGATCCGCGAGCGCCCGGGCGAGGATGTCGCGACGGGCGGCACCCCCGAGACGGCGGAGCACCTCGGCCTCCACGGCATCGGCCAATGCCTCGTCCGCCGTCACGAGCAGGGCAGGGGAGTCCACGCCGTGCTCCGCCTGCGTGATGAGGTCCGCGGCCACGGTGACGACGTCGGCCGTGCCGTCGGCGAGGACGAGACCCTCCGAGGGACCCGCCGGCAGGTCGATGCCGACCTCTCCTGCGACCTCGATCTTGGCCGCGGTGACCCAGGCGCTGCCCGGGCCGACGATGCGGTCGACGGGCTCCAGGCTCTCGTCCGCCAGCCCGTACGCGAGAGCCCCAACTGCCTGGACCCCGCCGGCGACCAGCAGGGCATCGACGCCCAGCAGGCCGGCCGCGCCCAGGAGCACCGGGTGGACCTCGCCGCCGCGGTCCGCGGGCGAGGCGACGACGACAGCGCCGACGCCGGAGACCCGGGCAGGCACGACGGTCATGACGAGGGACGAGGGATACGGGGCGGAGCCGCCCGGCACATAGGCGCCGACCCGGGACAGGGGCAGCCAACGGCGCTCGAGCTCCACGCCCGGGATGATCATGGTCCTGGTGGACCGGGGGCGCTGGGCCTCCGCGAAGCGTCGAACGTTGGCAATGGCGGTCTCGAGTGCGTCTCGCTCCGCGCGTGGAAGCGCGTCCGCCGCCGCGAGGAGCTCGCCATGCCGCAGGATGAGCCGGCCGTCCGGTCGTCCACCGCCGAAGCGAGCGGATGCCGCCCGGACGGCGGTCGCGCCGCGGGCTTGGACGTCGGCGAGGATCGTGCGCGCGGCCTCGCGCACCGCAGGGTCGGGGACGGCGCCCCGCCGGAACAGCGCATCACGGGCCGCGAGCGTCGCGGCGTCGGGGTCGCGCAGGTCCAGGCGCCCGAGCCGCAGCAGGTCCGTCATGGGAGGATCTTCTCGATGGGGAGCACGAGGATCCCGGACGCCCCGGCGATCTTGAGGCGCGGCAGCAGGCCCCAGACCTCGTCCGCCCCGACGACGGCATGGATGGCGATCATCCCGGCGTGCGCCAGGGGAATCACGGACGGCGACTCCAGTCCCGGCAGGAGCGCCTCGAGCTCCTCGAGCCTCGCCACCGGGGCGTTCATCATCAGGTACTTGCGCCCACGGGCCGCGATCACCGAACCCAGCATCGTGACGATGCCGTCGAGCTCGTCCGGACGCTCGCGCATGGCGGCCGGGCCGGCCACGAGGATCGCCTCGGAGTCCAGGATGTCGCCGATCGCGCGCAGGCCGTTCATCGCGAGGGTGGATCCCGTGGACACGAGGTCCACGATGGCATCGGCCAGGCCGAGGCGCGGCGCGACCTCCACGGCTCCGGAGAGCGGGATGACCTCCACCGCGATCCCTTGGTCCGCGAAGAAGCGGCGCGTGATGTTCGGGTGCGAGGTGGCGATCCGCACGCCGCCGAGGTCGGCGATCGCCTCGTGGGGCGAATCGGCGGACACGGCAGCCGCGAGCCGGCACCGCCCGAAGCCGAGGCTGCGCATCACCGGCAGCTCCACGCCGGACTCGGCGAGGATGTCGCCGCCCGTGACGCCGAGGTCGGCCACGCCGTCGTTGACGAACTCGATGACGTCCCCGGTCCGGACGAACAGGATGTCCAGCGGATGGTTCTGGACGCGAGCCACGAGGCTCCGGTCATGCTCCTCGAACACCAGGCCCGAGGCGTGGAGCAGGCTCAGGGTGGGTTCGACCAGCCGGCCCTTGTTCGGGACGGCGAGGCGGAGACGCTCCCTCAACGCTCGGCTCCCATGGGGTAGGGGGTCGTTCCGTCCGAGGCCTTGAGACGCTCCAGCATCCGACGGTAGCCGCCCTCGCCGTGGTTGAGCCAGGAAGCGATGCGCGTGATGGTCGCGGTGCTCGCGCCGGTCAGGCGGGAGATCTCCGCATAGTGCATGCCCGCGTCGAGCAGCCTGACCACGGCCCAGCGCTGGGCAAGGTCGTGCAGCTCGCCGAGCGTGCAGAGGTCGCGCAGGAACCGGATGGCATCGTCGCGATCGTCGAGGCGCAGGATGGCTTCGACGAGCGCTTCCGTGTCGGGGGTCCGCCAGTCGTCGGCCATGGGATCGCCGTCCTTCCTGTGGCAGCGAGCCAGGGCGTCGTGTGCTCGCTTGCGTACATGTTATCGTATTAGCGTGCTAACACGCTAGACGGATGGAGAGACCGTGACCACGTTCGAGGTCCTGCCGGCCATCGACCTCCGGGGGGGCCGCGTCGTCCGTCTCAGCCAGGGCGACTTCGCCCGCGAGACCGCCTACGCGGACGATGCCGTCCTGGTCGCGCGTTCCTTTGCGGCCGCCGGGGCCACGTGGCTTCACGTCGTGGATCTCGATGGTGCGAGGATGGGTGAGCCTGCCCAGCTGGAGCTGGTGTCCGCCATCGTGGCGGAGGTCCATGGGCGGGCGCGGGTCGAGGTCGGCGGCGGGCTCCGTACGCCCGAGGCCGTGGCAGGGGCGCTCGGCACCGGCTGCACCCGGGTCGCGGTCGGCACCGCGGCGCTCCGGGACCCGGCGTTTGCCGCATCGATCGTGGCCCGCCACGGCGCCTCGAGCATCGCAGCATCGATCGACGTGCGTGACGGCCTCGCGCTTGGAG
>Ga0209254_10003790_pt1 | contig 13795 bp, 10 predicted proteins | sample FrelakmetDIP11DI_FD_187148 | JGI IMG/M metagenome (GOLD analysis project Ga0209254, IMG submission 187148) | Freshwater lake sediment microbial communities from the University of Notre Dame, USA, for methane emissions studies - DIP11 DI (SPAdes)... | ecosystem: Environmental > Aquatic >...
TTCTTTTTTAATGATTTCAACCTTTTTAGGCTTTTTTACTTCTGCCTTTGGGATGATGATCTCAAGAACACCATCATAATAGCCAGCTTTTACTTCGTCAGCCTTTATAGGTACACCGACATCGAAGGACCTGTAGAAAGAGCCGAAACTTCTTTCAACGCGGATGTAGTCCTTGTCTTTCTCCTCTTTTTCAAACTTTCTTTCGCCCTTGATGATAAGCTGGTCGTCATCTATAGATACGTCAATGTCTTCCATCTTTATCCCGGGCAGGTCTGCTCTTACGATTACTTCCTTTTCGGTCTCCTTGATATCAACATCAGGAGCCCATATTGCTGACTTTCTCTCTGTTTTATCCCTTCCTGGAAACTCCCCGAACCATCTTCCAATCTCGTCCCTGGTCTGAACCAGTTCCCTGAACGGGTCCCATCTTACTATTGGCATATTTATTCCCCCTTTCAAATTTTCTCTGTATGTATCTGTATTGTTATTTATGGCTTTTTCTTATGCCGTTAGCAAACTTGCTATAAAATACAAAGCTGTTATTTTTCATCCTTTACTTCAAATTCAGCATCGATTACATCCTCATTGCTGCCGCTATCTTCACCGGCACCAGGCTGCGGTCCCGTTTGCTGGTTAGAACCTTCGCCTGCTCCGCTGTCACCAGGCCCTGCCCCGGTGCCCCCGGGACCTGCGCCTGAGCCTGCTCCAGCTTGAGCGTACATCTTCTGTGATAGCTCATCCTGTAATTTCTGGAGCTCTTCAACTTCCTTATTTATCGCGTCAGCATTATCAGACTCTAAAGCCTTCCTTAAATTCGATATCTGGCCTTCTATATTTGATTTCAGGTCTGCAGGAGCTTTATCCCCAATATCTTTGAGGAATTTTTCTGCAGAGTAAATAAGGCTGTCCCCTTTATTTCTTGCTTCAGCCAGAGCCCTCTTCTTTTTATCATCATCAGAATGAGACTTTGCCTCATCTACCATCCTGTTAATCTCTGAGTCGGAAAGATGAGAGGTCGCAGTTATTGTAATCTTCTGCTCCTTGCCTGTTGCCATATCTTTTGCGCTGACATTTACAATACCATTTGCATCAATATCAAAGGTGACCTCTATCTGCGGTATTCCCCTGGGTGCGGGTGGTATGCCATCAAGCCTGAACCTTCCGATTGTCTTGTTATCAACAGCCATGTCCCTTTCACCCTGGAGCACATGAATGTCAACACTGGTCTGGTTGTCTGCAGCAGTTGTGAAAATCTCACTTTTCTTTGTCGGTATTGTCGTATTTCTTTCAATCAACTTTGTATCTACTCCACCAAGTGTTTCAATGCCAAGTGAAAGAGGCGTAACATCAAGAAGAACTATATCCTTGACATCCCCCATCAATACGCCTGCCTGTATTGCTGCACCAATTGCCACAACTTCGTCCGGGTTAACACTCTTATTTGGATCCTTTGAAGTGACGCTCTTTACAAGCTCCTGGATCACAGGCATTCTTGTAGCCCCACCAACAAGGATCACTTCATCTATTTCAGATATCTTAAACCCTGAATCTTTTAACGCTTTTTCCATGGGTCCTTTGCATCGATCAGTAAGATCTGCTGTAAGCTGCTCGAATTTTGCGCGTGTCAGCTTTGATTCAAGATGCTTTGGACCGTTAGCATCAGCTGTAACAAATGGGAGGCTTATATTTGTCTCTGTAACGCTTGAGAGTTCTACCTTGGCCTTTTCTGAAGCTTCAATCAGTCGCTGCAAAGCTTGCCTGTCCTGGCGCAGATCTATTCCCTGCTCTCTTTTGAATTCATCTGCTACATAATTCATTATCCTGTTATCGTAGTCATCGCCGCCCAGGTGCATGTCTCCGTGGCTCGATTTGACTTCAAAAACACCTTCCCCTACTTCAAGTATCGATACGTCGAAAGTACCGCCGCCAAGGTCAAATACCAGTATTTTTTCTTCTTTTTTCTTATCAAGCCCATATGCAAGCGATGCAGATGTGGGTTCGTTTATGATTCTGAGGACATTAAGTCCTGCTATCTTGCCTGCATTTTTTGTTGCCTGCCTCTGTGCATCGTTAAAATATGCAGGGACGGTTATTACTGCATCAGTTACCTGAGTGCCCAGGTATGCTTCTGCATCAGATTTTAATTTCTGCAGTATCATTGCAGAAACTTCTTCAGGAGTATAATTCCTGTCAGACAGCTTCACTTCAGCCAGGCTGTTGTTGCCTTCAAGTACCTGGTATGAAACAATCTTTCTTTCGCTTTCAACTTCATTATACTTTCTTCCAATAAATCTCTTTATCGAGTAAATAGTATTTTCAGGATTTAAAGCTGCCTGCCTTTTTGCCAACTGGCCGACAAGTCTCTCACCCTTTTTTGTTATTGCAACAACTGAAGGGGTTGTCCTTCCACCTTCTGTATTTGTAATAACAACAGGTTTACCACCTTCCATGACTGCAATGCAGGAGTTTGTGGTTCCCAAATCAATTCCAACTGCTTTTCCCATTTAAATCTACCCTTTCTTACTTTTTAATATTTTTTACTATTGTTTGTTTTCTCTTTTTAAATTAATATCAAATAATCTTATCTGTCATTTTTTAGACGTTTCAAGTTATTCTATGCCCTTTAAAAGATGTCATCCATCCTCATAAGATAATTCTTAAAGCTGTTTACCACATCCTGGGGACATCGCGTAAGTATGACGCCATCCCTCCGCCTTATAAGTACTATTATTGAACGCAGGTTCATTCCCTGGTCGTACATCAGCTCACGCACATATTCCAACCAGCTTATGTCTTCCCTGGAATAATATCTTTTCCTTCCGCGTCTCATGGGTATAACAAGGTTGAACCTCTCATAATAGTAAAGAGTACGGCTGTTTACTCCCAGGAATTCAGCTACAAGCTCAATTGGATAACTTTTATCACTTTCATTAAACAATAAATCCCTCCAACATCTTCATTTGAATAGATTTTAAAATAAAAAAATTGAGATGTCAAGAAATTTACAAACATTTTATAAATTTAAATACAATAACTTTTTCACTTTAAGTGAAAAAGCATTTTACTTCTTATCGATTATTATCTTCACAGAAATTAATTCAATGACTTGCTGATGGAATATGATTAATATTGAACTTCTGTACTGGATTAGTACTATGGGTCAAAATGTTTTAGGATTTGCAGCAATCCTTGCCGCATAGTTGAAGCCATAAAAATAACTTCGCCAGGACTTTGGGCTGGAACCAAAAGAATTTTCCGAAAAAAAATAATCCACCAGCGCTTCCCTTAAACGGGTAAGTTCCCGAAGCCTTGCAAACCCTTTTGTAACAGCAATAGTAAAATCCAGCAGCTCAAGCGCTCTATGGAATGCAAGCACCGAATACTGCTCATTACCTTTACCCTTCCAATTAAGAGCCCTCTCGACTTCACTCCCGACATTCGCCAACTGTTCTGCCAGGCTAAGATTTTTCCACCGATCCTGCAGTTCCCTGTGCTGTATGTTCATTCTTTTACCAGCTTATCTACTATTTCAATTATTTTTTTACGTATAAGCTCATCGTCAACACTTCTTGTCATGTTCCCCTGCCATGGCTTCAGATTAATCATCGAGTCAAATTCTATCCGTTCTTCTGCAGAGAGTCCCGGGTAAATATTGATCCCCCACAGATCATCCTGTCTGGACCCTCCGTCCAGAAGCAATGCTTCCTCATCAGCATGCAATTCACCATCGATTGCCATCAGTTCTTTGTCCGTATCAACAACTGCCTTGACAAGGTTGCCAAATCCAGCAACCATCATTTCTTTTAATTCTGTTAATAAAATCTGTTGTTTTATTATTTTCATTTCAGCCTGAATATAAGCCAGTTACCACATTACTTGCGCACTGTTCCGATTAATGACCTGAAAGCTTTGCAAAGTCTTCTTTTAAAGCCCTGTAAAGTGATTTGTATATTTCATATGTTTTCCTGTAGATATCAGAATTTGCAGCAACAGGGCTCACTTCATCAGCTTTTTTTATGACCCTGTCTGTTGCATCCTGCACGCTCTTATAAATCCCGCAACCTACTCCAGCAAGAAGGGCACCTCCATAAGAGGGGCCTTCCTCAACATTTAGAGTCACGATATTCGTATTGAATACATCGGCCATTATCTGCTTCCATAACCTGCTGGATGCTCCTCCCCCAAAAAGCACTACCTCATCAGAATTTACCCCTGCCTGGCGCATTATCGAGAGACAGTCAAGCTGGCTGAAAGCTACTCCTTCAAGGATGGACCTAATGAAATGGTCCTGTCCATGGACATATGATATGCCAAAAAATACGCCTCTGGCAAACGGGTCTGCATGCGGGGTCCTTTCCCCTGTCAGGTAGGGAAGGAAAATCAGGCCATCTGAACCGGGTTTTATCCTCTCAGCCTGGAGGTCAAGAAGCTTGTAGCTTTTCTTATCAGGGTATTCCTGCCTTATGCTGGCGCTCGGACCAAAATTGTCTCCATACCACTTAAGCGAGCCTGCGGCAGAAAGAGTGACTCCCATCAGGTGCCATTTGCCCGGAACAGCATGGCAGAATGAATGAAGCCTGCCCTGGCTATCATAAGCAGGGGTTTCACTATAAGAAAAGACAACTCCCGATGTTCCCAGGTAATCTGAAATAAGGCCGGGTTTTACTATCCCTGAACCAACAGCGCCGCCAGCCTGGTCCCCTGCGCCGCCAACAATCGGTGTGCCTTCGACAAGCCCTGTAAGTTTAGCAGCCTCCGTATTGACCCTCGCAGTAATTTCTGTCGACTCAAAAACATCAGGGAGGAAATCCCTGTTTATTTTAAGACCGTCAAGTATTTCATTTGACCAGTTCCTTTTTGCGATGTCCATCAGTATTGTCCCTGAAGCGTCAGATACCTCAGTTGCGCAGGTTCCTGATAATTTATATCTTATATAATCTTTAGGCAAAAGTATTTTATAGATTTTACTATAGTTTTGCGGTTCATTTTCACGAAGCCAGAGTATCTTGGGAGCTGTAAATCCTGTTAGCGCTTTATTAAATGAAAGCTTTATAAATCCTTCGTAACCAAAGATATCATAAATTTCATCGCACTGGCTGCTGGTTCTCTGGTCACACCACAGAAGTGCCGGGCGAAGGACATTGCCTTCTTTATCCAGGAATACGCTTCCATGCATCTGGCCTGAAGGGCCGAGCGCTGCTACATCTTCAGGTGAAATATCAGAATCACTTATTACTTTCCTTATTACTTCTATTGATGCTTTCCACCAGTCTTCCGGATTTTGTTCTGCCCAACCGGGCTTTGGCGTAATAAGAGGATAATCACTTGTAGCTGATGCCAGAAGTTTGCCGGATTCATCGATTATTATTGCCCGCGTAGAGCTGGTGCCTATATCCATACCAAGCAGATATGCCATTATTTTCTCCTTCCAAGGTTTTTTTCTTAATAAATACTACCATAGACTTATAAATTTGTAAGTCTAAAAAAAGAAAAAAACGAGATTATAGGCCATTTATCAATATGCAGAGATTGCCTATGAATAGGGATATTTTTAAAATATTGAGGATATATATTAGTTTGCAAAACCTATAAGGACAATTTATTATTACACTGATTATTCAAACTTAAAAATGAGTAGGGGCAAAGTTTAAATTCCCATAATAAATCAATACTTTTTAAAAAGGAAAGTCTGATATAAGACAATTATTTACGTTAACAAAATATTTTAAACAGCACCGGCTTGCAATTTCAGGAAGTATAATTTTTATACTTCTTCAGAATATCTCTGTACTCGCAGTTCCATGGATACTGAAGCTTGCAATCGACAGCCTGCAGGATAATTCTGCGACCAGTTCGCAGCTTTTGCAGTATGGTCTTATGCTTCTTGCATTATCAGCTGCAGGAGGAATATGTACGTTCTATATGAGAAGGCTTATGATAGGCGCCTCCAGGAAAATGGAATACAGTATAAGGGCAGATTTTTTTTCACACCTGCAGGGACTTGACCCGATTTTTTTTGAAAGCAACCGCACCGGAAGTATAATGGCTCTTATAACAAATGACCTGGATGCAGTAAGGAATTTCCTTGGTCCCGGTCTTTTGAATTTCTTTAATACTGTATTCATCTTCGTCTCGACACTTATTGTAATGTTTACCATAAATGTAAAACTTACGCTTTATGCTCTTATAGCAGTCCCCTTCCTGCCGATTATAGTGAACCGTTTGAGCGCCATGCTCTACCGGACGTTTAAGGTTTCCCAGGAACATTATGCTTTACTTTCGGCCCATACCCAGGAAAGTATTGCCGGCATAAAGGTCATTAAATCCTTTACTCAGGAAGAAAAAGAGGTTTCCAGTTTTTCAGACACCAATAACGAATATGTAAAGAAAAATATGGAGCTTGCAAGGGTAAGGAGCTTGTTCTGGCCGCTTATGATACTCATTGGCGGGATAGGCTCTCTTGTAGTTTTCCTGGTTGGCGGGCTCCAGGTAATAAACGGGCAACTTACAATCGGCCAATTTGTCCAGTTCAGCGCATATATCCTGGCAATAACCTGGCCGCTTATCTCGCTTGGCTGGGTGATAAACCTTATCCAGCGCGGTGAAGTCTCGATGGGTAGGTTGAATAAGGTTTTTAATATGCGTCCGGAAATAAAAGAACCAGATAAACCTGTTCAACTTGAAAGGCTTACAGGCAGCATAAGTTTCAAAAATATCAGCTTTGGTTATCCCGGACATGCCAGTTATGAAACCTATGAAGCAGGAAATAAACCTGAAACAAACCTCGTTTTAAAAAATATCAGTTTTGATATTTCTGCAGGCACCAGGACGGGGATTGTGGGATTTACCGGTTCCGGAAAGTCATCGCTTGTTAACCTGATACCCAGGCTTTACGATATGCAGGAGGGTTCAATCTTCATAGATGGAATAGATATCAGGAAATTCCCGTTGAAGGTTTTGCGGGAAGGCATTTCATATGTGACCCAGGATGCGTTTATATTTTCCAAAACGATAAGGGAAAACATCATCTTTGGAAAAGAAGAAGAACTCCTCAGGCTCCCGGCCAATGAACTTGACGAAAAAATCCTGTTAGCATCCGGGCTTTCACACCTTCATGATGATGTCATAAACTTCCCTGATGGTTACAGTACATTAGTCGGGGAAAGAGGAATAACTCTTTCCGGAGGGCAGAAACAGAGGCTGGCAATTGCAAGGGCAATCATAACAGACCCAAAAATACTTATCCTTGACGATTCTTTTTCAAATATAGATACAAATACCGAGGAGATGATACTGGCCGACCTGAAACAAAAGGCTGCAAACCTTACAGTCATCATTGTCTCGCACAGGATTTCCACAATCAAAGATTCGGATCTGATAATTGTATTGGATGAGGGAGAAATAGTAGAAACAGGCACCCACAGGGAACTTTTAAAGAAGTGCTCAATTTACCAGAGGTTATATAAAAGGCAGCAGCTCTCCGATGAGCTGCATGAGGAATTATGAACAATTCCGGCAGGGAAAACTTTTTTGAGAAGGATGTAGAAGAAAAGCAGCTGGACAGAAGGGTCGTAGGCAAGCTTTTAAAATATGTCCGTCCTTATAAATACCAGATGGCACTGACTGTTTTCCTTCTGCTTGTCACAGCAGCCCTTGAAATAACCGGCCCTTATCTTCTTAAAATCGCCATAGACCGCAACCTTACGCCGGAAAAAATGGATGGTTTCATCTACCTTGTGGCCCTTTTCGGAATAATTCTTTTAGGAGAATTTGTATTCAGGTTCATACAGCAGTATTTAACGGAATATCTTGGACAAAAAATAATGTATGACATGAGGATGGATATTTTTAAACATATCCAGAAAATGGAGATGTCCTTTTTTGATAAAAACCCTGTAGGCAGGCTACTTACAAGGGTAACAACCGATGTGCAGGCCTTAAATGAAATGCTTTCCGCCGGAATTGTCACTTTCTTCGGAGATATTTTCATGATAACGGGGATAATGATTGTGATGATATCGCTTAACTGGAAACTCTCACTGGTGACTTTCTCAGTACTTATACTCCTTGCAATAGCGACCTTTATTTTCAGAAAAAAAGTCCGCATTTCGTTTAAGATAATCAGGGCCAAAATCTCAAATATGAATGCATATATACATGAAGCGATAACAGGGATAAACACTATCAAGATTTTTAACAGGGAATCAAGAAACGAGGAAGAATTTGATGAGCTTAACAAAGGGTATCTATTTGAATACCTGAAGACTATATTTTATTATTCTGTTTTCTTCCCGGTCGTTTCTTTTATCAGCACACTGGCAATCGCCCTGATAATCTGGAATGGCGGCAGCCAGGTGATTGCAGGATTTGTTACGCTGGGCACGCTGGTTGCATTTATCCAGTATATCGAAAAATTTTTCCACCCGATTAGTGACCTTGCTGAAAAATTTGGCATTCTTCAGGAAGCGGTTGCAGCTTCGGAGCGCATATTCAACCTGCTGGAAGAGAAGCCGGCTATAGAATCCCCGGAAAAACCTGTAAAAATAGAAAGGGTAACAGGAGATATAAGGTTTGAAAATGTGTGGTTTGCTTATGAAAAAGAAAACTATATTTTAAAAGATATATCTTTTCAGCTTGATAGCGGAAAAAGCATTGCAATCGTTGGCGCAACAGGCTCGGGAAAGACTTCCATCATAAATATCTTAAACAGGTTTTATGATATCAGCAGGGGCAGTATCCTGCTTGATAATATAGACATAAGGCAATATGATCTAACAGATTTGCGAAAGCATATAGGAATTGTGATGCAGGATGTGTTTTTATTTGCAGGCACAATACTTGAAAACATTAGATTGGGTAATAAAGATATCAGCCTTGATGATGTTATAAGGTCCGCAAAATATGTCAATGCCCATAAATTTATAGAAAAGCTGCCGGACGGCTATAACACTGATGTCAAGGAGCGGGGCCAGATACTCTCGGTAGGGCAGAGGCAACTGATAGCATTTGCGCGGGCGCTGGTATTCAACCCTGAGATACTCCTTGTCCTGGATGAAGCAACATCAAGCATAGATTCTGAAATAGAAGCATTAATACAGGATGCCCTTGCCAAAATAATGAAAAACCGTACAACAATAGTAATTGCGCACCGGCTTTCAACTATCAGGAATGCAGACAATATAATTGTCCTTTCCCATGGCCGGATAGTCGAGAGTGGTACCCACAGCCAGCTCCTTGGGCTAAAAGGAGTATACCATAAACTTTATAAATACCAGTACCAGCTTCATATTTGACAAATCCTGAAACCATACCATAGTGAAACCTGGAAAACTCAGGGAAACTTTTCTTGAATTATAAATTACAGGTTATATATATGCTTTCTCTGTCTGCTTATCAAACAGGTGGAGTTTCTCAAGGTCCACATGCAGGTCTATAGGCTTTCCAATATGTGCAGTGCTTCTCGGGTTTAATCGTGCAGTGATAAGGACCCCTTCTATATCTATATACACATATATCTCTGAGCCCATGGGCTCAGTCACCTCGACAGGAGCGGTAATTATCGCATTTTCATTTTTGTCATGAACAAAGGAGTTATCCTCCAGGTCTTCGGGCCTGATGCCTACCACAGCCTCTTTGCCCCTAAGGTTATTGTCATCTATTACCTTTCTAACGTTTTGCGCTGTGCCTATCTCAAATCTGGGGTTCTTCAACGTATAGTCATCCGATATCTTCACATCAAGAAAGTTCATTGCAGGGCTTCCAATAAACCCCCCGACAAACATGTTTTCCGGATGATCATATACTGTCTGCGGATCGCCCCATTGCTGCACCAGACCATCCTTCATTATAATTATCTTATCCGCCATTGTCATAGCTTCTGTCTGGTCATGGGTAACATAAACAATCGTGGCATTAAGTTTCTTATGAAGTTTTGCAATCTCTGTCCTCATCTGCACACGAAGTTTGGCATCAAGGTTTGACAGCGGCTCATCCATTAGAAATACCTTAGGTTTTCGTACAATAGCCCTTCCAAGTGCGACCCTTTGCCTCTGGCCGCCTGAGAGCTGCTTTGGCCTTCTCTTTAAAAGCTCCTCTATCTTTAAAATCCTGGCTGCCTCGTTAACACGTTGATCGATTTCAGCTTTGGGGGTTTTCCTGAGCTTTAAGCCGAATGCCATGTTGTCATAGACATTCATGTGAGGATAAAGGGCATAATTCTGGAATACCATTGCAATATCCCTGTCTTTTGGCGGGACATTATTTACAAGCCTTTCTCCAATATATATCTCTCCAGCAGTAGCTTCTTCAAGGCCTGCAATCATCCGCAGAGTCGTAGTCTTTCCGCAGCCTGAGGGGCCGACAAGGACCACAAACTCCATGTCTTCGATAGTGGAGTTCATGTTGTCTACCGCCACCACTTCATCGAATTTCTTGGTTAGGTTTTTCAGTACTACCTGAGCCATTGTGATTTTCTCCTTTGCTTATTGGATACTATTCAAAGGTCCCGGAACGAAAAAATCCTGGGGTTTTTTGCCGGGCACTGATAAAGCCATATCCACTCTTTATCAAGGATATATTATAAAGCAAATCCGGCGACAAATATATTGTTTTATTGGTTTTTTTGATTTTAAGTTAGCCAGTCATTCCCGTTAGGATAGATAAGAGCTTTTATGTCTTCGCCAGCCCTCAGCTTACTAAAAGCTTCCTTCCACTGTTCCAGAGAATACCTGCCGGTTATCATCGGGTCAAGATTGAGTTTACCGCTTGTTATGAGCTCAACAGCTCTCTGCCAGGTTTCTGGGCCGTTCCAGCTCCAGCAACCATGTATCTCAAGCTGACCCAGACAAACCTGGTCAAAGTTTAAATTTATCGGTTCTCCCCACAGACTGATGCAGGCAATCTGGCTTTTACCTCCGGCACCCTCATAAGCCCTTCTTGCAAAATCAATAGCATGCTGTAGCCCGACAATATTATCTTTTACTCTTGCACCTGCTGCTTCCAGCACAAAATCAGCACCTTTTCCCCCTGTCAGCTCCATTATTTCTTTTTCAGGATGTTCATCTGAATATAACAGGTAGTCAGCGCCAAGCAGCTTGCCCACATCCATCCTGTTTTTATCTTTTTTTAGCCCTACAAGCGCGACTTTTGAAGCGCCCTTTATTTTTGCATACTGGAGCCCTAAGAGGCCCATTGGCCCTGGACCCACTATAGCAACAAAATCACCTACTTTAACATTTGTCCTTTCCTGCATTATATGGGTAATTGCAGTAACAAGCTCTGTCATTGCGCCATAGTCCATATTAAATTTTTTCGGCAATTGGTAGCAAACCCTCCCGGGAAGTGACATATAGGGAGCATAGGCACCATCTCTTGTTACTCCCAGCCAGCCAGTTTCAGTCTCTATATCTGCTACAATATAATCGCCTTCCCTTATATTTTTTACTTCTTTTCCAACTTTATAGGCGACTCCTGAAAACTCATGTGCAATCGTCACTGGAGCTTTATAGAAATGTTTGTCGTCCTCAATCAGTAAATCACTGCCACAAACACCCGCTGCCCATACCTTCATCAATACCTCATGGGGCTTGATTTCAGGAACAGGCACCTCCTGTAGCTCAACATTACCCCTGCCTTTCCTTATTTTTCGCAAAGCTACCATTTTTTCAGCCATAATATTCTCCTTGAATCAATGATATTTAATATTTAATAACAATTATTATTTACCTGTAGCACCGGGGCTATAATTATTTATTATATCAATAGCATATGCGATCAGTACCAGGTTCCCTGAAAATCCTGCCCGTTGTAAACTTCAATTGCCGCCCCTTTTATTGCCAATGCGTATTCGCAGGCAAGGAATAAAACTATTTTTGAGATATCCCCCGGTTTCATGAATTTTGAATAGTCCAGCCCCGGAAATGATTTCCTCAAAAGTCCGGTATCGACACTGTGAGGCAAAACGGCATTTATATTAATATTATAATCCTTAAACTCATCTGCTAAGGACTCCGTAAGAGAAATTATTCCTGCTTTCGAGGCACAATAAGCCGCCTGGTATTTTTCACCTTTTTTTCCGACATCTGAAGATATGTTGATGATTTTTCCTTTATTTCTTTCAACCATTATTTTTAAGGCTTCCCTGCAGCAGAGAAAAGTCCCTCTCAGATTGATGTTGAGAATCCTGTCCCATTCCTGCCGGCTCATATCCAGTAAAGATTTGAATATATGTATTCCTGCATTATTAACAAGGACGTCCACGCCATCAAATTCCCGGATAGCAGTTTTAAATAATTTAATTACATCTTTTTCTTTTGAAATGTCAGCAATAACCTGGACTGCTTTTATGTCTGCTAATTTCCTGATAAAACTACAAGCTCTATTGAGCTCCTCGGCATCAACATCTGCCAGCACAAGATGTGAGCCTGCAAGCGCAAAATCCAGGGCGATTGCTTTACCGATACCTTTTGCAGCACCGGTTATTACTGAAACCTTATTTTTTAATATCTTTTCCTTATTTTCCAGCACAATTATCCTTAATTACTTATAAAAATGCAGAATCCTTCAAGCTGTATTTCACAAACTCCTAATATTCTTGAAATTCCAGAAATGTTTTCAATGCAAAATCAATTTTTCCTGGCTCAATGTCCGGTTGTATATTATGTGTAAAAGCAAAAATATAACCTCCGCCTGGCGACAATATGTCTATAGTCTTTTTTATTTCCTCCTTTATCTGTTTTCTATCCAGGAAGGGCAATTGTTTTTGTATATCTATTCCGCCACCCCAGAAGCAAAGATCACTTCCAAATTCTTTTTTAAGTCTGCAGATATCCATTCCTGCAGCAAACCGCTGTAAAGGATTCAATATGTCAAGTCCTATTTCAATAAAATCAGGGATAATGTCATACACAGAGCCGCAAGTATGCAGGAAGATTTTAGCTTCTGTCTTTGAGTGTATATGGTCAAATATTTTCTTATGCAGGGGTTTTATATATTTCCTGTACATTTCAGGGCTTATATAGGTGGACTGCTGCATTCCAATATCATCCCCCTGGGCAGCAACCTGTATATATTCTCCAATTTCCCCAAGAATGAAATCCCACTTAACAAGTGCTGTTTCTGTTATTTTATCCAGGAGTGCCAGTGCAAATTTACGGTTATAATAAAGGTCTATCAGAAAATTATCATATCCTCTTAAGGTGCAACCCCCTTCAAAAGGACCAATGCAAGGAATATCGGCAACAATACAGTATCCGGTTTCTTCAAACAAAGACTTTGCCTTTTTTTTTAATCCTTTTACTATGGATGCATCAGAAATATCTTCCCAGTCTGCCTTTTTTAATTCATCGACAGTGCCTTCTTTTAAAGGCCTCTCTATGGCATCGTAATATGGACCTGCTTTTTTCCAAACGACTCCATAAGCATCCCTAAAAGTATCAATTGATTTAAATTCAAAAATGCCAGCAGTCGGGTCGCTTATATAAACCGGTCTAGTGTCCACCCTGTAAAGCTGCAAGATGTCCTCACTGACACGGACGGTATTGCACATGATTTCTGCTACTTCAGGTTCTTCAGGAGGTAGTCCGAGATAATTCCTCAAAGTGCTATTTGCATCTCTTGTAATAATAGTTGCAAGAGTTCCACCGAAATCAAGCGGGATTTTATCGGGTTCCTTATGATTTAAAGCTGTGACCATTCTTTTCCTTGAATTCATTTTCTGGTTTTCTCTTTTAAACTTATTTTCACTGATCATAACAATTTTTCTGCCTTCCTGACTACTTTTATTAGTTCCTTCTCC
>Ga0209254_10003791_pt1 | contig 13793 bp, 13 predicted proteins | sample FrelakmetDIP11DI_FD_187148 | JGI IMG/M metagenome (GOLD analysis project Ga0209254, IMG submission 187148) | Freshwater lake sediment microbial communities from the University of Notre Dame, USA, for methane emissions studies - DIP11 DI (SPAdes)... | ecosystem: Environmental > Aquatic >...
TTTAATCTTTACATGCTTGTACAGTCAAGGAATAAACAGAAAATCGATTTTTTATTTATTCCCGATTTTTTGCAACAATCAGTCATTGTGCTTGTTATATGTCAAACTAAAATTTTATGCAAAGGAATTTATTCTCCATGCTCGTTGCTGTCTCTCTAAGTTCTTTGTTACTCGTTTCATGTGGTGGTGATGCTGAAAAAGCTGCCGAAGCCACAACAGAAACTGTTACTGAAATGCCCAAAGAAGATACAACTGCAGTTGCTGCACCTGCACCAAAAGATGTTGTAGATATTGCCATTGGATCTGCCGACCATTCAACACTGGTTGCTGCCGTAACTGCTGCCGGCCTGGTTGAAACACTGAAAGGCGCCGGTCCGTTTACCATCTTCGCACCCACGAATGCAGCTTTTGCCGCATTACCTGCCGGTACGGTTGATGGTTTACTGAAGCCTGAAAGCAAAGCAAAACTCACGAGTATCTTAACTTACCATGTTGTAGCCGGTGCGGTAAAAGCTGCCGATTTAACAGATGGTCAAAAAGTAAAAACCTTGCAAGGTGAAGAACTTACCGTTTCCATCAAAGATGGTAAAGTAAAGATCAATGGTGCCAATGTAACTGCTGCTGACCTCACTGGCAGCAATGGTGTGATACATGTAATTGATGCCGTACTGATGCCTAAAAAATAAGTATTCATCTGCTTTCTTAGCGGTGAACATAACCGCTAAGAAAGCAGATTATTTAAACCAGTCCTGCCGTATCCGTATTTGGCTCGCCTTTTTTTACGGGCTGTTTCTTCCAATAAGTCAGACTTCTCCAGGCCCATTCCAATGGACCAAACCGATAATAGCGCAACCAAACATGGCTCCAGATTATTTCAATGGTCCATACTATAGCTACATAAATATATAATTCAAACCTTTCCAGTTTACCGAAATACCCAAGTCCGCAACCATAAAAAAATATTGCTCCAATCAGTGATTGCATGAGGTAATTAGTGAATGCCATTTGCCCCACCGGCCTGAATAAATTGAAAAACCACTTAAATGCCTCTGATTTGTATAATAACATGACAAATCCAAAAAATCCCAGTGACCTCAACATCCTCGCCAACTGGTATGGATCAAAAGAAACGTTTTTAGCAAACTCGAAACTGCTGAATTTATTTTGAATGATCTGCTGCATGCTCACATAGGAAAGCAATAGACCCAGCCCTAAACCTCCGACGAATAATAGCCAATATAATTTTACAGGCGCATTACCCAGCAATACCCCGTTCTTATAAAAGGCCATGCCCATGAACATAAAGATCAATATATCCCATAGTCCATAATATATATAGTACATATGCACATGGGCACTCTTTTCGCTCTGGACTTTATAAACAGAAGCAAAATTTCCTGTCATATGCAGGACCTCTTTTTCTGCAACTTTGATTTTTGATTCCTGTGATGATTTTTCTTTGAATCCGGTCATTTCTTCAAGCTCATCTTTTTGTAATGCTGTCAGTTTGGAAACTGTTGAATCTATTCGCGCAACAGCCTCACCTTTTGAAATTATATTTTTATTATCATAAAGATTTTTGTTGTCCCTTGCAGTCATTAATACGAGGCTTACAAATGACATTACCAGCAAGGTTTTCGCCGGCAATCGGTAAAATACAAAAAGCATCATCCCACATAACGCATAATGAAACAAAATATCCCAGAACCAAAGTAAAACGAATGCGTTGAACAGGCCAAATGCCATCAACCACATTTGTCTCCTGAAGAAATAAATGGTCGGCATCATGCCATCCATTCTTTTTTCAAGGCGGGAAATAAATAAGATCATTCCTGCTCCAAAAAGCATGGAGAAGAAAGCCCTTTGTGTTCCGGAAAATATCCAGTTGATAACATACCAGGTTTTATAGTTTACGCCTGTTTCGTTAAAAATGGAAGGGTCCGATGCCTGGATCTCGGGAAGCCCGAAACCGGGAATATTCATAAGTAATATGCCGAGTATGGCAATTCCCCTTAATGCATCTAAAATAATAATACGCTCGGATTGGGCTACAGGTACTCCTGCAACCAGGCTGGTTGGAGACATGTTAGTTGGTTTGAGTATGATAAATCTTTGCGGAGCGTTAGAGGATAGGGCAGATAAAGAAGCTTATGTAGTTAGTTTTAATTTAAGTTAATATTTTTTTATAAAGGCTCATAAATTTATTTCCATACCTTCTTTTGCAAGTTCAAATTCAAAAGAATAATCATTATTCAATTTCAACTCTGCAAGCATTTCTTCGAGTTTCTTATCAGAATGACCTGGGTCATGATGACCCAGTAAAAGATGTTTAACCCCGGTTCTGGCAGCAAATCGCAATGTGTCTTCCATGGAGGAATGTCCCCAGCCCTTTTTTTGTGCATATTCCGGCACTGTATATTGTGCATCGTGTAATAACAGGTCAACATCATGTGCAAGGTCATAGCCAGATATCCAGAACGGGTCGGTTGCTAAGCCATGAATTCCAAGTGCCGGTTCATGATCAGGGATGTATGTGAATGACTTACTGTTTTCTATTACCCTGTATCCAACAGTTGGTCCGGGATGTATAACATAATAAGATTTTATCTGAAATGGCCCTATCTCAAATGTACTGTTATCAATTTCATGTAAATGCAGTTTACAGGGGAGGTCGCGCAGATAAACCGGAAAAAGGGGAGGGGAAAGATAAATACCTAATCGCGACTGTAATGTTTGACTGCTGCTGGCAGGGCCCCAGATATGCACTTCCATTTCCGGATCAAATAGGGGTTTGAAAAAACCTAGTCCCTGGATATGATCCATGTGTAAATGGGTCAATAAAATATCCAGCCTTTTATGCATTGGCATTTCTAAACTGTTGGCATTGCGCATGCCGGAACCTGCATCCAAAAGGAGTTGCCAACCCTGGGCAGTCACTGATGTGCAGGATGTATTACCGCCATACTTTTTAATTTCGGGGCCAGTTGTGGGTATGGAGCCGCGACTTCCCCAGATCGTAATTTTCATTCTTTATTAGTATCCCAGAATAATGCAACAGCTCCTATGAACCTCGATGGCCTTCCCATAATCGGATAAGAAGTAACGGAAATCTTTTCAATTTTTCCACTCAGGCTTTCGATATAAAATGTTTTATGATAAGGCTTCTGATGCATGATGGTTTTTACCAGTGGCAGATCCTCCGGTGATAACGGATTGCGGTTTTCATCTACAGGTTTAAAAATGGTACCCCAAACGGCAATAGGCATTTCACCGGTCTCTTCAAATCTTTTTCCCAGGATAAGTTCAGCCGGCTCATTGTAATAAATGAGATTGCCCGCTGTATCTGTTATGAATACAGGCATAGAAAGGCAATCGGCCAGTTGCCTGTTCAGTATTATTTCAATTTCATGCGCGGCCATAGTACAGTTTTGTTGAATTGTAATGGTCATATTAAATATACACAATTAAACACAACATAAAAAAATCTCAGTTTAGGTAGTTTGAAAATCTTTATGATTTTCAATTTGGCATAACAACTAACGGGTCGAATTTCCTGCGAATTCTTGTACAATGATTTCTTTAGCGCTATGACAAAGGGTTATTAATAAACAGTAGACGATAATCGTTTAACCTAAGATTCGGGAGTTGACACAATTTGTTGCTCATCATCTTTTTAATGGGCAACTAAGGATGAAAAGAATGATAAGCGGTTGTTTTCATTGACCATATATCAGCTGATAGAAGGTTATAGTTCATTTTCTGCATATTTTTAAAGTAATAATTTAAACAGAAAATAGTAAGTCATGCGCCATTCATACCAGCAGCCGGGTTTAAACATTTTTATTTTCGCACTATTTTTATTCAGCACCAATCTTTCAACCGCACAGTTGCTGGAATTACCAGATGGTGGAATTAATCTTATCTCCAACGCTGGCAGGAGAGTAGGTGTGACAGATATAGAGATAGATTGGGTAGCGCCCGGCGTAAAGGGTCGGGAAGGGAAAATTTGGGGAACGGATATAGCTCCTTATGGATTCACAGTTTTGGGTTATGGTTCCAACGTGCAATCACCCTGGCGTGCTGGTGCAAATGAAAGTACAACAATGTCTTTTTCTACCGATGTGCTGATCAATGGAAAATCATTGGCTGCAGGTAAATATGGATTCTTTATTGCGCTCTATCCTGATTCATCCGTGCTGATATTTAATAAAAACACCAAGGGATGGGGCAGCTATTTTTATAACAGCAATCTTGATGTACTTCGGGTTTCCACTATCCAGCAAAAAGACCAGAAAGAAAACAAAGAGCGGCTGGAATATACTTTTGCCAAACATACTGACCGTTCTGTGGAAATTGCCCTCGAATGGGAGAGATGGCGCATACCCTTTACGGTTAGTACAGACCTGAAATCCTTAACATTGACATCTATCCGCACTCAAATGAGCGGCGAAATGGGCTTTGATCCCCCCAGCCTGGAAGCCGCTGCATCATGGTGCCTCCAAAATGAGGTCAATTATGATGAGGCCCTGAACTGGATCAATGCTGCTGTTGATCCTTCACTGGGAGGGGTTCAGTCTTTCAGGGCTCTTTCCACCAAGGCTGGTTTGCTGAATAAACTGAATAAAAAAGCAGAAGCAGATAAAATAATGCAATCAGCTATGGATAATGCAACTGCTAATGAACTGCATGTCTATGGAAGACAACTTCTTTCTCAAAAGAAGACAGCGGAAGCGATGGCAGTATTTCAAAAAAATTATACGAAATATAAAGGCGCCTGGCCAACCAATGTGGGTATGATGCGTGGATATTCTGCAACCGGTGATTTGAAAAAAGCGCTTGAACACGCAAAACTTGCCCTTGCCCAGGCGCCGGATGAACAAAACCGGAGAGCATTGGAACAGGCAGTGAAGACACTCAGCGAAGGGAAGCCTTTGTAAAACTCAGCCCTTCTTTTGTTGCCTGAAGGTTAACACTTACTTTGCAGGTATGAACAGAATCATTTCATTTATCCTGCTGGTAATTTTTTCTTCCTGTAGTTCAACAAAGGTTTTACACAACAACCAGGCTGCTTTCTGGCAATCTCTTCAATCCGTTTGTGGAAAGGCTTTTGAAGGTACAGTAATTGCCGCTCCTGCAACAGACACCACTTTTAAAAACAAGATTCTCCTGATGCATGTGCGTGCTTGTGAAGATAGCCGCATCCGTGTTCCCTTCATGGTTGGGGATGACAGGTCCAGGACCTGGGTATTTACAAAAACCGGAAACAGCCTGCAATTGCAGCACGATCACCGACACCGCGACGGCAGCGCAGACAGTATAACTTTCTATGGCGGACATACGTCCAATTCCGGAACAACTACTGCACAATATTTCCCGGCAGACGAACAAACTGTAAAGATGTTGCCCCTGGCCGGAGCCAATATCTGGTGGGTGGAAATGGTACCCGGAAAATACTTCACCTATAACCTACGCAGGCTGGGCACCGACCGCTTGTTCAGCATCAGATTTGATCTGACCAGACCTGTTGCCGCTCCACCCGCCCCCTGGGGATGGAAGGATTAAGTCTTTTCTTGCGAACTTCTTTCATTGCGGTTAAGTATTGCTTAATAATATTTATATTTCAGTCATAAATCATTATCTGCATGTCAAGAATATTCATTTTATCCATTATCTTTTTTTCTTTTTTCTTTTCCATATCGGCGCAACCCAAAAAAGATATCGACACTACTGATTACAATGCCTTTTTCAAACCTGTAAAATGGCGTTCCATCGGGCCCTTCCGCGGCGGCAGATCTGTTACGGCAACAGGTGTTGCAGGCGATATCACTACCTATTATATGGGTACCACGGGCGGTGGCTTGTGGAAAACAACGGATATGGGAATCAGCTGGGGAAATATTTCTGATGGATATTTTAAAACAGGTTCCGTTGGTGCCATTGCCGTTGCAGAAAGTGATCCCAATGTTGTTTATGTTGGTATGGGTGAGCATGCCGTGAGAGGTGTAATGACCCACCATGGTGACGGTATGTACAAGTCAACGGATGCCGGAAAAACATGGAAAAAGATCGGGCTTGATCAGTCGCAGCATATTGCCCGTATCATCGTTCATCCAAAAGATCCAAATGTGGTTTATGTGGCGGCTCAAGGGGCGCTTTATAGTAAATCAACGCAACGCGGTATCTATAAATCGACTGATGGAGGTGCCACCTGGAAAAATGTTTTGTATGTGGATGATAAGACCGGTTGTATTGAATTGTCCATGGACATGAATAACCCTCGCATCATGTACGCAGCCATGTGGGAAGGCGGACGTTTGCCCTGGAAGGTCACCAGTGGCGGACCCGGAAGCGGTTTATATAAGTCTGTTGACAGCGGAGAAAGCTGGGTCAAATTACAGGAAGGATTGCCAAAGGAAATGGGTAAGATGTCCATTGCCGTTAGTCGTTCCAATCCGGAAAAAGTATATGCGCTGATTGAAAGTGATTCGCAAAAAGAAGCAGGTGGTTTGTTTGTATCGGAAGATGCGGGAAAGAGCTGGTCGCAGGTTACCAACGACCATCGCCTTGTTCAGCGGGCATGGTATTATATCGAATTGTTTATTGATCCGCAGAATGAAAATACCATTTATGTGCTGAGTGCTCCTGCACTCCGCTCAAAAGACGGTGGTAAAACCTGGGAAAATGTAGATACCCAGCATGGCGATCACCACGATCTCTGGATCAATCCAAATAATTCCAATAACATGATCCTCGCCGATGATGGTGGTGCAGTGATCACCATGAACCAGGGAAAAACATGGAGTACACAAACCAATATGCCTACGGCGCAGATCTATCGTATCAATACAGATAACCAGTTTCCTTACCGCATTTATGGCGGCCAGCAGGATAATTCCTCTGTATCCATTGCACACCGGGAACTGGGAAGCGGCGGTATTGGCACTTCCAGCTGGACATCATCCGCCGGTGGTGAAAGCGCTTTCCTGGCTTTCAATCCGGATTCTCCAAGGTATGTGATGGGAGGCAGTTATCTCGGAACCATCGAAGTGCTGGATACAAAATCAACAGGCAGCACCAATGTAATGGCAGCTCCGATCCAATACCTGGGCCGTGATGCAAAAGACATGAAGTACCGGTTCAACTGGAATGCACCGATCATCTGGTCGAAGCACGAACCCAATACTTTCTATCATGGTGCACAACATGTTTTGCGCACCCGTGATATGGGCAGGACCTGGACAGAAGCTTCGCCTGATCTTACCCGCAATGAAAAAGAAAAGCAGGGAAAAGGCGGTGGACCTTTTACCAATGAAGCAGTGGGCGCGGAGAATTATGGTACACTGAGCTATATCATGGAATCTCCACATGAGAAAGGCGTGATCTGGACCGGCAGTGATGACGGTTATGTATACCTGACAAGGGATGGTGGCCAGAAATGGAACAATGTAACCCCATCAGGGTTACAGGAATGCCTGATCAATGCCATTGAAGTATCGCCACATGATAAGGCAACGGCTTATATAGCCACTACACGGTATAAATTTAATGATCATACACCGGGTATATATAAGACTACGGATTATGGAAAAACCTGGGTGAAAATAACCAACGGTATTCCAAATAACGCATTTACCCGGGTTGTTCGTGAAGACGAACTGCGCAGGGACTTGTTATTTGCAGGAACAGAAATTGGCCTGTTTGTTTCCTGGAACGGTGGAAAGGACTGGTCTGCATTTCAATTGAACCTACCTGTAACACCGATTACAGACCTGAAGATCCATAAGGGCGACCTGATCGCTGCCACATCAGGCAGGTCGTTCTGGATACTGGATGATATAGGCTTGCTGCGCCAATACAAAAAAAGTATTGATTCCTTCACCGTTTTTCAGCCGGAAGATACTTACCTGGTAAATGCATACAGCGAATTGAATCAATCAAATCCTGACTTTGATGGTACCAGTAAATTTAACGGCGTAAATCCTGCAACAGGCGCTGTGCTTTACTATCATTTACCTGAGCTTAAGGCCGATGAACAGGTTGAACTTGAGATCAAAGATGCTGAAGGTAAATTGGTGAGGCGCATCAGTTCCAAACCAGACAGTCTTTATAAGAGATATGACGGCGGACCGCGCCCGGAGCCAGTTTTGTCCAAACGCAAGGGGCTAAACCGCTTTGTATGGGACCTTCGCCATACAACAGTTCCGGGTGTTCCGGGTGTTTATATTGAAAGCAGTTATGCGGGCCATATTGCCTCTCCCGGCACTTATAGTTTGACGTTTAAAGTGCGTGAAAAACAATCTTCCGCAAAGGCTGTGATCCTGCTAAACCCTTTGTATGAGACCACTCCGGCCAACTATGCCGAATACCATACCCTGATGAGCAAAATGGAAAATGAGGTAACAGATATGCATAAACGAGTGAATACGCTTTATGGCAAACAGAAACAGCTTGAAGATGTTTTAACTTCGCTGCCGGCGGATGCTAAGTATGATGCCGTGAAGAAACATGGAGATACATTGCTGAAGCAGTTGAAAGCCTGGGATGAAGACATGGTCCAGCGTAAATCCAAAGCCTATGACGATGTGGAAAATTTCCCCAATAAATTCACTGCCAATTATCTGTTCCTGATGAACCAGACCGAAAGCTCCATTCCACGCGTTAACCAGCCCAACCTCGACAGGTTAGCGGAATTAAATAAAGAGTGGGCGGGATTAAAGGCAAAATCTGATGATCTGATGGAGAAACAGATCCCGGCGTTTAATAAAATGTTATGGGATGCGGGTATTGGGCCTATCTGGAAGAAGTAAATCCTTGTGTCCTTCGTTGCTCCTATGTTTACACACTTAAGCAGAGGTTTTTACAAGGTGCCATGGTTCGTGTCTTCACGAACCATCATCGAAAATATTTCGTTTTCCGGTTCGTGAAGACACGAACCGGGGCATCGGGAGGAACAATTACCTTACATCGTTTGCGGTCAGACTTCGAATTCCCATACAGTTCGATAGTCGCCGATCTTTTCTACATATGATAGAAACGCATTGTAAAAGGAATCGCCCCCTATGGTGGCACTATCACCAATAACAAATAATTGTTCCTTTGCCCTGGTCATCGCCACATTCATGCGCCGGTAATCCTTCAAAAATCCAATATCTCCATCTTCGTTGCTGCGTACCAGTGAGACGATGATTATCTCTTTTTCCTGTCCCTGGAAACTGTCGATCGTACTGATACGCATACCTGCAGGAAGCATTTCCTTTGCGGATGTAACCTGTCCGGCGTATGGCGAAATAAATGCTGTTTTCTCCGGGTCGAGTGATTCCCTTTCGATCAGTTGAGTTACAATATTCAGTTCCCCTTCATTCTGCAGGCTGCTGCCATCTTTACCGGCAGTTTCGTTGTAACCTGAACCCGCCGTGTCGATGAACGTAATATGTGTACCCATATTAAACAGGTGTATGGCGGTTTGCAGAAGGCTGTTATAAAAATACGCGCTGCTGAAACCGGCAATGGCTTCGCGCATGCGGTATTGAATATTGAGGAGAAAAATAGGGCATGTGCTCTCCGTAGCCACTTCAAGGATGGACTTATTTAATCCTTTCTTTGCCGCTTCAAAACTCAGCACAGTAGGGGGCAATTGCCAGTGATCCCCCGCCAGGACGATCTTATCCGCTAAGGGAAAAACACACCAGGCAAGGGGTTCAATGCACTGGCCTGCTTCATCCATAACAAGGGTCTTAAATTTGTATTTATGCAAGTTGGCATCATAGAGCCCAATAGGGGTTCCAGCTATTACTTCTGCTTCATTAAAAAGTCTATCCTCATTATATGCTTGTAATTTTTTTATTTCCGAACGGATCTGTTTCACCTCTTTAAACAATAATGCTTTTTGTTCCCGTTCTGCTTTGCCAAAACTTCGTTTGTATTTTAACGCCATGCGCCTGAATTCCTCAGCCCTGATTTTGAGTTGTTTGATCTCTTTCTGCTCTTTACTATTGGCCATACGGCCTTCAGGAGTATGGGAAAAAATTGTTTCATTTACTTTGCTTGCATTGCCTACACGAAGCAGCTTTACCCCTTGTAAAATCAGGCCTTCCGAAATATGGTCAACTGCAGTATTGCTGGGTGCGGAAACCAGTACTTTTTCGCCTGTACTAATGAGTTGTATAATGGCTTCCAGCAAGGTAGTGGTTTTGCCTGTTCCCGGTGGTCCGTGTACGATTATGAGTTGTTCATTCTCCCTTATTGCCTTAACTGCGGCCTGTTGACTTTCGTTTAATTGAGTATTGCGGTATTGGATAGATGCAGATGTACGATTTGCGGGTTTTAATAATTCGGGGGAATCCCCATGTAAATAGCCGAATAATTTGAAAAGTGGTTTATTATTTTCCAGTTCATTCAGCACTTTTTTCATGATACCGGTTGTCCGGGTATCCGGGGCGAGTTTAATGCCTACAAGCTGGTCTTCGATCCAGTCCGGGAAATCAGGTGCAAATAACCTGAACTCCCCAATTTTCCCATCCATGCTGATCAGGATTCCTTTAACCGGTTCTTCGCCAGTACAAAAGCATTCAATGGCAGCACCATCTTTAAACTGGTTGGTTTCAGTTGGAAAAGGTAAACGGAAACTTATTTCCGGGTAATCGGCATAGCCAAATGTTTTTCGGGTAATGCTGATGGGATGTAAGGCGAGGCCTTCAGCTTTCAGGGTTTTAAGGCTGTGTTCCTTATCTAAGCGGAATCTTTGAACCTGCTCTTTCTCTTCAAGTTCAATGCACTGGATCAGGGTTTCTACAAACGGATGCATTAAGTGAAAATATGCAAATTTTGATATCCTGTGCGGTGATTTATAAACAGCTTATTATATAGGTACACTTGAAAGCTTTTATAAAAAAGGAAACCCTGGAGAAAAATCCAGGGTTTCAAAAATAAAATTAATATAATTACTGACCAGTACTAAGATCTTTCCTTAATCTCATAATATAAACTTCTGTTCTTTCTGTTGCACTATCAAGTAATTTAACTCTTGTGTCCCAATCGCCGTGTCCATACATTTTTGCATATTCGTCCCTGAAAGAGGGAACGCCTGTTGGTGCGGGACCGTAATAGCCACCTTCCAGTGATTTAAAACCGTCTTTAAGAGCACGTACTGTAATTTGAACAGGAGAAGTTCCTGCCCAAATTTTTTCGTAATAGGCATTACTCAGGTTATCCCAAAATGCACCTTTTAAAAGTTTGGAAACTTTGACATTTCTCGAATTTTCCTTTCTATAGTCGGCCATGTTGACACCTTGTTTCATGTATCTGACAGTTACAAGGAATTTTTCAGCTTTTGGATCAGGATTGAAGCTAAGGGTGTCATAAAACCTATAAGTAGCATTATTTGTTTCTTCAAGGTAAGGGAAAAAACTTTTATCAAGTTCCTGGCTATGTGCAAGAGCATCTGGTCTTTCTTTATCAAAATCTGCATACGACCTGCCTCCCATAGATAAAAGGTAGGAACCGGCATTCGGTCCACTCATGATCTCATAGACATTTACATTTTCTGTTGATTTGTGAAACTTTGCGACATGTGCTTTATAAGCTGCTTCAAATGCCATCTTCTGTCCCAATTTGGGTTTTACTGTATTAACAGTTACCAGGTCTGTCTTTTGAGCATAGGATGCCATTGATGAAATCGTGAACATTAGAATCAGGAACTTTTTCATGTTTGTTTGTTTTAATTAAAAAAATAGTTGACAGATCGCTTAAATTATTTCACGAAGCGAGAAATAAATCCATCGAAAAGTAAAAATGTATTACAGTGGAGCCTTGCCGGGAAAAATTTGCAGAGAGTAAGAGTTTTTCAGAATGAAGTTAAATTATTTTCTGATACAAAAGTTGAAGTATAAAATTATTATTGAGAAATATTTTTTTAAAACTTATGAGAATAATAATGGGAAGTGGTGATTTTTATTGGGTGCTAGATTATATTATGCGGTCAAAAGATTTCAAACAATATAATAAGCCTTTCACTTAATTACTTATTCATTTAAAATGTATATTTTCAATATCAGCAACCCAATACTAATTCATAACCGAAAAAATAAATAAATCAAAACCGTTTGAAGGGACTGTACACCGATTTACAAAAAAAGTATTTAATCTATATTTTATTCATAATACCCTTCACTCAATCCAAACGACCTCTCCGGTGCATTATTTTCAATCTCGTGAAATGCATTGGGGGAAAGACCAGTGAAATCTTTATAGTCCTTTGAAAGGTGTTGGTAATCGTGATAGTCACATTCCACTGCAATGCGAAGCCAGTCTAGTTCAGGATGGGAATTTTTCAGCCTGAAAGCCCGGTCAAACCTTATGATACGTGCATACAGCTTTGGATTTACCCCGGTTCTTTCTTTGAATTTTCTTTCCAGTTGTTTGGTGCTGAGGCAGGCTTCTCCGGATAACTTTTCTATACTGATCTTACCGTTGTTTTTTAGAAAATGTGAAAGCGTATCATCAATCCGTAACCTTGGTTTTTTTTGTTTTCTGATCAACATTCGGATAAATGTATTGGCAATTTCGATCATGGCCGTATAACTTTTTGCATGGTACAACTGCTCATTCACTTCCCGCAAAGTGGAACTGAATATATTTTCCGCATCCATGTATTGATTAGTCAGTTCAGCAGCATGCATACCCATCAGCCTGTATAATGCACCAGGGAAAAAGATGATCTGAAATACTAAAAAATTGTTTCCGATCATCCGGTTGGTCACTTCAGAAAATTGTCCGTATAAAACAACCGGGAGATTTTCCACGATCCTGCCGGAATTTTTATATTCCACTTTCTCCGTATCAAAAGGATAGAATGCGAGGCAATGCTCCGGCCGCGGCGGATAGGCTTTGAAAGGAACAGCCTGACCTTTCTCAAATTTCAGGTGCACGATCCTGTATAATTGTACAAATTCCTGTACCTCGGATGCCGGTGTAAAGTCTTTGAGCAGCAATACGACTATGGATTATGATTAGGGATTAAGTTACATTAATATTTACAATGTCAACGGCGGTCCAACCACTTTCATTCCATGTTCTGCATGAATCCGGTCCATTTCTGCCTGAGATGGGCGTTCTTTTAACTGATTCATATAGGAAAAAAATTCCTCCATCTTTCCTGCCGGTTGCAGGAAGTAGATCATCCTCCCTTTGTCTGTCAGTTGTATCCAGGTATGCGGGATGTTCCTGGGCAGGAATATGGTTTGTCCGGTTTTGAGTATGTGTGTTGCATTGCCCACAACAAAACGGTATTCGCCTTCAATGACCGTAAAAATTTCATCCTGATGGAAATGAACATGCAACATCGGGCCCACTTTCCCCAGTCCGGTGTAATTAAAAACAGAGAGTTGGCCGTCTGTATCTTTAGAAGATATTTTGAGGTCGTTGGGATGCACGCCCAGAAATTTGATATCATCGCCGAACCTTGATTTTCCGGCATCTACAATAAAAGGTTCTTTTCCGGAGCTGTTATTTTTTCGGGTGCTTGTTTCTTTGGATATCGCCAGTCCGGGAATGGCCAGCAGGGATGTCAGGAGGAAATCTTTTCGCTTCATAGTTTTTGTGTTTGAAACGTAAAGATGCCATAGGATTAAGTGGTTTTAGTGGTAAAAAATCGACATTTTTGAGAAGCCGGCATTATTTTTCGATGTAATGACGAAGTTTTTGACTTTATCTCAAAAAAATCTTATTTTAATATGCCTTTAGTTGCCATTTATCAACGATAAACATTTGCCATGTCATATCCCGCTTCTATCGAC
>Ga0209254_10003792_pt1 | contig 13792 bp, 8 predicted proteins | sample FrelakmetDIP11DI_FD_187148 | JGI IMG/M metagenome (GOLD analysis project Ga0209254, IMG submission 187148) | Freshwater lake sediment microbial communities from the University of Notre Dame, USA, for methane emissions studies - DIP11 DI (SPAdes)... | ecosystem: Environmental > Aquatic >...
CGGCGGACCCGGCTGGATGAATTTCCGCAGTTTATTAATGTGCTCAAAGGCGAAATGAGCCTGATCGGCCCGCGCCCCGAGCGTCCTGAATTCGTCAACGCGTTAGCGCTCATCCTGCCCTTCTATCGTGCGCGGCACGCCGTCAAACCGGGGATTACTGGCTGGGCACAGATCAATTACGGTTACGGGAACTCCAATAGCGACAGCCACATCAAATTGGAATATGATCTCTACTACGTCAAACACGCCAGCCCCCTGGTTGATATTAAGATCGTCTTACAAACGATACCGACGATGTTCCTGGGCAAAGGCTTGTAGACGTGGCGCGGATTTTATACCTTACCCAGGTCTTGCCTTACCCGCTCAATACGGGAGCGAGGATTCGTCAGTACTACGTCCTTCGCTACCTCAGTCAGAAGCACGAGGTCACACTGGTCTCGTTCGTGCGCGACGAAGATAAGCCGGAGCACATTACACAGCTTAAGACGGTGTGCGCTGACGTGCAGACCGCACCCATGCTCCGTTCGCGTGTGCGAGACATACGAGCGGTTGTGAAAGGGTTTGCCACGCGGCAGCCCATCGTCATTGCTCGCGACGAAATCACGCCGATGCACCAGCTACTGACGAAATTGTTATCGTGCGAGCAGTTTGATGTCGTGCATGCCGATCAAATATCGATGTCGCAGTACGGCCTGGCCGGCCACGGGCTGCGCCGCGTGCTCGACCTGCATAATGCCATGTACGTTGTAACGGAGCGGCTGGCAGAGAATGAGCCGAATACACTCAAGCGGCTGGTGACCCGACGTGAGGCTCGGGCGCTGGCACGCTATGAGGCCACGGTGTGCGCCAGATACGACCGGGTCACGTGCGTCACCGACGACGATCGGTATTTGATCGAGCGGCAAATTCAGCGATTCCACGTGCCAGTGCAGTCCGATCATTTCATGACGATACCGATTTGCGTCGATCCTGACGAGAAGCTGCCCATCCGATCGGTGGAGCGACCTTTCCGGATCACGTCGTTGGGCGTCATGCTGTGGCCGCCAAATGCGGAGGGGGCAGCGTGGTTCGCGCGCGAAGTTTGGCCCGCGATTCGGGCTCGCCACCCGGAACTGGTCTTCACAGTGGCGGGTAAAAATCCGCCCGATTATCTAACGCAGCTCAACGGCCGCGATAATGTCGAAGTGCTGGGCTATGCCGCTGATCTCGATCGGCTTTTAGCCGAGACGGCAGTGTTTGTCGTGCCGCTGCGCGCGGGTGGCGGCATGCGCGTGAAGATTCTGGATGCATGGTGTTGGGCGTTGCCGATGGTGTCCACCACCATCGGCGCAGAGGGTATTCACATCCGCGATGGCGAGAACATTCTCATCGGCGACACGCCGCAAGCATTTGGCGCGGCCGTTCAACGTGCTTACACAGATGCAACTTTGAATCAACGGCTGCGGCAGAACGGGCGGCAGTGGGTGGAACAGTATTATGATTGGCACACGGTCTACCAAGCATGGGACAACGTTTACGCCGGGCTGTTATCCGCATGAAGAAAACTAGCGCGATCTTAATCGTCATCCTTCTTATATCCGTGGCACTGCGCGTGCTAGTCGCCTTGTATCTGGGCGATGTGGTCGATGCGCCGCCCCTATTGACGGATCAACGTTCATATCACGCCTTGGGCGAACGGCTGATCTCCGGAGACGGCTTCAGTTTCGATCGAGGCTGGTATCCCTTTACTGAGGCCAACACACCTACCGCGCATTGGTCATTCTTGTACTCACTTTTTGTGGCCGGCGTCTACGGGATATTTGGTGTACATCCGTTGTCGGTGCGGATTATCCAGGCGATTCTGGGTGGGGTATTGCTGCCCTTGATGACTTATTACTTCAGCCGTCGTCTGTTCAGATTACCGGCGTTCAAGCAGCACCATGTGGATGCAGAAAACCTGGGGCTAATCGCAGCCGGCATTTCTGCACTCTACCTGTATTTCATTCTCTACGCCGTGACATTGATGACTGAAACGCTTTACATCAGTGCGCTACTGTGGTCGTTGTACCTGGCCATGGGGTTGGCAGAACGGCCCACCTTGAAACGCGGCTTGTTGTTTGGGATCAGTCTGACCGCAGCCACACTGCTGCGCCAATCGATTCTGCCGTGGATCATCGTGTTGGCTGCCTGGCTGATATGGGCCGCACTTCGAGCGGGCTTCCTCCGCCATATGATCCAGGCCTTGGCACTGTCCGGCCTACTGCTGGCGCTGATGATCGTGCCGTTCACTATCCGTAACTACCTGGCGTATGGTGAATTCCTGCTGCTCAACTCGAACGCCGGCTATGCCATGTACTCGGCGCAGCACCCCATTCATGGCACCGATTTTCAGGAATTCGTCGCTGCTCCCCTGCCCACCGATATGATCGGCCTGAATGAAGCACAAATGGATCGCGAACTGATGCGGCGTGGCATTGGCTTCGTGCTTGGCGATCCGGGGCGTTACGTGCAACTCTCACTGAGTCGTGTGGTAGACTTCTTTGAGTTCTGGCCCACAGCAGATACCACGCTGCTGAACAATTTGGGGCGCGTTGGCTCATTTGGGTTGATGCTGCCCTTCATGATCTACGGCATCGTCGCGGCGTTCTTATGGGGCGGTCCCAAAGCACAAGGGGGCTGGATCCAGTTCTCGACCACGCCACTCGCGTTGATCTTGCTGTTTGTGGCGCTCTATACAATTCAACATGTGCTGACATGGGCCATGCCGCGGTATCGATTGCCGGTTGATGCAGTCATGCTGCCCTTTGCAGCATTGGGGCTCAGCACCGCAACACGTTGGATCATAGACAAGGTTTGGAACCACCGCATCGATCCGCTTGCCCGTGAATGGCCAGAGGAATATAATAGACTTAAGAATTAACGTTCGAAAAGCGAGTCAAGTATGGAACTCAAGCAATATTTCAATGTCTTGCTAAAGTGGTGGTGGTTGATTCTGGCCAGCGTCGTCGTAGCTGCCGCTTCAAGCTTCATTGCTTCGTTGTCGGCGCCGCAAAGTTTCTTGGCGCACACCACGCTGATGGTGGGCCAGGCACTGCAGAATCCCAACGCTGATGCCTCTCAACTCTATACGGGCGCGGCTCTGGCGCAGAGCTACACTGACCTTGTGAAGCGCGAACCGGTGCTGCGCAGCACGCTGAGCTCTCTGGACTTGCAATGGGATTGGGGAATCTTGCAGAGCATGGTCACCAGCCGGGTGGTGCCCGGCACACAATTGCTCGAAATATCGGTGCTCGACACCGATCCGCAGCGCGCGATGGTGCTGGCTGACGAAATTGCGCAACAACTGATTCTTCAGAGTCCGACCGGCACCAATCCCGACAAAGATGCTGAACGCCAATTCATCTTGTCGCAGATTGAAGACCTGAAGGCCAACATCAAGAAAGGCCAGGAAGAAGTTCGTGCACTGGATGACACGATGGCCCAGTCGACGAGCGCACGACAAATCCAGGACGCCCGTGCGCGCCAGACGACGCTGCAAGGTCAAGTTTCCATTTGGCAAGCCACCTACGCGCAGCTCCTGGCGATGCAGCAGGGTACGACCAACTTCTTGAGCATTGTCGAGTCTGCGCGAATGCCCAGCGGCCCAGCGGGGCTTGGAACTCTGGTCAATATGCTGCTGGCGGCGGCTATCGGATTTGTCTTATCTGTGGGCGCAGCTTTTCTGTTGGAATACCTGGACGATTCCATTAAGACAAGCGACGAGATTCAGAGTACACTGAAAGTCTCGACACTCGGCAGTATTACGCGCATCAATGCTCGCGAATCGGAGGACGTGCTGGTCGCGGCGACACAACCACGGTCACCCGAGGCCGAAGCCTTCCGCATCCTGCGCACGAATCTTCAGTTCAAGGCTGTCGACAAAAGCCTGAAGACGATCATGATTACCAGTCCCGCCCCGGAAGAGGGCAAGAGCATCACGGCGTCAAACCTGGCCGTCGTTTTTGCGCAGAGCAGCGTGCGTGTTATCCTGGTAGATGCTGATCTGCGCCGGCCCACTCAGCACAAGATTTTCGATTTGCCCAATGACCGGGGCCTTACCACAGCGTTGCTTGATCCAGCAGGCGACATGGCGGAATTTCTACAGCCAAGCGGTGTTGAAAACCTAAAGGTTCTCACTGCCGGTCCGGAACCGCCAAACCCATCGGAGATGCTTGGCTCAAAGCGGATGGAGGAGATCCTCAGCTCGCTGCTCGATGAAGCCGACATAGTGGTCTTTGACAGCCCGCCCTTGTTGGTAGCGTCCGATGCGAGTGTGTTGTCGACACGTGTCGATGGAACGCTGCTGGTCATTGATGCCGGACAGACGAGACGTGCCCAGGCCGCCCGCGCTGTGCAGGTACTTTCATCAGTTGGCACGGTGCTGTTAGGTGCTGTATTGAACCGTGTCGACGCGCGTGCCAACGGCTACAGCTATTCCTACTATTACTCTGACTCCGACCAACGCCGACGCCGCACCAGCGGTTCGGCCTTGGTCCTGCAAAACGTCATCAAGAGGTTCAGGCGCTCTTCGGCGCCCGCTCAGGCCGAGGTTGACGCTAGCTATGTCACGCGGCCAACCGAAACCAATTCCAAGCCAACAGCGTAGCGGACATCGCGCTCAAGCGACCAACGCAGACTCAGACGTAAACCGATCAGGTGGCTGGGGCCCCAGTGCGGGTTCCCAGCCACCTGATCGGTTTTTGTGTACGCCCAGACGGCAGAGTGCCTGTTATGAAGGCATGGCCAGCGGTCTCAGACGCGACCACTTCAGCCGACTCTCTATGGCGCGATCTACTCTTCTGTCTCACGCATTCCAGCCTACTTCACGACCTGAGGAGCCCGCAGCTTCTCCCACTCCGGGCGCGTATCTTTCGCGTCCAGCTGCTGCCGCAAATCGAAGATTTGATCGCGCAACAATGCCGCCTTCTCAAACTCAAGGTCTTTCGCGGCTTGTTTCATGTCCTTTTCCAGTTCCTTGATCAGCCGCGCCAATTCATCCTTAGGCATCTTCCCGCCAACTGTGTAGGCCTCACGCGGTTCGGCAAGTGCATGCGCTTCCTTGCTGATCAAGTCACGCACGGCCTTCACGACCGTGGCCGGCACAATGCCGTGTTCCTCGTTATGCTGCAGTTGAATCCTGCGGCGGCGATTCGTTTCGTCGACGGCGCGCTGCATCGAATTCGTCACCTTGTCCGCATACATGATGACCTTGCCATTGACATGCCGCGCCGCGCGCCCGATGGTCTGAATTAACGAAGTCTCACTGCGCAGGAAACCTTCCTTGTCCGCATCCAAAATGGCGACCAACGACACTTCGGGCAAGTCCAACCCCTCGCGCAGGAGGTTGATCCCCACGACGACATCGTAGTAACCCAGGCGCAGATCGCGCAAAATCTCCACGCGCTCGAAGGTTTCCACTTCACTATGCAAGTATTGCACTTTGATACCGATCTCTTTCAGGTAATCAGCCAGATCTTCCGCCATGCGCTTGGTCAACGTCGTCACCAGCACGCGCTCGCCGCGCCCGACCCGATCGCGAATCTGCCCGATCAGATCGTCCACCTGACCCTTCACGGGTTTCACTTCTACCTCGGGATCGATCAGGCCCGTCGGGCGGATGATTTGCTGCACCACGCGCTGAGCATGCTCCATCTCGTAAGGCCCGGGCGTGGCGCTAGTAAAGATCACCTGATTGATCCGATCCTCAAACTCCTCAAAGGTCAACGGCCGATTGTCCACCGCGCTGGGCAAGCGGAAGCCATACTTCACCAGCTCTTCTTTGCGGTTGCGATCGCCGTGGTGCATGGCGCGGATCTGTGGCAGCGTCATATGGCTCTCGTCGACGACCAGCAGGAAGTCGTCGGGGAAGTAATCGACCAGCGTCCACGGGGGCTCACCAGCCGATCGGCCGTCAAAGTGCCGCGAGTAGTTTTCGATGCCGGAGCAGTAGCCCACTTCGCGCAGCATTTCCAAATCGTACCTGGTGCGCTGCTCGATGCGCTGCGCTTCAAGGTACATCTCATTGTCCTTGAAGTACTTGAGCCGCGCCTGCAGTTCTTCCTCAATCGAGGCGAAAGCCCGCTGCAATTTCTCTTCCGACGTGATGAACTGCTTGGCCGGATAAATATCGACCGCAGCGTGCTCGGCCAGGATTTCGCCGGTCAGCGGCTGGATTTCGGTGAGGCGCTCCACCGTGTCGCCCCAGAACTCGACGCGATAGGCCGTCTCGGCGTAAGCGGGCTGCACTTCCAGCGTGTCGCCGCGCACGCGGAACTTGCCGCGCCCAAAAGCGATATCGTTGCGCTCGTATTGCAGATCGACCAGATGGCGCAGCAGCAAGTCGCGGCGGCGATTTTCGCCCACCGCCAACTTGATCATCACCTTGCCCCAATCCTGCGGATTGCCGATGCCGTAGATGCACGACACCGACGCCACAATGATCACGTCGCGCCGCGCAAACAAGGACGAAGTAGCCGCCAGCCGCAGCCGATCAAGTTCTTCGTTGATCGCCGTGTCTTTTTCGATGTACGTGTCTGTGCGTGCGATGTACGCTTCGGGCTGATAGTAGTCGTAGTACGACACGAAGTAGTTGACGGCATTCTGCGGAAAGAACTCCTTGAATTCCGAATACAACTGCGCCGCCAGGGTCTTGTTGTGCGCCATCACCAGCGTCGGTCTTTGCGTGCGCTGGATTACTTCGGCAACGGTGTAGGTGTTGTGAACAAAGAAACCGCCTGTACCAGCCAGGAAGGTCTCTGCCCCGGGAACAGAAAAGTCATACACGTACAGAGAATCGTAAGGTATTGGCTTAACAGCACTTATTGGCGTCCAGCGCAAGTGACACAGATTGTGGAGCATATTCCAGGCTGCCTGCCATTCATCAGAGGGATTAGCGGCACGTGCCGCCTTGGCAAGTGCCGTCAAGAGGCGGAGAAGACTGGTGCGCTGCGGCGAACGTTGATCTGTTTCAATCAGCTGAATAGCCGAGCGTGAGAGCTGGCTCTGCTCGCCAAGCGCTTGAGCGGTCAGTCCTAATTGCTCACGCAACCAGCGCAGGTCATGACCACTGATTGGCACGATATCGACATTGGAGTGCGGCTTATGGTTTAGCTGCTGAGCAAGTTTCTGCCGTTTCTGCGTAATTGAGAAACCAATGGCCTGCTCAAAGGAACGCAGATTGAATTGCCCCGAGATTGTGACACAGTAGTACCAGTCACCGGTGTGTTGAGAGTTGGCGGCCCGTTTCCACTTGCGGGAAATCCTCGCCCAGATACCGAATTTCAACAGGGCATAGGCTAGATCAGAGGCCAATTGCGCGCTGGCCGTGGTGATCGAAGCGTCGCTGGCGCGCCCCACCGTGCCATCACCGTCAAAATATGCTCGCAGGAGTTGTCCCAGATCGGCAGGAGACAATTGCGGCCAAAAATGAGGCAGGTGTTTACCGCTCGCTTGCGCCCCACACCACTTATGCATAACCTGCGTCAATGCTGTGGAAGAGACCTGGTAATCCGACGAAGACCGTACGCCAAACGGGATACCTAACTTCGTTAGCGCGGCTTCAATATCGCGCCGCACCGTCGCATTCCGGTTGGCGATGATGATATACCCGCGTTGAGCTGTCCCTTCGGCCAGATAATAACCAATCAGGCGGAGCAATTCCGGCGTCAGTTCCAGTTGCGCAGGCAGGCTGTTGGCCGAGCGCTTACCCCCAACACGAGCAGAACGAGGATCGTAGTGTCCGCCCAAGTCATACGTGCGCGCCAGGACATCTTGAAAGATCGCAACTGGAATACCTCGTCCGCGCCGTTGATAACGAGCCGCTGAGGCTTTAGAGTAACCCGACAGGCCGTGCACTTGAAGCGCAGCGGCAAAACCCGCCGGACCGGACTGGTCGACGTACTCAACAATGGCCGGGCTGGCGTCCACAAACAATTGTTGATCGGATAATTCAGCGACTATGTCCAACGTTGTGAGAATACCCGCCTGCATAAGGACTTCCGGAACGGGTAGGTAATCGGTTGGCTGCGCCTCGGCAGTCATTATCAGTTGCAATCGCCCGGCACGCAATACCCACAAATTGTGATCGCCTGTCATCGTGGCCGCTCGCCCACAAGCCGTTTGTACTCGGTACATTGCCACTGGCGCCTTGTGACGCGTAAATGCTTGAATACGGTGGAGCCCGACGCATCCTGTACGGGGATTAAAAGATTGAGCAAAGTATGTGGATGAGAGGTTTTGTCCATCCAAAATCTGCGTACCATTCCTATCGCTAGCGACCAAGTCGGGGTACTGGTTCATCAATACATCGATCAATTCACCAATCGGCGCTAGACGTGTGGCTCGCTCAGCCCCACATTCTTCAACGACAAACACACTCTCATCGTATCCAAGGCTTTTACCAGTGCCCGTGGCGCCCAAGAGCACCTGACAGCGTTGGCTTTGCTTCAGGCCCTCCACCAGGCCATCGATCGCCTGAGGTTGATCGCCTGTCGGTTGGAAATCAGAAACCAGTTCAAATCGTTGAGACATGCATTTGTCCTTCGCGGCTACGGCGCTGGCACGGTCGGCGTCGGAAACGGGAATGGAAATGGGAAGTTGAATTCCGGGAACGGAGTGGCCCTCTTGCCCGTGCAGCCTGCCGAAGTACAAGCGATCGTAACCGGCACAGACTCGAAATAGTTGTTGATGAAATCCTCCTGCCCAATCTCGCCCCGCGCGAGTTTCTCCGGAGCAAAACGGCGCAGCCGCAGCACGGTATCGCTGGTGCCAGTCATATCGGTCGCCGCAATGAAGGCTGTGTACAACGTCGGATCAATCTGCAAGTAATACTGGCTCAAAGTTTGCTTGACAGCGCGCAGCATTTCAAGATAGCCCGGCTGCCAGCGCAACGGGCTGGCATATTGGATCATCAACGCCTCCTCGCGATCGCCCTCGTCGAACGTGAACCAATAGACTTGGGGATCATTCACGCCCGCCTTCAGCAAGGCCGATTGCAGAATGCCCGGCACATTGGCTCGAGCAGTCTTGCCGGCGGGTGCGTTAACAGCAGGCCGCCGTGTCCCGATGGACCGCCCACCCGTCACGGCCACTGTCGCCGTCGGCGTGGCGGTATCCTGCGGCGTAACAGCCGTCGGAACGATGTCGGTCGGCGTGGACGGCGGGGTGCGCGTAGGAGTCCGCGTCCGTGTAGGCCCAAAGGTCGGAAAGGGCCGATCGGTCGCCGTAGGGCCGATCGGGCGTGGAGTGGCCGTGGGCGCGGCGCACGCCGTCGACAACGAAAGAATTATCAAGACAAGCATAAATGAGCGCATCATAGTCCTCGGTTTTCACAAAATGCACAAAGATTATACCGCACTTGGTTGAGCTCATGGGCAATTTGTGCTGTACAATGATTTCTACCTGACACTCCCGATGCTGAAATTGAGGCAACAGAGTGGACTGCATCACACTTCTCCTCATTGAGCCTGATTCGCCACGTCGGACGCACTTCGAACACATTCTGGCGCGGGAAACACGTCTGCTGTTGAATAGCAAGCCCGATTTTCTCCTGAATGGCCATGATGCGCCAGAAGCATTATCCTGCAACGTGCTGCTGCTCGACGCAGACCGGACACCGGTGCTTGATGTTCACTTATGGGCAAGAATTCACGTCCTACTCCCCGCGGCACACATTGTTGCCCTCACGGAAGGCACAAATGATCGGATTCTGGAAGCCGTACTGGCTGCTGGACTGACTGGCCTGTTTCGTCCTGACTGCGAACAGGCTGTGCTGGTTCATGCCATCCATCAGGCGGCTCAGGGCATTATCAGTTTCGATCGATCGTTGATCGAGCATGCGAAGAAGGTCTTGTTGGATCCACCGACCGACGCCCAGATCCGGTTCGGTGGTCTGACGATTGATCTGCCGCTGCAAGAGGTGACGCGCTGGGGCCAGCATATTCATCTCACGCCGCTTGAGTTCGCCGTGTTAGCCTATCTCGCTCGTCAGCAAGGTCGTACTGTGTCCTTGCCGGAATTGCTGAGCAGCGTATGGCTGGCGCCTCCCGATAACGGGGGCACATTGGCCCAAGTTCACAACTGCATCAAGCGCATCCGCCAGAAAATCGAACCTGACATCAGACATCCCCGCTATCTCATCTCGGAGCGCGGTTGGGGCTACTGGCTTCAGGATCCGACTCTCCCACAACATGCCTCGTCACTCCCTAGTTCCGATCCCCCGCATGCCCTCCCGTTTGAAACCGATGCTGCGCCTAAACTGATAGACAACTGATAGCAACGCGTTGAGCCGATGGCTTCGGACCGTCATAGAATAGTAGATGCACGACGCCAGTTCTCGCGCCGGAGTACCCGTGAACGATTCGCGCTGTTTCGCAGTAGCGACAATGTTGATTCAATCCAACATGCAGATTCTTACCTGCACCCACCATCGAAAGGAGAACTATGATTAAGCATCACTTGTGGAAGTTGATCGTCGCTGTCATCCTGGCAGCGACCCTGGTCGTTCCGGGCGTTTCGGCAACCAGTACGGTCTTTCAATCGCCGCCGCCAGCAAATGACAACTTTGCCGATGCAACTCAAGTGTATGAAGCTGGCTATGATATCTGGACTGATGTGACCTATGCCACTACGGAACTGCCAGATGAACCTCTGTCCAGGTGCGGTCAGTCACTTCAACACACAATATGGTACAGATTCGAACCGACAACTGATGGCTTAGTAACAATTGGCCTAAATGGCGATAGCTATTACTGGTCTTCGTATCCAACCCTCGCGGTCAGTGCCTATTCCGGATCTGAGTTGATGAACCTCGCTCCGATAGAATGCACCACGTGGGCGCCGTACTATGGCAATAGCGCGAGTATGTCATTCCAGGTTCAGGCCGGCACGATCTATTATCTTCAGGCAGGAACGACTGAGTGGCAAAGTGATAACCAGTTGCATCTAAATTTCCAGTTCACTCTGCCACCTGCCAATGACGATTTCGCAGATGCCGCTCAGGTAAGCAACCTCCCGTTCAGCACCAACGTTAACACTACTGCTGCCACATTGGAAAGCAATGAACCTCGGCCATCGTGTGAGTATGGAATCGGACAGGGTACAGTCTGGTACGCTTATACGGCAACCAACGACAAGTCACTTATGGTCGGCACCGACACCCAGAACCCTACCGCCATTGCCATCTACACGGGCACTTCACTTTCCAACTTAACCGAACAAGAATGCTTCTACTTCATGATGGATTATCGACGCGGTGTTTTCAAGCCGACTCCTGGTACGACCTATTACTTCCAAGAGATGGGCTACGGTGAGATTAGCTTCATTTTAGACTTTGTACCGGCGCCCACTGTTAATCTCTATTACTACCCCTCCGATCCGACTGTGTTCGATAACGTTTACTTCTACAGCAACTCGTGGGATCCCGCAAACATAGGTATTCAGTCCTGGACATGGGATTTCGGTGATGGTTCAATATCCACCGACGCGAACCCCAGCCATCGCTATGTCAAAGACGGCGACTACAGTGTGAAGCTAACCGGCACAACTTATGATGGCCGCACCGCCTCGGCAACTCAGACAGTGAGCGTCAAGACACACGACGTCACAATCGCTAGGTTCAGCGTTCCACAGTCCGCCAAAGCTGGGCAGACCCGCCAGCTCGTCGTGGGTCTCAACAGCAAGCGCTACGCTGAGCAGGTTCGAGTAGAGTTGTACAGGAGTGTGCCAGGAGGTTTCGTGCTGTTTGGCATTCTGGAACAGAGCGTACCGGTTCGCCCATCCAATCGTACCACCGATTTCTCGTTCAGCTATACGTTCACCAAAGATGACGCCACCATCGGCAAGGTCACGTTCAAGGCCGTCGCCACGATTGTGAACGCGCGAGACGCGCTGCCTGCCGACAATGAAGCAATTGCTCTGCCAACCAAAGTAATGAGGTAGTGACGGCGCGCACACCGGACAAAACGCGGCGGCTCAATGTCGAGCCGCCGCGTTGTCTATTCGCTTCTAGCGAAGTTACGACGCACTCGTTTCTACAGCGCTTGTCGATACGCCCGATCGAGCACTTCGATGGTGTGATAGATCGGCAGCGGCTGGCCCAACTGCTTGAGGTGCGCGCCGATCTGCACGATGCAGCCGATGTTGCCCGCAACGATCGCCTCGCAGCCGGTGCTCAAGATGTTCTCGGCTTTGCGCTGACCTAACGCCTGTGCCACTTCGGGCTGTTCGAGGTTATAGGTCCCCGCCGACCCGCAACAAATCTCGCTCTGCGAAATTTCCAGCAGCGTCACGTTAGGGATAGCGCGCAGCATTTGACGCGGTGCAGCCGTTACGCCCTGCGCGTGTGCCAGATGGCATGCATCGTGGTACGCGATCTTGATCGACTTCGCCAGCGGCGGTGGTGCCTGCAGGCCAAGTTCGGCCAGCAACACGCTGACATCTTTTACCTTGCGAGTGAACGCGGTTGCGGCTTCTTCGTCCGACGTGCCCTTGAACAACAGGCCATACTCTTTCATCCCCGAACCACAGCCTGCCGCGTTCGTGACGATCGCGTCGACATCCCGTGGAAACGCGCGCAGATTGTTCCGCGCCAGCTGCTGGGCGTGATTGTTATCGCCGGTATGCAGCATCAGCGCGCCGCAACAGCCCTGCTCTTGCGGAATGACCACCTCGACGCCGTTCTTGGCCAGCACGCGCAAGGTAGCCCAGTTGATCTCCGGCGACAGGACGTTCTGCACACAGCCGATGAGCAATGCCACTCGGGCGCGACGTGTTCCTTCGGCTGGATAGACTTCAGGAAACGGCGTCGATGCCGGCAGCCGATCGGGCAGCAGCGCCAACATGCCGCGCAACTCTTGTGGCAACATGCCTTTGATCGGCTGCGCGAGTTTGCCCATCCGCGCGGCCAGGCGAAAGCGATCGGGGTACGGCAGCGTTTCATGCATCAACTTGCGCTGCACACGCTGCATGAACGGACGCGATCGATGCGCTTCAGCCTGCGCGCGAAACGGCGTGACCAACTCGTGATACGGCACGCCCGACGGACAAGTCGTGACACAGGCCAGGCAGCCCAAACAGCGATCGATGTACGGCACGGTTGCCTCGAAAGCCAGTTCGCCTTCCAGCGCGGACTTCATCAGGAAGATGCGGCCGCGCGGCGAATCGGCTTCGTCGCCCAGCACCTGATACGAGGGACAGGTCGAAAGGCAGAAGCCGCAGTGCACGCACTTCTCCACCGCGCGGGCCATCAATGCGCCGCGCGGGCCATAGTGATCGAGAGGGATGGCGTGTTGCACTTAGACCTCCACAAAGCGGTGTTGCGGATCGAGCGCGTCTTTCACGCGCCGCTCAAAAGATTCGCCTGTGCGCACGCCAAGCCGCACGCGCCCGCCCGCCCCAATCAGAACCAACCCCGCCAGACCTTGCGCGATCAAGATCGGTTCGAGCGTCTCAGCCCGATCGGCCAGCGCAATCCACGCGCCCTGCCCGCCGCCGGTGTAACGCCGTAGGGTCATCGGCGGCAACGCCTGATCGAGCGGCGGAATACGCTTGGGCGTTACGGGCACTTTGAGCAGCGACCAGCCCGCGGGCAGCCACTTCAACTCGCGCACGTCCCGCCACAGCTCGTCATCGTCATCGATCACTTCCCCGCCAACGGCGTGCCTCACGCGCGCAATCCGCCCCGGTAGTGCTGATTTCAATCCGGCAAGCCGCAGCCACACGATCGTTCCGCCGGTCGACACCGGTTCCAGATCAAACGAGTCGAGATCGAGCGGCG
>Ga0209254_10003793_pt1 | contig 13791 bp, 12 predicted proteins | sample FrelakmetDIP11DI_FD_187148 | JGI IMG/M metagenome (GOLD analysis project Ga0209254, IMG submission 187148) | Freshwater lake sediment microbial communities from the University of Notre Dame, USA, for methane emissions studies - DIP11 DI (SPAdes)... | ecosystem: Environmental > Aquatic >...
AGCGTTCATATCAAATTTCTGGCACCGACCCGCGGCTTGCTGGGTTTCCGCTACCAGTTCCTGACAGCCACGCGTGGCGCTGGGGTAATGCATACCATCTTTCACGGTTATCTACCCATGGCTGGGCCTATTACTGGTCGTTCGACCGGATCCCTGGTGTCCTGGGAGAGTGGGGTCACTACAACCTATGGATTGAAGAATGCCGAGGATCGCGGCATCCTGTTCTGTGACCCGGGTTTAGAGATTTATGAGGGCATGGTGATTGGGGAACACCAACGCCCAGGCGATCTAACCGTCAACGTTTGCAAGAAAAAGAAGCTCACCAACATGCGCGCGGCCTCTGGTGATATGGAAATTCGCCTGACGCCTCCACGCCGCATGAGCCTGGACGAGGCGATTGAATACCTCTCGGATGATGAGCTGTTAGAAGTAACCCCACTCAATTTTCGCATTCGTAAACGCATCCTGGACAGTCAGGAGCGTGGCAAATTCACCAAGCTCTCCAAGGAAGATCCTGCCCGAATAACTGCATAGTAATTGGCGGTTTATGGGGTGATGCAGCGTATCTTTGCACCGATCTATGGATGCTTATCGGATTGCAAAGGGCGCAAATCGATCCTGCTACTCGGCAGATAGGGCAGTGCCGTTGCTGTGGTGCTGATCGGCCTGTGGATCAAAATATAAATGTTGTTTGCTGCCAGCAACCTGGCGAGCGTGCTCACACACTCAGGCCTGACAAAATTGGTTAAACTTAATCTTATCGGTTGGGTCTGGTAGATCAATTCTTCCGGAAAATGAAGGATTTGAGGTCGGTACGCGTCTAAGTTGTTGAAATGCGCACTCCGACCAGCATGGCCATGAAACCCATCCAGCAGTTGCTGCAGCAAGCCCAGGCAAATGATACCGCCGCCACCGAAGCGCTGGTGCGGGAGTATTATGGGTATGTACTCCGGTTGTGTCTTTCTGTGCTGGATGACGCTAACGAGGCTGAGGACGCAGCCCAAGAGACGTTTATATCTGCAGCTCGTGACTTGCCCGGTTATCGAGGCGAAGCAGAACCCAAGACCTGGCTATATGCTATCGCAGTTAATACCTGTCGCGGGCGGTTGCGGAAACGCCGAGCTCGTCAAAGGCTCGAAAATTCCTTGAGAGCGGTTTATAGTTTATTCCAAAGATCGGCAGACCCGGAACAGGCAATTGTCCAGGATGAAGCAAACTGGCAGGTCTGGCGAGCAGTGGATGATCTAGGCGAGAAACACCGTTTGCCCGTCATCTTACGTTATGTGCACGAATTGAGCGCCTCCGAGATCGCCACCGTTCTGGGTTTAAGCGAGGGCACAGTCCATTCCCGGTTACACTACGCTCGCCAGTATCTTCATGCACGCCTGAGCCAGCCTGGCAGAGATGTGAAAGAGGTACCCCATGACCCTGACGCATGAGCAAGCCCGGCAGTATTTACAAGTCGCGGTTGATGGTTCTTTAGAGGCGCGCCAGCAAGCTGAACTTGATCGGCATCTGGCAGACTGTGCGGAATGCCAGGCGTATGCCCAGGAAATAGCCAGTCTGGACACTCGTTTATCTCGCGTTCTGCAAGCACGCTGGCCGGATCAAACCAGAACAGAAGCCGACCAGGCGTATGCCCTTGGACGAATTCAATCCCAAAGCAGGAGTTCAAACCTGAGGAATACGGCTTCCGCTGCATTCCGCACGCTGGCCTGGGCAGGGCTGGCTGTTTCTCTAATAATCTTGCTCTCCTGGAGTATTCGCAACCTGACGCCACGCCCGGCTGCTGAAGGAAGCTCCAGCCCAACTCCTGCTGGACTGGGTCCGGCGACCGATGTGGTTGATGTATCACCTGACAGGACACCTGACGTTCCACTGGAGACGCCAACGCCACAACCAGCCTTGGTCGAGGGAGCAGGTTTGTTCCCTGCAATTAACTTTCAGTTTGCCATCGATTTCCCGGCTGCGCCAGAGCAACTTGCGATTTACTCCCAACAATTGCCGGAGCAATTGACCAGCGAAAGCGCCCGTCGGATGGCGGAACGCCTGGGCATCACCGGGAACGCCTACCCAATGCCAAGCGAGGGTTTTGATGAAACCTGGATAGAAGTCTCGGATGGCTTTGACGTAGCACGCTTCTCGAATTTTGCCGAGCAGTTCGTTTATTTCCCGCAGACCGCCGACCAGGTTCAGGGTAGTACTGAACTATATCCTTTCGAGCAGCAGGTGGAGGTGGTCAAATCGTTTCTTGAGGAACACGGTTTGTTAAACTTCCCTTATCGAGCTGAAGCGCTGGAAAGCGGGGATGGAATCCGTTTCTTGCGTCTCCTGGATGGATACCCGGTGATCTATGGGATTGGTGATAACCCGGGCTTGATGGAGTGGATTCGCGCCTCCGTAAATAACACTGGTGAGATCACCGAGATCGATTATAGCAATGCTGAGTTTCAATTGGCTGGGGAGTTCCCCATCCTGTCCGCCAAGGCAGCCTGGGAGCGGCTTAGCTCGGGGCAAGCTACACAGCGCTCTCAATACGCCATCCAGGCATCTCCGCAGCCATCCACTCTGCAAACCTGGAATCGTTCCTATCCAGTGGGGCAAACCGTGGATCTGTATGGCTATGTCGGCATCATCCAGCCGGTCGATCCAGAGGCACAACCTGCTGTGTGGTTTAACAATCTTTCATTGACTGGCAATGTGCAAAGCCTGATCGACCAATCTCCAATGGGACAGTTCCTGCACCTTCAGGGGAAGATTGAAGAAAACCAGGCGGGCAAGCGTCGTTTTGAGGTATCCGACTGGGAAGTCTCACCACTGCCAGAGGAATTCCTGATGGGCGTCATTCAGAAACAAGATGACCAGTTCCATCTGGTCACCGAGGATGGTCGAGTCCTGTTGCTGGCTGACATACCCGAAAATGTGCCAGATGGGACGCAGGTGGAAGCCCGCGGCGTCGAACTGGTGGGTGAACCATCCATCCTGGACTGGTGGTACATATCGACCGGGCAGCCGGCTTCAAGCGGCTATGGCGCTGAATCGTCCTGTCTGGGGGCAGGTGGTGGCGGAGGAGGTGATTCTGAAAATGCCAATTTCGGTGGTGGTGTTTTTTCCTTGCCAAACCTGAGTGGCCAATCCCTTCCCCCTCCGACTCAGGCATCGGGTATCGTTCAGGTTGGTCAGCGCATTGAAGAAATGGTTGGAACAGTCTATATTGCAGTTTATCAGCCCGCAGGTGGAGAGCAGCGTAGGGAGGTTTCCATCTGGGTCGAACCAACAGGGGAAATCCCGCAATACCAGGAGTTCTTACTGGAGGGGAATCTTCCCGATGAGACCAATGCTTTCCAGTCACTGCCGGTGAAAGTCACCGGGGAAGTCAGCCGCTACCAGGAAAACCGGCCGGTGATCACCGTGGAACGCGTTGATCCACTCTATCCAGGGCTGGAGATTCAGGCCTGGATTGGCACCCAGGAAGCAGTCACCCTGGAAGACCAGCCAGCCATGCTCTTCAACACAGAGGATGGACAGACCTTCGTGCTCAAGCATTCGATTGGTTCGGGGGAAGAATCCCGCATCGGCCTGCCCGGGGATCGGGTCATTATCGAGGGGCTGGCAATTCCTGGTCAGACTTTCGGTGGCTACCCAGTGTTACAAGAAATGTCGGCTGAAACCACCAGTGAAGGCGAAGATCTGAGCAGCTACGAGATCACCAGCAATCAGCCCGTCGTGATGGATGGATTAATGGGCGGCGCTCCCGATTTATCCACACTGGAAGGCACAGTGACAATCAACGAAATTGAGCTGGTTTATTCGGCAATCTCATTGCGCCATTGCATTGCTGCCCAGGCCAGTAATCCTGATCTACCCCCTTACCTGGTGGTGCAGCCGGTGTGGCGTTTCCAGGGGGTATTCGATGATGGTCGCCTTTTCGAGGTACAAGTACAGGCATTACCAGACGAGTTTCTGCGCTAATCAATGAATTTCGAAACAGTGGCGGCTCATAGCATGGGCCTGGTCCTTATCATGAGATGCCGCTATTGTTATTAAGGCCAGGGGATGTCCACCGAATCGGTGTAACCGTGTTTTTCGACTGTATACAGCCTGCCGCCTGATTCACCGGAACAGGTCTGCTCGTCGGTGAATTCGTACGAGGTACCATCAATTGCAACCGCCATCCACACAAGCTGCCCATTCTGGCACACGGTGGCTTCGATCAAATACCCCCGGTAATCATCCTCGGTCATCCACACTGGCTCCCAGGAGACGATCACAATGTCGCCGTCTCGCTCTGCCCGGACATCCGTGGGAGGGCCGTACAGGGTGGACTTCGGCAGCTTGTACTGAACGACTGCCAATGCTTTGATATCCCCACTGACTTCCAAAACCGAAGCTGCTGCCCAGCAATGCCGGTCTAAGTTCTCTGGCTTGATCCACAACCAGCTTCCTGATGAACTTCGTCCATGAACTTCTGCCCGGTCGTTTGTGTACAGGCCGTGGGAGTACAGATACGCCTTGCCTGGCCCGTAACGGCAATTGGCCTGCATTAAGACCTTGGCATCCGGGTAATCATAAGTTGGCGTCAGAGTAATCGTCGGCGTAAGGGTGATGGTAGCTGTGGAAGTCTGCGTGCTTGTCTGGGTAACCGTTGCCGTGTGGGTAGCGGTCGGGATTATTGTCCAGGTGGCGGTAGGCTCAGGGGAGCTGGTTGCTGTCCAACTTGGCAGGGGAGAAGGGGTGGGTGAGTGTGTTTGGAAGGGTAACGAACTACAGGCGGTCAGCAGGCATAGACCTATTAAAAGCACGAGTATACCCGAGGGGTTCCCTGTGTAGAGAAACACCTGATTAATTCTTCTCTGATCTGGAGCTGGTTTGCTACACCGATTCATTTTTACTCGATTTATAATTGTAAACGATGCTATTATTCGGGTTAACTTGCAGCGGAGGTTGCGCTGTGAGAAATCCCGATAACCGACTCTCATAGGATAATCAGAACTACCTGCAACGCGCCATCCCTCATGAGTACTATTCTGGTCACTGGAGGCACCGGCTTTATTGGGCAGGCTGTAGTGCGTCACCTGGCAGAAGCGGGACACCGGGTACGTATCCTGCTGCGCGCCTCGCGCAGTACACCTAACCTGCCGCGCGGCGTTCCTGTGGAAGTCGCGGTCAGTTCGCTGGATGATGGGCGCGGTTTGCGGGCGGCCTTGGTAGGGGTAGATACAGTCTATCACTTAATAGGTGGTGAATGGCGCGGTGCTTATGCCAGCCTGATGGATATTGATATCCGCGGTACCCAGAATGTGGTGGCGGCTGCCGCCGATGCCAGTGTGAAACGTATCTTTTATGTCAGTCATTTAGGCGCTGACCGCGCCTCGGCTTATCCGGTGTTCAAAGCGAAGGCGATCGCCGAAGAGTATATTCGGCGCAGCGGGATCGATTCCACTATTCTGCGGACGGCGATTGTTTTCGGGATGAATGATGGTTTTACAACCGGTCTGGCGCAGCTAATGTCATTCATCCCTTTTTCCTTCTTCGTGCCTGGTGATGGCGAGACTCTGCTTCAACCCTTGTGGGTAGAAGATCTGGCAACCTGCATGGCCTGGGCGCTGGAGGATGAGAATACAATCAACCAGCTCTATGAGCTTGGTGGACCGGAATATCTGACGTTTAACCAGATCGCCCGAGCAGTGATGGACAATATCGGGTTGCAGCGGCGTTTACTCCACTTGCGACCGCCATACCTGAGGGCAATCACGGTTTTCCTGGAGAACTTAACCCCCAAGCTACCTGTATCGGTGTATTGGCTGGATTACCTGGCAACCAACCGCACCTGTTCACTGGACACCCTCCCACGCCAGTTTAACCTGATGCCAGCCCGCATGTCGCAACGCCTGGATTACCTGAAGGGGCAAAACTGGCGCCGGGAGACATGGCGGTCAATTTTACCGCGCAGGCCAGCATGAAAGTTATCGGGCTTCAGAATTTAGTTTAGACGAGTGGAGTGATGGCTGATTCTGTTTTGAAAATATTGGAGAGCCCGGAAGAGATGCAGGCAGTCGAGGACTTGCAAAGGGTGGTCTGGTCGGGAAGCGAGACCGAGATCGTGCCGGGGCATCTGCTGGTCACCGCGGCTCATAACGGCGGTTTGGTGATCGGCGCTTTCCTACCCACGGAAGATGACCAGATTGCAGAAAAGCTAATCGGTGTTGTCTTCGGATTCGTAGGCCTGTATTTCACACCGGATGGGCCGCGACCCAAACATTGCTCGCATTTGCTGGGAGTGCTGCCAGAGTACCGTAATTCCGGGATTGGTTTTGCTCTTAAGCGGGCGCAGTGGCAGATGGTACGTCACCAGGGCATCGACCGTGTCACCTGGACTTATGATCCTTTACTCAGCCATAACGCCCATCTGAATATCACCCGCCTGGGGACGGTGTGTAATACCTACCGGCGGGATGTATACGGCACTCTGCGCGATGGGCTGAACGCTGGCTTGGCCACCGATCGATTTGAAGTAGATTGGTGGATCAATACCTCGCGTGTTCAGCGCCGCTTAAGCCGGCGCCCGCGTCGGGAGCTAGACCTGGCTCATTTCCTGGCCGCTGGAGCGCAAATTGTCAATCCTGCGCAAGAGAATTCAGATGGCTGGCTGACACCACCCCCAAGCCCCTCTCCTCTTCCAAATATCAGTGAAGGGGGAAAGGCCCCAATTCTTCTGGTGGAAATCCCATCCAATTTTCAGGCTCTCAAACAGTCCGACCCAGACCTGGCCTCAGCCTGGCGTTATTACACCCGCAGCCTGTTTGAAGAGTTGTTCCAGCTCGGCTATATTGTCACCGAGTCCATTTTCCTTCCAGGCCGAAATTCCCGCAGTTATTATGCTCTGAGTCATGGGGACAGCACATTATGAGAATTGATCGCGTTTCCCTCCATCACCTGCGCATGCGCCTGCGCGCGCCGTTTGAAACCTCCTTCGGGAAGACCGTTGATCGCGATTGTATATTGCTGGAGATCTTCTCAGAAGCCCTGGTAGGCTATGGGGAATGTGTCGCCGATCAGGATCCTGGGTATTCCTATGAGACTTCCCAAACTGCCTGGCACATTTTGCGCGATTTCCTGGTTCCCGTTTTGTTGACAGAGGATCTGTCTGAGCCGCAAGAATTTCAACGCAGGGTTGCTCACGTGCGTGGTCACCCAATGGCCAAGGCCGGAGTGGAACTGGCCTTGTGGGACTTGCTGGGCAAGCGCCAGGGCTGTTCTTTGCAGGTGTTACTGGGGGGAGCCGCGGCGCAAGTAGCGGTGGGCGTCTCGGTGGGCCTCCAGCCATCCTCGGCAGAACTGGTAGAGGTGGTTGGCGGTTATCTGGACCAGGGTTACCAGCGAATTAAGATCAAGATCAAACCCGGCCGCGATGTAGGAGAAGCCCGGGCTGTGCGGCGCGCCTTTCCATACATTCGTTTGCAGGTGGATGCCAACTCAGCCTACACACTCGAGTCTGCGAAATCTCTGAAACCCCTGGATGAACTTGACCTGCTGTTGATTGAACAACCGCTTTCAGAGGATGATCTGTGGGATCACAGCTGCCTGCAGGCTCAAATCCGCACCCCGATTTGTTTGGACGAGAGCATCCTCTCTGATCGGCATGCGCGCCAGGCTCTGGAGATGGGCGCCTGCCGGGTGATCAACATCAAGGCTGGACGAGTTGGGGGTTTAAGCCAGGCGCTCGCCATTCACAACTTGTGCCTGGCGCAAAACGTGCCGGTTTGGTGTGGTGGGATGCTGGAAACCGGAGTGGGTCGGGCGGCCAATCTGGCATTGGCCAGCCTGCCTGGCTTTACTTTGCCAGGGGATATCTCTGCATCAGATCGGTATTATGCAGAGGATATCACCCACCAGCGCTTTAATCTCAATCCTGATAGTACTATTGACGTGCCTTCTGGATCGGGATTAGGGGTGACGATCGACATACCGGCACTGAAACGCGCTTCTCTAGATAGCATCACTTTGAAAGCCTAATCGATCGATTTATTGCTTTTTCCCCAAATCTTATATATACTTTTTTTGACCCATGTTCTCTTTCGCAAGATTCCATGCAGGAGGAGCCCTATGCGCACGTATGACATATCTCTCACGATTTCCCCAAGCCTGCCGACCTGGCCAGGCGATCCGAGCGTCGTCTTAGAACGGGTGGATAAGATCGAAGATGGGTCAAATGCGAATGTCTCGCGCATCGAGATGGGGGTGCATACAGGTACGCATGTCGACGCGCCATTCCATTTCCTGGCTGGCGGTAAGACGGTTGAGTGCCTGAATCTGAATTTGCTGACTGGGCGAGCGTATGTTCTCCATTTGCCAGATGTAAATACAATTACTGCAGGTGTGCTTGAAAAGGCGCAAATCCCGCCCCGCACCCGGCGGGTGCTGTTCAAAACGCGCAACTCGAACCACTGGAAAAACCAGGAAAACCAGTTCCAAACCGATTTCGTTGCGTTAAGCGCCGATGGGGCTGAATACCTGATCCGGCGAGGGGTAAAACTGGTTGGTGTGGATTACCTTTCTGTGGCGCCCTTCAAGGACAGCCGACCAACACACGAGATCCTGCTCTCAGCGGGGGTTGTGATTGTTGAAGGGCTGGACTTGTCTGGGGTGACCCAGGGACGCTATACGATGTACTGCCTCCCGCTCAAGCTGGCTGGTTCGGATGGCGCTCCGGCGCGTGCGATCCTGATCGGGGTTTAATCCACCAAGAAACATGAAGGTCACCCAGGATAATGAGAAGCATGCAGAAGGGGTGTGCAGTTCTGTTGCCTTGTATAGTCCTCCTGCTGGTTCTGCTGGCAAGCGCTGGATGTGCCGGGGCAACCCCGGTTGTGAAAATAGAAGGAGAGGCTGTGATGGCGCTAAAAGTAACCAGCCAGGCTTTTATTGAAGGAGGCATGATCCCCAGCAAATTCACCTGCGATGCTGAGAATGTATCCCCGCCCCTGGCCTGGTCTGGCGCATCCACTGGGACGCAAAGCATTGCCTTGATCGCTGATGATCCGGATGCCCCGGTGGGTACATGGGTACATTGGGTGCTTTATGACCTTCCACCAGATACCAATTCTTTACCAGAAGGAGCCATGGGGATTGGGGTTGATGGGATTAACGATTTTCGCAAGTCTGGCTATGGCGGACCCTGCCCGCCGAGAGGAAATCCGCACCGCTACTACTTCAAAATCTACGCGCTGGATACCCGATTGGGGTTAAAATCGGGTGCCAGCAAGCGCGATGTCGAGCGGGCCATGCAGGGGCATATCCTGGCGCAGGGGCAGTTGATGGGGAAGTATGGACGTTAGTAAGCAGTAGAAAGTGGTCAGTATTTGGCGAAGGGGAGTGTGAATGGCTGAAGATGCGCAACCGACTTATATCCTGGATGACTTGCCGGCCGAGGTGGATGCGCTGGACTTCCGGCCGTATGTCGAAGCCCTGGCGGCGATCATCGAATCGCCCAATACGCACACGCCCTTGACCATCGGCGTCTTCGGCGGCTGGGGCTCCGGCAAGACCTCCCTGCTGCGCATGCTGCGCAAGCGCCTCAAGCCCGGCTACCGGGTGGCCTGGTTCGACGCCTGGAAATACGAGAAAGAGGAAACCTTGTGGCGGGCGCTGCTGCTGCAGGCGCTGGCGGCGCTCAGGCAGGCGGTTCCGAAGACCCAGAGCGCAGCGGCGAAGAAATCCCTGGCGCAGCTGGACGACCTGGAAGCGGCCCTGTATCGTACAGTTGAGCGCGAGGAATTGGGCCGGCTGCAGATCGACGGCAGCAAGCTGGCTACCGGCGTGGCGCAAGGCGTGGTGCAGATCGGGCTGTCCTTCATCCCGGGTGTCAGCACCCTGACCAAGATGGTCGAAGCCCTGCAAGAGAAGGCCGCCACCGATACCACCCAGAAGATCGTGGAGGCCTTTCAGCGCGAGCACACCCAGGTGCACATCGACCAGGTGCAGTTCCTGGACCAGTTCCAGGCGCGCTTCAGCCAGCTTGTCGCTGAGCATATCAGCAAGAAGAAGCGCCGCCTGGTGGTCTTTGTGGATGACCTGGACCGCTGTATGCCGGAGAAAGCGGTCGAGGTGCTGGAGGCGATCAAGCTCTTCCTGGATGTGAAAGACTGCATCTTCCTGTTGGCGCTCGACCCGCAGGTGATCGCCCGCGGGGTGGAGCTGAAATATCGCGAGCTGGGGCTGGATAGAGGGCTGACCGAGCAAGCCCAGCAGCGCTTCTTGATCGAGGGGACGCAGTACCTGGAGAAGATCATCCAGTTGCCTTTCCAACTGCCGCAGATCGACCAGGCCGATATGGATGGCTTTGTGAGCGGGCTGGTGGGCGCCTGGCCGCACCCGGCCTGCCCGGAGGTGTTCGCCGCCGGGTTGGGGGACAACCCGCGCCAGGTCAAGCGCACGGTGAACGTCTTCCTGCTGCTCTGGCAATTGGCCGCCGAGCGGCATTTAGAGATGATCAAGCCGGTGCGCCTGGCCAAGGTAGTTGCCGTCCAGCACATCTCTCCGCAGTTCTATGAATTGCTGAAAGAAAACCCGCGCCTGCTGCGCGACCTGGAGGCCTATTACCGCGCCGAAAGCCTGGCATCTGAGCGAGATCAAGCGCCCTTCGCTTCGCAGGGGAGAGGGGCTGGTGCCGGCACTGAGCGAAGTCGCAGTGGTGAGGAGGAAAGAGTGGAGCCGCCCCCGGCGCTGGCACCCTTCGTGGGCCGCGCTGCTCTGCGCCGCGTGCTGACCCTGCACCCGGAGATCGAGGATGCAGGCTTCAGCGACCTGCCGCCGGATGAGATCCGCCAGTACTTCACCCTGGCGCGCCGGGTGGAGACGCTTAAAATAAAAGCCGCAGATCAGGTCAGCATCACTTCAGTAGTGCAGATGAGTTTCGAGCCGCAGCTGGTGCGCGTGCCGGCCGGGTCTTTCTTGATGGGCTCGAGCGCTGCGGATAAAAAAGCCTCAGCAGATGAAAAGCCCCAACATTCAGTAGAGCTGTCAGAATACTGGATCGGCAAGTATCCAATCACCAACCTGGAATACCAGGCCTTCGTGAAGGAGGCTGGACACTGGGCGCCGAGAGGTTGGGAAGGCCTGGATTATCCGCCGGGCAAGGGCGACCACCCGGTGGTGAACGTGTCCTGGGAGGATGCGCAGGCCTATTGCCGCTGGCTGAGCGAGAAGACCAGCAAGCCCTACCGCCTGCCGACCGAGGCCGAGTGGGAGAAGGCAGCCCGCAGTGCGGATGGGCGTATTTATCCATGGGGAGACATTTTCGAAAAAGAGAAATGTAATACTGAGGAAGCCGGGATCAAGAGCACCACGCCGGTGGGCAAGTACTCGCCGGCTGGCGACAGCCCGTTTGGCTGCGTTGATATGGCCGGCAACGTGTGGGAGTGGTGCGCTGACCGATATGCAGAAGATGAATATGCGCGCCGATCAGGCAGCCCGGTTAAGGATCCGCAGGGGCCAGACCAGGGAACAGCGCTGGCGAGGCGGGTGGTGCGGGGCGGCTCCTGGACCTCAATCGTTACTACGCCCTCTGCGCCTTCCGCGCCGGGTTCGCCCCGGATGACTTCTTCAGCGATCTGGGTTTCCGGCTGGTCGTCTGCCCCAGTTAATCTTTTGAATTTCTGAGTTCTAACTGCTGGTTTCTGGGGGTGGGGGTCTGGGGGCGGGCTTCCCGCCCCCAGACAGATCATGCCTCTCTGCCCCTTGATCCCCCTGCCCCCTATTCCCCTGAAAGCGTATAGCCTCCATCCACCACGATCACCTGGCCGCGGATCATCTCCGCCGCCGGGGTGCACAGGAAAGCCACCACCCGGGCAATATCTTCTGGAGTGACCAGACGCCCTGCAGGGGTGCGGTTGACCGCCCTGGCTCGTAAATCGCGAACGGCAATTGCATCGAAATGCTCCAAAGCTTCGGTTTCGACCATTCCCGGTGAGACAGCGTTGACGATGATATTCTTCGGCGCCAGTTCGAATGCCAGGTAGCGCGTGATGGCTTCCAGGGCGGCCTTGCTGGCCCCAATCACCACGTAATCCGGCAACACCAGCCGCGAGCCAGGACTGGAGATACTGACGATGTACCCGCCGCCGCGACTTTCCATCAGCGGCACGGCGCGCTGAGCGGCGAAAAGCAGGGCGCGGGCGTTGATGTTCATCGTCCAGTCCCAGCCTTTCGGCTTCTGTTCCAGCGCAGGGCGAATGTAGCCCGAGGCGGCGTTGCTGACCAGGATGTCCAGCCCGCCGAAGTTTTTTTCGATTTCTTTAAAAAGATGATCCAGGCCTGCATCCGTACCGACATCGGCTTTGACCAGCAGGGCCTGCCGGCCGAGGGCCAGGATCGCCGCGGCGGTCTCCTCGGCGGGGGCGCGGTTACGAAAGAAGTTGACAATCACATCCGCGCCATCCTGAGCGAAGTGCAAGGCAATGGAACGTCCGATGCCGCGACCCGAGCCAGTAACCAGGGCGATCTTACCCGCAAAGGGCAGTTCAGCAGCCAAGATTGTTTCCATAGTTTCAGAACGGTTTATCAGCGATTACACGAATTACGCAAAGAAAAATATTTGCGGAATTTGTGTAATGTGTGGATTAAAAAGGCAACGAGACAACCGTCGCTGCGAGGCCATTGTTATTGCCCAGGGTAACCCGAGTGCCGGGTTGGTCGTAAGGGCGGCGCAGGATGGCCAGGGCGATCGGTCCTAGGCGCGGAGAGATCCCCGCCGAGGTGATCGTCCCGACCTGGCGCTCCTCCTCAGCAGAGAAGACTTCCTCCCTTGCCTGGACTGGTTGATTCAAACGCAGCCCGGCTAGCTGGCGGGTCACTTTATCGTAGGTGATCTGGCGGGCGATCACTTCTTGTCCGGTATAACAGCCTTTGCTGGCTGAGACTGCCCAGCCCAATCCGGCTTCGAGCGGGGTGTATTCATCGGTCAATTCCTGCCCTCCCGCAGGCAAACCGGCCTCGATGCGCAGGAGATCGAAGGTTTTATAAGACAGCCTGATTGCACCTGCGCGATCGAGGGAAGCCAGCAGCGCGGGTGCCTGGTTGGATTGGCAAGTCAGGCGGTAACCCAGGCCGCGCTGGATGAAACCCTGCACTAAACCCCCTGCCATCTCCCAGGACATCACCCTGTTTTCTACTAAGGCTGATTCCATCCCCAGTTGGGCGAGTAAACCTAACGATCCAGGCCCGAGCAGGTCAATCAAAGTCATCTCATGGCTGAGGTTATCAACAGTTACCTTATCGGTAAAGAAAATGCGACTACGCAAGTATTGATGCGTTGTCCCTCCGTGGCCGGGCAGGGTGATCACAAGCAGGCTATTCGATTCATCTACCAGAGTGAGCAAGTCCAGGATGCGCGCGGCAGGATTTGTGAGCGCCGATACCGCACAGCTGGCTGGCTCGAGCAGACGGATGTCGTTCGTGGTCTGGCGTTGCAGAAAATCCAGGCGGTCGGCTCCGCTGATGCTCAGGAAACCGGGGGCTTCCCAGACGTAGTAAGCCGACCCGGAGACGGCGGCTTGATATTCCTCAGGAGCAGCTGATTCTTGGGTATCCATAACGGTTTGGCTAAATAAAAAGAGCGTGAAACGCTGGACATGAAGGAAAATTCACGTTTTGCGTTTCACGCTCCTTATGAGCAGAACTTAAGCCATGAGCGCTTGCGGGATGGGAGTGCCGCTGATCTTTGGTGCGGGTGGCGGGAAGATTGCCTCAAACTCATCACGAGAGATGGTTTCTACCTCTAACAGGCGTTGG
>Ga0209254_10003794_pt1 | contig 13791 bp, 13 predicted proteins | sample FrelakmetDIP11DI_FD_187148 | JGI IMG/M metagenome (GOLD analysis project Ga0209254, IMG submission 187148) | Freshwater lake sediment microbial communities from the University of Notre Dame, USA, for methane emissions studies - DIP11 DI (SPAdes)... | ecosystem: Environmental > Aquatic >...
CGGGTCAAGCCACGCTAGGGAAATGGGGACATGCCTAATTTCCTTTCGGAAATGAGGCATGTCCCCATTTCCCCATTTCCCGTGGTGTAGAGTCGGCTGGCCATGAATCTTCGCGAACAGGTAGAGGAACTGCTGCCCAACTGGCGCAGCTGGTACCCCAATCTGTTCGAGGCCGCCGTGGATCTCGGCATCCTCCGGGCCCGGGTCTGCGACCCCTCGGAACTGCTGCTGCACCGCCGCCACGAGGGCGTGCGTCAGGCCGCCGCGCAGGCCCACCGGGAAAAGTGGAACGCGGAGGGCGAGCCGGAGGAGTAGGAGCGCGTTGTAGGAGCGCCTTCAGGCGCGACACGGTAAAGAGGTCGCGCCTGAAGGCGCTCCTACGGGGAGTCCAGGGCGTAGATCAGCATCAGGATGCCCTCGCCCGCCAGTTCTTCGCCCGCACAGTGCATGCCCGCCTTTTCCACGACCCGCAGCGAGGCGTGGTTCTCCGGCCGGATCGTCGCGACGAGTCGGCGCAGCCCACAGGTCGCGAAACCAAACTGCAGCAGCGCCGGTACGAGTTCGCTGGCGAGCCCCTGTCGCCACCACTGGGGACGGAGCGCGTAGATGATTTCCGGGTCGGCGCGCCGGCGGGCAGCCACGATGCCGCAATACCCGGCCATGACCGGGTCGCCCTGCACATAGACCGCGGAGGCACCGTAGCCCCGGGTGGCGTAGTCGACCAGCGACTCCCCGATCCACTCGGCACAGCGCGCCCGGGACAGCACCATGCCGTCGCCCACGTAGCGCATGGTGCGCCGGTCGCCGCAGATCCCGTGCAACTCGGCGGCATCGCCGGCGGTGAACTGCCGCACGCTGAGATGGTGAGTGGTCAGGACGACTGCCATGGATTGAGAAAGCCCCGGGAAATTTGCTAGATTGTCGCGCGTGCGGTCAGGGTCCGTCGATTGAAAATCCGTAGTTCGTTCCGTGCTGCCCTGCTGCCGGGCCTCGCACTGATGCTGGGAAGTGAACCCGGCTTTGCCGAGTCATCCACCGGCGACATCACGTTCGACGCCGCCTACACCGGTGAAATGGCCAGCAACCTGTCCGGGGGTGTCCGGACCGGTAGCACCTACCTGGACAACCTGGACCTCCAGATCTCGGCCGATCGGGGCAGCATTCTTGGAATTTCCGGCCTCTCCGGCCTGCTCTACGGTCTCTACAACAGCAACAATCAGTTCAGCGAAGACTACGTTGGGGACGCCCAGGTCGTCAGCAACATCGATGCGAGCGACGGCTTGCGCCTCTTCGAGGCCTGGCTGGACTGGGCATCGGATCCGGATGAAAAATTTTCCGTACGGGCCGGGCTCTACGACCTCAACTCCGAATTCGACAGCACCGACACGGGCGGACTGTTCCTGGGCTCGTCCCACGGCATGGGAATAGACTTCAGCCAGTCCGGTCTGAACGGCCCGTCCATCTTCCCCGTTTCGGCGCTTGCACTCCGCCTGAAAACGAACTTCCCAACGGGACTCTATGGCCAGTTTGCCGTGCTGGATGGCGTCCCTGGCGATCCGGACGACATCACCAGCAACGAGATCAACCTGTCCAGCGCAAACGGCGCGCTGCTGGTGGCCGAAGGCGGCTTAAGCGGCGGGGCCTGGCGCAGGCTCGCCGTTGGCGTCTGGCGGTACACGGCCACATTCGACGAACTGGCGGCCACCACGACGTCGGGGGATCCAGCACGGAGCAATGGCAACCAGGGCTGGTACGCGAACGCGGACCGAAGTCTCTGGACAGGCACCGGCAGCGAGTTGACGGGCTTCCTGCGCTTCGGCCAGGCGCAAGACCGCTTCAATACGTTCGACGGCTATCTCGGCACGGGCGCCAGCCTCACCGGCTTCTGGTCAGCCCGGCCCGATGATGCGGTCGGCCTTGGCATCGCCACAGCCTTTACCGGCGACGACTATCAGGAGGCCCAGGAGTTGGCCGGCTCCGGTGCTGATACCCAGGAAACCAGCATCGAGCTGACCTACCGCGCGCCAATCACAGACTGGCTGACCCTGCAGCCGGATATCCAGTACATCATCAACCCGGGCGTGAACCCTGAACTCGACAACGCCCTCGTCTTTCTGCTGCGCTTTGAATTGAGCTTTTCGAAGCAGCTGACCGGAGGCTAGCGACCACCTATACTGCGCGGGGTCGGCCCCCGGGGGCACCCTAACCAGGGAACACTCGTGAAAAAAACCCAACTGCTCACCCTCTTCCTCGCGCTCACCCTGGCCCTGCCGGCCTTCGCTGCGGAAAGCGAGGCCGAACTCGCCAAGAAGCTCAGCAACCCGATCGCCAACCTCATCAGTGTCCCGCTGCAGTACAACTACGATGCGGATATCGGCCCCGAAGAGGACGGCACCCGGTCCCAGCTCAGGATCCAGCCGGTCATTCCGATCACGCTCAACGACGACTGGAACGTGATTTCCCGGACCATTGTCCCCGTGACCTATCAGGACGACATTTTTCCGGGCGCCGGCACCAAGTTCGGCCTCAGCGACACCATCCAGAGTTTCTTCTTCTCACCGAAGGCGCCCACCAGTGACGGCTGGATCTGGGGCGTGGGCCCCGCACTGCTGATCCCGACCGGGACCAACGATCAGCTGGGCGCCAGCCAGTGGGGCGTCGGCCCGACCTTCGTGGTGCTGAAGCAGGAAGCGGGCTGGACCTACGGCATGCTGGCCAACCAGATCTGGGGCGTCGCGGGCAGCGACCGGTTGCCTGACGTGGACCAACTCTTCCTGCAGCCCTTCGTGAGCTTCACCACGAAGACCCTGTGGACCTTTTCACTGAACACCGAATCAACCTACGACTGGGAAGGCTCGGATTGGTCGGTGCCGGTCAACCTCTTTGCGGCCAAGCTGGTGAAAGTCGGGAAGTTACCGATCCAGTTCGGCGCGGGAATCCGCTACTGGGCGGAAAGCCCCGACGATCAGGGGCCCGAGAATTTCGGCCTCCGGCTGGCAGTGACCTTCCTCTTCCCCAAGTAGGAGCGCGTTCACGCGCGACTCGCCGACCTACTTCTGATGATGCCTGGCTACTCCTTTGTGGCTACTCCTTTGCTGACGCCCGGGAGAACGCCGCAATCGCCGGATCCGCCACCCAGCCTGCGGGCGGCGTGGCCTTCGGCGGCACGCCCTTGAAGTTTTCCGGACCCACGTTCAGGGACGAGATGTCCATGACGAAGGTGTGCAGGCCCGACATGAACCGCTCGCCCGTACTGCGGGTGAAGAGCATCTTCTTGCCGTCCGGCGAAATGGACGGGAAGCCGTCGAAGGCCGGATTGAAGGTCAGCCGCTTCGGCTCGCCGCCCGCGAGGTCGTTCATCACGACCTCCCAGTTGTTGCCGTCGAAGATGCGCACGTAGACGAAGTGGCGGCCGTCCGGCGTCGGGAACGGCGCCCAGTTCATGTCTTTGGTGAAGGTGCGGGGCTGCACGTCCGAACCGTCGTAGGCCATCGTGAAGATGGTCATGGGAGTCTGGCCGCTCATCGGCTTCTTGTTCAGCTGCTCCTGCTTGCGCATCTCGTCCAGCTTCGCCTTCTCGCTGCTTTTCCAGGCACGGAAGATGATGTGCTGGTTGTCTGCCAGCGGATACGGCGCGCCCTCCTGCCAGTCGTCGGTGAAGGTGAGCTGCTGCTCACCGGTGCCGTCGATGCGCATCCGCCAGATATCCATGTTGCCGTTGATCTGGCGGCCGAAGAAGATCCACTTGCCGTCGGGCGAAACCGTCACCTCGGCCTCGTAGTACTTGTTGTTCGTCAGGCGCTGGATGTTCCCGCCCTTCAGGTCCGAGATGTAGAGCTCCGAGCCCTGGGGGTAGTCCTTGTCGTCGGACCAGTTGCCCAGCGGCATGTCCGGGTGGTCCTTCGTGGAGGTCCAGATGATGTGCTTGCCGTCGGGCAGGAACCAGGAGCAGGCGTCCTGGCCATGGTCGTTGATGCGGGTGATCTGCTCGCCCGTGTCCGTGAAGGTGTAGGTCAGTGCGCCGCTCTTGCGCCCTTCCATGTGCTGGGCCGCCGGGTCCTGGGTCTGGGCAATGACGAACCGGCTGTCCGGCGCGTAGTAGGCCTCGGCGGTCTCCGGGATGTTCGGGATGATGCGGCTCGGCAGCTCCGGGCCGGCGCCCTCTGCCCCGCTGGCAACAGACGCCCAGCCGGTAGCCAGCAGGGCGAAAAAGCCCGCTGCCCTGATCCTTGAAATTGTGCGCATGGAATGCTCCCCTTGGTGACGCGATGTTCGATGATAACAAGCTCATCAGCGGCCAGCCATCGAACATCGCAGGGATTCTTTAGCCCTCACCGGTTCTCGAGACGGCCGAAATCAAGGATTCCCGAATCAATCGGCTCGATCTCCGCGTAGGCCCGGGCCAGGGCATCGCTGTTGGGCCAGAAACGGGCGCTGGTGCGCTCGATGCCGAAGCGGGCCACAAGAGCGCGATACTCGGCGTCGGACTGCAGACCTGCGACCGCGGCACTGAACGCAGGCAACTCCCGGCGCGTGACCTGAAAGAAGGCGTTGGGATAGGCGCCAATGAAGCCCCGTGCCACTGACAGTTCGTTCTCTGCCGGTATCAGGCGCTTACCCTCGCGAAACAGCGAGGCCACATTGCTGTGGGCCGTGTCCTTGACCAGGGTGAACACCCCGCTGGCCTCTGCAGCCGCGCCGGGAGAAGAAACCACCGACAGGAACGTCACCTCCGGCAGCAGTGCGACCGCGTCGCCGCGCACGGTCGCGAGCTGCGCCAGGTCCTGGCGAAGTTCAGCGTCGGTTTCGCCCGCCAGGTCGTGACGGGTATCCAGCACCGGCGTCAGTTTCCTGCGCATCATCTGCATCAGCTCGAGCCGAGGATCGTCGGTGGTGTAGCGGATGTCGGTTTGGCGATCCAGCCCGATGCGGCTTCCGTAGACGTACTCCCGAACGGAAGCGGCGGCATCCCGGTACCAGTAGTCTCGGACCCTCTGCCGGCTGTCCTCGGGCAGGAGTGCAATGAAGTTGAATTCACCTTCCATCCGCATGAAGTCCATGTAGAGGCGGGTATTCAGCTGCTCGGCTGTCGTGCCGTAGACGTCGAAGCCCGCCACCAGCAGGTAGTGGATCCGCTCGAACAAGGGGTAGCTGATGATCCAGGCCGTCTTGGGTGGACGACCGAACAACCCTCGAATCACCGACGCGTTATCGTTGTGACGGAATATGGTGAGTGCGGCGTTGCTGTTCTTCCCATCCCCGTCCCAGATCAGGTCCAGGTCATTCTTCGTGTCGGCCAAGGTGCTCTGCAGATACGCCTGCTTGGCCTTCAGGTATTGCTGCTGCATGTCCCGGTACCTGCGCCAGGACAAAAGCCCCAGCGGCGATGCGGACCCATCGTTCGGCAGGCGCAGATTGCTGCTCTCGCGAGCCAGGAGGCTGCCAGTGCGCTCCGTCAGGGGGCTGTCGGGATGCACAAACACGACCCAGAAGCGATCCTCGATCACATCGACTGCCACCTGGCCGCGACACACCGGCCCCTGCATGAAGCCCCTGATGAAGTATTCGGCGTCGTCCAGCATGAAGCGATAGCGCGAATCCACCGGCAGCGCCTCGAAGGCGACGAACGGATTGCCCGCGACCTCCGGCGCATAGCCCGGCAATTCAGTGACCTGGTAGTCAGGCTCCAGGAACAATTGCCGGAAGCGCTGCATTCGTCCGGCACTGAGCGGGTAAGGCATGTGGGTCTTGGCCACTATCGTGGCGTGAATCGGTTCCAGCCGGTACCAGAACGCCCCCGTACCGGCATCGTCGAAGGGCCGCCGGGTGGCGATCACGTCGACGGGCTGGCCCGGCGGCGTGCGGGACCGGACGAAGCGGAAAAACTCGCGCGCATTGCCATCGGTGAAATAGAAATGCGCCAGGAACAGATGCTCGTAAAGGTAGCGGCTCATCAGCCGCTGTTTTGGCGAGTCGCCATTGAGGAAGCTTTCCCACTCCGCCACCCGCTCCCGGGTGGCGGCGTCCACGGGCGCCGGCTCCCGATACGCAGCGCCCCGCAAGAGCCAGCCGGTCAGGGTGGCGTACTCCCCATCCGTGAGGCCCGGCAGGCCGTAGGGCATGCCCCACAGGGGAAAGCGCTTCTCGAACTTTGCGAACTCGTTCGGCGCGGGGCATTGCTGCTTCCGGTCCATGCCCAAAGCAAAGGCTGCGCCCAGAGGCATGGTGTCCGGTTGCGGGTGCTGCTTTTTCAGTGCGAGCAGGCGCAGCATCAGGCCGGCGCGGGCCGCCTCGGGCGAGACCGGTGGAGAATCGTCCAGAACACTGTAGAAGCCCTTCCCCCGCCAACCCGCTGTGTTGGCCGCATCGATGAAGAGGCGGGTCGGGTCGGCGAGCTTGAGGCGCGCAGCGGCGTAGACGATCTCGTCGTGATTGGCGCCCCGCTCGACGCCCTCAAAGGCCGTGAGATTGAGCTGACAGGGCGCGTCGAAACAGGCGTGGCAAACCACGCAGCGCTTGTCGAGCACCGGCCTGACGTCCCGCCAGTAGTCCGGGGCCGGCATGCCGGGAGTCAGCGCTGGCAGACTCGTGCCGGCGTCCGCCGTTGCAGCGTCAGCCTGTGGCCGGGAGCCGGAATCCGGCAAACGGCTGCACTGGGTCAGGAACGGCCCACACAGAAGCGCCAGCAGAAGAACGGCAACGCGGCCCGCCACGCGCCTGAGCTCCGGGATCGTTACTGCCCGTCCGCCGCGAAGCAGCCGCTGCCGCCGACTTCGCAAATGACCACGTAGGATTTACGCTGGTCACAGCCCGCCACCCCAACGGTGTACTGGACTCTTTCCATGCCGCCGACGAGTGGGCCCCGGATCACCGGCTGAACCGTTTCCTGGGAGAGTACAGTCCCGGTGGCGGTCGGACAGTTCAGCTCGAACTTGCCCCGGGAGAGTGCGGTCTGGATGGCCATTTCCTGCTGATTGGCCAGCAACTCCTGATCACTGGCACAGCCGGCGACCGTCAGCGCCACCAGGCACCCCGCAACGATCCTGAACGTGGACATCTTTATGCTCCTTACCTTTTGGTTGAAGGCAGATCCGACCAAAGAGGCCCTCTAAAGACGCTGGGTCAGAAATTCCAGCCGAAATTAGCCGAGACAAACAGCGCCTGCACGTCCCTGAAGGAGCCCACCAGATTGCCCCGGCCGCCGAGCGCCACGGGCACCGCGGCCTGATTGTTCACATCCAGAGTGCCGCCCCACTGGTACTCGGCCGCCGCGCCCCAGTGGAAAGACTTTGTGGTCTGCTGCTGGGCGCCGACGCCGAAACGCCATTGGGTATTGGTGGGAATGAGCGGTGATATCGTCGAGCCTTTCTGGAAGGCCGAGTCGTAGGCGATGCCGAAATTCATCCGCCAGGGCTCGCTGAGCTGGTACTGGCCACCGAGGGCAGCGTGCCACGTGTCCTTGAAGGCCGTTTCCGTGGTCAGGCTGATGGGATTATTCGAGTCCACTCCGACTTCGACATAGCCGAACTCGGACCAGTCCTGCCAGCCTGCGTTGGCGAGCAGGGCCCACTTCGGATCGAACTGGTGGAAGAGGCTGGCCATCACCGTCTGGGGCACCGTAATTCCCAGATCGACGGGCGCGCCGAGTAGTCCCTTGGAGTCAAGTACCGCCTCAAGGACCGGGGCGATGCCCGAGAAGTCGGCGCTGTCGTTGAAGTCGAGTTTCACCCGAGAGGTGTAGGTAAGCCCGATGCGCGTGGCCGGACTGATCTCGTAGAGCGCACCGACGTTCCCGCCCCAGCCCCACTCGTTGTCCTTGAGCTTCAGGCGTCCATCGGGACCCGTGATGTTATTCACCGACGTCTCGCTGTCCAGAACGCCGAGCATGGCTTTGAAACTGGCGCCGAGGGAGAGCTTGTCGTTCACCCGGTAGGCAATCGAGGGCAGAAGGGAAATGCCGAGCAGAGTGCCCTTCTGGGCGTAGTAACGGCCGGCCCAGTCGTCGTTGTATTCCACGGCCAGCCCGAAGTTGCCGGCGACGGCAAAGCCCACGGAAAGATCGGGGGAAATCTGCTGGGTATAAAAACCGGAGCCGCCGGGAAAGAACCCGACCGGGTTGCCGCCGTTAGCGGTGCCGAGTGCCGGTGACGTGTCGCTGCTGACGGAAAAGGTTGGGTCGGTGTAGAGGATCTGGGTGCCCAGCAAAACCTGCTTACCCTCCAGCCGGGTCATGCCCGCTGGGTTGGTCAGCACCGTGGAGGCGTCCTGGGCCCGGGCGCTGTAGCCCGCCGCGGCCAGGCCTAAGTCTTCGGTGCCGACCTCGTAGAGGAGCAGGCCGCCGGCCAGGGCGGGGGTCAGTCCGAGGGTCAGGGCTCCGAGCATCAGGGACAGGGTGACGACGGACCTCAGGTGGCGGACCACTGGCGATCCCGACTTTGCGATGCTCATAAAACGCGCTCCCGTTGATATGCCCGAATGATGGCCGATTGACCGGCGGCATTTCAAGACACCTTGCCACCGGACCTGCGAGATTCTCTCGACCGAACCAACACTTCCGTCGGTATCCATCACCCCGACTCATTGACGTACCAGTCATCAAACCGGGAGAACTGCTCGAAACGCCTGGTAAAGCCATTCCGCTGAAGTAGCTGGCGGATTCCCTCGCGTTTCTCAGCGTGATCATTGTGTTCGACACTGATCAGCCCGATCCGGTAACGGAAAAAGTCAAAGGCCTCGAGTATCGTGAGCTCCGAACCCTCGGTATCTATCGACAGGTAGTCGATAACATCGGGCGCCTGGTGCTCGGCCAGAAGGTCCAGCAGCGAAACGGTTTTCACGGCCATCCCACGGCCCCGGTCACGGCGCTTTCCTGAATGGCGATCATCGAACGCCGATGATTCCAGCCCGGCCAGCTCGGGAGCGGTGTCGGTGGCCAGGAAGGACAACTCCTCGCCGCTCGCCTTCCATACACACCGATGATCGATAAGCGCTGATCGATTGGCGCGGAGCTCAGCGTGCCAGTGGGGAAAAGGCTCGGCAAGCAGTCCGCGCCACCCGTACGTCTTCTCAAGCAGATAGGTATTGCTCAGGTCACGGCCATTCGTGGCGCCAAATTCCACGAAATAGCCGGAGCGCTTCATTTGCGTGCTCCATAACACCCAAAGGTCCTGATACAGCTGCGCGTAAGAATGCCGGTGCTGGGACAGGACGAAGGCGAAGAACTCAGCCGCGTCGGACGGCTTGATGCTGGACCGTCCGCCGGAAGAAAGATGCCGGAACACCTGGCGCTGGACCGTCTCACTCGCCAGCGTTGAAGACAGCAAGCGCGTCATGGCTTTCCTGACGAGCTTGCTCACGGCCGTCGCCGGAGCTCAGGGCTTGCGGAAGCGCAACACGAACCGGTCAGAGTTGCCGGTGACGGTCCGGCGACCTACTTCGTAACGCAGCTCGTCGTCCGGTATGTAGTGAATACCCGAAAAGTCAGCGAGCACAAACCCCGCAGCCTGGACCTCCTTGATCGCCAGGACCGGATCCACCCGCCGCCAGTTCTCAGTATTGTCCGGCTCGTTGTGCCGGCGGGTGTGATCGAGGATGCCGTAGTGGCCACCGGACTTCAGCGCCGCGAAGGCCGCCCGGTTCAGGCTGCCCCGGGCCGCCGTCGTCAGGTTGTGATAGTTGCGGAAGGTCAGGATGAGATCCAGATCCTTCACGCCCAGCGAGAAGTCGCCGAGATCGAACTGGCCCATCTTGCCGGGCGCAGGCGCCATCTTCGCGTCCACCGGGACAACCTTGACCTTCGAGAGCGCTGGCGTTGACGCGAGCACGGGCGCGAGCCGATCGGTGCCAATCGCCACGTAGAACTCGCCCTTCTCGGCCAGCACCGGGGCGATGATCTTCGTGAACCAGCCGCCGGCCGGCACCAGCTCAAGCACCCGCATGTTGTCCTGCAGCCCAAAGAATTCGAGGGTCTGCCGCGGCTTGCGTTCGGCGTCCCGGTCCTTCTCCTCCGCCGTGCGGATATCACTCTTCATCGCCGCCACGATCTTCTCGCCCATCGGCGTGAGCTTCTCGGGCATGAACTGGGCCTGGGCAGTATTGGTCGCCGTACAGGCGAGGGTGACAAGGGCGAGTGACAGCAGCAGGTGGCGCATGGGGAGTGTCTCCTTGGTGTTCCGGGGGAGTATAGAACGCTCAGCGCGGCGCCGTGTGCGCGCGAATCCAGGCCGCGAAGGGTGCTTCTTCCAGTTCGCCGCTGGCGACGCCGAGCATCGTGAGCGTCGCCTCTGCCTGCGTCGCAACCAGACGCTGGCCGTTCAGTGCGAGAAAGACACCGACGGCCAGGAACGCCGCCCGCTTGTTGCCGTCGACGAACGGGTGGTTCTTCGCCAACCCGACACCGTAGGCGGCGGCCAGATCCGCCAGATCCGGTTTGCTGTAGCTTTCCCGATGCAGGGGCCGGGCCAACGCTGATTCGAGCAAGCCCTCGTCGCGCAGTCCCGCAGCTCCGCCATGCTCAGCCAGGCTTTCGTCATGCAGTAGAAGCAACGCGCGCTTGTCGATCCACCGCCAGGCGCTCATTTGGCGAGCTGGTGAAACGTGTCGCGGTACTCGTGCATGAACTCACGCCCGGCCGCGATCTGCTCGGCGAGGCCGGGATCGTAGGGCGTCAGGGTCACCCCGGTCGGGGTCTCGGTGACGAAGAGCGTGTCGCCCTTCTCCACCTTCAGTTTCGTCAGCACGTCTTTCGGCAGGATAACCCCCACCGAGTTGCCGATCTGGGTGAGCTTGAGGGCTGTCATCGGGGGCTCCAGGGCAGTTATAACAAACGTTATACTAAGCCCGGACGACAGCTGTTGCAAGGGATCTGGCGCGCAATCCAGTACTGTTCTACTCGCTCGTCTTGTTGTTCCGCTGGGCAGCCTCGAGCTGCTGGATGTCCGCAGGCGTCAACTGGGGCCGGTCGATGGTCAGGGTGACCTTGTCGATCTTGCCGTCGAAGGCGAAGGGCACCTGGTAGTCCTTGTCGTCCACCGTCGACCCGGTATCGGAGCCCACGTCCAGGTTCTCATCCCACTGCAGGATGAAGGGAATGGAGCGCGGCATCTGCTGGGTCGCCACCACCTGGCCGTCCACCTTCAGCACGCCGGTACCGCCCCTGCCGATGCCGCTGGGGCTGCCGTAGGCGAGGGTCGCCATGCCGAGGCCGTCATACTTGAAGTCGAACTCGAGCGTGTGCTTGCCGGGCGAGAGCACGTCGGCGCCCGCCCACTTGATGCGCTCCAGATCCACCAGGTTCCAGGTAAACACCGGCTTGCCTTTAAGCAGGTAGAAGCCGTAGCCGCCGAACCGGCCGCCCTGGGTGATCAGCATGCCGTCGCCGCCGCCCGCGGGAACCTCCACATCGGCCTTGAAGTTATAGGACGAGTTGAGAATGGAGGGCGCGTCGCCGTTGGGCGTGCCGGTCAGGGGCGCTGTCCAGGTGAAGACGTTCCGTCCCGCCGTGACGCTGGGCCGGGGAGTGAGGAGGCGGGCGACCACGGACGAGTCCAGGGGCAGGACCTGATACTTCCGGGCCTCCTCCATGAAGAGATCCTGCATCTCCTTGAGCTTCGCCGGGTTCTTCGCGGCCAGATCATCGGACTGAGTCCAGTCACGGCTCAGGTCGTAGAGCTCCCAGGGAAACTGGGTCGGATCAGAGGGCGGTGCCGAGGTGATCCAGGGCGGGCGCATCACCTTGGTGCTGGCAATCCAGCCCTCGTGGTAGATGGCGTGGTCGCCGAACATCTCAAAGTACTGGGTGCGCCGCTGGGACGGCGCGTCCGCATTGGCCTTGTCGAAGGTGTAGGCCATGCTCACGCCTTCGATGGGGCTCTGGGGGATGCCATCGACCACGTCGGGCGCCCTAATCTGGGCGGCCTCCAGGATGGTAGGCACCACGTCAATCACGTGATGGAACTGGTTGCGGATGCCGCCCTTGTCGGTAATGACCGCGGGCCAGGAGATAGCCATGCCCTGGCGGATGCCGCCAAAATGTGAGGCGATCTGCTTGGTCCAGGAGAAGGGCGTGTTGAAGGCCCAGGCCCAGGGCACCGCCATGTGGTTGTAGGTGAGCGCGGAACCCCAGATGTCGTAAAAGTACTTGAGCTGGTCTGCCACGGACACGTTGACCTGGTTGAACATGGCCACTTCATTGGGCGTGCCGTTTAACGTGCCCTCGGAGCTGGTGCCGTTGTCACCATTGATGTAGATGATGAGGGTGTTGTCGAGCCTGCCCATATCGTCCACGGCCTGGATGACCCGGCCGATCTCGCTGTCGGTGTAGGCCACGTAGGCGGCGAAGACGTCGACCTGACGGATAAACATCCGCTTTTCATCGGCGCTGAGCTGGTCCCATTCCTTCAGCAGGTCATTTGGCCAGGGCGTCATCCTGGCGTTCTTAGGAATCACGCCCAGCTTCTTCTGGTTCGCGAAGATCTCGTCCCGGAGCTTGTTCCACCCCTTGTCGAAGAGCTTCATGTCGCTGATTTTCTTGATCCACTCCGGGGTCGGGTGGTGGGGCGCGTGGGTGCCGCCCGGCACGTAGTAGACGAAGAACGGCTGGTCCGGCGTCAGGGTGTTGACCTGGTTCATGTAGCCGATGGCCTCGTCGGCCATCGCCGTGATCAGGTTGAAATTGGGATTGCCGATGAAGGGATAGATGTAGGTGGTATTGCGGGCCAGATTCGCCGGCTGCCACTGGCTGGTGTCGCCGCCCATGAAGCCGTAGAAGTACTCGAAGCCCATGCCCACCGGCCACTGCTCAAACGGGCCAATGGCGCTGGACTGGAAGGACGGCGTGTTGTGGTTCTTGCCGAACCAGGAGGTGCGGTAACCGTTGTCCTTGAGGATCCGGCCGATGGTGGCCTTGTCCTCCGGGATGATGCTGTTGTAGCCCGGGTAACCCGTGGCCTGCTCTGAAATCACGCCGAAGCCCACCGAATGATGATTGCGGCCGGTGATGAGCGCAGCCCGGGTGGGGGAGCAGAGCGCGGTGGAATTGAAGTTGGTGTAGCGCAGGCCGTTCTTCGCGATACGGTCCAGGGCCGGGGTCGGGATGACGCCGCCGAAGGTGCTGGGCACACCGAAGCCGGAGTCGTCGGTCATGATCAGGAGCACATTGGGCGCACCCTTGCGCGGCGCGATGCGGGGCGGCCAGTAGGGGGTGGACTCCTGGGCTGTGTTGCCGATCTTGCCGGCGAAGGGCGGCGGTGGCGCCGGGAGCTGCAGGCCGTCCGGCGTCATCGTCGCGCTGGGAGCCCCGGGGGTGCCGTTGATTTGCTGGGCGTGAACCGTCGAAGCCAGGACGGTGAGGAGGAGCATGACGGCAGAAAAACCTGACGACCTTAACTTCGGCATGTCAGTCATTCTCCAGTGGTGGGACCGGCTTGTTCGCCCCCCCGGTTTGCCCGGAAGGCCAGACAAAAATATATCCGGTCTCAGGCTTGTTTTCCACCAGAGCCCGGCTACCCCGTCACCAGCGTCGCATCTACCTCGTCCTTCTGGATCTCGAACATCCGGGCGTACCAGCCGCCCTTTTCCAGGAGCTGCTGGTGCGTGCCGCGCTCGGCGATGCGCCCCTCGAGCATCACGAGGATCTCGTCGCTGTCGATGACGGTGGAGAGGCGGTGCGCGATGGTTAGGGTGGTGCGGCCCTTGCTCAGTTGCCGGATGGCTCGCATGACGCCCTGCTCCGTCTCCACGTCGAGGCTCGAGGTGGCTTCATCCAGCAGGACGATGGGTGCGTTCTTGAGG
>Ga0209254_10003795_pt1 | contig 13790 bp, 17 predicted proteins | sample FrelakmetDIP11DI_FD_187148 | JGI IMG/M metagenome (GOLD analysis project Ga0209254, IMG submission 187148) | Freshwater lake sediment microbial communities from the University of Notre Dame, USA, for methane emissions studies - DIP11 DI (SPAdes)... | ecosystem: Environmental > Aquatic >...
CGCATGATATGAATTTTCATGGCCTTATGCTCCTTGCACTACTGGTGGAACCGAATAGTTAATCATACGAATCAACCCAAGAATGTCAAGCGATTTCATTGTCCCGGGCGAATACGATCACCTTTAGGAATCTGGACTTTGCTGTTTGGATGGGGAGATTCTTGGGAGATGGGTTTACCCATTAGAAGACCTTCTAGTAATACAACATGAACCGAAGCTGCTCTTTCCTTCAAACCGGTCCTCGGAAAGGGCTAGGTCACTACGGTCGAGACCTTCTGCCTCTTCCTGTGTCACCTCCCCTTCGAATTCCTGCTGCGGCACGTTCGTGGCTTTTCCTCCCTATTCGGTCGGCGGAATCCTCGCTTCTCGTCCTCCCATCGGGAGAAGAGCAAACAAAAAAGGCCCATGCCGCTAGCACGGGCCCTTTGTTTGCTGGCTCCCCGGGCAGGACTTCCCTTACAAAGCGAGCTTGTCCCCCTTCGGCTAACTCAGGGCATGTTCCCGAAGCGAAGGAGGGCAAGCTCACTTCTGTTGTGAGGAGGCTTTGGCAATTAGCTCCAGCTTTTTCTTTCTGCTCCAACCTTTGAGCATTCTCTCTCTTTTGAGGGCGTCAGCTTTTGGAATGGGCCCCTCATGGTACAAAGGGGCTGGTTGCCCATGTTGTCTCATTCTATTTTCCAAATCGGTGGTAATCCCCACATATAACCCCGTCTTCTTCTCAACGATGTAAACCCACCAGTTATCCATGGAGCTTCCTCACAAAAGCACTACAACAGGCAGGACTTCCTTCGCGAAGGGAACTTGTTCCCCTTCGGCTGACTCAGGGCAAGTTCCCGAAACGAAGGAGGATAAACTCACAAAAGGTTCACTCCATGACAGAGAATCAAGAATTTAAAAGGGGGCTGGCAGGACTTCCCTCGTTGCACTCGGGACAAGCTCACAGAGGTTCTCGTCTCGACAGGAAAGCGAAAATTGAAAAAGGGGCCGATGTGGGCCCCTTTTCAATTTTGGCTCCCCGGGCAGGACTCGAACCTGCAACCTAGTGGTTAACAGCCACCCGCTCTACCGATTGAGCTACCGAGGAATCTGTTCAGAAATAATTTACCTAAAAAAATCTAAGAAGACAAGCAAAATGTCTTCTTAATCCGTCCGCACTTCAGTTTCAGGCACAGGCTCCAATTTCCTTGCGACTTTCTTCTTCTGCCATGCAACAACCAGCCCCACCGGGCCGGATAGGACATAAGCGAGGACAAAACCAAAGAGCACAATCACCGGTTCCATCACAATCACAATCATGGATAGGACGACAAAGATGAAGATGCTAAAAGGCTTCCGTCTGGCTAGGTTAAGTTCTTTGAAGCTTAAGTAGCGGATCTTGGAGACCATCAAGAACGCGAGGACATAAATCATCCCCAAGACGACAATGTCCTTGATCCAGGCTGTTTCGATCAATCGAAGGTAAAGAAGAATGACCAAGGATACCATAGAGGCTGCAGCCGGAATGGGAAGGCCTTTAAAATACTTTGTGTCTCCTACAGCGGCCAGGACGTTGAACCGAGCTAATCTCAAAGCGCCACAGGCCACGAAGAGAAACGCAGCAAACCATCCAAATCGTCCAAAAGGTCGAAGGGCCCAGCTGAACGCGAGCACGGCTGGAGCAATTCCAAAGGAAACCAGGTCTGCCAAGGAGTCATATTGGATCCCGAACTTGCTTGTCGCTCCGGCAAGGCGGGCGACCTTTCCATCGAGAATATCGAAGATGGCAGCCAAAAGGATGGCCACGGCTCCGTAGAAATAGTGCTCCTGGAAAACAGAGATGATGGACCAGAATCCGCAGAAAAGGTTACCCGTGGTGAAGAGATTCGGGAGGATGTATACTCCTTTTTCCATTTTAATTTTTGGCCTTTGCTTTTTCATGATCGGACCCCGATGATCGACTCTCCTCCTTTGACGTGTTGTCCCTCGCTGACGAGGGGTTTGACCTCGGGAGGGAGATAGAGGTCGACTCTCGATCCAAAACGGATCAAACCAAAGATTTCTCCTTGCTTTACGGTATCCCCAGTCTTGGCATAACACACAATTCTGCGTGCGATAAAGCCAGCAATCTGAACCAAGAGAATCTTGAAACAATCCTCTGTCTCAAGAATGAGAGCGTTCTGTTCATTCAGGAGGGATGATTTTTCCCGACTCGCCACGAAAAATCGACCTGGATGATAGTTCTTCTCAAGAACTCTTCCGGCAACCGGTGCCCGATTGATATGGACATCAAAGATCGACATGAAGATACTGACCTTGAGGGTCTTTTGTTTCAAGAATCGGTCTTCAGCACAGTCCCCGACATGAATGATCTTTCCATCCGCCGGCGAGAGGATGGCATTGTGTTGTGCTGGAATGTTCCTCCTGGGGTTCCGGAAGAAAAAGGCAATGAACAGAGTCGCCAAGACGGCCAGAGAGGCCAAGGTCCACCATCCCATTTCAAAGGCCAAGATAGCCACCAGCAGGGGCAGGATAAGAAAAGGAATACCTTCCTTGGCCATGGGCCAATGGCTCTTTGTCATTTGTCCTACTTTTCCTCAAGCCAGCTCATCATGGACCGCAACGTGTCTCCGATTGCAACGATGGGGTGTTCAGCTTCTTTTCTTCTCAGAGCGGTGAAGACTGGACGGCCCGCCATGTTTTCTGAAATCCATTCCTTGGCAAAGGTTCCGTTCTGAATCTCCTCCAGCCTCTGCTTTTTTTCCTTCCTATCTAAAAGAAGGTATGTTGTGAGTCGTGACTCTAAGCCAAACAACCTTTATTCAAGGAAGCGCTAAGTAGGTTCGGTTCCAGCTTTATTCCCACGAACCATCGCCACATGACCTGTTCGGACCAATTCCTTGATCCCTAACGGTTTTAACAACGTGAGAATGGCGTCAATCTTCTTTTCGTCTCCTGTGACCTCAAGGGTATAAGTCTTAACTCCTACGTCAACCACTTTGCCGCGAAAGATGTCGGCAACGCGGAGCACTTCTTCTCGATTTTCACGCGAGGCATTGACCTTGATCAGAACCATTTCCCTTTCAACAAAATCCTTATCGATCAGATCGACGACCTTGATAACACTGATCAGTTTATTGAGTTGTTTGAGAACCTGCTCAATATTCTGATCATCCCCCCGGGTGACGATGGTCATGGTAGAAACCGTTGGGTCGAGGGTTTCGGCCACACAGAGGCTTTCAATATTAAAGCCCCTTCCACTAAAGAGACCCGCAACCCGGGCAAGAACTCCAAATTCATTTTCAACCAACAAGGCAATAACGTGACGCATGGGGTTTTAAGCTCCAAATCCCAAGCACCCAATCCCGAATAAATTCCAAATGCCCAATGTCCGAACACCCCGAGATCGTTCGTTTGGAATTTTCGTCATTGAACGCTTGGTTATTATTTGAGCATGGGTGCGTGGAGATTGATCATTTCATTTTCTTAAATCAGTCTCATCTGACTGAGCGGTTCTCCCGCAGCAACCATAGGATAGACGTTCTCCTCCGGATCGACCACAAAATCCATGATGACGGGCTTAGGTTGAGAGAAAGCTTTCTTCAGAGTCGGGATGACGTCTTCATGCTTTGTTGCCCTCAGACCTACCGCGCCATAAGCCTCCGCCAGCTTGACGAAGTCCGGAGAGATCCCTTGCATGCAGGAGGAGGCATAGCGTTTCCCGTAAAAGAATTCCTGCCACTGTCTGACCATCCCAAGATAGCCATTGTTCAATATGGCCACTTTTACAGGGAGTTGATGTTGGACAATGGTGGCCAGTTCCTGAGAGTTCATCTGAAAACTGCCGTCACCCGCGATATCGATGACTAAAGAATTCGGGAAGGCAACCTGCGCTCCGATGGCTGCCGGAAATCCGTAGCCCATCGTCCCCAATCCGCCGGAAGTGAGCAGAGTTCTCGGTTTCACGAAAGCATAATACTGGGCAGTCCACATCTGGTTCTGGCCGACTTCTGTTGTGATGATGGCCTCCCCTTGCGTCAACTCCCAAATTTTTTCGATGACATACTGGGGCTTGATCTTTTCCCCCAGGCTGTACTCCATCTTGTGTAAAGACTTCCATTTCTCAATTTGAATGTGCCACTTCTCAAGCTCCTTTTTGAACGGATCGATTTCTTCTTTTTCAAGGAGGCCGAGCATCTTCGTGAGGACCCTCTTGCAGTCTCCAACAATGGGAAGGTCCACCCTTACATTCTTGCTGATTGAGGTCGGGTCGATATCGATGTGAATGATTTTAGCGTGAGGAGAAAAGGCCTCAATCTTCCCTGTCACCCGGTCGTCGAAGCGGGTTCCGACGGCGATAAGAAGATCGGAATCCATGACGGCCATGTTCGCCCGGTACGTTCCATGCATGCCCAACATCCCCAAGGAAAGACGATGATTCCCTGGGAAACCTCCCAGCCCCATGAGGGTCATCGTCACGGGGATTCCCAGTCTATCGGCAAAGAGGGTTAATTCCTTCGAAGCATTGGACGAGATGATTCCACCCCCCACGTAAAGAACCGGCCGTCGTGATTTCACGATCAACTTCATGGCTCTTTCAATCTGTCCGGGGTGGCCGTCGTAGGTGGGCTGGTACCCCCGGATGGAAGCTTTGTCTGGGTACTTAAACTCTGTCGAATTTACAAGCACATCCTTGGGCACATCAATCAACACCGGTCCAGGTCTTCCGCTCCTGGCGACGTAAAAAGCCTCCTTAAGGGTACGGCCCAGGTCTTTGACATCTTTTACGAGATAGTTGTGTTTTGTACAGGGTCGTGTGATTCCGATAATGTCCGCTTCTTGAAAGGCATCGTTTCCGATCAAAGGCGTTGCGACCTGACCTGTGAGGACGACTATGGGCACGGAATCCATGTAAGCCGTTGCGATTCCGGTCACCGTGTTGGTCGCACCCGGACCAGAGGTGGCTAACGCCACGCCCACTTTCCCGGTAGACCGGGCATAGCCGTCTGCCGCATGAACCGCCGCCTGCTCATGTCGAACCAGAACCTGACGGAAAAGGGCGTTGTGAAGTTCATCGAAGAGAGGAAGGACTACTCCTCCTGGGTAGTTGAAGATCACATCGACGCCTTCTTTTCTCAATGCCTCAACGATGATCTGTGAACCCGTCTTCTTCATTAGTCCAAAATCCTAAACAAATTTGAATTTCAAGAGTGAAGCTCCCCGCCCTCAAGGGCGGGACTTACGGGGCACTTGCCGGTCAAAACAGTCCAGTGATCCCAGATCTGTTACCTCATCCTCTGTTCTTGTTTTGAACCGCACCCACCCGCTTCGATCTTAGGGTCTCTGCAAGTTAGGAGTCTTGGCGGTTCTGGCAAAGAATTTGCTCCATCCTGTCTTTGTAAGCCAGTTTCTTCTTCTTAAGGATCTTGATTTCAACCTCATCCTGAGGGGTCAAATACGGCTTCTTCTCGTACTCGTCCAGTTGTTTGGCAAGTTCACCGTGGGTGTGCTTTGCTTTTGAGAACTCCTCATTTTCCCTCATGAGTCTTTCGATCAAGATCTCGTCCTTAGTCCCCATTTCCTTTCCTCCGGACCTAAAAAGGCAATAAAAACTGAACAATCAAAAAAGTTAATATAATCCGAGGACTTTGTCAAACAGAGTGAGTTTCCTGCCACTTCATTTCAGCTTCTGATGGCCGGACGTAGATGGGCGTAAAGACGGGCAGGTCGAGAATTTCGCCTCTTTGAAGAAGTTCGAGGCCTAGCGTGGCAACGACCGACCCATGAGGAACACAAAGCGGAAGTACGGGAAAAAGGACTAACGAGGACAAGGCATTTCGAAAATAGTCTCCGTAAGCTCTTGCGCCGTCACCGATGAAAATCGTCTTCTCTCGTATTTGAGCCACAAGTTCTTCAGGTCGCATGGCTCGATAGGGGGTCAACCGTTTAACACGACTTCCTTCTTCATATCGATAGAGAGCGGTGTAAACTTCTGCCTTTCTTGCGTCAAGGATTGGGCAGATCGCATAGGAGGTCGGGGCGATCTGGGCTGCCAGCGTATCCAAGGTCGAGACTCCGACAACAGGCAACCCGGTTGCGAAAGCGAGGCCCTTCACCACACTCACCCCGATCCTTAGGCCCGTGAACGAACCGGGTCCCAGGGAGATGGCGATCCCATTCAGATCTGTTAGATTGCAGCTCGATTGGCCAAGTACACCTCCGATCGCCGCGAGTAATCTTTCCGAATGGGTGACGGGGAGGTTCAAAAGGGTGTCCGCGATGACTCCTTGATCATCGACCAATCCCACGCTGCCACAGGAGGTGGAGGTGTCGATCCCGAGGATCTTCATATCAGAATTTCATTCCTCCTGGAGAAAAGATCCGGATGAGATCGTTGTAGAAGGCGAAGACCATCAGAAGAATGATAAGAATCAGGCCGATCTGTTGAGCGATCTCCATTTTCTTGATGCTGATGGGTCTCCGCAGGATTCCTTCCAGAGCAAGGAATAGGAAATGGCCCCCATCGAGGATTGGGATCGGGAAGAGGTTAATCACTCCGAGGTTGATACTGAGAATGGCCATGAACAGGACAAGACTCACCAACCCTCTTCGGGCCTGTTCTCCAGCCATTTGAGCGATCAGGATAGGACCCCCGATTGTTTTCGCTGGAATGACCCTCTGAATGAGTTTCACAATGCTCACGACGGTCAGTTCAATGCCTTGCCAGGTCTGAAGGGTTCCGTTCCCCAGAGCCACCAGAGGGCTGACATTGCGGATCAAGATTTCCTCGGAGGGAGAGATTCCGATCATGAAAATGGTTTCCTCTTCTCCGAAGAGGTTTTTCACTTTGGAAGCTTGGGGAGTCACCTTCGTTTCTGTGGCGTCATCCTCCCGTTGCAAGAGAAGGGTCAGTTCTTTCCCCTTACTATTGCGAATGATCCTGGAGAGATCATCCCACGTCGAGACAGCTTCTCCATCAATCGACTGAACGATATCCCCTTTTCGGAGGCCCGCTTGTTCCGCAGGAAGGCCTGTGCTAATGCCTCCGATTTTGGGAGAAAGGTAAGGAATGCCAAAGAGGTTGATGATCGAGAAAAGAACAGCAGCGAAGATGAGATTGGAGAACGGTCCGGCCCCGATAATGAAAGCCCGTTTCCAGATCGGTTGAGTGGAAAAGGAGCGGGAGCGATCTTCTTCCTTCACTTCTTCTTCGGGGTTTTCCCCGATCAGTTTCACGAATCCACCCAGAGGGACTGCGGCGATCTGATACTGGGTTTCGCCAACCTTCCGACTGAGGAGTTTGGGACCAAAGCCCAAAGAAAAAGTGAGAACCCCCACACCCAGCTTCTTGGCCAAGAGAAAATGGCCGAGTTCGTGGATGAAGACGAGAATACCAAGAACGACAATTGCCGAGAGGATGCTGGTACTGATCACAGTGTTTTCCTTTCTAGGATGGCCCTCGAAGTGTTTCTGGCCCAATGGTCCGCCTTCAGGATGTCCTCCAGAGTCTGAGCGGGTTTCACGTCATGTTCTTCCATCACCTGCCGAATGAGGGAAGGGATCTTAGTGAACGGGAGCGCTCCGTCGAGGAAAGCATTGACCGCGATCTCATTGGCAGCGTTGAGCGTCGCAGGCATTGTTCCTCCAATCTTGATCGCTCGGTAGGCAAGATCGAGGCACGGAAATCTCTCCAGATCCGGAGGCAGGAAGGAGAGACTTTCTTTTTGAAACAGATTCAAACGAGGAAGGGGGAGGTTTAGCCTCTCCGGGAATGCGAGCGCGTAAGAGATTGGAATTCTCATATCCGTGATGCCCAATTGCGATACAATGGACCCATCGACGTACTCCACCATAGAGTGAATGACACTCTGTGGATGGATGTAAACGCCAATCTTCTCGACCGGAACGTCGAAGAGCCAGTGGGCTTCAATCACCTCCAACCCTTTATTCATGAGAGAAGCCGAGTCCACCGTGATCTTTCTTCCCATCTCCCAGTGTGGGTGACGAAGAGCCTCCCTGGCCGTCACCTCTTGGAGTTTTCCAAGAGGAAGGTGAAGGAATGGACCTCCAGATGCCGTAAGAATGATCCGGTGAACATCCTCTTTCCGATGACCGAGCAGGGACTGGAAGACAGCGCTGTGCTCGCTGTCCACAGGAAGGACCTGGATCTGTCGTCGCCTCGCTTCTTCCATCACAAGGCCCCCCGCCATCACCAGGGATTCCTTATTAGCCAGAGCAATATTTTTCCCTGCTTTAATGGCTGAAAGAGTCGGAATGAGACCCACTGCACCGACAAGGGCAGAGACGACCAGGTCCACCTCAGGATGGGTTGCCACCTGGATGAGACCCTCCACGCCGTGGACGATGTCGGCCGGGAAAGAAGCCAGCTCTCTTCGAAGGGTTTCCGACAACTCCTTATTAAGAACCGAGATCATCTTCGGCCGAAATTGAAGGATCTGTTGTTTCAGGAGCTGGATATTGACACCGGCAGCCAGGCTCACCACCTTGAACCGCTCAGGAAACTGCCTAACGATGTCCAGGGTGTTGACACCAATGGAACCTGTAGAACCCAGGATGGCCAGACGTTTCATGGCGCCTCCTTCACCCAGGTGACAAGAACATAGTAAAGAAAGGGAGCCGTGAAGAGGAAACTATCCAGTCGATCGAGCATCCCTCCATGGCCTGGAAGGAGACCCCCGGAGTCCTTCACTTGGGCACTCCGCTTCAGCATGGACTCTGTCAAATCTCCGAGTTGGCCCAGAAGCCCCAGAATGAAGGCCACGAGAATGACGATGGCGATGTGGAGGTGAGGGATGAAGAGTCCCCTAAAGATCAGAGAGACGAGAACTGATCCTAGAACTGCCCCGGCCAGCCCCTCAACCGTTTTCTTTGGGCTGATCTTTGGATAAAGCTTATGCCGACCTATCCAGGACCCCACCAGAAATGCCGAGATATCTCCAGCCCAGATCGTGGTGATGAGAAAAAGGATCCACGTTTGGCCTCTGACCAGGTTCCTGATTAAGGAGACGTGAGAGAGAAGGAATCCGACATATAGGATCCCCAAAAGCGTTACCCCCATTTTGGAAATGGCTGAAAGGAGATCGTCCGAGCTGATCATGAAAAGAAAAGAAAGAGAGAAAAGGATAAACACAAAAAAGGGAATGACGGCCTTCCCGTCTGCAAAAGCCATCAGAGCCGAGAGCATCAACCCCAGTCCTATCCCCAACACGTGTTCAATCTTTTTGGACTGAGGAAGGGCCAGTTGATAGAATTCTTTCAAGCCCAAGAACGTGGCACCCAGCACCATCAAAGGAAGAAAGATCGGTGGCCCATAAACGATAATAAGAATCAACGGAGGGACGACCAAGCAACTCGTCCAGGCTTTCTTTTTTGCGATGTTTCCCATTCTCACTTTCTTTATCTTTTCTCCCAACAGGAAGAATGCGCCATCTTAGGACGGCCCTGTCCCGACGCTAGACGGGAGATGTCGCCCCACAAGGGCGGCTCAGCGGGACAGGGGTTTACTCGTGGGGCTCCATCTCCGGGAAATCTGAATCTGTTCTTCACGGGCAGAATGATCGTCGAGCTTTTTTGCTATTTTTCGAGGCCATTCAGTTGCTCACTCGTCATCCCGAACCTCCTTTCCCTCGACTGGTAGTCTGAAATCGCCTTCAGGAGTTCTTCCCGATTGAAATCGGGCCAAAGAGTCTCTGTCACATACAGTTCGGTGTAAGCGATCTGCCAAAGAAGAAAGTTAGAGATCCGAAATTCTCCACTGGTCCGAATCAGAAGATCCGGGTCTGGCATCCCTTGGGTCCAGAGATAGTCAGAGAACTTTTGAAAATTGATTTCTTCTGGAATCATTTTTCCTTTCTGACAATCGCGAAGGATTCTCTGAACGGCTTGGAGGATCTCGGAGCGGCCCCCATAACTCAGTGCAAGATTGAGGATCATTCCGGTGCGGTTTTCCGTCTTCTTCATCGTCTCCCGCAGAGTTTGCTGAACATCTGAAGGGAGATCTTCCAGCCGACCAATCGCAAGGAGCCGGATATTGTTCTGGAGCATCTCCGCGACCTCTTTCAGAAGATACTCTTTGAGTAGGGTCATGAGGGTCGAGACTTCCTCCTTAGGCCTTTTCCAGTTTTCAACGGAAAAGGCATAGAGGGTCAGTATCTTGATTCCGAGTTCCCGGCAGGCAGTGACGACCTCTCGAACAGCGTCGATTCCCTTTATGTGACCCCGGATTCGACTGAGAGATTTCTTCTTGGCCCAGCGACCATTACCATCCATGATAATGGCGATATGATGTGGAAGCTTGTCGTTATCGATTCCCGTCATAAGTTCTGCAATCCTTTGGCCGGAAGGGGCTCTGCAAGCCCCACCGTTTAGGCGGGGCTTCAGATCAGGCGCACGCAAGAATGCTCTAAAGCTACCACATTGATTTGGGATTTTCAATAAAAGGTCAGTGAGTCGGTGAGAGGATGAAATGAGCGAGGCGAACAGAGGAGAAAGGGGAGGAGACAAGAGATCTCTCCTTCCCCTTCTGTCTATTTTTCAACGATGGCCTCCACAGGGCACGTCTCAACACACGTTCCACATTCCGTGCATTTTTCTTCGTTAATCACGTAGGGTTCCCCTTCTTCGATGGCCTCGGCAGGGCATTCCTCCGAACAGGTCCCGCAAGCCACACATTCATCGGTAATCACATACGCCACTCGAATCACCTCCTTCGTCTCTAAATTTCCATGATTTCCTTTTCTTTAGCGGCCAAAATGGCGTCGGCCTTCTCTATATGCTTGTCTGTCGATGTTTGCACTTTGTCCATCCACTGGTGAAGTTGGTCTTGGGAAATTTTTTTGTTCTTCTCGAATCCCTTGAGCTGATCGTTTGCCTCCCTTCGGAGATTTCGGAGGGAAACTTTCGTTCCCTCTCCCATCTTTCTCACCACCTTGACCAGTTCCTTTCTCCGTTCCTCGGTCAACCGGGGGATTGTGATTCGAATCAGTTTCCCATCGTTGGCTGGCGTCAGTCCCAGTTCCGATTTGAGAAGGGCCTTCTCAATCTCCCCGATGATGTTCGTATCCCAAGGCTGAATCGTCATCAGCCTCGCTTCTGGCACCGCCAGTGTGGCCACCTGCTCAAGGGGGGTGAGGGTCCCGTAATAATCGACTCGAATATGATCCAACAGAGCCAAAGATGCCCGTCCCGTTCTGACTTTCCCCAAATCGGACTTATAGGTGCTTAAGGTTTTTTCCATCCTGGCTTCGATGTCTTTGATGATGTTCTCGTCCATGGCCTATCCTCTCACTCGGGTGCCCACATTCTCTCCGAGAACCACGCGTTTGAGATTCCCTTTCTTTTTGAGATTAAAAACAACGATCGGGATGTGGTGGTCCATGCAAAGGGAGATGGCTGTCGCATCCATCACTTTGAGTTGTTTTTTTAAGATATCCAGGTACGTCAGTTCCTCGTATCTCTTGGCCCGCCTATCCACCATGGGATCGTAGTCATACACCCCTTCGACCTTTGTGCCCTTGAGGATGACGTCCGCCCCAATCTCCATGGCCCGAAGGGACGCTGTGGTATCTGTCGTGAAATAAGGGTTTCCGGTCCCTGCGGCGAAGATGACCAGTCGGTTCTTCTCGAGATGGCGGATGGCTTTTCGACGGATGTAAGGCTCTGCGATCTCGCGCATCTCAATAGCCGTCTGGACTCGTGTTTGCACCCCCAGTTTTTCGAGGGCGTCTTGCAGGGCCAGGGCGTTAAGGACAGTGGCAAGCATCCCCATGTAGTCCGCAGAGGCACGATCCATTCCCTTTGAACTCGCTGCGATGCCACGAAAGATATTGCCTCCTCCGATGACCACGGCCATTTCCACTCCGAGGTTCTTCACCTCTCGGATCTCTCGGGCGATCTGCAGCATCACCTCGGAGTCGATGCCGAAGTTCCCCTCGCCGCTCAAGAGCTCTCCGCTGATTTTGAGAAGGATCCTTTTGTATTGAGCTTTCTTCATGGAAGGGTAGATTCAGTTTGGTCCGTTCCCCACCGACAGCCAGAATCTAACTCAGGGGCGACATCGAAGTAAAGCACAAAATTCTTGTGCCCGTTTGTCCGGAGAGCTCTCCTGTATTTTAGGAATTTCCTTCCCGATGAGGCGGAGGATCGACCCCCAAAATAGATCAGGCCTCTGCGGGTTTGGAGGCTAATCCTTCACCCAGTTGAAATCGCGCAAATCGGCGGATGGCGATGTTCTCCCCCAGCTTGGCGATCAGAGAATCGAGAACTTCCTTGACGGTACTATCGGGATCTTTGATGTAGGTCTGCTCGAGAAGACAGGTCTCCGCAAAGAACCTCTCCAGTTTTCCTTCAACAATCTTCTCAATCACTTTCTCAGGTTTTTTCGCGTCCTGGGCCTGAATTCGATAGATCCCTTTCTCCCTTTCCACCACCGAAGGTGGGACCTGGTCCCTGCTGACGTATTGAGGGCTGGTGGCCGCAATGTGCATGGCCATGTTTTTTACAAAAGACTGAAAATTTTCTGTCCTCGCGACAAAGTCGGTCTCACAGTTAATTTCAACCAGGACTCCAATCTTTCCCCCGGCATGGATATAGGAAGAAACCAGTCCTTCCGTCGCGATTCGTCCTGCCCGCTTGGCCGCCGCCGCAAGTCCTTTTCGTCTGAGGTAGTCAATGGCTCCCTCCATGTCTCCATTGGACTCTCGAAGCGCGGTCTTGCAATCCATCACTCCAGCTCCAGTTCTCTGCCTTAAGTCCTTGATGAGTTCGCTTGAAATGTCCATTCCCGCCTACTCCTCCTCTATGTTATCCGTAGCTCCATCCACTTGAATCTCTCCCGAGGGTTCGGGTGGGGCAGATGCCGCCATCGCCTTTTCTTGTTTGGCTCCCTCGACCTGGAGCTGCTTTTCATAGCTTTGTCTTCCTTCCAAAGCCGCGTCGGCAATCTTGGAGGAGATCAGTCGAATCGCCCGAATGGCATCGTCGTTTCCCGGGATCACATAGTCCACATCTTCGGGATTGCAGTTCGTGTCCACAATACCGATGGAGGGGATCCCTAATTTCCGGGCTTCGTTGATGGCGATCTTCTCCTTCTTGGGGTCAACGACGAAAACGGCTGCAGGAAGGTGATCCATATTCTTAATCCCGCCCAAGGTTTTGTCTAACCGGGATCGCTCTTTTTCCAATTGGAGGATCTCCTTCTTTGGAAGAAGATTGTAGATCTCTTCGTTCTTCATGGCTTCGAGCTTCTTTAACCGCTCAATCGAGCGCCGGATCGTCTGAAAATTAGTCAGCATTCCGCCCAACCAACGATGGTTGACATAAAACATGCGACAGCGGGATGCTTCCTCGGAGATGGACTCTTGTGCCTGTTTCTTCGTCCCCACAAAGAGGACATACTCGCCCTTGGAGGTGATGTCCCGGATGTATTGAAACGCCTCCTTGAAAAACTGAACAGTTTTCTGGAGGTCGATAATGTAAATGCCGTTTCGCGCTCCAAAAATATAGGGTTTCATTCTCGGGTCCCACCGTTTCGTTTCGTGGCCGAAATGAACCCCAGCCTCCAAGAGCTCTTTCATCGTTACTTCTGCCATTGACCCCTCCGTTTCCTTTTGGATTAGTTTATCTCATTTATGTATAAAACAAATTAAATTGCTAACATATGAACACTGAATTTGCAAGAGAAAAATGCCCGGCAGCGTAAGCATTCAGTCACGGGTGGCGACCCGACCAGTGTGGTCTTCTCCGGACCCCTGTATGGCGGGTCTCCAGACGAATGGGTGACGGGGCTTACGGAG
>Ga0209254_10003796_pt1 | contig 13789 bp, 8 predicted proteins | sample FrelakmetDIP11DI_FD_187148 | JGI IMG/M metagenome (GOLD analysis project Ga0209254, IMG submission 187148) | Freshwater lake sediment microbial communities from the University of Notre Dame, USA, for methane emissions studies - DIP11 DI (SPAdes)... | ecosystem: Environmental > Aquatic >...
GATTTCGCCGGAGATGACCACCGCGGCATTTCGCATGGGGGACAGCGTGACCAACCCGATCACGCCCTTGCTGGTCTATTTCCCGCTGGTGCTGGTGTTCTGCCAGCGCTGGGTTCCCGGCTTCGGCATGGGGAGCCTGATCGCCGCGATGCTGCCGTACTCCCTTGGGTTCCTCGTGATCGGTCTGCTGATGACCGCAGGCTGGGTATTCTTCGACCTGCCGGTCGGTCCAGGTGCATCCGTCGGCTACACGCTCCCGGGCGGTGGCGTGACCATGCCGCAGTAGCCGGCGGTGAATCCATCGTTGCCTGCTGCGCGACAGGGGTGGTCACGATGCAAGTTCTGATTACGGGTGGCACGGGGTTCGTCGGTCATGCACTGTGCCCGCGGCTGGCGACGGCAGGCCACGAGGTCGTGATCCTGACGCGCCAGCAGAATGCACGACTGCCGGAGGGCGCCCGTTCGGCCGTGACGCGGCTCGACGGGTTGGACGCGGCTGATTTCGGCGGAGTGATCAACCTGGCCGGCGCACCGATCGGCGACGCGCGCTGGACGGAGAGCCGCAAGCGGCTGTTGCTGGATTCCCGCGTCCAGACCACGGCGCACCTGGTCGAATGGATGGGCCGTGCGCGACAGCCGCCGCCGGTGCTGGTTTCAGCTTCCGCGGTCGGCTACTACGGCGAGCAGGGCGACCGGCCGATCGACGAGGACGCGCCGCCGACTCCGGGCTTCACGCACGAGCTGTGCGCGGCCTGGGAGCGCGAGGCCGGGAAGGCGAGTGCGCTCGGTGTGCGCGTCTGCGTGATGCGCATCGGCGTCGTGCTCGACCGGGACGGCGGTGCGCTCGCGAAGATGTTGCCGGCTTTCCGGATGGGCGCGGGTGGCAGGCTCGGCGACGGGCGCCACTATTTCCCGTGGATCCATCGCGAGGACGTCGCGGCAATCGGACAGTGGCTGCTGGAAAACCCGCAAGCCGGTGGTCCTTACAACGCGGGGGCGCCCAACCCTGTCACGAACGCGGAGTTCACGCGGGCGCTGGGCCAGGCGCTTGGACGGCCCACGCTGCTGCCGATGCCCGAGGCAGCGCTCAAGCTGTTGTTCGGCGAGATGGCGGAGTTGCTGCTGGTCAGCGACCGGATGTTGCCCGGGCGGCTGCTGGATCAGGGATTCAGGTTCAAGTATCCAAAGCTCGACGACGCGCTTGCGGCGATCTTCGGCAGAAGTCACCGGCGGGGGGTGCGCCGGTAGCCGCGCAGCATTCGCACCGAACTGGTGAGGTCGTCCTCGACGGTGGCGGCAGGAGCCTGCGCCGCGGCCTTGAGCAGCGTATCGAGATGGCCGCGCGTGTCGCGCACCAGTCCGATGATCGCGGACTCTTCGGCCGGCCTCGCGATCAGGAAGCCCTGCACCGAAACCTCGCCGCAGGCCGCGAGGAAGTTGAGCTGAGCGGGCCGCTCGACGCCCTCGATCGTCACCTGCAGGCCGAGATTGCGGCACAGGCCGATCATCGACTGCACGATCGCAGCCGAGCGCGGATTGCTGTCCACCTCGGCGATCACGCTGCGATCGAGCTTGACGCGGCTGAGCGGCAGTTGCTCGATCGACGTGAGTGACGAGAAGCCGGTGCCGAAGTCGTCGAGCGCGGTGTCCACGTTGAGCATCCGCAGTCCGTGCAGCGCTTCGATAGTCACCGCGCCCGTCTGCAGCATCGTTTCCGTCAGCTCGAGTTCGATCGCGTCGGGTGGCAGGCCGTGCCGGGCGAGCAGGTGCTCGATGTCTGCGAGAAAGTTGCCGGTCACGAACTGCTGCGCCGACACGTTGATTGCGACACGCGCGTCCGGCCAGCCGCTGCTGCGCCATTGGCTGACCGCTGCGGCCGCGGTTTCCAGGATCCAGTCGTTCAGGTCGAGCATCAGGCCGGACTGCTCGGCGATCTCGATGAACTCGCCGGCCGACACGATCTGGCTGTCGCTGCGCCGCCAGCGCAGCAAGGCCTCGACCGCGGTCGTGCGCTGCCGGCCGAGGCACACCTGCGGCTGGTAGTGGAGCACGAAGTCGCCGCCGTCGATGGCCTTGCGCAGGGCCTGCTCCACCCGGAACCGGTTGGACGCCCGCACGAGCATGGACGGATCGTGGACGCAGAGCCGATTGCGGCCAAGTTCCTTGGCGCGGAACAGCGCGACATCCGCAGCCCGCAACAACGACGTGGCGTCGCGGCCATGCTCCGGATACGTCGCGACGCCGCAGCTCACGCCGACGGACACCTCGCGCCGATCGATCAGCAGCGGCCGCTGGAAGCTCCCGACCAGGCTCTCGGCGCGTCGCTCCACGTCGGCAGGATCGCCCGCATACGGGAACACCAGCGTGAACTCGTCACCGCCGAGCCTGGCAATGAAGCCGCCGTCGCCGGCGATCAGGCGCAGCCGCTCGCCGATCTCGGTGAGCACGCGGTCGCCGAAGTCGTGGCCCAGCGTGTCGTTGACGGTCTTGAAGTTGTCGAGATCCAGGAACAGCACGGCGACGTGGGACTCCGCTCGACTCGAGGCTCCGGCGGCATCGAGCATCTCGGCCAGGCGCTGGAACAGCTGGCGCCGGTTCGGCAGGTTGGTGAGCGGGTCGTGCTCCGCGAGGTGCCGGAGCTGCAGCGTGCGCTCCTCGACGCGTTGCTCAAGCTGCGCCTGGTAGGTCCTGACCGCGCGCTCGGCCTCTGCGAGCTCCGTCGCCATTTGATTGAAAGCGTGCGCGAGCTCGTCGATCTCGCTGGCGCCGCCGCGGGCGACGCGCGTCGCGAGATCGCCGGAGGCGAGGCGGCGCGTGCCGGCCGTCAATCGGCGCACGGGCCAGGTGATCGCCCACGCGGTCGTGAGCAATGCGAGCAGTGTGAGCAGGATCGCCTTGTAGGTCGCGGCCTTGATGGTCTGTTCGGAGTCTCCCACGGCCTGTCGTGCGCTGGCGACCGCGGCAGTGAATTCCCGCCATGCGGGCGCTTCGACGTTTTCGCGTATCTGCGCGGCGAGTGCTTCACCGTTCGCGATGAACGCGGTCTGCCGCCGCTCGATGTCCGAGCCGAGCTCGCGGGCCCGGCGGCGCAGCTTCACCGCAGTGTCGACGTCTTCCATCAGCATCGCCAGCCAGTGGCGGCCGGGCGAGACGGAGAACTCTGCACGATGGGCCTCGATCGTCCGGCGAAGTCGCGCTTCGCCGCCGTCGGGGCCCGCGGCATGGTTGCCGCCGCGGGTGAGCTCGCTCGAAACCTCGTTCCGCGCGGCTCCGAGGGCCCGCGCCATTTCTGCCATCGACGGCCGGGCCATCAGGCTGTTGCCGACCACGACGCCCGCGCCGCCGGCACCCTTGACGCGACGATCCAGCGATTCGTAGGCCTGTTCAAGGCCGACGATGGTTCGTCGGCGCTCGTCCTGCAGGCCCAGCAGCCGGAAGCCCTCGGCCTCGTGGTCGGCGATTCGCTGCAGGAGCGGGCCAACCGGTGACGATTCGCCGGCTGCGCCGACGTCCAGGGTTCGATTCGCTGCCTGCGACAGGCGCTGCGCCGTCGCCAGCACGGCCGCGTGATTGTCCCGGGAGTCTGCGCGGAGGTAGGCGAGTACCGTTCGATCGAACGTGGCCAGCCCGTCGCCGAGGTCGCGCACGCTGCGCGACAAGGGCTCGAACTGCTGCTGCATCTTCGCAAGGTCGGCCGTCGCCTCTTGCGTGCTGCGCAGCGAGACCACGCTGGCCGCCGCGAACGCGCCGATGACGAGCGCGAAGCCGAGCACCAGCCACGCACCGATCGGCATGCCGATCGGACGGGCGTGCGGCACCGGCGGCTGCATCGTCGAGGGCAAGAATGACCTGCCGTTGGCAAGGAATCGTGGAATGACCCAGCGGGATACTGACTGGTCACGACACCGCCCCGTGAGTGCGCGCGACCAGGATCTGGACCTGGGTCACAAAGCGCTGCCGGTGGTCGGATTCGTCGCATTTCGAGCGGGGTGATTATGTCGTCTCGCGGGAGATCCGACGGACCCGACCACCGGCACCGGATAGGCACCGGATACCAGGCGCGACCATTGACGGCGGCAGTGCGGTTGCGCAAAGTCGCTGGCATCGCCGGCCCGAGCATCGCAATGCCGACCGCAAACATTGTGACGATGCCCGCGCGCCGCGCGGGTCACGCGTGACCGAGCCGCCCGGCCCGCTGGCGCCTTCCCGAGCCCCGGACACGCTGCTGATCCTGGCGCTGGTCGCGCTGCTGGTGGCGCTGGCGGTCACGGTCGTCCCGCCGGGTCGCTTCGCCGAGGTCAACAGGGCCGAGGGCTCGCGGCAGGTGTCGGTCGTCCTGCACAGCTACGAGCGCAGCGGTGATGCGCGCGGCGTGCCGGTGTTCGCCGAGGGCGGTGGGATCGGCCTGTTGAACCTGCCGTTCGAGGGCCTGGTCGCCGGTGACAAGTTCGGCTCGGCCGTCGGCATCGTCGCTTTCCTGCTGATCCTCGGCGGGAGTTTCGGCGTGCTGATGCGCACCGGCGCCATCGATCGGACGCTGGCCGGATTCGTCGTGCGCTACGAACGCAAGGTCGTAATCCTGATTCCCGGCCTGTTCGTGCTGTTCTCGCTCGGCGGCGCGATCTTCGGCATGGGCGAGGAGACCATCCCGTTCGTGCTGTTGCTGTTGCCGGTCTTCGCGCGCATCGGCTTGAACGCGATCACCGTAGTGCTGGTCACGTACGTTGCGACGCAGGTTGGTTTCGCGACCAGCTGGATGAATCCGTTCAGCGTCGTCGTGGCCCAGGGCATCGCCGGATTGCCTCCGGTTTCCGGCGCCGGACTGCGCGTCGCGATGTGGACGCTGTTCACGGCGATTGGCGCGGTGCTGACGCTGCGCTTCGCGATGCAGCAGCAGAACGCACGGGTCCCGGCGGCGACCAGTCAGCCGGATCTGGCGGCCGAGCGCGCCAGTCGTGCCGACCTCGCGGTGATGATCGTCCTGGTCCTGACGATGGTCTGGGTGATCTGGGGCGTAACCCAGCGCCAGTACTTCCTGCCGGAGCTTGCCGCGCAATTCTTCGCGATGGCTCTGGCCGCCGGGATCATTGCGGGGCTCGGGCGTCATCCGGGCCTCGATGCCAACGCGCTCGCAGAGGCCTTCCGTGGCGGCGCGGCGCAGATGCTGCCGGTGGTACTCGTCGTCGGGCTGGCCAAGTCGCTGATCCTGCTGCTCGGCGGCACGGACCCGAGCCAGGCTTCCGTACTCAATACGCTCCTTTACCAGCTCGCGCACCTGCTCGAAGGCGTGCCGGCCAGCCTGGCCGCCTGGCTGATGCTGGTGCTGCAGTCGTGCATCAGTTTCCTGGTCACCTCCGGATCCGGGCAGGCGGCACTGACCATGCCGGTGATGGCTCCGCTGGGCGATCTGCTCGGGGTTAGCCGGCAGGTCACCGTGCTGGCCTTCCAGCTTGGCGACGGGCTGACCAACCTGCTGGTGCCGACGTCGGCCGTGTTGATGGGCGTGCTCGGCGCAGCGCGCATCAGCTGGATGACCTGGGCGCGTTACATCCTGCGCTGGATGGCGTGGCTGATGGCGCTGGCGTCGGCGTTCGTGCTGAGCGCCGTCTGGATCGGGTACGCGTGATCGCGTCAGAGAGCCGGCGCGTCGCAATCGTGTTCCATCCAGTGGCGCGGGCGCCGTAATCTATCGGCCTCACTCGCAGACCACGACACCGCACACGATGCAATCCAACACCGCGACACCCCCGGTCCGCCTGCGCGGCGTCAATCTCGGCGGCTGGCTGGTGCTCGAGAAGTGGATGACGCCGAGCCTGTTCGACGGGCTCGAGGCAACCGACGAGACCACATGGTGCGCCGAGCTGGGACGCCAGGCTGCGGCCCGGCTGCGGGCCCATTGGGACCGCTTCATCACGCGCGAGGACGTCGCGTGGCTTGCTTCGGTCGGCGTCAACGCCGTGCGCTTGCCGGTCGGGCATTGGGTCCTGGGGCCGCCATATCCCTACCATTCGAAGTACGGCGTGGCTCGCCATCCGTTCGTCGAAGGGGGCATCGACGTCGTGGACCGCGTGCTCGACTGGGCATCCGAGTTCGGGCTGCGCGTGCTGCTCGACCTGCACGCCGCGCCCGGGTGCCAGAACGGCTTCGACAACGGCGGCATCAAGGATGTCTGTGAATGGCACACGCGCGCGGAATATCTCGCGCATTCGGTCGACCTGCTCGGACGGCTCGCGGCGCGCTACCGCGCCGCTCCCGCGCTGCACGGCATCGAGGTGCTGAACGAGCCGCGCTGGGATGTGCCGACGCCGGTGCTCGAGGACTATTACCAGCGTGCCTATGATGCGATCCGCTCCCACTGCGAACCGTCGCGGGTGGCCGTGGTGTTCCACGACGGCTTCCGCAAGCACGGCGAGTTCTCGCAGTTTTTCCGCCGGCCCGGCCTCGAGAACGTGCTGTTCGACGTGCATCGCTACCAGTGCTTCGAGCGCGCCGACCTCGACCTGGATATCCACGGCCACCTCGACAAGGCCGGCGTGCTGTGGCGCCAGGAGGCCGACTGCATCCAGCGCGACCTCGAGGTATCCGCGATCGCCGGCGAATGGAGCCTCGGCCTCGACCTGAAGGTCGTCTCGCTCTGGGCCGAAGGCCCCTACAACCACGCGTTGCAGCCGATGGACGCCTTCCAGGAAAGCGTGGCGCTGCGCGCCTACGGCGCCGCGCAACTGCTCGCGTTCGAACACTACCGCGGCTGGTTCTTCTGGAGCTACCGCACCGAGACGACGCCGGCCTGGTGCTTCCGCGAGTGCGTCGAGCGCGGCTGGCTGCCGCCGCACTTTCAGTGATTGACGGCGCCGTTGGCGCGGCGCCCTTCGAACAGGAACTTCGATTCCGCGACTCGCTCCAGCACCAGCGTGCGGTCGTGGAGATGCTCGAGCCCCGGGTGGAAACTGATGACGAGCAGCGTCGCACCCGGCAGCGCCGCGTGCAGGCTCTCCAGGATCCGCTGCTCCCCTTCCGGGTCAAACGCGTCAGTCGCGCCTTCCATGAAGATCCAGTCGGGGCGCTGCACCAGCGCGCGCGCGAACCCGAGTCGCTGCTGGGCGCGCAGCGGCAGGCCCTGCTCCCAGTTGTCAGACTCGTCGAGGCGCGGCAGCAGTGAAGCGAGCCCGACACGTTCCAGCGCGAAGCGCAACTCCACGTCCGCATGGCCCTGCGCGGCCTGCGGATAGCACAGGGCCTCGCGCAGCGTGCCCTCGGGCAGGTAGGGCCGCTGTGGCATGAACAGCAGCCCGCCGTCGGCCGGCAGCGTGACGCGGCCGCTCCCCCACGGCCACAGTCCGCCGATCACCTTGAAGAGGCTGCCGGTGACGGACGGGTCGCCTGCGACCAGCACCCGCTCACCGGGGCCGATGTCAGCGTCGAAATGCTCGAGCAGGATCCGTCCCGACGGCTCGGCGATGCAGAGATCCACGATGCGGAGGCGCGGCTCGTCCGATCGGTCGCGTGTGATGCGCGGCGTCGCGGAGCCCCGCAGTTCCCGGTCCAGCCGCCACGTGTCCTCGTAGAGCGACAGCACACGGTCGGCCGAGGCGCGCCAGCGCGCGATCTCGCCAACGTTGTCCACCGGCCAGGAAAGCGCACCGGTCAGCCGCTGGAAAGCCTGCGCCGCCTGCATGAGAACGCCGAGCGACATCGCGCCCGCGATGTACTGTGGTGCCGCGACCAGGATCGGGAACACCGGCAACAGTCCGCCATAGCCGGTCGAGAAGGACACGAGGCCCATGTAGGCGATCGACTGCCGATCCCAGTCGCGGACGATCTGGCGGAAGCGCGCGGCCGAGCCCGCGCGTTCGACCGGCTCGCCGTGCACCAGTGCAATCGCCTCGCTGTGCTCGCGCGCCCGCGAAAGCCCGAAGCGGAAGGTCGCCTCGGCCGTCTGCAGCGCGTTGGTGGTCCGCACCAGCGGCTTGCCGACGATCCAGCCGAGCCCCATGCCGATCGCGGCGTAAGCGAAGGCGAGCGGCACCATGTAGCCCGGCACCTCGACGTTCGTGCCCGGCACTGCGATCGAGCCCGAGACGGACCACAGGATGTCGACGAACAGGAACAGGATCAGCAGCGAGAAGACGAGCGTGTGCGCCAGCGCAATCGCGACCTCCGTGACGATGCGGATGTCCTCGGCAATGCGCTGGTCTGGATTGTCGTGCTCTCCCTCGGTGAAGGTCAGGTGGTAGTGGCGGCCATGGTCCATCCAGCGGCCGACCAGCCGCTCGGTGAGCCAGGAGCGCCAGTCGAGTTGCAGCCAGCGCTTGACCATCAGGTGCGCGGCCGTGACGGCGATCGAGATGACGAAGATCAGCGCGAACACGCCGACCTGCACGAGCACGCCGCGCACCGTGCGCTGCTCGAGCGCGTCGAAGAGCGCGCGGTTCCAGTAGTTGCCCCAGACAGTCAGTCCGACCTGCGCCAGTGTCAGCAGGACCAACAGCAGCGTCGCGCCACGCACCTTCGTACGCCGCTCGCAATTCCAGTACGGGCCGGCCAGGCGCAGGACCTGGCGCAGGAAACGCTGTCGACCGCCGGGCGGGGGCAGGTCAGCGGCGAGAGGTTCGCCCGGGTCGCGGTTCGTGGGCATGGATGGGACTGGACCGTCGCTGCGGCCTGAAGATCACTAGCCTGCACCGGTGGTGCTGATTCGTGCAATGCGGGAACGCGCTAGGGACTAGCACGGATGTTCCGTGCATTGGGGACGCATCAATCTCCAGCCCATGGCACGGGGACGAGGACTGGCCAGCATCGGTGCCGCGGTTCTGGCCGTGGCGTTGTTCGCAGGGTCAGGCTGCATGACGCAGCGGTCCGTGCAGGGTGCCACCTGTGAGGACGTCGGGCCAGCGCTGACCGTGCCCACCATTGCGGAGGTCCCGGACGAGATCAACGTCCTTGCATTGTCGGCGGGCGGTCCCTGGGGCGGATTCGGCATCGGTTTCCTGAACGGCTGGTCGCAAGCGGCGAGGAATGGCGGGATGCCGCGTCCGCGCTTCGACATCGCGGTCGGCGTCTCGACCGGCGCCATCTTCGTGACTCATGCGTTTCTCGGCGCGGAGCACGACGAGGAGATCCGCAGCCAGCTGTTCTCGCTGTCGACCAGGGGGGTCTACCGGCGCCGGCCCATCCTCGCTTCGCTCGCCGGGGACTCCGTGGCGAGCACCCATCCGCTGCGCGAGCGCCTGGAGCGTGTCATCACGCCGGCGTTGCTCGACCGCGTCGCAGACGCATGGCTCCAGCAAGGCCGTCGGCTCGCGGTCATTGCCGTGGACATGGACTGCGGCAAGCCACAACTGCTCGACCTCACCGCCGTGGCCGTGCAGCGCGACCGTCCGGACCGCGTGTCGCGGTACATCGACTACCTGATGGCATCGTCGGCGAGTCCTGTCGCATTTCCGCCCGTCTTCGTCGACGGGCGCATGCTGGTCGACGGTGCGCTGCGCCAGCACATCCCGTTTCCCAGCCAGATCGCCGCGCTGATGGCGGGGCGCGAACGTCCGGGGCAGCGCGTCAACCTGTACCTGATCGTGAACAGCCCCCGACTCGCCGTTCCCCAGTGCGTGACCGATCACGTGCTGCTCGTGGCCTTGCGGACCAGCGACGTCTGGACTGGCGAACGCGCCAACGACTCGCTGGCACTCGCGATGACCGATGCCGTCCGTCGCGGCTGGACGGCCCGGTACGTGACGCCGGACGGCGACCTCTGCCAGCCCGTCCCGCCGTCGGAGGACTATTTCAATCCGGCGTTCATGCAGTGCCAGTTCGAGTACGGCCGCCGCCTCGCGCTGGAGGACGGGTCGAGCTGGCAGGTCCGCATCGACACGCTGTCGCCGTTCGAGATCAAGCCGGTCACGCAGCGGCATCCGTGCGCTCGATGAGAAGTCGCGGCGCGCTGGCAACATGCGCGCCACGCCCGACCGGCACAGCGTACGCATCCAGGGGCGCAAGCCGGTGGCCGCCGCATCGCGGCCAATCTATACTGCGGCGAGCGCGGAGTTGGCCCTGGATAGCTCCTGGTCGCGCCCCGGGTCCGTTTTCCCCAGGCTTCTTTCATGCACGTCCGCTGGTTCCAGAAACGCTCGACTCGCCTGCTGGCAGGATTGTTCCTGCTCCCGGCGCTGGCGTTTCGCGTCCTGGTCCCGCCGGGCTTCATGCCGGGCACGGGCGCCGACGACGCGCCCACCATGCAGATGTGCCACGGCGCCGGCCCGCTGCCCGCGTCCACTCAGCCGATGGCGGCGGGCGACGACCCTGCACCCGACCAGGGTCCGCATCACGAGGCGCCCTGCGTCTTTGCGGCGGCCGGCTCGGCCGCGCCGCCGCCCGTCGTGTCGGTCGCTCTCGCCGCATCGCAAGCGGTCCTCGCGGCCCCGTCGCCCCCTGAACTCACGTTCTTCCAGCGGGCACTCCACCACCCCCAGGCCGCCCGGGCTCCTCCGGCCGGCATCGGCCGCACCTAGAACCCCGACGCGCGGCGCACTGCGGTTGTCCTGAGCGGCAGCCGCGGGCATGCCTGTCCGGCAGCGACGAGTTCGCGCCGGTCGGCCATTCCACTCGCGTGGATGCCCGTCGTCGGCCTGCCCGACCCGTTTCGTTCGGAATCCGAATCATGAAATCCAGTGCAGTTACCCTGGCCGTCGTCATTGCCCTCCACGCCGTCCCCGGCGTCGCGGCCGACGACGGCGCTGATCTCGAAGAGTTGATCGTCACCGCCCGTCGCATTCTGACGCCCGGCCTGGGTGCCGAGACCCTCGACTCGGATGCGATCGCCCGCCGGCGTGCGAGGACCAGCGACACTGCGAGCCTGCTGAAAGGCATCCCTGGCGTCGCGACCCAGAGCGCCGGCGGCGTCTCGAGCCTGCCCGTCATCCGTGGCCTGGCCGACGATCGTCTGCGCACCCAGGTGGACGGCATGGACCTGGCGGCCGTCTGCCCGAATCACATGAACCCGCCGCTGTCCTACATCGATCCCAGCGCCGTGGCCATGATCGATGTGTATCCCGGCGTCACCCCGGTGAGCGTCGGTGGCGACAGCATCGGCGGCACCATCGTCGTGCGATCGGCCGACCCGCGGTTCGCGCAGCCTGGCGAGCAGCTGCTGGACGGCGAAGCCGGCGCGCATTTCCGCAGCAACGGCGACGCCTGGGGTGGCAACCTCGCGGGAGCCTACGCCACGGACCGCCTGAGCATTGGCTACACCGGTGCCTACGTGCAGTCGGACAACTACCAGGCTGCCGATGACTTCAAGGACTACTCCTTCACCGGTCGCGAGGGCCACACCCTGCCGACGGACGAGGTCGGCTCGAGTGCCTACCAGTCCACCAACCAGTCCGTGCGACTCGCCTGGCGCAGCGGCGGTCACCTCCTCGACTTCAGCTACAGCCTGCAGGACCTCCCCGAGCAGGGCTACCCCAACCAGCGCATGGACATGACCGAGAACAGCAGCGACCAGTACAACCTGAGCTACACCGGCCGGCTGGACTGGGGCACGCTGCAGGCGCGCGCGTACTACCAGCACACGCAGCACGAGATGGACTTCGCCGACGACAAGCGGTTCTGGTACGGCCCGGGCCAGCCGCCCGCGGGCTCCGGCGGCGACACCGCCTTCAACGGCTCGCCCTGCACACCGATCTCGGGCACGATGATGGTGAATGGGCAGATGGTCGGTTGCGCCGCCGGCATGCCGATGATGGCGGACGGCAACAACACCGGCGTCACGGTGAGCGCCGCCATCCCGCTCGCCGACCGGGGCCTCGTGCGCATCGGCGGCGAGTACCAGGCCCTGCGCCTCGACGACTGGTGGCCGCCGTCCGGCGCAGGCATGTGGCCGTACGACTTCCTCAACATCAACGACGGCCAGCGCGATCGCTACGCCGCGTTCGGGGAGTGGGAGTTCCGCAACGACCGCTGGTCCAGCATCGTCGGCTTGCGATTCGAGTCGGTGTCCACCGACGCCGGCCCGGTGCATGGCTACAACGTGAATACGTTTCCGACTGGCGGCACTGGCGGCATGGGCAACCAGACGCGGGACGCGGCGCTGTTCAATTCGCAGTCGCGCGACAAGAGCGACGACAACTGGGACCTGTCGTGGCTCGCGCGCTTCACACCGGCCACCACGCAGGCCTATGAGGTCGGCGTGGCGCAGAAGACGCGGTCGCCCAACCTGTACGAGCGCTACACCTGGTCGAGCTGGCAGATGGCGGCATTCATGAACAACACGGTCGGCGACGGCAACGGCTACTTCGGCGACGTGAACCTGAAGCCGGAAGTGGCACGGACGGTGAGCTTCACCGCCGACTGGCACGATGCCGGCGGGGAACGCTGGAACCTCAGGGTTACGCCCTACTACACGAAGGTCGACGACTACGTCGACGCCGTGCAATGGGATTCCGCCGCCAACGTGCCGCGCATCGTGCCGGTGGTCGGCAACTTCACCGTGCTGCGCTATGCGAACCAGGATGCCACGCTCTACGGCGTGGACTTCTCGGGCGACAGCCGGCTGGCGAGCAGCGACAGCTACGGCCAGTTCTCGGCGAGCCTGGTCGGCAGCTACGCGCGCGGCGAGAACGACGACACGGACGACAACCTCTACAACATCATGCCGCTGCACGCCACGCTGGCGCTCACGCAGGCGCTCGGCGCCTGGCACAACTCAGTGGAAGGCGAGTTCGTAGCCGCGAAGGACGACGTGTCGGAGGTCCGCAACGAGCAATCCACGGCGGGCTACGGCCTGATGCACCTGCGCAGCCGCTACGAGCGCGACCGCTGGAGTATGGAACTCGGCGTGGAGAACCTGCTCGACCGCTACTACGAGCCGCCCCTCGGCGGCGCGTACGTCGGGCAGGGCACGACCATGACGGTCCCGCCTGCGCCAAACCAGCCGCGCTGGGGAACGCCGGTGCCGGGACCGGGTCGCTCGTTCTACGCGGCGGTGAAGCTGAAATTCTGACCGTTGGCCGCGGCAGGCTCATCGAAGGAGCCTGCCGCGGCACGATGACGATCACGCGGCCCGCGTCGGATAGCGGTCCCGTCCCGCATGGGCTGCGTCGTGCTGCGCTGGTTCGAACGACTCGTCTGAAGCGACGAAGTTGGCGTGCCGCAGATCATGCCACCGTGGCCGAGAGAGTCACCGCGCTGTCACACTGCCGACCCGTGGCTGACATCGTCGCTCCCTAGGATTCGCCCGGTCCCGCTCGCGCGGGCGTATCCAGCAATCCAGCCAGGGGAGAACCGAGGCGATGAGCAGCGTGTTGCACAAGGACAGCAAGATGAATCCGAGCCCCGAGTCGAGCAACGACTCGGGTAATGCGTCGATCCACGAGTTGATCGAGCGGCGCCTCGTGTCGCGCCGCAGTTTTCTCGCGTCCTCGGCTGGCATGACGGCCGCGGCCGTCGTCGGCGGGACCGCTCTTGACGCGTTGAGCAACCCGGCCGAGGCCCACGGTTGGCCCGGCGACCGCTGGCCGCCGGCGGACGGGCGGATCGGCTTCGATGGCGTGTCGCCAAATGTGAATTCCGGCTTCATCGACGCCGTGACGGTCCCGGCCGGATACTCGGCCAGCGTCCTTGCGGCCTGGGGCGACCCGCTCGACCTGGGACCGGCGTGGAATCCGGCAAACCCGATGACCGAGGCGGTGCAGGTTCGCAGCTTCGGCTCGCACACCGATGGCATGCACTACTTCCCCTACCCGGGAGCTCTGGGCAACATTCGCGGCCTGCTCGCCGTGAACAACGAGTACTGCGA
>Ga0209254_10003797_pt1 | contig 13789 bp, 15 predicted proteins | sample FrelakmetDIP11DI_FD_187148 | JGI IMG/M metagenome (GOLD analysis project Ga0209254, IMG submission 187148) | Freshwater lake sediment microbial communities from the University of Notre Dame, USA, for methane emissions studies - DIP11 DI (SPAdes)... | ecosystem: Environmental > Aquatic >...
TCGACGCGGTAAAAGCGCTCGGTCAGGCGCGGCAGGTGCTGCGACTCGATGCCGAGCCCGGTGTCGGTCACCGCGTATTCAGCACCGCCGTCCGCAAGGACGTGCCACGCCAGCACGATGCTGCCGCCCGGCGGCGTGTAGCGCACGGCATTGCTGGCCAGGTTGCCGCAGGCGCTGCGCAGTTCGCGGGCAGCACCGGAAAGCCAGGCCGGGCCGCTGTCCTCGAGCCGGATGTCATGGCGCCCGGCCGACAAGGCCGCGATTTCCTCGCGCACCTCGGCCAGCAGGGCGCGCATGTCGACGCGCTCCTCCTCCGGCGGCGCCGCACCCGTTTCCAGCGCCGAGAGCGTAAGCAGGTCGTCGATCAGCCGCTGCATGCGGCCGGCCTGCTCACCGGCAAGTGCGAGGTAATGCGCCGCGTCCTCGGCCGGGATTTCGCCCTCGCCCCCGCCGATGCCATCCTTCAGCGTCTCGATGAATCCCGCCACCACGGTCAGCGGTGTCTTGAGTTCGTGCGACACATTGGCGACGAAATCGCGGCGCATGGTTTCGAGCTTCTCCATCTGGGTGATGTCGCGCGTCAACAGCAGGGAGTGGCCGGCGCCGAAAGGGGCCGAGACGATCTGCAGCGTACGTCCGGGATTGCGCAGGCAGCGCAAATGCAGCGGCATGCCATGCTGCGGATTCTCGAGGTGGCGGATGAACTCGGGCTCGCGCATCAGGTTGGTGACGGGCGCACCGAGGTCGCGGTCGGGGTCGAGGCCGAGATCGCCGGCGGCCTGGGCGTTCAGCCATTCGATGGTTTGCCCCGCGCCGAGAATGACCACACCCTCGGGCAGTGCCTCGGTCAGCGCTTCCAGCCGATCGAGCTCTTCCTGCAACTGCCGGCGCGCCTCCGCCGCCGCCCGCGCCCGCTTGTGCAGCGCGAGGAAGGCATCGCCCCAGAGTCCGCCGGCGTCGGGCACCGTCGTGCCAAGCGGCGCCTCCGCCCAGCGGACCAGGCGAACCAGCTGGATGTGGCCGCGCAGCAGGAGCGCTATCAGGGCAACACCGAGGACGGCGCTGATCGCCCAACCTAAAGAGGTCACGCCGACGTCGTTTCCACCGAGAAGCGGTAGCCGCTGCCGCGCACCGTCTGCACCAGCGCATCGAGGCCCGAGGGTTCCAGCGCGGCGCGCAGGCGGCGGATGTGCACGTCCACCGTGCGCTCCTCCACGAACACATGGTCGCCCCATACCTGGTCGAGCAACTGGGCGCGAGTGTGCACACGCTCCGGATGGGTCATGAGGAAATGCAGCAGGCGGAATTCGGTCGGGCCGAGGATAAGTTGCTCGCCATTGGCGGCGACGCGGTGGGTAACCGGATCGAGCCGCAGGCCGCCCGCTTCGACCGCGTCGGCGGTCGCCTGCGGCTGGCGCCGGCGCAGCACCGCCTGGATGCGGGCCAGCAGTTCGCGCGGGCTGAAAGGCTTGGTGATGTAGTCGTCGGCACCGACCTCGAGGCCCTGCACCTTGTCGGCCTCGTCGCCGCGCGCGGTGAGCATGATGATAGGCACGTCCCGGCTGCGGGCATCGGCGCGCAGCCGGCGGGCAAGATCGAGACCGCTGATGCCGGGCAGCATCCAGTCAAGCAGGATCAGGTCGGGCAGCGCCTCGCGAATCTGCCGCAGCGCGCCTTCCGCGTCCAGCGCGGCACTGACTTCATGACCGGCACGCTTGAGATTGGCGGCAATCAGCGTCTGGATGGCGGGCTCGTCTTCGACGATCAGGATGTGGGCGGGCATGAGTGGCTGAACTTGTGGCGGTATCCTGCAGTCTATTGCGAGCGCATGACTGTTTTGTGACAGGCGTCCCGCCAGGGGATTCGCTTCGGTCATAAGCTATCATAGGGCCCCTTGAAAACAAGAGCTTAAACACAGATTTAAGACGGACACCCCACGAAGAGAGAGAACACCATGGCCGGACTCGACACCAAGACGCCCCACCCCACCGAAATCAAGCTGCACCAGCGCTCGCACCTGCTGGAAGTCAGCTTCGCCGACGGCAAGATCTTCAAGCTGCCCTTCGAATTGCTGCGCGTCTATTCGCCGTCCGCCGAAGTGCGCGGCCACGGTCCCGGCCAGGAAACGCTGCAGACCGGCAAGCGCAACGTCGAGATCGCCCATGTCGAGGCGGTCGGCAATTACGCCATCCTGCCCTTCTTCTCCGATGGCCACGATACCGGCATCTACTCCTGGGATCTGCTCTATCATCTGGGCGAACATCAGGGCGACCTCTGGGCCGAGTACCTGGAGCGCCTGGACGCCGCCGGCGCCAGCCGCGATGTTGACTCCACCAATGCCATCAAGCCGCAGAAGTCCGGCGGCAGTTGCGGCAGTGGTGGTGGCAGCGGCGGCGGTTGCGGCGGGGGTAGCTGCGGCAGCCACTAAACCGGGAATTTCATGAACAAGCAGAGCCCCAGTCAGACCCACTTCGGTTTCGAAACCGTCGCCGAAGACGAGAAGGCCGGCCGCGTCGCCGGCGTCTTCTCCTCCGTCGCCCAGAAATACGACATCATGAACGACCTGATGTCGCTGGGGCTGCACCGTCTGTGGAAGATGTTCACCATCGAGATCTCGGGGGTGCGCACGGGCGACCGCGTGCTCGACGTTGCCGGTGGCACCGGCGACCTGTCGGCCGCCTTCGCCAAACGCGTGGGCGCGAGCGGGGAAGTCTGGCTCACCGACATCAACAACGCCATGCTCACGCGCGGCCGCGACCGCCTGCTCGACGAGGGCGTGCTCGGCCCGGTGGCGCAATGCGATGCCGAGAAGCTGCCGTTCCCGTCGGATCACTTCGACTGCGTCACCGTCGCCTTCGGCCTGCGCAACATGACGCACAAGGAATCGGCCATCGCCGAGATGCGCCGCGTACTCAAGCCCGGCGGCCGCCTGCTGGTGCTGGAGTTTTCCAAGGTGTGGAAGCCGCTCGAACCCGCCTACGATTTCTATTCGTTCAAGATCCTGCCGTGGCTCGGCTCCAAGGTGGCAAGCGACCCCGATTCCTACCGCTACCTGGCCGAATCGATTCGCATGCACCCGGACCAGGCCACGCTGAAGTCCATGATGGAAGGCGCGGGACTGGCCCGCGTCGATTATTTCAATCTCGCCGCCGGTGTCGTCGCCTTGCACCGTGGCTACAAGTTGTAAGTTGTTCCCCCTGAAGGAGACTCCATGAAACGTTTCGTTGCCACCTTGTCCGTCGTCCTCGTTGCCTTCGCCGGCACCGCCTTGTTTGCCTCCGATGCAGAGGCCAAGCGTCTCGGTGGCGGTGCTTCGTCCGGAATGAAGCGCGACAGCACGGTCATGAAGCGCGACGCGACACCGGCCGCCCCGACGCAGAGCGCCGCGACCGCGGCAAAGCCGGGCACGCCCGCCACCCCGCCGGCCGCCCAACCCTCGGGCATGCGCAAGTGGCTCGGCCCGCTCGCCGGCCTGGCCGCCGGCCTTGGCATCGCCGCCCTGCTGTCGCACTTCGGCCTCGGCGAAGGCATGGCCAACATGCTGATGATCCTGCTCGCCGTCGTCGCCGTCGTCTTCGTCGTCAAGTTGCTGCTGCGCAAGCGCCAGCCGCAGACCGACATGCAGTACGCCGGTGCCGGTGCGCCCATGAACGGAATGGGTGGCCCGCAGCGTGTCGAACCCAGCCATTTCGAATCCCCTGGAAATGTCGGCGGTAGCGACACGGTGGCTCAGGCAGCGAACATCCCGGCCGATTTTGACGCCGCAGGCTTCCTGCGTCAGGCCAAGCTCAACTACATCCGCCTCCAGGCCGCCAATGACCGCGGCGACATGGACGATATCCGCAACTTCACCTCGCCCGAAATGTTCGCCGAGATCCAGATGCAGTACGAGGAGCGCGGCCGCAGCAAGCAGGAAACCGACGTGCAGCAACTCGACGCCAGCCTGCTCGATGTCAGCGAAGAGGCCGGCCGCTACGTGGTCAGCGTGCGCTTCTTCGGCCGCATCCGCGAAGCTGCCGATGCCATGCCCGAGGCGCTGGACGAAGTCTGGCACCTTTCGAAGCCGGTCAGCGGCAGTGGCGGCTGGGTCATTGCCGGCATTCAGCAGTTCCAGTAATCAGTGTTTTCCCCGCTCTCGCTCGGCGCCCTCAATCACCTGCTGAGCCAGGCCGACTGGGCGCGGGCGAAGCTGCTTCCCTTCGCCGGCCGCCGCGCGCGTCTGGCGATGCCGCCCTTCCAGCTCGATCTCGCCATCCGCGACGATGGCTACGTCGAGGCGGCCACCTTGGCTGACGCACCCGACGTGACCATGACCCTGCCCGCCGATGCGCCGTTGCGCGCACTGCAGGGTCAGGCGCAGATCATCGCCGCGGCGCGTGTCGAGGGCAACGCCCATCTCGCCACGGAGCTCTCCTTCGTTCTGCGCAACCTGAGCTGGGACGCCGAGGAAGACCTGTCGCGAGTGGTCGGCGACATCGCCGCCCACCGCATGGTGCAAGGTGCGACGGCCTTTGCCAACTGGCAGAAGGATGCCGCGCGCAACCTGGCCGAGAATGTCGCCGAATACGTCAGCGAGGAAACCCCGCTGGTGGCGCGACAGCAGGATCTGGCCGCCTTCGGCAGCGAAATCGGCGAGCTGCGCGACAAATTGTCGCAGCTGGAAAAGCGCATCGACAAGCTGGGGCTTTAGCCTTAGTATTCCGGCGCTCGAACGGCCCACCCTCAAGGAGAAGATTTATGCGCAAGACGCTGCTCGCCGCCGCCCTCGCGGCCCTGTCCGCTTCCGCTTTCGCCCAGGAAGGCACCCTGCTGCAGGAAGTGCGGCAGACGGCCATGTCGATGCCGCCCAAACTGCTCGAGGTGCTCGACGCCGAGATCAAGAAAAGCGGCCATGCCGAGGCGATGGTGGTCTGCCGCGACAAGGCACCGGCCATGGCCAAGGCCTTGTCCGAAGCCAAGGGCATGCAGATCCGCCGCGTCAGCCTCAAGAATCGCAATCCCAAGGCGACGCCCGACGCCTGGGAAAAGCGGGTCCTCGAGGACTTCGACAAGCGTTCCGAAGCCGGAGAGAAACCCGGCATGCTCGAGGCCAGCGAGATCGTGGTCGTGGACGGCAAGCGCGTGATGCGTTACATGAAGGCCCTGCCGACGCAGGACCTCTGCCTCGCCTGCCACGGCACCGACGACCGCCTCGACAAGGACGTCAAGGCCAAGCTCAAGGAACTCTATCCGGACGACAAGGCTGTCGGCTATTCTTCGGCGCAGATCCGCGGTGCCATCACCGTCAGGAAGCCGCTGTAGCTCGCCGCCGTACCGCTGTGCAACGTGAAGGGCGGCCTGCGGGCCGCCCTTCACGCTTCATAACCCTTCGCCGAATCTGGCCGACAGCTTGCGGCGCTCGTTGGATTCGAGGTCGACGAGAAAATGGTGCACGAAGGGCATCTTGTCGCCGCGTACCGTCACCCTGTGCCAGCCCGGCGACAGCTTGAGTTCCTGCAAGGGCGGCGAGACCCCGACGCGTTTGCCATCGACCAGGACCACGGCGTGCTCTCCCCGCGGCAGGATCTCTATGGTCACGGTGGCGACCGCAGCGCCCGCGGCCGGCGGGGCCGCTTTAGCCGTGGCCTGTCCCTGCTGTTGTCCGGGCGGCGGCCGTTGCCGCGCCGGCCGCTCGGCATCGGGCGGCGGCGCAGGGCGGGCCGCGGCAGTCGGCGCTGCTGGTTTTACCGTGGCCGCCAAGGGCACTTCCCTCGCGCTGCGTTCCGCGACCACCGCTGCCTCGGGCGGCGCCGGCGCCTTGTTAGCCCGCGTCAGCACGAAGATGCCGATGACGACGGCGAACGCACCAGCGACGATGGCAGCGAACTTGAGCTGGCCGCGCTTGCCACCCGTGACTGGTGATCCGATCTCGGCGCGCGGCGCCGATACCGCGCCTGCACGCTCCGGAACGCGCGCGTCTCCCATCAACACCGGCCGAAATTCGGCGACGTCGCGCGGGCGCGCGTCGTCGTCGACGCGCAGTGCCCAGTCAATCGCCTGCAAGAAGCCGGCGCTGAAACGGCCGGCACCCGCCTCGATGGCCGGCGCCATGGTGTCACTCTTGACGCGGGATGGCGCCTCGAGCGGTTTCTGGCCGGTCACCAGCCAATAGAGGACGCCTGCCAGCGCGTAGAGATCGCTCCAGGGTCCCTGCGCACCGCGTGCGTGGTATTGCTCGAACGGAGCATAGCCAGGTGTGACGATGCTGGTGAGGCTCTTGCTGATACCGCCCGTCGTCTGGCGGGCGGCGCCGAAATCGAGGAGCACCAGGCTGCCGTCCGTATCCCTAACATATATATTTGCAGGCTTGATGTCGCGATGCACGACACCGGCGCTGTGGACCGTTTCCAATCCTTCCAGCAGCGGCATGAACATGCGCTTGAGGGTGGGCTCGTCCGGCGGTCCGTGTTTTTCCCGCCAGCTCCGCAGCGACTCGCCCCGTTCGTAGTCCATCACCATGTAGGCGGTCTGGTTCGCCTCGAAGAAGCGCGAGACGCGCACGATGTTGTGATGGCGAAAGGTCGCGAGCACGCGGGCCTCGGCGAGAAAGCGCTCGAGGCCGAGCCGGTAGTCAGCAGCATCGGCGTCGCTGCGCGGGACCACGGTCTGGCCGGCGATCCGCAGCGCCAGGTCGTTGGGCAGATATTCCTTGATGGCAACCGGGCGCTGCAGGTTGTTGTCCTGCGCCAGATAGGTTATTCCGAAGCCACCGACGCCGAGCATAGACTCGATGGTGTATTCCTGCAGCGAGTAGCCGACGCTCAGCGAGAGATGGCTGGCGGATGCCGCGGTGGGTTGCCTGGCATCGGGCGCGAGCGATTGGGCAACGGTGCGGGTAGCGTCACAATCGAAGTCGACAGCGACCCCGGCGCCGCGCGATGCCGTCGGTATCGTTTCGTCCTGTGAATTATCGTAAGCCAAGGCTGCTCCCCAAGGAAACCCGTGCTCGGCCGATCATTCTACGCCCGACGGAGCGCACTACAGGTGGTCGAAACCCGGGAGCAACGACGCTAGCAAAAACAAAGGCAGCCGCAGCTGCCTTTGTCGTGCCGAAAAATAGCGGGCCCTTAATGCGTGGTCTTGCGCAGGCGGCTGATCGCCGCGAGCTGGGCAACTGCTTCGGCCAGTTCGGACTGGGCGCGGGCGTAGTCGAGTTCGGCACTGCGATCGGCGAGTGCTTCCTCGGCCTTGCGCTTGGACTCGGAGGCCTTGACTTCGTCGAGGTCGTGGCCGCGAATCGCCGTGTCGGCGAGTACCGTGACGAGTCCCGGCTGCACCTCGAGGATGCCGCCGGCGACGAAGATCAGTTCCTCGTCGACCTGGCCCGGCAGCTTGAGGCGCACGGCGCCGGGGCGGATGCGGGTCATCAGCGGCATGTGGCCGGGCAGGATGCCCAGCTCGCCGACTTCACCCGGCAGCACGACGAACTCGGCCAGGCCGGAGAAGATCTTCTCTTCCGCGCTGACGACGTCGACATGAACGGTAAGTGCCATGATCTGCTTCCCTTACTGGAGGGTCTTGGCTTTCTCGAAGGCTTCCTCGATACCGCCGACCATATAGAAGGCCTGCTCGGGCAGCTGGTCGCACTCGCCTTCGGCGATCATCCTGAAGCCCTTGATCGTGTCCTTGAGAGTGACGTACTTGCCGGGCGAACCGGTGAACACTTCGGCGACGAAGAAGGGCTGCGACAGGAAGCGCTGGATCTTGCGGGCGCGACCGACCAGCAGCTTGTCCTCGGGAGCCAGTTCGTCCATGCCGAGAATGGCGATGATGTCGCGCAGTTCCTTGTAGCGCTGCAGCGTCGCCTGCACCTTGCGGGCGGTGGTGTAGTGCTCCTCGCCGACGACCAGCGGATCGAGCTGACGTGAAGTCGAGTCGAGCGGATCGACCGCCGGGTAGATGCCGAGCGAGGCGATGTCGCGCGACAGCACGACGGTCGAGTCGAGGTGGCCGAAGGTGGTCGCCGGGCTGGGGTCGGTGAGGTCATCCGCCGGCACATACACGGCCTGGATCGAGGTGATCGAACCGACGCGGGTGGAGGTGATGCGTTCCTGCAGGCGACCCATCTCGTCGGCCAGGGTCGGCTGGTAGCCCACCGCGGACGGCATGCGGCCGAGCAGCGCGGACACTTCGGTACCGGCCAGGGTGTAGCGGTAGATGTTGTCGACGAAGAAGAGGATGTCGCGGCCTTCGTCGCGGAACTTCTCGGCCATGGTCAGGCCGGTCAGCGCCACGCGCAGGCGGTTGCCCGGCGGCTCGTTCATCTGGCCGAACACCATGCCGACCTTGTCGAGAACGTTTGATTCCTTCATCTCGTGATAGAAGTCGTTGCCCTCGCGGGTGCGCTCGCCGACGCCGGCGAACACCGACAGGCCGGCGTGCTGCTTGGCGATGTTGTTGATCAGTTCCATCATGTTCACGGTCTTGCCGACGCCGGCGCCGCCGAACAGGCCGACCTTGCCGCCCTTGGCGAACGGGCAGACCAGGTCGATCACCTTGATGCCGGTTTCCAGCAGTTCCTGCGACGGGGAGAGTTCGTCGAACTTGGGTGCCTTGGCGTGGATCGGGCGACGCTCATCGAACTGGATCGGACCGGCCTCGTCGATGGGTCGACCGAGCACGTCCATGATGCGGCCGAGGGTACCGTGGCCCACGGGAATCGAAATCGGCGCGCCCGTGCCCTTGACGCTCATGCCGCGGCGCAGGCCGTCGCTCGATCCCATGGCGATGGTGCGGACGATGCCGTCGCCGAGTTGCTGCTCGACCTCGAAGGTCAGGCCGGCCTCGGCGTTGCCCATATTGGGGTCGTCGAGGACGAGGGCATCGTAGACTTTGGGCATGGAGTCCCGGGGGAATTGAATGTCCACCACCGCGCCGATGCACTGAACGATGTTTCCGTTGCTCATGGTCGTTTCCTTGATTTCAGTAATTCTTTAAACGGCCGCCGCGCCGCTGACGATTTCGGAGATCTCTTTGGTGATCGCCGCTTGACGCGCCTTGTTGTAGATCAGCTGCAGTTCCTTGATGACGTTGCCGGCGTTATCGGTCGCGGACTTCATCGCCACCATGCGCGCGGACTGCTCCGACGCCATGTTCTCGGCCACCGCCTGGTAGATCAGCGCCTCTGTGTAGCGCACCAGCATCTCGTCGATGACGACGCGAGCCTCGGGTTCGTAGAGATATTCCCAGCTGCCCGCCGGTGTACCGAGGCGTTCGCCGGTCAGCGGCAGCAGCTGCTCCAGAACCGGCTCCTGCTTCATGGTGTTGATGAAGCGGGTGTAGGCCAGGTAGATGACATCGATCTCGTTGTTCTGGAAGGCGTCGACCATGATCTTGATCGGTCCGATCAGCTTTTCCAGGTGCGGCGTGTCGCCCAGAAAAACGACGTGCGAAACCAGCTTGGCGCCGAGGCGCTGCATGAAACCGAGACCCTTGTTGCCTATGGCGGTAACGCTGATCTCCTCGACACCCTCGGACTCCCATTTCCGCATGGCGGCAAGCGACATGCGCAGGACGTTGGTGTTGAGACCGCCGCACAAACCCTTGTCAGTGGTGACCACGATCAGGCCGACACGCTTGACCGGCTCGCGCTTCGACAGGAAGGGATGGTGGTACTCGGTGTTGTTGGCCTGCGAGAGGTTGGCCGCCAGTTGGCGGATCTTCTCGCTGTAGGGACGGGCAGCCCGCATCCTTTCCTGCGCCTTGCGCATTTTGGACGCGGCCACCATCTCCATGGCCTTGGTGATCTTCCGGGTGTTCTGGACCGACTTGATCTTGGTCCGGATCTCTTTGCCGCCTGCCATTTTCGGTCCTTTAGGCCCAGTTCTTCTTGAACTCGGAAACCGCGCCAGTCAGCAGGGCCTCGGCGTCCTTGTCGATATCCTTGGTGTTGGCGATCTTGCTCATCAGCTCGGAGTGGCTCTGCTTCATGTACTGGTGCAGGGCCGACTCGAAGGCGAGGATCTTGTTGACCGGAACATCGTCGATGTAGCCGCCGTTGACCGCGAACAGCGAGACGCCCATCTCGGCCACGGACAGCGGTGAGTACTGGGTCTGCTTCATCAGTTCGGTCACGCGGCGACCGCGCTCGAGCTGCTTCTTCGTGGCATCGTCGAGATCGGAGGCGAACTGGGCGAAAGCCGCAAGTTCGCGGTACTGCGCCAGGGCAAGACGGACGCCGCCGCCGAGCTTCTTGATGACCTTGGTCTGGGCGGCACCACCGACGCGCGACACCGAAACACCGGCGTTCATGGCAGGACGGATGCCGGAGTTAAACAGGTCGGTCTCGAGGAAGATCTGGCCGTCGGTAATCGAGATCACGTTGGTCGGCACGAAGGCGGACACGTCGCCGGCTTGGGTTTCGATCACCGGCAGGGCAGTGAGCGAACCGGTCTGGCCCTTGATCTCGCCGTTGGTGAACTTCTCGACCCATTCCTCGGAAACGCGCGCGGCGCGTTCGAGCAGACGCGAGTGCAGGTAGAAAACGTCGCCCGGGTAGGCTTCGCGGCCCGGCGGGCGGCGCAGCAGCAGCGAGATCTGGCGATAGGCCCAGGCCTGCTTGGTCAGGTCGTCGTAGATGATCAGGGCATCCTGGCCGCGGTCGCGGAAGTATTCGCCCATGGTGCAGCCGGTGTAGGGAGCGATGAACTGCATTGCAGCCGAGTCGGAGGCCGTGGCGGCGACGATGATGGTGTATTCCATCGCGCCGTATTCCTCGAGCTTGCGCACCACGTTGGCGACGGTCGAAGCCTTCTGACCGATCGCCACGTAGATGCACATCATGTTCTGGCCCTTCTGGTTGATGATCGCATCGACAGCCACCGCGGTCTTGCCGGTCTGGCGGTCGCCGATGATCAGCTCGCGCTGGCCACGGCCGATCGGCACCATGGAGTCGATGGCCTTGAGGCCGGTTTGCACCGGCTGCGACACCGACTTGCGCCAGATCACGCCCGGCGCGACCTTTTCGATCTTGTCGGTCATCTTGGCATTGATCGGGCCCTTGCCGTCGATCGGCTGGCCGAGCGAGTTGACCACGCGGCCAAGCAGCTCGGGGCCGACGGGCACTTCGAGAATGCGACCCGTGCACTTGACCACGTCGCCCTCGGTGATGTGTTCGTAGTCGCCCAGAACCACGGCACCGACGGAGTCGCGCTCGAGGTTGAGCGCCATGCCGAAGGTGTTGCCTGGAAATTCCAGCATTTCACCCTGCATGACGTCGGCGAGACCATGGACGCGGCAAATGCCGTCGGTCACGGAGACCACCGTCCCCTGCGCGCGCAGATCGGCGCCGGTCTGCAGGTTCTGAATCTTGTTCTTGATCAGTTCGCTAATTTCGGAAGGATTGAGCTGCATGGAGGACTCCAAATATTCTTAAGACCGCAGCGCCGTCGCCATGGCGGCCAGCTTGCCGCGCACGGAGGCGTCCAGAACCTGGTCGCCGACTTCGACCCGGACACCACCGATCAGCTCGGGATCGAGCTTGATTTCGGGGCGCAGCCGGGACTTGAAGCGGGCTTCCAGATCGGAGAGCAGTTTCTGTTGCTGGGCGTCATCAAGCGGGAAGGCGCTGAAGATCACGGCGTCCTTGACGCCCTCCTCGGCACTCTTGAGGCTCTCGAAGAAGACGGCGATTTCCGGCAGCACGACCAGACGTTCGCTGGCGGCCAGGACCTGGATCATGCTGGCTACATCAGCCTCCACCGCACCTCCGAGGAGCGAGGTGACGAGATCGGCCTTCTGCGCGCCAGTCAGGTTCGGGTTGCCGATGCAGGCCGCGACCTCGGCGTTGCCCATGGCGGCGGACAAAGCCCCGAGGCGCTCGGACCACAAGGCCAGTTGGCCGTGCTCCTTGGCCAGGCGGAAAACCGCCTCGGCATAAGGGCGCGCGATGGTGACGATCTCGGCCACGGTCAGAGTTCCTGCTTCAGGCCGGACAGCATGTCGGCATGGGCGGCGGCATTGACCTCGCGACGCAGGATCTTCTCCGCGCCGGCTACGGCCAGTTCGGCCACCCTGTCGCGCAGGGCGGAGCGGGCACGCTCGGTGTCCTGCTCGAGTTCGGCCAGCTTGGCGTCGTAGACCTTCTGTGCCTCGGCGCGGGCCGTGTCCTTGGCTTCCTCGACCATCTGCGCGCCGCGCTTCTCGGCTTCGGCGAAAATACCCGCAGCCTTTTCCTTGGCTTCGCGGATGGTGTCCGCGGAACGCTTGGAAGCGAGCTCCAGATCGTGCTTGCCGCGCTCGCCGGCGGCCAGGCCGTCAGCAATCTGCTGCTGACGATCGGCCATCGCCTTCTGCAGCGGCGGCCAGACGTATTTCATCGTGATCCAGATGAACAGGGCGAACCATATCATCTGGCCGATGAGGGTTGCGTTGATGCTCACGCCAACCTCCTAGTCAGGTGGAAAACGTTGAGGATCAGCCCTTGACGATGGCGATGAAGGGATTGGCGAACAGCAGGAACAGCGCGATACCGACACCGATCATGGTCACGGCGTCGAGCAGGCCGGCGACGATGAACATCTTGACCTGCAGCGTCGGGATCATTTCCGGCTGGCGCGCGGCGCCTTCGAGGAAGCGGCCACCGAGAATACCGAAACCAATGGCGGTACCGAGAGCGCCGGCACCGATCAGGATGGCGACGGCGATGGCGGTGTTACCCAGCAGCATGGAAAGGGCTTCCATTATTTCTCCTTTAACGTAGGTACAGGGTTAAGCAAAAATGAATCAATGCGATTCCGAGGCCATCGACATATACACGATGGTGAGCATCATGAAGACGAAGGCCTGCAGGGTGATGATCAGGATGTGGAACAGCGCCCAGGGCAGTGCCAGCGGCAGCTGCCAGATGCCAAGCAGGGCGATCAGGATGAACACCATTTCACCGGCGTACATGTTGCCGAAAAGACGCAGAGAGAGCGAAATCGGCCGCGCGACTTCCTCGACGACGCGGAACAGCAGGTTCACCGGGGCCAACTTGGCGCCGAACGGCACGGTGAAAATTTCGTGCATGAAGCCGCCCACGCCCTTGACCGCGAAGTTCATGTAGATCGTGATCAGGAACACCGTGATCGACATTGCGAAGGTCAGATTGGGGTCGGTCGTCGGGACGGCCTTGAGGTAATGCACTCCTGCCGCGGCAGCGCCGACGGGGAGGAAATCGACCGGGATCAGGTCCATGGCGTTCATGACGAACACCCAGACGAAAATGGTGATGGCCAGGGGGGCGATCAGCGGGTGGTTGCCGTGATAGGTATCCTTGACCTGCTGATTGACGAAGGACAGGATCATCTCGAAGAAATTCTGCCAGCCCTTCGGCACGCCTCTGGTGGCACGGTTGGCGATGATGGCCATGGAGCCGAACACCAGCAGGCCAAGACCGCCGGAGACGATCAGGGTATCGAGGTGGAACGTCCAGAAACCGGTGCCGACCTTGAGGTTGGTCAGGTGGTGGACGATGTATTGGGTAATGTCGAGGGTTTCGCCGGAAGCCATGGTTTATTCGATCCGCTTAGCGTTTTTTCAGCAGTGCGACCCAGTAGACGCCGAAAGTCAGAATATACGCGAGGAACAGCGGCAAAGCCGGCACATCCCTCCAGTTTACGAAAACCAGCACAAACAATCCCAGCGTCACGGCAAACTTGTAGCCTTCGCCGAGCATTTGCGCCCGATACAACTTACTTGGCTCCCCTTCGCCTGGCCGCATCGCCCGCCAGACATAGGCAGCTCCAGCCAGCACTCCGATGCCACCGCC
>Ga0209254_10003798_pt1 | contig 13789 bp, 13 predicted proteins | sample FrelakmetDIP11DI_FD_187148 | JGI IMG/M metagenome (GOLD analysis project Ga0209254, IMG submission 187148) | Freshwater lake sediment microbial communities from the University of Notre Dame, USA, for methane emissions studies - DIP11 DI (SPAdes)... | ecosystem: Environmental > Aquatic >...
GATGGAATCGACTGCAGCGGGTATGTAATGGTTATAAGCCCCGGCTCCTAAGAAGCTGACCAGGTCGTGTGTGCTCTCATTTCCATATGCCAGGTCTTGCAGTTCAGCCACAGCTTCCATTTCAGTCAAGCCGGGTGGCAGGTTCAGCTGCGGAAAACGGTGTTCAATAGGAACCGCCTGGAATAGATCTTCAAGGCTGGCCACACCAATTTTACGAAGCATTGCCTCCCGCTCAGCATCAGTATGCGGGATAAACATGTTTAGCCTTTCTCCTCAATATGTTTTTGATATCCGGCAGCATCGAGGAGACTAGAAAATTCACTCGGATCACTGATTTCAATCTTGACCATCCAGGCAGCTCCATATGCATCGCTGTTGATCAGCTCAGGAGCCGCTGGCAGGTCTTCGTTGACTGCAATTACTTTTCCACTGACAGGCATGTAAACATCGGCAGCCGCTTTGACCGATTCTACTGTAGCGCAGCTGTCACCCTTGCTCACCTCATCATATACGGATACAACCACTTCCACAAAGACGATATCCGAGAGCTGTTCTTGGGCATAATCTGTGATGCCGATCGTGCCGATCTTCCCATCGATCTTGATCCATTCATCGTTCGATGTAAATTTCAATTGGCTTGGAATGTTCATGTTTCTATTTCCTTTCTTTTTCACATGGTATCAAAATTTTTATCTGGAAAACATAAAGGCGCACACAAAAGATGCGTGCGCCTCTGTGGGTTACCTGAGAGATTGGCGCAAGGATTGCGCTTGCCCCGTCGGTGCCAGGTTCTCCTGGCTTTCCAGAGTGATTCACAGTGCAGGTCCTTCTACCTGAGAGTTTCACCAGGTTTTGAACGCAACCAGGCTTGCCCCTTCGGTGTCCGGGTTTACCGGATCTCTTCCCGAACCGTGTTGAATTTTCTGCTCGGACGAAGGTCAGTATTTACCCGGTGAGTGTACTCCTTACCCAATCGCCGATCAACCAATATTTAAAATCCTGTCCCGAGTTACACTGGATAGCGCCGATGAGGCTGTAAATCGGCGCAGCTACAACTGCCAGGGTTAAAAGCAAGGCAAACGGCATGCACAAGCAGCCGATTAGGATCACAGCCAGGATCCCGCTGATTGCCCAAGAAATTCCCACCAACACACCTCCACCGATGAGGACAATCAGTTGGTAAAGAAAGGACTGCAAGGCCTGGTAGGCTACATACCGTGAGCGGTCTTTATACACCAGGTAAATAATCAGTGCAGCCACTGGTCCAAGCACACCGGTAATCAGGTTTAACAAGATGCTGAGGTGCGCCAGCATAGCCCAGGTGCGCTCATCGGAAACAGAGAGCGGTTGAGGTTGGGGGGCAGGGAGGGCAGGATTTTCCATGAGCTTTTAATCCCGTAATCGTTTTATGCCCAACCCTGCTTCTTGCAGAAATCGGTCACAAATGGGATGGTCACATATTTTCCCTGGTATCCTTGGATGCCCCAATAGATCATCAGGATCCATCCAACAAGTCCGGTGCAGATGCCAACAAATACAGCTGCAAGCACACTGCTGATTACAGCAATGGCTAGGCCCATGACCAATGCTTGAGCATTGTGCGCTTTAACGAAAGGTAGATCTTTTTTATCTTTCATTAGCAGAATGATGACTGGCACTAAAGGCGAGAAAATATAGGCCAGCAATACCCATAGCTTTTCATCACTGGTGGGTTCGACTGGTGTTGGGGTGAATTGATCTGACATAAATGCCTCCTTGGAAATGTAGAACGAGAATATACTACCTTACCTGTGTGATTTTACAACAAAAAGCCTAACAATACAAATTAAAACCTTGCATTTTCGAAGGTTTTTTCATCTTGACAGTAATCAATCTGTATGCAGAATTAACTTTCCGTCCGTGGTTTCCTCCAGGCGCAGCTCAGGCAGGGATTGTTTGGCTGGACCTGAGCGATAAACCCCATTTGGATCATATTTTGATCCGTGGCACGGGCAGGTGAACCCTTCCTTGTCGGGTTCCACCAGGCACCCAAGGTGTGGGCAGACCAGGCTTAAAGCTTGAAAACCTTGTGAGCTGTTTTGGATGATGGCTTGAGCATCCGGCACAATGATCCGTGAGCCGGGTGGGTAATTCGCCGCATCACCGAGTTTGAATTGGGTCGGAGAGGCTGGCTCAGATTGGTATCCAAGGTATTGTAAAAGGCCACCTAAGCCAAGCAGTCCGCTGAGACCGAGGGTGAGCTTCCAGGTAGTCGATAAAAAGCTTCGGCGGGAGAGGGTTGGTTCATTTGATTTCATCTGTTATTTCTCCTGATGGCAAGGATTATTGCGTCGGCATCATTGCCAGGATTGTCAGCAAGATGATGAAGAGGCCGATCGAGGCAACAATGATTTGGGCCATTCGATTACTTTTTGGAAACCATTTGCCCGTTTCAGCAGGGATCGGTTTGGGAAAAAGGTAAGGAATTAACGCCAGGAGAGTCAAGACTCCTATGGGGACTAAAACACCGAAGAAGAATGGATTCCCAATTTTGAGCATTTGCTGCACCCATAAGAAAAACCAAGGTGCACGGGGGTCTGCCACTACGCTAGTGTTTTGTTTCATCGGTGCTGAAAGTGGAGCTGGGATGAAGATGGAAACGAGCAGCAAGACCACAGTAGCCAGGATGATCGCCAATACTTCCCTGCGCACAAGCTCAAACCGGGTGATGCGGGTGAGGTCTTGGCGCAGCTCAACTGGGGGTACTGCGATACCACCGTCCCGCCGAACCCGGAAGAGATGCCAGGTGAGGAAAACGACCATCGCCAGCACCAGCCCGAAGATATGCCAGGCATAAAAACGGGTCAGCGTTGATGCGCTCAGTTTACCACCCCCCACCAGAAATCCGTATAAGCCAGTTCCGACATAGGGGATCGATTTCACCAGGTTTGTTCCTGCAACCAGTGCCCAGTGAATACTCTCATCCCAGCGCAAGATATAACCTGTGAAATCGAGAAATAAGGTAATTACCAGTAATGCCAGACCGAGCAGGTAATTGAATTGGCGGGGTGGTGCATATGCGCCGGTAAAGACGACCCGGATGAGATGGATGCAAGCCGTAATGATCAGGAACTGGGCTGCCCAGAAGTGCATGTTCCTCACCACGGCTCCGTAAGGCACTAAAAAGGTGATCATCTGGATGGATGCACCTGCTCGTTCGGGCGTGGGCACGTAAAAGAACATCTCTAAAATACCGGTGATCAAAAGGACGCAAGCCAGGTAGACAGAAAGGCCTCCCGCGCCCAGTGTGTATCGGAACCTGGATTGTGCTGCCGGTATCGTTGGCGGATGTAAATGATGGAAGAAAGACGGGCGCATACTAGAGTGTGTTCACCTTTTCAAGCAGCAGGCAGAGATACGTGCCAATGAGTTTTAGCATCAGGGTTTCATCTGCGTTACCCATACCATTTTTATTGATTAAGATGACTGTCTTCGAATCGATAGGTAGGTAGGTCACTTTGAAATCCTTCTATTTACCAGGTAGTATTCCAGGTTATCATAAATAAAACGGTGAACAAGATACTTATAATGAGCTGCCGGAAGCCGATCCTTGCGGGTTTCCAGCCGATTGCAGGTTTGAAACATCCCCATATTGTCTCTGCCCATTGAAAAGCATACGGGATTGGCAGGAGGGGTGGCAAGATGGTCCCAATTGAGAAAACGGAAACAGCTAAGAAATTGAAGGTCGTATAGGAAAGTGCCCTGCTCCCCATTTCCAACTGGGTTTTTGTGTCTGGTTTGCTCTTCAATTCTCGCTGCTCAAGACGCAGGTAGGCATATACAATCGAAGCTGCAGACTGCATCCAGGTCAATATGAAGAGCCACCATCCTAACGGCTCGTAATTGCCCTTACCGACCCAATAAGCCGCCGGGGCGGCAAGCGCCAATACGCCGCTTCCCAAAATCTCGACGCCAGCCTGCCGGCGTTCGGAGCGCTTGCTGACCAGGTATAAATGCCACCCAAATATGGGTATTGCTGGAATCGCTAAGAGGATGAACGCGGTATATCCCAGAATCATGAGTCCAGATATTGCCATCATCAAGATCGCGCCATAGATGATCATCCAGAAAGCTGCTGCTGGCAGGTCAGTTTTGGGCCTGCGCTTGGAGGCGATCTTAACCGCAGTTGTGATGGGCTGCCGGATTAAGAAAGCCGAAAAGGCTGTCAGGATGACTAAAAGAGACGCTAGACTCCATGAACCTCCCGCTGTTAATCCGATGAGTAAAGGGGATAAGAGGAATATCCATGAACCATGATCAATGGGAAGGGCTATATGCCGTCGGAAATACTTTTTCATGAAAAGTGGGGTTAGGTAACTGCCGTTCGGATTATCTTAAAAATGATTGGCACTTAACAGTCATCATACCAGAACTTTGATATCTAAAGTTGAATAATCAGGTACAGCGAGCATGACAGCAGGCTGATTTCCAAGTTCTTCTGGCTGGTGGGATGTGGTGATGAAAACTGCCCGCATGCCAGCTCTCTGTGCTGCTTCAATTCCAAAAAGAGAATCTTCGAAAACGAGACAGTCCTCTGGTTGGATATGGAGCTTGGCTGCGGACTTGATAAAAATCTCGGGGTCTGGTTTTCCTTTCCGAATATCTTCAGCACCTACAATCGCACTAAAAAAGTTTTCGAGTTTTAACCCTTGCAGTACGAATGCAATATTTTCTTTCCCGGCAGCCGTTGCCAAACCCATTGGGATATTCAGCTCTTTGGCTTGCTTTAAGAAAGGCAGCAAGCCTTTGGTTGCTTTAAGGTGAGGCCTATATAAATCTCGGTAGAAATTTTCTTTCTGGTCAGAAAGAACCTGGATTTCTTCATTGGAACAGTTTCTGCCAATGAATTTGCGCAGAATTTCCGGATTGGTTTTCCCTGCCGAACGCCGCTGGAATTCGTCTGCTTCCAGGTTTATCCCCAGGCTTTCAAAGAGCGCCATCCAGGCCTGGGAATGGAATTTCATATTGTCGACCAGAGTGCCATCCATATCAAAGATGAACGCTCTGGTCCCGTTCGTCTTCGTTCGATATTCATCCATAAAAAATATTTTCATCCTTCTGAAAGAGAAGGGCGACCCCCTCGGTCGCCCTGGTGATCATAGCGATTTGTACTGTTCGATCCGTTTCCCAATGATGCTGAGGCTTTGTTCCCAGAAACTTCTTGTCCGGATATCGATTCCAAAGCGTTCTGCCAGCTCGGCGGCCATACCTTCGCCGGTACTGGCTAGCAGGTTGGTATAAGATGGAACGAATGCAGGGCCTTGTTGTTGGTAGATGGCAAATAAACCGGTGCCAAATAGCAATCCAAACGCATATGGAAAATTGTAGAACGACAGTCCTGCAGAGTAGTAATGCGGTTTCCAGGTCCACATATATTTGTGCAGGTATTGCTCATCGACTCCATCACCATAAGCCGCTTTCTGAGATATCAACATGATCTCGCAGAGATCATCCGCGGAGAGCTCTGCGTGCTCTCTTCTTTCGAAAACTTCTTTTTCAAACAAGTAGCGTGAGTAGATGTCTACAATTACCTGTGAATCACCGGTCAGGGATGTTTCCAGGATTGCCAGGGTTTCTTGAGCAGAATTTGATTTTTTCAAAGCGGCATCCACAACGATCGTTTCACAAAGAATCGAGGCCGTTTCAGCCAGGGTCATCGGCGTACTTCGCTGCAGCTCGGTTTTTCCTGCCCTGAACATGCACTCATTATGGAAGGCATGCCCGAGCTCATGGGCGACTGTAGAAACCTGGTCCAATGATCCATCAAAATTACATAGAACCCGGCTCTCTGCCACACCTGGGACCGACATACAGAAAGCTCCTCCACGCTTGCCAACGCGCTGCTCTGCGTCAATCCACTTTTGCTTAAAAGCTCTACTTGCCAAGCCAGCCAGCTCAGGAGAGAAGCCTTCGAAGTTTTCCAGGATGAATTTTTCTGTTTCTGTAAAAGTATAACTGTGCTCATGGCTGCCCATCGAGGCAAAGAGGTCCCACCAGGCTAATTTTTCCAGGTTGAGCTTCTTTGCTTTGGCTCTGAAATATTCCTGAAACATTGGCAGTGAAGTCTCCATCGCTCCCAGCAGGGCAGCTAATGTTTCTCGATCAATCCGGGCTGCATCAAGTGCAGAGTGGAGGGCATCCTTCCTGCCGCGGTGGTGGTTGAGTGTGTTGACGGCGCCCTTGATACCATTCATCGCGGCTGCCAGGGGTTCTTCCACCGTCTTCCAGGCACCCATTTCAGCATGATAGGCTCTTTCTCGCACCGATCGATCCGGGTGACCGCGCAAATTGATCAATGCTGGCATGGAAAGCTTTCGCTTCTCACCATCCAGCTCAAATTCTACGCTTAATTGAGATGTGATAGTCCCCTGGAGCTTACCCCAAGCCACCGCCCCACTCAAGCCTAATTCGGCTGCTAACCCTTCCTCTGCCTCGCTCATTAAATAACGGGATTGTTCCGCTGTCTCCAGCAAGAAAAAGCTGTGTTCTTGGGCGATGCCCGGCTGCTTTAAGATCTCGGGCAAAACCTCTGCCAGCTTACCGATCCAGCTCTCCAAGCGAACGTTCAACTTTTCAAGGGGAATCCTTGCCTGTTCGAATTCAGAGAGCAGCTTTCTGGCTTCTTTATTGAAAGAGTCAGTTGCTACAAAGGAATGGATGTATGCCCGGATTGTACCGCCTAATCTCAAGAGTGCATTGTAATCGTCGATAATTTTACTTAAAGTAGAGGCGATGTGAGAGGGAGGGGTATCGAGGCTAATCCGTTCAGTCAGTTGGGAAAATTTATGCTCCAGTTGATTGATCTGATGCTGGTAATCTTGAAATGCAGTTTGGAACTGTTCAGACTCCAGGCCTGGAAAAACATTGGAAAGATCCCAACGGGGAGGGGTGTCGTTTTTCATGCAAGCTCCTGTTCAAAATCTATAATGAGTGAGATTTTACTCGATTAATAGTGAATCCCCATGTTTTTCTTCCAGGGGGAGTCGCTCGGAATATCCTTTTGCCCTTCCCACTTCTCCTGCATCGAAATGAATTCAGGCAGCCTGGGTGCAATCACTTCTTGCCAGATGCGTTCAACTGCAGCAAAGGTGGTGAAATTGTGGTTCGGTTTCAGACTTTCGTATTCTGCCAGCAGTTCTTTCCCTTTTGTTCCCAACCACGCCACTTCATCCTCAACCATTCTTTCTCCAGTCAAGCGGTTTGCCAAGGATGCATCGGGTCCCATCGCGAAAACGTTCCCCGGCTCGAAAACGGCTGGGATGCGGGAGATATCCACGCATTCAGGGTGCAGCGCCCAGAGTAGAGAAGTCTCCACCTTGCCGGCATGATCTCCCGTTTCGGTGCCATTGCCTGAAAAACCTTTATAATTCGACTCGAACTCAGGCAGGGCATACAGGCGTGTCCCAACAAAGGGTTGGAGTAGGGTAACAAGCTCCTGTAAATCTTGCCAGTTCGGTCCGTAATGACCAGTGAGGAGGATCGCGGCATGAAAGCCCATTACATCTGCTGTGCGGATATGGTAGCACACGTTTTTAAAATGCTGCCAGGGCGGCATGGCTGTCAGCCAGGTGCGGGGAGGATGCCCAACGGCTTGTTCTGCCCAGATCGCGTACCCTCCGATTTCGTGGATATGCCAGTAATCTGCTGGCGCTACGATTCCGCCATTTTTCTCCGCGGCCCGGCAGGCGATGGCATGCGCTTTTAGCTCATCCAGCCCGAGGGCATTCTGAGGTCCATGCGGCTCACATAATCCATATGTAAAATATACTACTGGGCATTCCAAAAAAGCTTTCTCCAGCTGATCTGGAAACATTTTCTCCCATTGAACATTTTTCATCATTTTCTCCTTTGTTAGCAGATATATACCTGATCATTTTATAAAATCAACGCCAGGGGCGAGCAAATTAACCTTAGAAATGGTCTGCGTCTTTTTCCAGGTCCTTCACCCTTTTCAGATGAGCCATTACCCGGTCTTCTAAACCATATGGATAAGCAAAACCGAACTTCTCGCCAACTTCCAATGCCGTTTTATGCATCAGAGAGATAGTTCGGAACAATGCATCCCAATTGTCTTCCAGGTTCGCTCCACAGTAGGTGTTTTCCAGCGCTTCCCATAGTTCAGGGCGCAGCCATTTCTTCAACCTTCTCCCATAGGGTCCAGGTTTTACCGACCATCCATGCTCGATCTCCAGGTGCCATTCGAGCATCGGCCGCAAGTGCTCTTGAACAAGCAATTCCTGGATGTGTTTTGCTGCCACGAGATCGCCGCGCCAGAGAAATTTTGCTACATAGGTGGTATCGAGGAAGAACACTTCGATGGTGTCCTGAAATTTAGCTTCGCTCGGAGGCTGCGGGATGTATGCTTGAAAAGAGGCCGGTTTCAAGCCATCTGTAAGGTGATCTTTATCGAGCAGCACCAGGTAGCCTGCGTCCAATTCGGGTTCCAGCTCAATTGCAGCCACGACTCTCTGCAAAATTTGAACCTCCCATAGCGTAAAATCGATTTTGAGCCCTTTCTCAAATTGGATGACGTATCCAGATTTCAGGTGTCCGTTCTCGGATTCCAGTGGATCACGGTACAACGCCAATACATGCCCAAAATCTTCCAGCCAATTCCGGCTTTCAAAGAAAGGACGAACGTCTTGTAATGCCAGGATTACATCATAATCGGAGAGGATATCCCTCGCGCCCCCTGGAACCGCCAGCGTGCTGGTCAGGATCATCGCCCGGACTTCCGGTTGTTCGTTCCCCCATTCAATAAATTTATTCTCCATCTTTTCCTGATGAGCGGTTATCATCAATACTGTCCTTTTTAAAATGGTCGAAACAGATCCTTTTGATACATAATTAAGCCAGGTCTCCTGCCCATAAGTGGCGCATTTCTTCACTATAGGCCAATAAATCGTCTAATTTCCCTTCTGCCTCGATACTGCCATCCTTCAAAACAACGATGTGACCTGCCTGCCTGAGGGCAGCCCTGCGATGCGAAACAATCAAGCAAGTTTGTCCAGGTCTTTCGAACACTCGTTGCCACAAAGTACGCTCAGTCTCGACATCTAGTGCGCTAGAGAGATCGTCAAAAACTAAGAGCTCAGGCTCCCGAACAAACATCCGCGCCGCTGCTGTCCGTTGAATCTGACCACCAGACAGTTTTACCCCCTTTGGCCCTACTCGTGTATCCAAGCCATCGTCGAATTCAGCTAAATCTCGTTCCATCACCGCTGCACGGACTGCTTGATAAATGTCTTCATTTTCCTTATTGAGTCCCATAAGGATATTATCACGCAGTGAATCGCTGAATAAGCGCGGTACCTGAGCTGTATAAGCACAGTGCGGCGGTATGAAGAAATCGCCTGGCTTCTCTATCAAGCTGTCATTCCAATAAATTTCTCCTTCATCTTTTGGAAGCAGCCCTAAAAGTACACGCAGCAAAGTGGTCTTACCTGAACCGATCCGCCCTGTGATTACGGTAAATGAGCCTCTTTCAAGTGTAAGATTAATATTATGTATCCCATGGTCCGAACCAGGAAAATGGTAGGTTAGATTTGAGGCTCGGAATTTCCGCAGGCGATTTTCAACCTTTAGTTGAGGATAATTAACCTCTGGAAACTTTCCATTCAAGTAAACAGGGCTAAATTCTACCAATGCCTCGGGTGCAGCACCTTCCATCAAACGCTGCATGCGTTCAATGGAAATGGTTATTTGCCTGTAACGAGCAATGAGTAAACCTGAAAATGTAGTGAGCTCGGAGATTCCTTCCAGGTAAAAGACAAATAAGGCAAAATCCCCGACCGTAAATGATCCTGCCTGCATGGATTGACCTGCCAAGATCAGGATCACGCCGGTACCCAGGTTGACCGCATTGCGAAAGATCGAGTTTAAGACCTCGTTGAATAAACGATCTTTCAAAGTTAATTTGCGCCGGTCTTCGTTGAGCTCTTTGAAATGTTCGATCACACCCTCTTCAGCAGAGGCTACTTTTACTGCCTGTACGGCTCCAAAGAATTCTCCAATAAATCCTGCAATGATTCCTGTGGCTCTGCGGCTGGCGCGGCGGTATTCATCGATACGATTTGTTGATGCACCGGCAATAACTCCGACGACAATGAACGGTAGAATAGCTAAAGAGGTGATGTGTGGGCTGATGTTGAACATAATAATAAGACCCACCCCGCTGAAAACAATTGACCCTATCAAATCGTTGAGCCACAATGCAAATAATGGAATTTCAAAAACATCTCCTTGAAAGCGGCTAACTGCCTCTCCAGGTGAGTCTGGCAGCGCCGAGGCTCCTGGTCGGCGTAATATATGTTTCAAGAGATTCTTTCTTAAGAGTGTCATCGAGCGCATAAAGAAGGGCGTGTTTGTAACAATCAAACCATAAATACCCAGGTTGGTGCCTATCTCAGACGCAAAGAGTAAGGCGATGATCGTCCAAAGGTTCAACCCAGCCTGCGCATCGCCTGTTAATAAATCAAAAAATTCGCGTATCACCAATCCAGGGATCATAGAAAAAGCGATGAGCACCAGCATCATGAACAGGTTGCCCAGCCACAATCTACGGCTGTATAGAATCGTCTTCAGGATTACCATCCAGGTCGGTAGGGAATTCTGGTTGTTTGATTCTCTTTCGGTTTGCACTACGGATGTCATGCCAATACTTCCTCTAATCCTGTTTGAAGCAGGTGGTAGAACCGAGAGGATGGGTCTGCAGCGAGATGGGTTCGTTTCCCATATTCGATGATGCAACCCTTTTCAAGGATCATTACCTCATCTGTGCGGCGAATGGTACCTAACCGATGAGCGATGATGATGGCTGTCCGGTTCTGCAATAAGCGGTCGAGGGCGCGTTCGATCAACTGCTCTGTGGCAGGATCCAACCTAGAGGACGCCTCATCTAGAATTATCAGTCCGGGATCGCGTAAAAAGATACGAGTGAAGGCGAGTAATTGGGCTTCACCTGCGGAAAGGCTGCGGCCCCCACTTTGCAATCGAGTATCCAGACCATGCGATAACGCTTGATACCATTTCCATAAACCCAACTCTTCAATAACATCGAGGATACGTTCATCAGGGATGTTTCGGGTAAAAAAAGTCAAATTGTCTCGTACCGAAGCCTGGAATAGCTGTACATCCTGGGTGACCAAGGCTATTCGTTCGCGCACATCCTTAAGGTATGGCAATTTAAGGTGTACTCCGCCTAATGATATACCTCCCGCGGTAGGATCATAAAGACGGAACACAAGCCGCGCCAGGGTTGTTTTCCCCGAGCCAGTACGACCTAGAAGTCCAAGAACGGCTCCTGGTCTTATTTGGAAATTGATTTCAGATAGAACAGGTTCATCCTCTTTATATGCAAATGAAACATTTTCGAAGGTAAGTGAGAGCGCGCCTGTGGGGATTTTTTCCCCAGGTCCATCTTTTATTTTTGAATCGATAGCGAGCAACTCACTCAATCGTTCTGTCGCTGCTCCGATATTCTGCAGGTTTTCTACTTGGCGAGTCAATTCTTGGATGGGCCTGCGAAGCAGGGTGATGTAATACACGACTAGATAAACATCCCCCACAGTCAGGACTCCCGAGTAGAATAGTGAATATCCAGCATATAAGGCGATCGCGACACCAACCGTCTGGAAAAATCCTGCTGTAATCCGTATAACGACAAAGCGTCGTTGGACCGAATACCAGATGCCAAGAATTCGATAAGAAAGCTTATAGATACCTAGTAATACATATTCGACTGCTCCGCTCGAACGAATATCTTCGGTACCTGCCAAACGCTCTTCAAGGAACCCGCTCAGGTCTGCCGTGGCTTCGCGCATCTTTTTTTGGAATGGGATAGCAATGCTGCGAACCTGATTGAGCGCGATAAGTGTAACCGATGCAAAGAACAGGAAGAACACCCCAATCCGCCAATCTTCCAAAAACAGGGCAATCAATATACCGATCATTAAGAGAATGTTCCCTAGAACACGGATAACAAATTGTGAAAAGAAATTGGAAAGCTCGGTAACATCCCCATCAATACGTTCGATCAGCTCGCCAGGGCTGATGTCATTATGGTAGCTCATATCCAAATTGAGGCAGTGGCGAGCCAGATCGGCGCGCAGCTCATTTGTGGCAACCCAGGCTACATTTTCGCCAACATAGGTAGCACTTACCCCCACCAGCTGTTGTATTAAAGCTATACCAATAAATGCTAATGCTGCTAGAACCAACACTTGAAAATCTTGTGAGGTTTGCGTGGCGTCAATGAAAAAACGCATAATTTGAGGATTGACTACCTGCAAACCAATGGAGGTTAACAGTAATAGCGTCAACCAGGCAAACCGCCCTTTTTGTGGTTTGATATATTGTGCTAACAGATTCCAGTAACGTTGAAAAGGAATGTTCAAATTTATGCTTTCGGGAATTGAGACTGGTGGGTAAAAGCCAGACGGATGAACGTGAAATTAAATTATATCTCATCTAAGAGATCTGTTTTTTTCCGAAGTGCCTTCTCTCGGAAAGTGCTAAAGCCATATTCCGGATAGGAAGTATAATTCCTTTGAATAAAGGAGTAACCACATGGAAGCGAAAAGCCTTGTTACATCCCAAAATCAGATCGGTGAAGGTCCAACCTGGAGCGTTGATGAACAAGCGCTCTATTGGGTGGATATCTACGGCAAACGCATCGAACGCCTCGACCCAGAGACGGGTCAGCACCGTACGTTCCAACTCCCATGCCTGGTTGGCGCTGTTGTTCTCCGTCAAAAGGGAGGTTTTGTTCTCGCTGCCGACCAGGGTTTTGCCTTTTGGGATGGCTCTTCTGAAAAAGTACACTGGCTCTTGAATCCAGAGCAAGGGAAACCGCTCTATCGCTTCAACGATGGCAAGGTTGATCCGGGGGGCCGTTTTTGGGCAGGGACGATGTATGATGGTCCTCAGCTTAACCCGCGTCCTGCTGGAAGTCTCTACCGGCTCGATCCGGATGGATCCATTTCGGTTATGGAAACTGGCGTGTTGATCAGCAATGGCCTCGGCTGGAGTCCCGATCATCGCACGATGTACTATACTGACTCGGTTCGCAAGATAATTTATTCGTATGATTATGATCTCTCGACGGGCGAGATTGCTAATCGGCAAGACTTCATCCATACCATCGATGAGCCTGGCGAGCCCGATGGTTTGACCGTTGACAGCCAGGGTTTCATCTGGAGTGCCCGGTGGAATGGATGGAAGGTTACCCGTTATGATCCTGCCGGTAAGCCTGAGCGCGAGATCAAGGTTCCAACAGCCTGTCCCTCCAGCGTGATGTTTGGAGGTAGCGATCTAAAGGACCTATATATTACCTCGGCCTGGAAGGAACTGACCGCAGAAGAGCGCAACTTCCAGCCTTTAGCCGGTAATTTGTTTAAGATCAGGGTAGAAGTTCAAGGTCTTCCCGAGTTCAAGTTTGCAGGTTAATCCTTTACAACTCTGTTCTTTTACAATTGGCAGATTGAGAAAAGAAGTTGATTCGCTTGGGAAAGCGCTAATCTCCGCATGAAATTTTCTTGACTAGCGTTACAGAATTGACACAAGCACGTGTAGGATGTGAAAACTCTCCATGCTATACTAACAACATCAATTCCCTTTTTCATCATTGAAGCTGCACATAAAAGCTGCCCGCACTACGTGGGCCACGTAAAAGGATCTGGAAAACGTAGGACAAACTGTTAGTTTGTCCATTCGATCAAATAAGGAAGGTGAATGTGAAAGGAAAACCCTC
>Ga0209254_10003799_pt1 | contig 13787 bp, 10 predicted proteins | sample FrelakmetDIP11DI_FD_187148 | JGI IMG/M metagenome (GOLD analysis project Ga0209254, IMG submission 187148) | Freshwater lake sediment microbial communities from the University of Notre Dame, USA, for methane emissions studies - DIP11 DI (SPAdes)... | ecosystem: Environmental > Aquatic >...
CGGCCACTCAAACTGCGCTCAGATTTGTATTACAGCATCCTGCAGTTACGTCGGCTGTTGTTGGTATAAGTAAAGTTGAACAATTGGAAGAGGTGGCCGGTACTGCAAAATCAGCTATTTTATTGGCGAAAGAACTCAGGATATTACAGGAATCGATTTTCGCTAAAAAATACCAGGAACACAGGTAGAAAAAAGTGGAAAGTACAAAATCGAAAGTCGAAAATAAACAGCCACGGTAAAAGTTAATAAAACAATTTTTCTATTTACCACTTGCCTTTGCTGTCAACTAACAACCATCAACTAACAACTTCTTTCAGGATTCTTCCAGGCTTTCATGGTTATCACCGCCAAGGCTGTAATAATTATTTTCTTCATCCTCCTCTCCTATTTCTTCTGATACATCATCCAGTTCTGATCCTGGGACATCCAGTTCGTCGGTTTTGTGGTTTTTTTTGAAATTCAATTCTTCAATAGAATCCGGGCCTTTATAGCCGGTTTCAAAACCGGTATCTTCTTCGATGGATGTATTTCCAGCCCTGATTCCTTTGCTGTAAATGTCTTCTTCAGGTGGATATTTAAGTTCGTCGGGATTATCTTTCTTATTTTTTTTATTCATACAACAGGCTTGATCGATCTAATTATTTAATAAGGTCTAATTTACTAAATAAATATTTGAATTGAAATGATTAAAATCAGTAATAAAAAACAGACGAAGGCATAAGCCTCCGTCTGTTAAGCACTAATTCAGCAAAGCTTGATTTCAATGGTGTATCTTCTTTCCTTCTCACCATGTGGGATTGACTTTCATTTTTTCAGTGGTATAGAGTTAATATACTCACCTACTTTTCTGCCTGCTACCAGGGCCACGTCTACTGAAGGTTTATAATGAACCCCGGCAAGTACCCTGCTCCAGCCTGATTGATTGGCGTAATCTTCAAATGATGAATAGGAGCGAGGCCCATATAATGCATCATGGGTGTGATCAATGAAGGCATAATTTTTCCCGAACAAAGATTCCAGCACTTTCTGAGATGCTCCGCTTATTGTAGCGTGTGCGGCAGAATATTCAGGATGAGCAGGTGTTGGAATCACTGTATTCCAGGTTGATTTTCCAATGACATTCCGGATATAGGATACAGGCCGGATAAGCAGGTATTTGTATTTTGTTTTAAAACAGGAGATCGCGGCATCTGCAATGGCCATGCCATGTTTAGCATAAGCATAAGCCGCTGTTTCCAGGTTTGCATTTTTTTCACCAAGTATTTGTGTCAGTACATTGGTGAAATGCCCCTGTCCATTAAAGTTGCCGGGAATATCTGCCCAGGTCTTTGCCAGGAGTATATCTTCATTGCCGAGGCTTTGGGAAACATCATAAACATAGTTGGCCATTTTGTAAAAATCAGAAGACGGGATTTCAGAATAAGGCGTAGGAGGCCCTGGCTGTGTTTTATCAGCAATGCCCGGGTAAAAAGACCTGAAGGTTCCCCAGTTTGTAGCAACGGGAGGTGCAAAAGCAGGTGGCGTGGGAACCCAATAACCTGGACCTATGGGCATAGTAAAAAGAGGTACGGGGTCCAGAAAGCCGTCCGACTTACTCCATTCAAAGACTGCTTTAGCGATCATTCTTCCATAAGCAGCCGAAGCCTCAAGCTGATCTAATGGAGCCGCACCCTGGTAAGAAGCATAGTTTGAGGTTTCCAAAGCCTCAATAGATGCTTTGTTTTGGTCTGAAGTTGCTGCGAAAAGGTTTCTCATAATTTCCGCCATGGCGGCATTGGCGCTTGCGGGCCAGTAATATTCCTTCTTCTTATCAATGGCATAAACCTGACCTGTTACCTTACTAAGATACGATTGGAATGAAGGCATGCCCGGAAGTACACTTTCATACAAGGCCAATCCACTATAACTAAAAGCTCTGCCGGTTGGGCCAGGTCCGAATCCGGGCGTTGTTTTAGAAAGACTCTGTTGTAAATTGACCCAGTCGATAGCAACTTTTGCCGGGTATTTTTTCGTATGAGACAGCGACTGATTTTCATTGCCTGGGGTAGGATGTTTAAAATCAGGAACCCAATCTTTTTTTTGACAGGAAAAGAAAAACAATAGAAAAGACAGAAATGAAAACCTGATAATTGACTTTTTCATGGTGCTATATTTTAATGGTGAATAAAAAATGAGCCAAATTTTTTTCGGATATAAAGTCTTGATAAGTTGGAGTTCCGAAAAATATTTTTTTTGATAGGGGGTAGGAATTTATTGATGTCTGCTGATTCTTGTGAATTCCAAAAAACGTTTAAAAAAGTAAAGGGTGTAAATTAGATAGACATCCGTCACAGCCCTTACTATCATTGCTTGAGACCCGTTATTGAAAAAAGTGATTTTCCGTATTGATTATATCGTATTTCCTATTCATTTTTTTGAGGTAATCAAATATTCTTGTTTGCATGGTAAAAATATCAGACAGAAAAAAATGAAACAGTAAAAGATGCTGAAGTGAACTGAGGTAACGACAGATTGAATGGATTGGTCTGCCAATAACATTTAGCATTTTCAAATTGTTGTTGGTCGATGAAATCATGATTTTCGTCTATTATGTGTAGTTGCCTGATTAATTATTCAAGTGAAACTGTAGATTTGATTACATAGGCAAAAACACCGAAGCCGCGACATTATCAATAGTATTAATATGATGTCAATTTTTTGATCAGCCGTTGTTAGCTTATGAAATTTTAGTATTTTCAGAGAGAACCACTACTTTAACACTTCTTCGTATGCGGCGATTAATAATCTTTAAAAGCCAGTTTACTTTGAAAAAATCATTGGCTTTCTTCATCTCTTTTTTATTTATACAACACATTACTGCACAGTTGAAAATTGAAGGCTATGTTAGGAGTACTGGCGGCAAAGCACTTCCGGATATCAATATAAAATCTGTGCCTGCAGGAAATGGCACTGAAACAGACCAACAGGGTTATTTTCAAATTAACCTGAACAATTCGATTAGAAATCATTCACTCATATTTTCGGGTATTGGTTACCGCAATTTAAGTATGCTACTGAATTCAGATAGTATTCCAAAATTGCCTTTAAACATTGAGTTGGTTGTAGATGTATTGAAGCTGGATGAAGTTGTGGTGACCGGTAATGCTGTAAATACTACAAAGAAGAAACTCGGCAATTCCATATCTACTATTCAGGGATCTGAGGCAAAATATGCAGGTACAAATCACCTGAGCGGTTTATTGAATGGCAGGATTATGGGCGGGGTTGTTATGCAAAATTCCGGGGATCCTGGAGGTGGATTTTCCCTGAAGTTGCGTGGTGTGGGTTCTGTATTTGGTTCTTCAGAACCCTTGTACATTGTGGATGGTGTTATAATTGATAACAGTTCAACAAATATGGTAAACCTTAATTTACCATTCAATAGCAGATATCAGACTGGAAATAATCGTTTGGTTGATATTAATCCCCACGATGTTGATCATATTGAAGTGATAAACGGTCCTGCTGCTGCTGCAACATATGGTTCCCGGGCCTCAAACGGAGTGGTGCAAATTTTTACGAAGAGAGGGAAAAAGGGAACGCCAGAGGTTGTCTATAGCGGAAGTGTTAATTATAATTCAATTGTAAACAGAATTGAGGTAAACGATTATCCTTTTCGATTTGGCAGGCAAAAGGGGCAAAGACTGGATTCTGATGAAGACCGGAGAACCATGATTGGAAATTTCAGAAGGGATACTGTTCAAAATCCTGGCGGTGGCCCAAAAGCTAATTCAGGCTTTTTAGATACAGCTAAATATCCTGTAACACGTTATGACTACCAGGACAAAATTTTAAATCCTTCCTGGGGAACAGATCACCATATTTCGATAAATGGTGGGGGAGAAAAAGGAAGTTGTTATATGGCTGGCTCTTTCATGGATAACGCCGGTATCATGGTTGGAACAGGATTTAAGCGGTATGGATTAAAGCTCAATTCATCTTACCAATTGAACGACTGGATAAAAGTAAGTGGCGGATTAAACTTTGCTAACAGTAAATCAACAGAGAAGCCGAATAGTTTTTTACAGTTCTCTCCATTAAATGCCATGAATTCAACTGATAATGTTTATAATTTAGATGAACGCGATTCTTTAGGCCGATTACAGTCGGTTGAATATGGGTGGGTTAATCCATTAACCCCTGTGGAAACCTTTGAATTGACAGCAGAGACCAATCGTACAATTGCGCATTTGAATGTTAACCTAAGTCCATGGAAGGGGTTTGTTTTTACCGGAACAGTTGGACTTGATAATTTCGCACAGGCAGGGTATAGTTACCAGGCCAGGATTCCATATCCCAACGTACCACTCAGCCTTTTCCCGGATGGATATGTAAGCGTGTCAAAGCAGCACTATCAGCAATGGACAACCGATTTAACTGCTTCCTACTCGAAACTACTGGGAGATGATTTCAGTTCGGCAACAGTCGCCGGTTTTTCGGGGCAGTATATCCGTAATTCCTTTCAGGCTCAGCAAGTCAGGGATTTGCTTTCCTTTGGTACCACGATACAGTCTGGTCAAAACATATTTGCACTTCCGGTTGACCGCAGATCTGAACAGGTAATATATGGTTATTTTCTACAGGAAACCCTCGGGTTCAAAGACTACCTTTTCCTGACATTGGCAGGGAGATTTGATTTTTCTTCTGCTTTTGGAGCTGAAGCAGGAACCATATTTTATCCTAAAGCCGGGCTTTCCATCGGTTTGTCGGAAATGGATTTCTGGAGTAATGGCAATTTTAAACAATGGTTTAATTCTTTGCATTTGCGGGCTTCCTTTGGGAAAGCGGGAAATCTAACCGGCATTGGCCCATATGACCGATTCACCACATTGGCGCCCATTGTTTATTATAATAACGTAGGCGGTTTTGCTCCTCAAAATCGAAGAGGAAATGAAAGCATTCGGCCTGAAATAAAAACAGAATGGGAGGCAGGTGCAGATATGGAATTCCTGAAAGGCAGGCTTTTCAGTAAAATGACTTTTTATTTTCAACAGATTAAAGACATCGTAATACCCTTTGAATGGGCTCCTTCAAATGGGTATTATTCTGTTCTGGATAATCTGGGAACGATGGAGAACAAAGGATTTGAATTTATGGCAGGGGGTTATCCCGTTAAGGGCAAGGACTTCTCCTGGGAAATATCTTTCCTGTTTAATAAAAACAAGAACAGGGTAACGAGCCTTTATCAAAATACATCCTATGTCGGATTTGAAAGCACCAACCAGGGCGCTGTGGTGGGTTACCCGGTTGGGGTTTATTATGGAACTTATTATGCGAGAAATCCTGATGGAACATTATTACTCAATCCAGTGAAAGGAAGAGATCCGCAGAATATTTTTTTCTTACCCCAGGTAGAGCGCGGAGACCCGGTAAAGAATGATCCAATCAGGGTTAACGGACAGCCAGACGGAACACCAATTAATAAAGTCCTGGGCGATCCCAACCCTGACTATACAGCACATCTGGTAAATGAAATAAGGTATAAGGATTGGAAGTTGCGCATCCAGGTTGACCGTGTAGCGGGTTTTGAAATGTTCAACTGGACCAGGATCATCAGAAATAATATAGGGAATGGAAAGATGGCAGAAAAAGAATTAAAAGGAGAACTGACACGCGGATGGGTAGCTGCAGTTGGTGGATTTCTTAATGGTCCTGTAATCTGGGAAGATGCCGTAGAAGATGCAAGCTTTACCAAGATCAGGGAGTTATCACTCAGCTATCAGTTAAATGGATTGAAAGGTATTAAAGGGATGGAGTTTATTTTAACCGGCAGAAATCTGTTTACGTTTACAAACTATGATGGTGCCGATCCGGAAACAAGTACGGCAGGACAATCCATAGTGAGGGGTACTGATTATGGTTCTTATCCCATACCCAGAGTCATTCAATTCACCATCATTGCAACATTTTAATTTTTTTAAAAATGAAAGCTATTCAAATATTTTTTGTTTTGCTGATTTGTAGTGTATGTTTCTCCTGTAGAAAAACATTTGAAAACCCCGCAGAACCTACACTCGAAGATCTGTTAAAAACACAGGATGGGATAGTGGAAGTCATCATTGGAATAAAAAATCGATTTGCTGTTAATAGTATATATGGTAATGGCGCTTTATTCAGTGCGATTACCGCCAATGGGTTTTCAACTTTCGAGATGTCTCCCAGACCAGGCGGAAATCAGGATATAAATCAGCTTTTTAGAGGTGAACAAAACCTGGCTACAAACAATACTGTTCTTAAAGAATTATGGTCAAACTGCTTGTTGATTAACTACCATTGTTCTTTGATCAAGGCCAATATCCAAAATGTGCAGGATCCTGTTTTGAGGGATAATATTGTAAAGTATGTAAACCTGTATAAGGCATTATCTATTGGAACAATGGTTAATTTTTGGGAAAAGGTTCCTGTTAATCCGAATCCCGATGTGGATGCAGATTTTGTTGATAGTACAGTTGCCTTAAAAGTTTGTAATGCATTATTGAACGAGGCGGCAATGCTTCCCAATACGCTACCTCCTCCACCTTATTTAGCAAGACTCGGAACAGAGATCAATATAACCAATACAATTAATGCATTAAGCGCGAGGTATTATATGATGCGCAAGGAAAATGATTCTGCTATAATTAAAGCTGCTCTTGTAGATATTACTCCAACTAAAGCAAGTTCCAGGTCTGTCTACATTTTTAATAACCTTAATCCCAACCCTCTTTTTATCACTGGATTCAATGGAGCTTTTGGATTCAATGCAAATGCCAGATTTGGTTTGACAGGTTCACTTTTACCGGTTTTAGGTGATAGCTTCCGAACCAGGTTTTACACGGTAAATCAGCCTGCAGCCGGTGCACTATTTGGTTTTGGATTTGGTAAGAACATCATAGATGCGATCCCGGTTTACCTGCCAGGTGAAATGTTATTGATACAAGCAGAAGCCTACTCCCGCAAGGGTGATTATATGAACGGAAAAAAATTCCTGGATTCTGTATTGAAAAAAACACCTGCGCAGGATGTGTTTGGCGTTGGCGCTAATTTGCCGGCATATACTGGCCCCTTGAATGAAACATCGCTATTACAGGAAATCTATAAAAACCGCTGCATTGAATTGTTTATGAGTGGGATGAAATTGTCTGACAGCAGGCGATTTGCAAGGCCAGGGCCACCCGCAATAAATACTGAGCGCAACAGGAACTATTATCCTTACCCATTGGTCGAAAGATTCGGAAATCCAAAAACACCTGCTGATCCGCCAAATTGATTTGCTATTAGAAATTCGGGTAAAACAAGTTTGCTATCGTTATATGCCTTGTCATTGTGTAGCCAAAGCCGGGATAAAGGTATTTAATAGACTTGTGATAGCCTCAATACAATGGTTTATCAGCAATGGGCATATTTAGTCGACAAAACAATGTCGTATGTCGATTATTTGTAATCAGATGATATTTCAAAATCTAATTTTGGTAAATTAGTAAAAGCAAGAATATGAAGCGACGGTTTAGTTTTCAGCAAATTTTATTTGATAACTGGTGGCTAAGGCATTTTCTGTTCTGGATATTCATTCTAAATTATTTTACATGGGGATTTGGGATAGGCCCAACAGGTGATGTAAAAAGTCAATATATCCGGATTATTTGGTTTATCCCGGGTATGATGGCGGTTGTATATCCGCTATTATATTTCTTAATCCCAAGATTTTTGGTAAAGAAAAAATATTTTCTTTTTATTTTAGGTTTTATTGGTTTAATTGGTTTTGCGATTATATATACAGAAATCTTTCAATTAAATTATCATAGTACGAATAAATTCTTCGGATTTGATTATCGATGGGGTAGAAATATTTTACCATTCATACATGTTGCGGGAATTGCCACTGCAATCAAATTCATCAAATACGCATATTTTCAGGAGGACAGGGCTGTGAAAGCAAGGCAACAAAAAACCATAGCAGAACTGGAACTGCTCAAAGCTCAGATTCATCCACATTTTTTATTCAATACCCTAAATAATCTTTTTGCCCATACCCTCCGTAATTCAACAGATTCACCACAAATTGTTAGCAGGCTTTCAGATTTATTACGCTTTATGATATATGGAGGCCGACAGGATTTTATTCCTTTAACAGAGGAGATAAAACTTTTAAATAATTATATTGACCTGGAGAAATTGAGGTATGGGCAGGAGCTTGACATGGATGTTTCATTTTCTGGCGACCTGGAGAATAAGTTTATCAGGCCATTGCTGTTATTGCCTTTAATTGAAAATAGTTTTAAGCATGGGATGAGTCAGCAGTTGGAAAAGAAATGGATCAGATTAGATATGGATGTTGACCAGAATACCTTTTATTTCAAACTGGCCAATAGCAAAGATCCTAAACAAGTCAAATCCGAAGTGCGGGGAAAAGAAAAAGGAATTGGGCTGGAGAATGTAAGAAGGCGTTTGGAATTATTGTATCCGGGAAAATACAAAATGGCAGTAACAGACCAGGTGGATATTTTCCTTGTTGATATCGAATTAGAAGTTATTGGAGAAAATACTTACTACCAAAATGGAAGTGTGAAGTCAACGCTTACTACATTTCAGGATATAGAAAAAGCTCAGTGAATATTGCATATAACTGTTAAGCTGAAGGCGGATGATGTATTCATTTTTACAAATGTAAAAGCGTAGTATAAAAAAATGAAATCGATTTTTTGGATACATGATAAAGTGCTTAAATAAATTTATGAAAGAAGCAGGAAAAATATTTTCAATATTATTCAATAAATGGTGGTTCAGGCACCTGCTTTTCTGGATTGTAATGATTCTTTATATGACCTGGGGATTTGGATTTATCACGAATAAACCACCAATTAAAGCCTTTTATAAATCACTTTCACTTATTGCAGGCAGCCTTTTGGTGGTTTACCCTCTTTTATATTTATTAATACCACGTTTTCTGGTAAAACGAAAATTCTTTTTATTCTTTTTAGGTTATGTTATTGTTCTTTTGTTAGCCAAAGTGATCACAAGCTACCTTGAAGAAGTATTGATAAGCGTACCAATAACATATAAAGCTTTTACATCATCCTGGGGCAACCTGGTTTTACCCTATACTAATTTGGCAGGGATTGCAGCATCTTTAAAAATCATCAGACATTCTTTCTTTGAGGAAAATAAAGCTCAGTCGGCAATCAATGAACAATCAATGGTAGAATTGGAGTTGTTAAAGGCGCAGATTCATCCACATTTTTTGTTCAATACGCTGAATAATTTATATACCCATACTAAAAGGAAATCATCAGAATCACCACAGATCGTTTTAACGCTTTCAGAACTTCTCCGTTTTATGATCTATGAAAGCCGGGCTGATTTTATTCCTTTATTACAGGAAATTCAATTAATTAAAAATTATGTGGAACTTGAAAAGTACCGATATGGAGATGATATTGATATTTCGATGACCTTTTCAGGGGACCTGAATGGTAAATTAATCCGTCCCCTGCTTTTACTTCCATTACTGGAGAATGCTTTCAAACACGGGACCACCGAAAATCTGGACCAAAAGTGGATTTCTCTTGATCTGAATGTCGAAAAAAATATGATGCATTTTAAGCTGGCCAATAGCCGTGATTCGAGCACTTTAGTCGGGGAATTGCCCTTAAGAGAAAAGGGAATCAGCCTTGAGAATGTAAAACGACGCCTCGAATTGCTTTATCCCGGCGAGCATTATTTGATGATAAAGGAAAACCCGGATTTGTATCTAATCAAACTGGATATAAAACTGAAAAAAGACCCGAATCTAAAAACAAACTTTACAATACCAGAAACTACAATACATGACCTGGAAATGCCTGCTGGTAGATGATGAACCTCTAGCCATAGAAGTACTTGAGAAGCATATTGAAGCAGTAGATCAATTGCAGGTAGTTGGTACTTGTAGAAATGCATTTCAGGCAATGGAATTTCTCCAAAAGAAACCTGTAGACCTCATCTTCCTGGATATCCATATGCCCAAACTTACCGGCACTTCCTTCGTCCGTACTTTACAGCACCCACCCAAAATTATATTTACAACCGCTTACAAAGAGCACGCAATAGATGCTTTTGAATTGGATGCCGTAGATTATTTACTCAAGCCAATTTCACTTGAACGGTTTCTCCGGGCGGTAAATAAACTTACTCAAACTACTTTCACTCATCCTGAGGAGATGCCCGTGATTACTGAACCCGTATCTGGATTTATTTATTTCCGGTCCGATCGGAAAATGGTGAAGTTATTTTATGATGAAATTCTTTACATCGAGAGTATCAAAGACTATATTAAAATTATAAGAGAGGGTAATGCCCCTTTACTTGTTAAGCAATCCATTTCAGCTACCGAAGAATTATTACCCCCCCATCTTTTTCTGCGCATACATCGTTCTTTTATTGTGTCCGTTAAACAGATCACAGCCTTCACTAATAACGATGTGGAAATTCAACGGGTAGAGATACCCATTGGCAGGTTATATAAACCTCAGCTGCAAAAAATAGCCGAATTGAAACGTTTTCATGGCTGAACTGCCATTTTCCAGCGAAATAATTTTTTCTTTATTCCTTTGAAATCCGGACTTTTCTCTTTTACTTTGTATTTCAAAGCACTTTATGGATAGCAAAGAGCAAAACCTGGCAACCCTGAATGAGATCAGGCAAATGATGGACCGCAGCAGTCGTTTTATCAGCCTAAGTGGTTGGAGTGGGATTGCGGCCGGAACCTGCGCCCTTATTGGCGCCTGGCTGGCGGCTGATAAAATTGGTGGCTATTACAGGATTTCCTACGATACGCCCAATGTCTGCCCTTCTTGTTTGAAGAAAGATCTCATTGCAATAGCTGTTGGCGTTTTTATTGCAGCTTTCTTAAGCGCGGCACTCTTCACTTTTATTAAAAGCAAAAAAGATGGCATTGCCATCTGGGGCCTCGCTGCACGCAAACTAATGTGGAACACTCTTTTACCTATGGCTGCCGGCGCCTTTTTACTGCTGCGGATGATGGAATTGAAACAGTATGAATTAATTGCACCGGCATCACTGATATTCTATGGTCTTGCACTCGTTAATGGCAGTAAATTCACGGTAGGAGAAGTTCGCTTCCTCGGCTATGCCATTATTGCCACAGGCATTTTCAACCTCTGGGCAATCGGTTATGGCCTTGCCTGCTGGGCTTTCGGATTCGGTGTATTGCATATACTCTATGGCTTGGCCATGTGGTGGAAATATGAACGAAAGCAATGATATTGAACCTTGTGATGCAGTTTTAAAATCTCATGATTGAATGAAGAATCCCATAGAAAATCTGAATAAAGTGTTCGACAGCCGCATCCGGCTGGGCATCATGAGTGCCCTCCTGGTCAATGAGGATGTGAACTTTAATGAACTGAAAGAACTGATCCAGGTAACCGATGGAAACTTAGCCAGTCATTTGAAAAACCTGGAAGAAAGCGGATATATCAAAGTCCAGAAAGGATTCATTGGCCGTAAAACAAATACAACTTACAGCGTTACCCGGGCCGGAGAAAAAGCTTTCAAGCTTCACCTCGATGCACTTGAAGAAATGATCCGGTCACTGGAGTAAACATTTTTTTTGTTATTATACTTTGAAATGCAAAGTACTTTTATGAAAAAATATCTAAGCGGCATAAAGGTTTCAGCACGAATTTGGATCACAGCCAGTATTGTTTTTGGCTTGTACTGGTTGGTAGGAACAATTGTAACGGGAGAGCTCGAATATTTTTGGACCGCACTGCCTGCCTTTGTTGCATCTGCATTGGGAAGTTTACCGATTCTATTTGTGATGACCCTTAGTCTTTACTTTCTTAATCTTACCAGCTTTAACAGGCATCAAAAATTGGTCTGGTTTATATGGATATGTTTTATCTCCACTTTCCCATATGCCACAATCTTCTGTCTGTTAAAATATGAATTCAACCCATCACTCTTATTTCAATATGAGTCCCTGTTGACATTTGCCGCTATAGTTGGTTTATTATTCAGTTCACTGGCCTTTGGCATCTATTCAATTCGCGGGAAGCTGTATACATATCAAGTCAATTACATTAGATCATTCAATTTTCAATCTCAACAACATACAATGGAAACAACTACACATGTCGGACTTCCCGACGATCAGGAAAATCTACCCACATCAGGGAATAAGCACATGATAAAGGGTTTAATAACCGGAGCGCTTATCCTCTTGATGATGATTCCAACAGTATTCATTATTAATCTTGTCAATGAAAGGGAGCAGCGTCAACAAGAGGTAGCTAAAGAAGTGAGCCAAAAATGGTCATCCGCTCAAACACTCACAGGCCCCTATTTATTTATTCCGTATAAAGTGTTTGGTAAAGACAAAGACGGTAAGGTATTTGAAACGATAGATCATATTTGGTTATTACCAGAAAACCTTCAGGTGAATGGCGATATTGACCACCAGATCCGTCTTCGTTCGATCTATAAAGTATTACTTTACAGAACAACACTAAAGGAAGATGGGAATTTTATTCTTCAGTTGCCAAAGAGTTTAGATTCAGCCAATGTCATTTGGACGGATATAAAAATTTGTTATGGATTGTCTGACTTCAAAGGCATAGAAGAAAGGCTTGTTGTTAATCTGAATGGAATGGATTTTGAATTGTCGCCCGGATTGCCTTCAGATGACATTGATTCTACCGGGCTTTCGGCAAATATTTCTTTAGATGCTGAATCTATTGGTAAGAATATTCCCTTTTCATTGCAGTTGAAATTAAAGGGAAGCGGGCAACTGCATTTTGTTCCTATGAGTGGCAACAGCAAATATGCTCTAAAATCATCATGGCCTAGTCCTTCCTTTGATGGAAATAACCTTCCTAATGAAAGAGTAGTGTCTGACAGCGGATTTACAGCAAGCTGGACTTTCAATAAAGCTAACCTGCCATTTGGGACAATATTAAAAGATTTCAAATTCGATCAAAATGCAATTGCGTTCGGCGTAACCCTTCTTCAGCCCGCGGATCAGTATTCTAAAACAAACCGCAGTGTCAAATATGCCATCTTGTTTATTGGCCTGACTTTTTCGCTGTTTTACATTGTTGAGATTATGCAGAAGAAGCCGGTCCACCCGGTTCAATATGTTCTTATCGGATTGGCACTCGTAATTTTCTATACGCTGCTTTTGGCATTCGGTGAATTCATTATGTTTGATCTGGCTTATGGAATCGCTTCACTTGCAACGGTACTTTTGATCTCTTTGTATGCCTGGTCGCATTTTCAAAATTGGAAATCAGCGGGAATTTTTGCAGGCATTTTATCGCTATTGTATGGATTCATTTTTATCCTGATTCGATTGGAAGATACTGCCTTACTCGTGGGAAGCATTGGATTGTTCCTGGTATTGGCCATTGTGATGTATGCCAGTCGTAAAGTTAATTGGTATGGATCAGCATCAAAATAATTAATAGTGAAATAAACATAAGATGAATAAAAGAGTAAGTGAGACGAATAAACGAAGTATTTGGCAGGCTGGGTCTTTCGAAAAATCACTCCGCAATGCGTTACAAGGAATCTGTCAATTTTTCCGTCATGAAAGAAATGGAAGGTTGCAGGTATTGATTGCATTCTTTGTTTTCCTGGCTGGCATATTGCTTTCCATTTCGATAGTGGAGTGGCTTGTCATCATTCTGTTTACATCACTTGTAATCTCGATGGAAATGTTTAACAGTGCATTGGAAAAACTCTGTGATAAAATAAACCCCGAATGGGAC
>Ga0209254_10003800_pt1 | contig 13786 bp, 12 predicted proteins | sample FrelakmetDIP11DI_FD_187148 | JGI IMG/M metagenome (GOLD analysis project Ga0209254, IMG submission 187148) | Freshwater lake sediment microbial communities from the University of Notre Dame, USA, for methane emissions studies - DIP11 DI (SPAdes)... | ecosystem: Environmental > Aquatic >...
CACCTCTCCCGCTCCTCCATCATCCTCTGATAGGCGGGGCGCCGAGTGCTCCTACCGGAATGCCCGTCGTCCATGTAGAAGGAGGTGATCTCCCAGCCTTGGGCCTCGCAATAGGCGGCCAAGCGCTCCTTCTGCGCTTCGAGGGAGAAGCCTTCCTTGGCCTGGTCCTCTGTTGAGACCCGGGTGTAGACGGCCACCCTAACCATGCACGACCTCTGCAATGCTCACATGGACCAGGTTGTCGATGCGGGGCTCCTTGCGCACGCGCATTCGCATCTCGATCTGCGTGGAGTTGAATTGGTCGACGGTGATCAATGGCTGGTGCTGGGCCTTGCGCAATATCCCATCCCAGTGCACATAACCGCAATAGAGTGGGTTCTTGAGCACGTTGGACACTGCTTCCTTGGTCCAATTCCCGCCCTTCTTGGCCTGGATGTTGCGCGTGTTCAACATGTCCACGATGTCCTGCAGGCTCGCTCCCACCAGATATGTGATGAATATCTCCCTCACCACGGCTGCCTCGTCCTCTCTCAGGAACAGCTTCTTGTCCAGGTAATCGTAGCCATATGGCTCCCCGAAACCCAGGTATCCATTTCCCTTCTTCGCTTTCTGTGTCATGCCCATCTTCACCCTTTCCCCGATCTGCTCGCTCTCTAGCTGAGCGATGCGCTGGATAGTGTCCATCACGAAGCGTCCTATGGCCGTGGTGGTGTCGAAGCTCTCCTGCATGGAGTTGAACTCCTTGCCCCAGTCCCGCAGATTGTCCATCATCACCGCGAAGTTGCGGCTGTTACGGTGGATACGGTCCATCTTCAGGACGACCAGGACATCCCAACGGTCCTTCTCCTCCATCATCCGATGGTAGGCGGGCCTCTTGACCTCGCGACCGCTATGGCCTTCGTCCACGTACTCGCCCGCCACCTGCCAGCCCCTGGCTTTGCAGTAGGCGTTGAGACGCTTCTGTTGGGCCGCTATGCTGAAGCCTTCCTTGGCTTGGTCCTCCGTGGATACCCTGGCATAGATCGCAGCGCGCATGCGCGGTCCTCCAATCTCCCATCCAGCAGTCAGTCTGAGGCTCCCATCCCTTCAGTATCTGACAATTGTCTGACATGGTTGCGAGATTTATATAATGATGACGATGATGCTCATCTTTGTTCATTTATTATAATTGCTAATTTAATTAATGTTGTTACGATATCAGTTTAACAAAATTAACTCTTAAATAATCCGCAACTTTATGCTCATTGAGCCTATCCCTGCCTCCATAACCGCCATGGCATATGGGCGTCCCGGTCATATCCGGGCGCGACCGCCCTGACGGCCAACTCACTAGCTGGTATCATAATGGCCAACGTTAAGAAGATCAAGGAGCTGAAGGACAGGGAGGAGGTCACGATCGAGGTCGAGGTCACCAAGATCGCTGACACCAAGGAGTTCGAGAAGCGCACTGGTGGCAGGGGCAAGGTTAGGAACGTAAGTGTAAAGGACGAGACTGGCACGTGCAGGCTCGCCTTGTGGGATCAGGATGTGGATCTGGTCGAAGGGCTCCCTATCCTAGTCGGTACGAAGTTGCTTTGCACCGACTGTTACGTCAAGCACTCCGATTTCGGTCTGGACCTTTCCAAGGGCAAGAAGGGCAAGATTGAGAAGGTAGAGTAAATTTTCTTGTCGTTAAAGATACTACCTAAACTTTTTCAGCATCATTAATTTCATTCCTTATGGTTAGTGATATCTCCATTACCTTGTCATTTGATTCCAATCCTCTGAGTCATTTAATTCCTGGCATCACGAACTAGAGCCTTGACTTCCACTGGAAAAATAGAATAAATGGGAAAGAAAAGGTTTTCCTACGGTACCTTGGGCTTCTTCTTCAACAGTACCACGAGGATGACCAGGACGACAGCTATCGCGCCGACGAGGAGGAGTATCATCATCAGGTCCAGACCGCCGAGGGTGTCGCCGTCAGAGGTGGATTCGCCGGCTATCTGGGCACGGTAGTCGGAGATATCTGCGATCTCCTGCTCCGCCTCAGATAGGCTTACATCCTCCATTTCCAGCGCCGGATCGCCGATCGGTATCTCCTCGGGGATGTCCAGTTCCTCCTCGAACATGTTCTTCATGACCTGGTTCATGTTCTGCAGGAAGTTCTCGTCGCTGTCGAAGTAGCAATAGACGGAGACGCCCTCGTCCACCCAGATGGTGTACTTGGTCGCAGCCCAATCGTTGATCATGATCGAATCGGCGCTCACGCATTGCATGGTCACCGCTTCCATGTCCACGGTCTCGGGCCCGATGACCCCATCATGGGCATAGGGCGCCTCATCGTTCTCGATGACCTGTGCGAAGTCCACAGGGAACGAATTGATCCCCGCATCCTGCAGGAATTCCATCTCGAAGAGGCTGTCCTCCATCTCCTCCGGCAGACCCTTTATGTCCAACGATCCGCCGTAGGTGCCGGTGATGGTGGCCTGGGAATCTACAATCCACTCATCGCCCACCTCCAAGGGGAAGTTGTACATGTCCAGGGCAGGAACGAACTCCGCTTTCACCGTGACGAAGGAGTTGAAATCCAGCTCCACGTGGTAGTTCGTATAGGTGACGGTCCTCTCGAAGGCGCTCCAGTTGAACTCGATGTTGGGGAAGTTCGTCACCGAGGCATCGATGGCCGCGCTGGCCTCGATGCCGACCTCGATGCTCTTCACCGATGAGTCGGACTTCTGGAGTACGACCTCTACCTCGAGGACGGCAGCGATATCAACGTCGATATCCACGGCAATAGTCCTACGCTCCTTAGGAGCTACCTCACCAAAATCGTAGGTCCCAGGCGCATCCAGGTCCGCAGAGATGGAAATGCTGGCCTCAGCGGTGATTTTACCAGCGACCTTGCCCTCGAGCACGACCTCGGCGTCGGTGACATCAGTCACCTTGAGAAGCACGTAGGCACTGGCCGTGGCCTGTACATCGAATTGGTCCACCTCGGCGTTGGCGGCCGATCCCATCTGGTCCCCGAGGGTCTGCTGCAGATCCATCAATTCCTCCGCGAACTCGGCGTCCAGATCCACAGATTTGCCCATCGCCCAACCGTCGCCCTCGTTCCATTCCGGGGCTTCGGCGGCGGCCGATGCCAATGGCATGGCCATTACCAGGCCCAATAAAAGCACGGTGGACAGGGCTAGAATAGTCCTTACAAGCGTCTTACTCATATCATCCCTCCTGGCTTCGGATTTGTCCTAAAACGAGGAAAGAGATAAACTTTTGCGGACTGGTATCAAGTCCGAAGCAGTGAGAAAAATAAAAGAGAGAAGGATTGAAGGGGTTTCTATGGCTCTTCGAGCCGCTTACATCATTCCAGGCATTCCGCCCATTCCCGGGGGCATGCCGCCGCCCGGTCCGCCGGGAGGCGCGGGAGGGGCCTTCCTGGAGGCGATGACGTCGTCGATCCTTAGGATCATGTTGGCGACCTCGGATGCCGACTTGACGGCCTGGGTCTTGACCCTCAGGGGCTCGATGACGTTCTCCTTGAGCATGTCGATGGGCTCGCCGGTGTTTAGGTTCAGGCCAGCGTTCTTGTTGGCCTTCTTGCCCTCGTGCGCGCTCTTGAGCTTTATGACCACATCCATGGCGTCCAGGCCCGCGTTCTCGGCCAGGGCCCACGGCACTACTTCCATGGCCTGGGCGAACGCCTCGATGGCCAGCTGCTCGCGCCCTCCCACGGAGGAGGCATAGCTGGCGAGCCTGAGGGAGAGCTCGATCTCCGGCGCACCGCCGCCCGGAACGGCCTTGCCGTCCTCGACGGTGATGCCTACGACGCGCAGGGCGTCATGCATGGCGCGGTCGACCTCTTCGATCACATGCTCGGTACCGCCGCGGATCATGAGGCTTATGGCCTTGGGGTTCTTGCAGCCGGTCACGTAGGTCATGTTCTCTTCGCCGATCTTCCTCTCGTCCACGAGCTCAGCGAACCCGAGGTCAGAGACCTCGAGGTCCATGACGTTGCCCACCATCTTTCCGCCGGTGGCCTTGGCGAGCTTCTCCATGTCGCTCTCCTTCAACCTGCGGCATCCGTAGATGCCGTGCTTGGAGAGGTAGTGCTGCACCAAATCATCGATACCCTTCTGGCAGAAGACGACGTTGGCGCCGACCGCCTTGACCTTGTCCGCCATGGCCCTGAGGTTGCTCTCCTCCTCGTCGAGGAAGCGCTGCATGGCCGCAGGGTCCCTTATCTGGATCTTGGCCTCGACCTCGGTCTTCTTGGTCTCCAGGGAGCCGGTGACGAGGGCGATCTTGGCGTTCTTGATCTGCTTGGGCATGCGAGAGTGCACGCGCTCCTTGTCCATTATGATGCCCTGGATGAGGGAGCTTTCGGCGATGCTGCCGCCGGTCTTCTTCTCCACCTTGATGTTTTCCACATCCACTTCCCATTTGCCGTTCTTCTTCTCGGCCACGGCCTTGATGGCCTTCACGGCCAAATCGGCGAGGAAGTCCCTCTGGCCGCCGACGCTCTTCCCGGTCATGGCGGTCTTGGCGATCTTCTTGAGCATCTCTTCGTCGTTGGGTGTGACTTCCACCGCAATCGTGTCCAGGATCTCCATGGCCTTGGCGGCCGCCATGCGGTAGCCGTTGGCCAGGATGGTGGGGTGGATGCCCTGCTCGATCAGGCTCTCGGCCTTCTTGAGCAGCTCCCCTGCCATTATGACTGCGGTGGTCGTGCCGTCCCCGCACTCGTTGTCCTGGGTCTTAGCGACCTCGACGACCATCTTGGCCGCGGGGTGCTGGATGTCGATCTCCTTCAAAATCGTAACTCCATCGTTGGTGATGACCACGTCGCCCAAGGAGTCCACGAGCATCTTGTCCATGCCCTTCGGACCCAAGGTCGATCGCACTGCATCAGCGACGGCACGGGCGGCGGCAATGTTATTGTACTGCGCCTCCCTGTTCTTAGCCCTCTCAGTGCCTTCCTTCAGCACGATAATGGGCTGCTGGCCTCCCAAACCATATGCCATATTAACACCTGCCCACGGTATTTCAGTGCTTCTATATAAGCCTTCCCCTTATCGGCCTATTGCTGGCTGTTTCATTCTGCCCATGGCCAGGGGGGTTTGCTCTGCTCCCTCGGTCCGTCCAAGCTCGGGCAAATTCGCTCAGAAGGCGGACCGCACCTTGATGCCATGGCGGGCGCAGAGGTCTACTATGCGTCCCTCAATCTCGTGCATGTGCCCCTCGTCGGAGCACAGCCTCTCGAAATCCGCGCCCAAATCCCTCGCCCCAGGCCGGGACATGATCCTATCGAGCATGCCTTGGCGGAGGCGGAGGCGGTCGGTCATGGCCCTGGCGCAGCCCGTGGCGGCGATGGAACGGATGAACTCCTCCAGTCCCCGTTCGGTCACCAGGGGGATAATCGGACCGATGAGGACATAGGTGTCAAGGCCAGCATCGCTCAGCTCCTTGAGGGCGGACAGGCGGCGGGAAGGCGACGGCGCGCCAGGCTCGAACACCTTCGCCAGGCGATCGTCCATGGTGGTAATGGTTATCCCGATCTCCGCCTGAGGCAGGGCGCGCAGGAGGTCGATGTCCCTGGTCACCAGGTCGGACTTGGTGAGCACGCTCACCTTCGCCCTGGCCCTCACCAGCTCCTGGAGGCAGCGGCGGGTGAGGCCCAGCTCCAGCTCCATGGGCTGGTATGGGTCCGTGGCGGTGCTGAGCCCTATGACCCCTCTCTTGCCCTCCGCCTCCTTTCGCAGCAGGCGAGGTAGGTCCGCCTTGGCCTTGGCATCGCGCCATTCCTCTCTCTGGACCCTCATCAGGAAGGGCGCATAGCAATAGGAGCAATCGTGCGCGCATCCCCGATATGGGTTCAGGGTGAGGTCGAGCCCGGGGAGCTTGGAAGGGGAAAGGGCGGTGTGGCATTCCACGGTCCTTACGCTCCTCCTTCCTCCATCCGGCTGGCAGAAGGAGTCCAGGTCACGCATAGTCGTCTATCCTCCTCTGGCGCACGTAGTCGGTCACGATGGCCGAAGCCTTAGTCCATCTCGACACCGGGATGTCCATGCGTCGGCCGATATGCCCCATGGCCTCCTCGAAGTTGTTGTATCTGGAGGGAGTCTGCCTCAGGGCGGCGCGGACGTTCTCCCTCACGTTCCAGACGCCCACGGGCATGATGTATCCAGGATGCGCCTCGCGGAATATCACCGCCCCCGCCTGCCTCCTCTCTTGGGAAAGGAGCTCATTCACCGCCAGGCGCGCGGCGTAGTAGCATCCTCCTATCTCCGCGTAATCCCTCCGGCCCTCGTAGAACTCGTGGCTGGAGATGATCTCGATCTGCTTGCCCATGGGGTTCCAGGCGGTGTTGGGGTACCAGGCCTCGATGAGCTCGTAGCGCCAGGAGCAGGGCAGGAACATGACGCACCATCGGTTGTCCAGCTGGTCCCAGTCGTAGACGCGGAACTCGTTCATGAGGGGATAGGTCTTGGTCCTCTCCAGGATCGTCTTCCCCAGGATGTCGTCCACCGCGGTTATGCTCCAGCGCGTCGGCACCAGCTTGCGGTTCTTGCCGATGCCGAAGGACCCCACGGAGAAGGCCTTCTGGATGCGAGAGATGAGCACCCCCTCCTTGTACAGATGGCGCACCGCCTCCGCCGCCCTCAGGTCCGTGTCGTAATGAGCCTTCTCCATCTTTTGGTCGTATTTGGGATTGGAGATGTCCAGCTTGGCCACCCTCCCCGACGGGCCGAAGGGCTGGATCTCATCATCCAGGACGATCCTGCCCGAGGGCTTCTTCTCGAAGCTCACCTCCACGTCCAACGGGTTGATGGCCAGCGCCAGCTCCCTGGTGTAGTCGACCACCTTCCCGGCCTTCTGGAAATCCTTGACGTCGGCGCGGAACTTGCCCCGCACCAGCTTGAAACGGAAGTCGGTGATCTCCTGGATGCTCTTCCCCATCCACTGCTCGGGGGTGTCCATGATGGCCGTGTCGCCGTACACCGGCGGGACCAGGGGCCCGATGTCCACCTTCGGGTACCCATAGCGGCCCACGAAGACCGCGGGGGGACATGAGCCGGCCAGATCCAGGGAATCGATGAGCCGCCTGGTGCTCATGTGCGAGTAGAACTTCACCATGAGGGGGCAGACGGGCTTCCCGCACATGTTGCGCGAGCCCTTGCACAGGGAGCAGGGGCTTCCACCGGATCGGGAGGAGGCGAAGACGTCCTTGTCCGCGAAAGTGTCCGGCGCTCCCATGCCTGGCATGTCCATCTTTCCTTCGTCCCTTTCGTACGAGGGAGATGCTATTTGACCTTATCTGAGATGGCCCCGAAACTGCTAGCCCGCCCAGGCGGCCATATGGTAGCTTCCTCTCTCAGTGAACCTCTCTCCCCGGCTCATGCGCAGGTTGGCCGCGTCGAGCTTGTATCCGCGCGAGATCAGTTCCTGGTACATCCCCAGGTGATCCCCGGAGAAGCGCACGAAGGTGCGCTTTCGTCCCTTGGCGAAGGCCCAGGCCTCGCACGCCCGCATCAGCTGGTCGAAGACCCCCTCCTGGTCCTTGACGCCCGGGTCCACCAGGAGCAGCCTCATGGCGGCGTGGTCGGCGTCCGTCGGAGGGTAATAGGAGTGCAGTATGGCCAGCCCCCGGACCCTTCCCCTCCTTTCGTAAATGAACACAGGCCCAATGGACCTGGCCGCGGCCATCAACGCTTCCTTGGAATGGTCGGCCAACGGGTTCGCCCGGGCGCTGAGCCTCCTGATCTCGGGCAGCGCCCTCTGGACGTCCTCCAGGCTGGCCGGCTCCATACCCGTTCCCTCCTCCACCGTGGCGGACAGCGTCCGCTCCATGATCAGGGAGTTGCCCGAGGGCCGATACCCCGCCCTGAGATAGAAATGGACGTTCCTCACGATATGGGACATGGTCTCCAGGCCGAGGAGGGTACATCCCTCACCCACCAGGAAGCGCTCGCATTCCCCCAGCAGCCTCCTTCCCACTCCCTTCCCCTGCATCTCCGGCAGCACCTCGAAGGGCCCGAACCACCCCATCTTCCCCCAGACATGGCAGTAGGCCGCGCCGACGACCGCGCCCTCGTGCTCGACCACCAGGCAGCCCCTGGGCTCCTTCCAAAGATAAGCTTCGATTATTTTGCGCGGACGGACGGGATATTTGACCTTGCGCCCCAGGTCCTGGGAGGCGATGCCGGACCAGGCCTCCTGCCCCACCTCCTGCACCCTCGGCACATCGTCCAAGGTCATGGGACGGACCTTCAATGATAGGGGACGAGGATCGATCATCTCCGCTTGCCCTTCCCCCGGTCCGAAGGGTCGCGGTAGTGACAGCGCTTGGATATCAGGGCCGCGATGGCCCCCGCCCCCACGCCATTGTCGATGTTGACCACGGCCAGTCCGGGGGAGCAGGACTGCAGCATGCCCATCAGGGCCGCCTCTCCCTTGGCCCCGTAGCCGTATCCTACGGACGTGGGGACGCCGATGACCGGCACGTCGGTGAGCCCGGAGACGACCGTGGGCAGGGCTCCCTCCATGCCCGCCACCACCACCAGGGCGTCCACGCCCTCCTCCACCATGCGCTTCACGGGATCGAGGACCCGGTGCAAGGCCGCCACGCCGACGTCATAGGAGGTGAGGACCTCGCAGCCCATGGCCTCCGCCACCGTCCTGGCCTCCTCCGCCACCCCAATGTCGGAAGAGCCTGCGGCCATGACCCCTACCTTACCCCTCTTCGGGCGCCGGGAGCGCTTGTCCACCACGATCATGCGCGCCTCCCGGTTGTAGGAGATCTTGATGCCCTTGACCGCTTTGCGCACCGCCTCCAGGTGCTCCTCCGAGGCGCGAGAGACCAGGAGCACCTCGCGATCCCCCATGACCCGGGAGACGATTTCCGCCACCACCTCGGGGGTCTTGGTCTCGCCGAAGACCACCTCGGGTATCCCCCTCCGGGCCTCCCTGGCGTGGTCGAAGACCGTGTGCGAGCTGATGCTCTCCAGGAAATCGAGCCTGAGGAGCCTCTCCGCCTCGGCCTCGCTCATCTCGCCCGACCTGTAGCGCTCCAGGACGTCCCGGATGTTCATGAGCTCTTGAACAAGGCTCCTTGTATTTCTTGATTTGGAAGTGCCATGGCCAAATATTTCATAATGCGCCATCATATCTCAGGGCGTGACCGCAGAGGAGAAGTTGGCAGCGCTCCAGGAGCTGTTGCGCTCCCTGGGGACGGTGGGCGTGGCCTATTCGGGGGGGACCGACTCCTCGTTCCTGCTCAAGGTGGCGCACGATGCGTTGGGCGAGGCCGCCATCGGCCTGATGGCCGTGTCCCCCTCCTTCCCAGCCTGGGAAAGGGAAGAGGCCGTCTCCCTAGCGATGTCCATCGGCGCGCGCGTCGTCCTGGTGCCCACCGACGAGCTGGGGGAGGAGAGGTTCGCCTCCAACCCCGATGACCGCTGCTACCACTGCAAGAGGCACATACTGGGAAGGATAATGGAGGCGGCGTCTCGGGAGGGAGTGCGCCATCTCGTCGATGGCATCAACGCCGACGATGCCGAGACCCATCGCCATGGTCTCAGGGCCGCCAGGGAACTGGGGGCCCGTTCCCCGCTGGCCGAGGTCGACCTCGACAAGAAGGAGGTGCGCTACCTGGCGCGGGGATTGGGCCTGGCCAGCGCGGACAAGCCCCACTCCGCCTGCCTGGCATCGCGCCTACCCTTCGGGGAGAGGATAACCGCGGAGAAGCTAGACCAGGTGGAGAGCGCCGAGAGGGCTTTGCGCCATCTGGGCTTGGGGCAGCTGAGGGTCAGGCATCACGGCGAGACCGCCCGCATCGAGGTCCTGCCCGAGGACTTCCACAAGGTCCTTTCCGCCCGGGAGAGGGTCGTGGCGGACCTCCAGGCCATCGGGTTCAGGTTCGTGTGCCTGGACCTGCAGGGCTTCCGCTCCGGCAGCCTGGAAAGGAATAAGCTTTGAGCCTCAGCGCTTGGACTTGGTGAACCTCACGCCGGAGATGAGCGCCGAGGGGCTGAGTGTGGGGATCTCCACCTCCCACCATCTGACCCACTTCCGCTCCTTCGAGAGCTCCTTGGTGGCGGAGAGCATGCGCAGTAGGTTGTCCGAGATGCGCAGCTCCTTTATGGGGCGTGTCAGCTTCCCTCCCTCGATGAGGAACATGGCGTCCCGGGGGATGGTGCTGAACTCCCCGGTCTGATAGTTCTGGTAGCGCAGGTACCAGTTGTTGCTCACGTAGATCCCCTTCTGCACCGAGGAGATCATCTCCTCCAAGGGCCTCTGCCCCTCGCCCACCACCAGATTGAAGGGACGGGGCGCGACCAGGCCGGCGTTGGCCGTGGTGGCCACTCCGAACTTCTTGGCCGTCGAGCTGTTATGCAGATATGTCTTGAGGACGCCGCCCTCGATAACGGGGTTCCGCCTCGTGGGCAGGCCCTCCGCGTCGAACGGCGAAGCTCCATAGGTCCCCTCCATGGTAGGGTCGTCAGTCAAGCTGATGGCCTCTGACGCCACCCTCTGCCCTAGCTTGTCGGTGAGGAAGGAGAGCCCGGCCTCGACCATGAAGGCGGAGGCGCTCCTCGCGTACTGGTTGACCAGGTCGGCGAACACCAGGGGCCCGAGTACGGCCTCATACTCGCCCGGCTCGCCCTCCGCAGGTCCCAGGGAGAGCTTGGCCATGCGGCCCGCCTCCTCCCCTGCCTGGGCGGGCTTGAAATCCTCCTTGCTCCCGGCCACGCTCACCGAGTGGCCAGAGGCGTCCTCGGCGCAGAAGGCGCGGAGCGAGAGCTCGATGGCCGATTTGCGAGCCACGGCGAAGGCTCCGGCCGAGGTCTGCAAAGTATATCTGCCGTTGTCCGCGACCAAGGACCCGGCCACGCGCTCCGCCCCCTCCCGCCGCGCGGCGTCGATGGCCTCCTTCACGAATCCCACGAGTGACCGAGGGTCCGATGGCACCTCCCTGCTGTCCAGCAGCTTGGGGTCGTAGGTGAATGGACCTTGCGGCAGGGGCGCATAAGTGGTGGCCGCCGGCGCGCGCTTGGCCATCTCCACCACCTTCCTCGAGGCGGCCTCCAGCCCCTTCTTGGAAAGGTCGGCGACGTTGGTGCCGGCCCGGCGGCCATTGTCGTTCACGAAGATGCTGGCGGTGGTGTCCATGAGCGTGTCCACCACCGTTATCTCATTATTGGAGAAGCGGACCATGGAGCCCTCGGACTCCGCCACCGACACCACAACGTCGTTCACGCCCTGCGCCTTGCAGGCACGGAGGACCAGCTGGCAGATGTCCTCGGCCCTCATCCCGATCCCCCCAGCTTGACGTTCCGCAGGCGTATGTGCGGCCCGCCCGTCCACACGGGGATGGCCTGCATGGGATCCCCCTTCCCGCAATATGCGGCGTTGAACCTCAGGTCCTTCCCCACGGCGTCCACCGCGGACCAGAGCCCGGGCGTGGTGATCTCCAGGACCGGGTTGCGCAGCCTCCCGCGCAGCTCGCCGTCCTCGATGCGGAACGCCTCCAGTCCCACGTACCTCTGGTTGAAGCGCCGGTCGTCGATGTTCCATTCCATGAAGTTCTTGATGTAGGTGCCGTAGGCCACGCCCTCGATCAGCTCATCGAAGCTCAGGTCACCTGGCTCCACGAAGGTGTTGGCCATGCGCACGATCGGCTCGCGGTTGAAGGCCACGGAGCGCGCGGACGCGTTGCTCTGTCCCCCCATGGCATGCGCCGTCTCCCGGTTGTGCAGGAACTCGTTGATCCTCCCCTCCTTGATGAGGTAGCGCCTCCTGGCCCTGACCCCCTCGTCGTCGAAGAGATAGAAGCCGAAGGAGCGCGGCAGGGTGGGGTCCTCCACCACGTTAACCACTTCCGAGCCCACCTTCATGCCCAGCGAATCGCGCTTGAGGTAGGTCTCGCCGGCCTGCGCCGCCTCCCGGCCCATGATCCGGTCCGCCTCCCCTGGATGTCCCGAGGATTCATGGCTGACGATACCCACCACCTCGGGCCCCAGCACCACATCCCCCAGCTCCTCCTTGGCCGCCTCGGACTTGAGGAGGACGCTGGCCAGGGACCTCACCTCGGCCTTCAGCAGCTCCGGCACGTCCCAGCGCTCGGCCCCCTCCCATCCCGAGGACTCGCCCAGGTTGAGCATCCTCTGGATCGAGCCTTTCTCCGGGTCGAAGGCCGTGAGGAACATGTCCAAGGCGACGCGCGGCACCTTGCTGTAGACCTTGGCCCCGTCGGAGTTGATGATGACCTTCTCCGTCATGAGCGTGTCCAGGGCGAGATATCTCCCAGGGAGCTTGACGCCCGCCGCCTCCGCCGCCTCCAGCGCGGCCCGGTCCGCCTCCTGCAGCAGGTCGAGCCTGCCATCCAGGCCCACGGCATCGAAGCTCACCCTCGGCCTGATGTCCACCTTCGCCTGGCCGAGCTCCCCCTGGCCCATGACCACTGGTACCTTGTTCATGCGCCCCGCCTGCTTGGCGCTCGCCACGACCTTCCTCACCAATGAGCGGAGCTCCCTCTTGTTCATCTGGTTGCTGGCGCCGAACCCGAGCCCTCCGTTCACGATGGCGCGGAAGGCGATGCCCTTCTTGGTCTCGAAGGACGCCACCTCCGGCTCCCCGTTCTTGAGCAGGTTGGATTCGCTATAGTCCGATTGGTACCTCGCCTCGGCGTAGCTCGCGCCCTGTGCCAAGGCGAGCGAGATCACAAACTCCAGATGGTCCTCCATACGCTTCCCTCCGAGCGAGATTCAAAGGAATACGGGCGTAGATAAGACCTTCGTCATTCCATTTGCATTTCCACCCTCAGAACGGAAAACTGCAAGGCCAGGCCCGGGGAAAGACATACATAATAGGTAAGATGTAAGAATCTCGCTATGCGCGGGTCCGTCACGCTTCTGCAGTACGAGCATGGTATCATAAGGCAGGTAACCGACGTCCTGGCGGAGATGGTCAAGAAGGACAGCTTTTCTAAGCATCAGAAGCAGACCGCGAAGATCGCCGATTTCCTCTACTCCTACGTGTCGAAGTACCATCACATCAAGGAGGAAAGGTTCCTATTCCGCACCGCTGCCGCCATGTCGTCCGAGCTGGCCACGGGCGCGGAGGAGCTGAAGGGCGACCATAAGAAGGTCAACGCGCTCATCGCCAGGCTCAGGCAGCTCTCGAAGCGCAAGGAAGCGTACGAGGACGGTACATTGGCCCATGTGGCCAAGGACCTGGTCGACAGGATGACGGTGCACATCCGCCATGAGGAGGACGTCTTCTATCCGAAGGTGGAGGACGCCCTCTCCATGGAGCAGGACGCCGAGCTCATGGCCGCCTATGAGGAGTTCTCCATGTCAAAGTTCGATGCGAGCTTCGTGCGCCAGAGCGAGGACTTCGCCATCAAGGTCCAGGACGAGGTCCTCGGCCCCGGTTATTACAAGGGCATCCAGTGACCTCCTGGCCAGATGTGGCGCAAAGCCTTCGCTATTCAATTTAGGAAAAGATAGAAAAGGAAAAACGTTTGACGGGAGGCTTGCGCCCCCCTAAGGACACCTTACTTCTTCTCCGCAGGCTTCTCTTCGGGCTTCGCCGGTGCCGCTCCCTTCTTCTTCCTCATGAAGTAGAAGAGGACTAATATCAGCCCAACGGCGACCACGGCCACGATGATCAGCCAGGTCCAGTCGTCCACGGGTTCGATGCCCACTTCGCCCAGGTCGTTGGCACCAGCTCCCACCACTACCTCCTTCTTGAGATCCTTCATTCCGGAGGCGGATACGGTGAGGTTGTAGGTGCCCAGCGGTAC
>Ga0209254_10003801_pt1 | contig 13784 bp, 12 predicted proteins | sample FrelakmetDIP11DI_FD_187148 | JGI IMG/M metagenome (GOLD analysis project Ga0209254, IMG submission 187148) | Freshwater lake sediment microbial communities from the University of Notre Dame, USA, for methane emissions studies - DIP11 DI (SPAdes)... | ecosystem: Environmental > Aquatic >...
CCCCACGAATTAAATTCTTTGAATTCTATCCATTTTCACGGAATTGTCAAGGAAATTGAAAAGTTACTGTGGTTCAGACAGTAAGACTATAGACCTCAGACATTAGACTGAAGAGTAGAAATAGCCAGAGATGATATGATGATATAAAGATAAAGAATTGGCAGATAAAAGTGGGACTGGCACTCTTGGTATATACAAAAAAATTTCAAAAGAGTGAAACATAGAATTAAATTTATCCTGAATCCGGCGTGAAAACTATGAACAAGCGTTGTCAATTTATTGCTTGAAACCGATGGTTCTGTTTACAGGGAACTGAAAATTTTTTCTCAAAAATCACATTTTAGGACTGTCCCTTAACCTACTTTTTAATTAGGTTAAGGACCAAGGCCCGTAAAATGTTCCAATCGGCATGTTCCCTGGGCCAAACGTTGATCCAATTTCTTTTTCACGCATGATTCAGTTTTATATATTAGACAAGTCTGATGTCTAACGTCTGAAGTCCAGTGTCTGAATTGCAAAAATGTTACCCTTAAAATGGATCCGACTTGGAGATGCGGCAGGGGATGGCCCGCAGAGAAGTGGAACCGATTGCGGGTTCATAGGGAGGATTATTATCTGTCAGAACATTGAGGTTTGATTCTTTCCACCCGTTTAGTTCGAGGTCTTTTCGCTCGGGAAACCACCAGCCGAAACTGACGATAATGACGCGAGGGTCGATCTCGCTGTCAAGTTTTGCCTTCTGACGGATTGATCCCCTCTCCGTTTCGACGGCGACCCAGTCTCCCTCTTCAATGCCCGATTGTGATGCAGTGTCAGGATGAAGGAGAAGAACAGGATCCGGTGAGAGCTTCCGGAGGGATGGGATATTACGGTAGGCTGAGTGAAAGAAGAAGGGGTCTTTGGCAGAGGTGAAGATGAGCGGATACTCTTTAAGCGATTCTCCGGGAGATCCCGGAATAGCCAGAGGGCAGGGAAGAGGTTCGTATCCCCATCCATTCAATTGTTCGGAGTAGATTTCAATCTTTCCCGAAGGGGTTGAAAATCCCTTCTTTTCATAGGAGCGATATTCCCACTTTCCCTTTAATAGACCGATACCCTTGAAGTCGTCATAAGTCATTCCCGCGGGTTTGAGAATCTCGTCAAGACATTCCCCGATGTCGTTCCAGAAATATTGACCAAGGCCGGCTCTTTTGCCCAATTCATTTAAAATCCTCGAATCGGACCAACACTCGCCGACGGGTTCAACAATCTTTGGCCTGGCCAGAATAAATCCATGAGGAAGACCGAAATGACCGATGTCGTCGAACTCAAAGTTGGTGGCCGCAGGCAGGACAATATCAGCTAATTGGGCCGTGGGGGTTAAAAAAATCTCTGAGACGGCTAAGAAGTCCAACTTTTTCAGAGCCTCGAAGGTCTCTTTTGAATTGGCATAACTTAGGAGGGGATTTCCACCCTGGAGATACATCATTCGGATGGGATGAGGCTTTCCGGTCAGAATGGCCTTTATGGTCAACTGAGAGGGGACAAAACCCATCATCGTTGCCAAGCGGAATTCCGGACTCAGGATCTTCTCTTTCTTTTCCGGGAATTTCTTGATCTGGACCAATTCTCCTGGCCTCATCACAGCCGGTCCAACACGGTTCACATTCCCGCCAGGGATATCGAGATTTCCAGTGATCGCCATGAGGATGAGCAGAGCCCTCGCACACTGGAAGCTGTTGATATTATGTTCGATCGCATTTCCCCACTGGAGAGAGGCGGGCTTGGTCCGTGAGTAGAGCCTGGCCGCCTCAAGGATAAGATCTTTTGGAACCCATGTGATCTCCGAAACTCTTTCGAGGGGATAGCGCCGGAGATGCTCCCTTAATTCCGGGAAGCCTTTTGTCCAATTTTCAACAAAACCTTTATCGAAGAGTTCCTCATCAATGATGACCCTGAGCAATCCCATGGCCAATGCGAGGTCTGACCCGGGCCTGGGTTGTATCCAGATGTCTGCCCTGGAGGCGACAGCCGTTTTTCTCGGATCAATGACAATCAGTTTTGCCCCCCGATCCAGAGCCCTTTTCAACTGGGAGCCCAGTACGCCCTCCTCATTTGTCTGAAAGAGGTTGCTTCCCCAGACCAGGACACAGGAAGGAGGATGATCGTAGTCAGGAACCGGAAAGAAACCACAGGTAAGCGTGGAGGCGGTTTCCCTTGGCATATGGCAGATGTTGCCAGGCGTGGAGATATTCGGGATGCGGAGAAGGTTTGCCAGCCGAATCAGCAGGAAGAGTTCCAGGCCCTTGGGCGTTCCCTGTGCAAAAGCAATGGCTTCCGGGCCTGAGCGTTCGATGCTCTCATTGATCTTATTGACGATTGTCTCAAGCGCCTCGTCCCAGGAGATGCGGGCCCATTTCCCCTCTCCCCTGTTGCCCATCCTCTTCATGGGATACGTGAGTCGGTCGGGATGGTTCAGCCTTTCGATCTGGGCAACGCCTTTGGCGCAGATGGTCCCCCTGTTCAAGGGGCAGTCGGGATCGCCCTCGATCTTCTTAATCCTCCCATTCTCGACATGAGCCAGAATCCCGCACCCCCCATGATCCATCCTCGCACAATAGGTTTTAACGATCATTATCTGCTCCTTTATCTCCCCTCTTTGGCAAAGAGGGGAGGGGGGAGATTTTTAAATAATTTCTACACAAATATGGTTCTTATTAACATTCCAAAGGCTGCTTTACAATATGAAGCGGCCACGCAGGCTATTTTTTTAAAAAGAATAAAGTTTTAAATTGGGGATTTGGGTGAAGTGGTTGTCGAGGGTGTAGATAGAGAGGTCATTTTCAACGGAAATGGCGGCAATGAAAATATCGGACAAAGGCAAATTGGCACCATTCTTTTTCAACGATAGGGAAAGCTCTGCAGCATTTTGCCAAAGTTTTTTCGTCATCTCAAAATATGGCAGGGTTGCCAAGATGCTTAAGATTTTATTTTTTTCACCTTCTGACTTTATTCCTTGGAGGACCTCGAACATTACAACTCCGCATGTGCAGACGGCATTTTCTATAAGGAGCATTTCAAGACGGTCTGCAACTTTTGATTTTCCCCTGAAAAACTCGATCCAGGTGGTTGTGTCAGCCAATATTCTATTTTTCAAGGAGCTTCTCCCTCTTTTTTTGGGCTTTCATTTCAAATTCTTCTTCTTTTTCCCAATCGTAGTCGATTCGAACCTTTCCTTTAAGGGCAATCAGTTCTTTGATCTTTTTCTGTTTGATGAATTCCTCCATGGCTGTAGTAATGGCTTTTGTCTTTGATTTTTCACCGGATATTTTTTGCACCTCGGAAAGGAGATCATCGGGTATGTTTAATGTTGCACGCATAAATAGCACCTCCTTTATATGATAATATTATATGCTGAAATATTCTTTTGTCAAGAGTGTTTTTAGAGATTTCTGAAAAAGTCCAGAAATCTCTGATGATACCGATTAGGGATCGATTACACAGATTAGAAATGCATTGATGAATAAAGGAAAATCTGTGGAATCATTTTTTTGAAATCCCTGCCTACCGGCAGGCAGGTGTGAAATCAGATAGCAAAAGATAGTTTTTCAGAGCTCTCTTTTAGGTGCTATCCCAAATTTAACTTGTCTTACAGTGAATTCAATGTTATAAGATTAGATAACATTAAACAGAGAAAGGAGGGCATATGAGCAAGAAGGTGATTGATCTGTTGAATGCGGCGCGGTCGAGGGAATTAACTGCTATTGTCCAGTATATGGCCCAGCACTATGAACTGGAAGACCAGGATTTTGGAAAGCTGGCTTCCAAGTTTAAGGAGATTGGGATCGCAGAGATGAAGCATGCGGAAAAATTGGCGGAGAGGATCCTTTTCCTGAAGGGAGAACCCACCTCCAAGCCCGATGGCGTTGCGAAAAAGGGGCAGGCCATCGGAGAGATGCTGAAGACCAATATGGGCCTTGAGGCAGGGGCTATGAAGATGTATAACGACGCCGCTGTCGTCTGTGCGGCTGAAAAGGACCAGATTTCAAAAGAGATTTTTGAGGAACTTCTCAAGGACGAAGAGGAACATTTCAACTACTTTGAGAATGTGAAGGATCATATCGACAAACTCGGCGCCGCTTACTTGGCCACCCTTACCGGTTAATCCCCGGAACAACCACTCCATCCCCCTATTCAAGGGGGATGGAGTATTCCATTAAATCTTCTTTATTTCAAGAAAGATAAGCACAAGGCTCATCACAACCCAGACCGAAGATATGCCGTTTACCCCGTTAGAAATAATGGATCGTTGCTCCCTCCGGGCCAGAAGCCCCTCTGGGGCGGAGCCTGGGCCGGAGGCTGCAGCGGGGTTAGAATTTAGAATAATTCCGGGGGCGGCAATGTCCCACTGGAATTTCTAACGGGGTTTACTTTTTAAACACACTGAATAATTTATCCAGGCCTGACTTTTCGAGTTTTGAGATGGCATCGAGTTCTCCGGGGTCGAGCCAGATTCCATCACATTCGGAGCATTTGTCCACTTTAATATGTTTATAATCGATCTCGATCAGCTCCATTCCGCATTTGGGACATCTCATATGGTGGAGTTCCTGAAGTCTCTTTTTTTCCAGTTCGGCTAATTGGCTGTGCCTTTTCTCTTCAATCTTCTTCCTCTTTTCAAACTCAATCCTTGCAAAATACTCCTCTTCGAGTTCACTTGGCTTCTTCATGATTTCCTCCTCCTTATCGTTTAAATCTTTCGGATATTATACTTCAACCTTTGCCTATTCAATTTCTCTTAGGGCGTGTTTGATCGAGGGGTATTGAAACTGTTTTCCGTACTTCTCTTTCCAGCCTGCTTTCATGACCAGGTCCCGCACAGGACCTTTCATCTCTGCAAAAAGAAAGAGAACTTGCTTTTCGCGGTAGAGGTCCATGATTTCTTCAAGAGCGTCAATAGCGATCGCATCCATATCGTTTACTCCGGAGAAATCCAGAATGACCCACTTCACTTCCGGTTTTTCGACAAGGTTCTTGTGAAGAAGGTCTTCGAGAAACCCTGTATTGGCAAAATAGAGAGAGGCATCCACCCGAAGGATCAAGACTCCCGGGAAGATCCTGGCCTCCGGAAATCGCTTCACATTCCTGAACACCTTCTCCTTTTCGATATATCCCAGTTCAGCGGTGTGAGGATGGGCGCTCCGCCAGATAAAGAGGATCAAAGAATAGGCTGTCCCTGCGAGGATTCCCTTCTCGCTCCCAAGAATTAACGTAATGATAAAGGTGAGCATCCATGCCCATCCATCCAACGGTCTTATTTTAAAAAAATGTCTTACCCCTTTAAAATCAATCAAACCTGAGACGGCCACCACCACAATGCTCGCCAGAACCGCATTGGGAAGATAATAGAAAAGAGGAGTAAGAAAAAGCAGGATCAATATGATCAACCCCGCTGAGATCATTGAGGCAAGCCCGGTCTTGGCTCCTGCCTGATAGTTCACGGCGGTGCGAGAGAATCCGCCTGTCACGGGATATGCGGAGAAAAGGGCGGCGGCCATATTGGCGAGTCCCAACCCTCTCAGTTCGTGGTTTGAATTGATTTTATATCTTTCTTTTACGGAAATTAATTTAGCGATAGAGATGGATTCCATAAACCCAACAAACAGGATCGTCATGGCGACTGGGAGTAACAGGTTGATGGAGTCAAGGCTCATTTCGGGAAAAAAGAAACCTGGGAGTCCCCGTGGGATATCTCCCACAATTTTTACACCAGATTGATCCAGACGGAAGAGATAGGTCAACATGATGCTTCCTGCCACCATTAGGAGAGGAGCGGGAAGCCGGGGCGCCCATTTTTTTAAAAAGACCTGGAGAACAATACTGGCGACCCCGATCCCCAGCGTGATGGGATGGAGCTCACCGATACGATCGATGGCTTCCCAAAGTAATTGAAATACCGAATGGTGAACCAACAGTTTTATCCCCCAAAGATGGCCTAATTGGCTGAGACCGATGATGATGGCTGCCGCAGATGAGAATCCGCTGATCACGGCTTGAGAAACGAAGTTGATAAAAAAACCGGCCCCCAGAAGGCCCAACAGAGCTTGGAATACTCCTACCATTAAGGAGAGAAGCAAGACCAATTGGATGTAATGGTTTGAACCCGGCTCTGCAAGAGAAGAGACACCTGTAAAAACCAGCAGGGAAATCATGGCCACCGGTCCGACCGCGAGATGTCTCGAAGAACCGAAAAGGGCGTATAGGATGAGGGGAAAGGTGGCGGCATAAAGTCCCATCACCGGAGGCAACCCCGCCAACATGGCATAAGCCATGCCCTGAGGGATGAGCATGATGGCGACGATGGTTCCTGCCGCCAGGTCGCTTTTCAAATTGGAGAGTTTATAATCCTTAAGCCACCCGATAGCAGGGATGATGGTTTGGAGCATAAGGCGTTAAAATCCGGATTTTTCGATCCAGAAAAGGATAGCTATGAGTCCGACCGATACAGGGAGGACGACCCACCAGGGGTTGACCTTCAACATCTGGGGAAAGGTCATCTCACTGAAGTTTCCTCTATTCAAAATAGTCTTTTCCAGCTTTGGATAGAGTTCTGCAAAGATGCCTGCGCCTATCAGAATGCCTATGATCCCTCCGAAAAGGGCGTCCAGAAACCCCTGCCCAACCGCTCCGGCCAGCGTGCCGGGGCAATAACCCAGGATTCCAAATCCAACTCCAAAAATCAGCCCTCCTATGACGGAAGAACCAAAAGATCCGGGTTTAGGATGTAATTGAGCCAGGCCCAGGCTCCGGAGCAGATGGACTCAGAGCATTCCTGTGACCACCGCAGAAAGCATAATTTTGACAACGGTGAAGTCTGTAAGGAGAAGCTGGCCGATGATCACATCATATTTTGTGACTCCGCCTTTTTGGAGGAGAAAGCCGAAAAGGATGCCTGTGGAAAATCCTATCATTAACTGAATGCTTTTTTTCCCGTGAATCTTTTTTAACATCATTTTATCTCCCAGTAGGATGCGTTGGGGGATCGCACCCTACAAATGAATTGATGCAGGGCTTGTTCCCGGAACAGACCGAATATTTAAAAAATCATCATGGCCGTCACAATTCCCCCGATGAAAAAACAAACTGCCGCCAGCCAACTGCTGACAGCGAGTTGAAGGGTTCCGCTGATTCCATGGCCACTGGTGCAACCCCCTGCCCAGCGTGCCCCGAAACCTATGATGACGCCACCAAGAAGTGCAACCATCCATCGTAAGATGGGTGTGTGACCGAAAGTGTCCGACCATTTCATCGGTACCCATATTGCCTTGAACTCTCCGGAAAGGGTTGACGAAATGAAGGCGCCGATGAAGATGCCCAGGACAAGCATCCATTCCCAGTCGATGGAGGGAGCAAATTTTTTATAGTAGGCTTTTTCTGCGACGAAGCTTCCGCGAAGTAGTTTTTCAATCATCCCGCTTGTCCTTGCAAAAGCCGTCGAACAGCCAATGAGTTTATCAGATAAGAGAAGGGTGATGCCGCTCAGGATTCCTATCCCAATCCCCACCACATAGGGAGACCATTGTTTCATCATCAGCCATTCCATAGTCAACTCCGTTTCAATGCAAAGTTCAGAATTAGCATTGCAAAATTATCAATGATTATTTTCCATGGACCTTTTGCATTCATTGATAAATGCTAATTGTTAATTGGATATTTTTCACTGAGATTTTTTAATCCGGGTCCATGGGAAGCCACACAGACAGGACATTCAGGACCTAAGCCTGCGGCATTGTAGCCTGTCATGCCCCCTGCCACATTTGAGACATCTTTAAAACCATGTTGTTTCAGGATACTTGTTGCCACACTGGATCGGTGTCCGGTATTACAGATGACCAAAACCGGAAGGGCTGAATCCAACTCGCCGTATCGTTTTCTCAGGTCGGGGAAGGGGATATTGATGGCTCCGTTAATATGCCCGGTCATAAACTCCCTTTTAGCCCTGACATCCAGGAGCGTCACCTTTGAGCCACTCGTTATCCTCTGGTTCAATTTTTCCACTGATAATTGTTCTACTTTTTCGGCGGGGAGACCGGCTTTTCCCCATTCATACATTCCGCCGTCAAGGTAACCAATCGTCCGATCCAGCCCCACCCGTCTTAGATGGACTACGGCTTCTTCAGATTGCATGGGACTCTGGGAAGCCAGAAGAATATCGGCATCGGGCGGGAGGACCCATCCTGCAAACGTTGAGAAGTTTCCTCCGAAATCGATATGATAGGCTCCGGGGACATGTTGACCCCCAAAGGCTTCATACGGTCGGATATCGAGGACGACCATATTTTTCTCCTTCGACTTCTGATTGAATGACACGGGCTCGTATGGAGTCAGGCAAGGCAAATTTTTGATGAGCGTTGGTCCCTTTCTGTTGATATCACTGCATCGGCTGAAATGGTCGGGCGCTTCTGGCATATCGGTGGTTAGGAGTTCAATGAACTTGTTTAGGTCTTTCGTCTGAAAGGCATAGTTATACTTCTTTTCATAACCGATGGTACTTGTTCTTTTAGCAGACATGGCCCTGCCACAAAGGGAACCTGCCCCATGGGCAGGATAGACCTCGCAGAAATCAGGCAATTTGGCCAGCTTCTGGAGGCTATCGTAAAGCTTCGTTGCTAACTCTTTCGCTATTCCCGGAAAAAGGTCCGGCCTTCCCACATCTCCGACAAATAGGGTGTCACCACTGAAAAGGGCAACGGGTTCCTCACCCCGTGAATGGTCTATCGCAACATAGACAATGTGCTCAGGAGTATGGCCAGGAGTTTCAAGAACCCTGAACTCCATGTCCTCGATCTCGAAGGAATCTCCTTCGGAGAGGCTCACATGTGAAAACTGGCAATTGCCTGACTTCGGAGCGTAAATTTTTGCGCCGGTCTTTTCAACTAAATCCATATGACCCGAAATGAAATCTGCATGGAGATGGGTTTCGAGGATATGAGTGATTTTTAATCCCATCGCCTTTGCCGTATCGAGATAAATCTGGATATCACGCCTCGGATCGATGACCGCACAGGTTTTAGAACCACAGAGTAAATAAGAGATATGTGACAAACCCGGAACAAAAAACGATTGAATCAGCATAAGGCGCCTCCTTCGATAATTTTTATTTTATTCTCTTCTTTAGTTCGATCCAGTCTTTCATCTGCTGCAGGTTTTCGGTCAGGTTCCACCAGCCATTCTTAAAGGTAGCATAATCCGGGGCTCCGGTCATGGCAGAGGCGTATTTGACGGAGTTCGCATAAAAGAGCCACTGCCTGATCCACATCTGCTCGATCGCCTCATCGAATGGGTTCTTCCCTTGCGGCAGACCTTCTGCCAGATTATGTTTCCATGCCTCAACAAGCAACAATGTGGAAGCAAGGGTCATCTCATCCACCTCTCGAATGGTATTTTCGAGTTTGGAAAAATGGTTATTTGTCCAGGATGTTGAATGACATTGAATGCAGAGCCCTGACATTAATGTCTTTCTATTTTTCTGTTCTTTGTCGTCAATCAGCCCTTCCTTTGCCACTTCCCCTGTGAAGGTTGTGGGAAGGGGGAGACCATCCTTATTCTTAAGCACGGATGTATCGCCCTGTTTTGGCTGGGGATGGGAATAGATAAGGCCAAAAAGCCTGACCCATAGCCTTGAGCCGAAATCATGGGTTCTTTCGGCCAGCACTTTTCCATCAGGACTTGCGATCAGGCTGTTGTGGCAGGCGGCGCAGGTCGGGGTTTGAAAATCCTTGCCGATCCTCCATGGGACGGCATTGAAATTCCATTTCTGATAGTTCGAGAAGTAGATATTGCCATGTTTGCTCTCTTTGAAGACATTCCAGGCGGGGACATCGGGTTCGAGATGGCACTGGGAACACGTATAAGGTTTCCGGGCCACTTCGATGGAGAATTGGTGCCTGGGATGACACGGGGTGCAGGCGCCCATGCTTCCGTCGGGATTGATCCTTCCCACTCCCTGATTGGGCCAGTTGGTCAGCCTGGGCACTTCGATCTCTCCCATCGCGGTTTGAACCGTTTCCATGCCCGATACCTTGACCTCTGTGCCGTGGCAACCGAAGCAGGTCTCCTGACGGGTGGAGGCAGATACATCTTTTTGAACTACCTTACCACCTTCAACCGCCTTTTTGCTAATGACGGTCTCTACAAGTCCATGATAAACCGGGTTTTTTGTTAGGTTACCTATCGCATGGGCTTTTTTGCTTCCTGAGTACTGCTTCGCCTCAACAGGATGACAGGTTGCGCAATCCTGCGGCGAGACAATGACATTTATGTTGAACCCCATGTGATCGAAGTTATCCTTATGTTTCTCTGGATTTAAACTGTGGCACTCGTAACAGCCCACCACAACCTTTTCGAGAGAAGCGGCCACTTTCTTCGCAGAGATTCTTCTAACCCTCTCCGCCTTCTTCAATGCGGAAGAGGGCAGGGTCTTCGAATGGCGGCTCTTCAACCAGTCCTCAACAATCCCGGGAGAGTAAACCTTGTGGCATTCAAGACAGGCCGAAGTCTCCTGGCTGACCGGGGGCGCGGCTGGTTTTTTGACTGCTGGCTCGGCAAAGAGAAAAGCCGGCGCCAAAACGCTCACAAAAAGAATGAAAGTGACCGGGTTTTTCATTGTCCTTATACCTCCTTCTTCAGCTCTTCATAGACTTTCTTCACCTCTTCCACTGAGGATTCGTCTTCGAGTGTGGTGAGATCGCCAATACTGGTGCTGGTGGCGACCGCCTTCAAAATTCGTCTCATGATCTTTCCGCTTCGTGTTTTCGGAAGTTTTGAAACGAAATAGATCTGTTCAGGAGAGGCAACCGGACCAATCGACTTTCGAATCAAATCCTTGAGTTCGGCCTTAATTTCAGGGGAAGGGGAGAAACCTTCTTTTAAGATGGCAAAGACCACAATAGCCTCTCCTTTGATCGGGTCTGGAATGCTTGCCACTCCTGCCTCCGCAACGGCAGGGTGAGAGACTACGGCATCTTCGATCTCCACGGTTCCGATTCTGTGGCCCGCAATCTTGAGCACTTCGTCAGCCCTGCCCAGGATCCAGTAGTAACCATCCTTATCCTTGATCGCATAATCTCCGGTGTAGTAAATCCCGGGAAACTTTGACCAGTAACTTTCCTCATAGCGTTTCGGATTATTGTAGACGCCTAAAAGCATCCCGGGCCAGGGCGCCTTGATCACCAAAAGCCCTCTTTCCTCGGGAGGCATGCTCTCTCCTCTTTCGTCCACAACATCCGCCTGTATCCCGGGAAGGGGGAAGGTGGCTGAGCCGGGTTTGAGCGGAGGACATTCGATGGCCGGAGCCGGAGAGATCATGATCCCGCCTGTTTCTGTCTGCCACCAGGTATCCACAACAGGACACTTTTCTTTTCCGATATGTTTATAATACCAGGTCCATGCCTCAGGATTGATGGGTTCTCCCACGCTTCCAAGAAGTTCAAGACTGCTCAAATCATGCTTCTCAATCTCCTTCTCTCCGTGTCTCATCAGCATCCGGATGGCTGTGGGAGAGGTATAGAAGATGGTAACGCCATACTTTTCAATAATATCCCACCAGCGATCAATGGCTGGATAATCAGGAGCTCCTTCATAGAGGACGATGGCGGCTCCGTGCATCAACGGTGCATAGACGATCGAACTGTGTCCGGTCACCCATCCCACATCCGCGGTGCACCAGTAGACCGACTCCTCTTTAATATCGAAAACCCACTTATAGGCCGAATGGTTATAGGTAAGGTAGCCTCCTGTTCCATGAACAATGCCCTTCGGTTTTCCGGTCGTCCCCGACGTATAGAGGATGTAGAGAGGGTGGGAGGAATCCATCGGATCAGGATTGACAAAGAGGCTGGCTTCCTCCATCAGCTCATGAAGCCAGGCATCCCTGCCCGGTTTCATCACCACGGGGATGTTCGCCCTTCTCACAACAAGCATCTTATCAACGGAAGGTGATATTTCCATCGCCTCATCAGCAATACGCTTCAGTGCCACCTGTTTTCCCCTTCTGAAACCCGCGTCCGCTGTGATCAGGAGCTTTGTGCCGGTATCATTCATCCTGTCCGCCAATGCCTGGGCGCTGAAGCCGGAGAAGATAACGGTATGGGTGGCGCCGATTCTTGCACAAGCCAACATCGCAATGGGCAGTTCCGGGATCATCGGAAGGTAGAGGGCGATCCGGTCCCCTTTTTTAATCCCGAGATTGAGAAGGACGGAGGCAAATTTGTTCACCTCCCGGTAGAGGGTGGAGTAACTGAGAACGCGCGTGTCTCCGGGTTCTCCTTCCCAGTAAATGGCTACTTTGCTTCTTCTCCATGTTTTGACATGGCGATCCACGCAGAGGTAGGAGGCGTTGAGTTGTCCTCCCACAAACCATTTAGCATACGGAGGTTGCCAGTCGAGGACTTTTTCCCAGGTTTTAAACCAGTCCAGTTTCCGTGCCTCTTCGGTCCAGAAGGCCTCCGGGTCTTTGATGGAGCGGTTATAGATTTCGAAGTATTTCTTGAAAGGCCAGTAGGTCGAACCGGATGTTAGAGTGCTGTGAGACATGCGTGCCTCCTTAGTCTTGACATGAGTTGAAAATACAGATTAAATTTAACTTAAATTAAACGATTATTTTAATAAAGACCCGTAGCCGCAGACTTTAGTCTGCGTTATGAATCACCCATTGGGTGAATAGCGAAAAATCCAAAACCCCCGCAACCTGAAGGATGCGGCTACATTTCAACATCCATATCGTTCAGATTAAATTTAACAAAGTTTAATCAAAAATGGAAGATGTTAAAAATTTCTGCGATTCTCCTTGGTGCGGGTGAATCAAAAAGGATGGGAAAGAACAAACTGTTCCTCCCCTGGGGAAAGAGGACGATACTTGAACACTGCCTTCAAGCCCTTCTTCGCTCCATGGCGAAAGAAGTAGTCGTTGTCATTAATGATCGGATGGAAGAGATCGCCCATTACTGGAGAGAAAGGGGCGTTAAGGTAGTAGTCAACCCTGATTACAGAAAAGGGATGAGCGGTTCCATACGGAGAGGGATCCAGACTTTAGATTTGAAAAGCGATGGCATCCTCATCGCACTTGGAGACCAGCCTTTTATTAAGACACGGACCATTAACGCTTTAATCGGAGCTTTTAGAAGAGGGGAAGGGAAGATCATTGTCCCATCGTTCAGGGGGAGGAGAGGGCATCCGGTCATCTTTCATCGAAAATACGAAGAAAAACTGTTAAGATTGAGAGGGGATGCGGGAGGGAAAACCATCATTATGAAGCATCCCGAGAATGTTCGTATTATTCCAGTCAAATCAGAAGGGGTCATCAGAGACATTGATACATGGGGAGACTATAAGAAAGAATTGAGAATGAAGAGTTAAGAGTTGAGAGTTTAGAATTACAAAAGATAAGAGGGGCAAGAATGGGATCGAGCAAAAAACTATCTGAGCTGATTATATTAATCAGGGGGGCGGGAGAGATGGCCAGCGGTGTTGCCCATCGGCTTCACCAATCCCATTTCAAACTTTGCATGACCGAAGTTCCACATCCCCTTGCCGTGAGAAGAGAAGTTTCATTCTGTGAGACCGTTTACGAAGGAGAGAAGGAGGTAGAGGGGGTACGGGCAAAACTTATCTCCCGACACGATGAGATCGAATCAAAATGGAAGAGGGGGCACATTCCAATTCTTATTGATCCGGAGGCAAATAAGACAAGGGATTTTTTAAAACCCGATGTTCTGATCGATGCTATCATGGCAAAGAAGAATCTG
>Ga0209254_10003802_pt1 | contig 13781 bp, 12 predicted proteins | sample FrelakmetDIP11DI_FD_187148 | JGI IMG/M metagenome (GOLD analysis project Ga0209254, IMG submission 187148) | Freshwater lake sediment microbial communities from the University of Notre Dame, USA, for methane emissions studies - DIP11 DI (SPAdes)... | ecosystem: Environmental > Aquatic >...
GTATTTATTGTCCCCAGTAATTACAAACAGGTGGTTGGCCTCATATTTTTTCTGCTGATTTTGATCTTCAGACCACAGGGGTTGTTTGGAAATAAAGAGAGGTAATGAATGAGAAATCTAAAAATCATCTTTATCGTCCTTCTCCTCATCATCCTGGCCTGCATCCCGATGGTGGTCGAAAAAGATAACATCATAAATCTCTTTATTTTGATCTTCTTATACATTACATTGGCTTCGAGTTGGAATATCCTGGGAGGCTATACCGGGCAGACCAGTCTCGGTCATGCCGCTTTTTTTGGGCTGGGCGCCCTTGCAACTCGTCTGCTCTGGATCGGTGGTTTTCCCGTCATTCCAAGCATTCTAGCAGGAGGCTTCCTGGCAGTGGTCTTTGCGTTGCTGATTGGAGTTCCAACTTTCAGACTTAAAGGTGTGTACTTTGCCATTGGGACCCTGGCACTGGCGCAGGTTCTCAATATTACTATTGGTAATGTATTTCCAAAGATAGCTGCTCTCCCGGTTGAGGAACTCACCACCTATCAGCTTACGCCCCGTTATTACCTCGTCTTGGGTTTGGCTGTTATTGTTGTTGGAGTCTCCTACCTGCTCGTAAAATCCAAGTATGGTCTAGGCATGATGGCAGTGCGTGAAGAAGAAGATGCCGCTGAGTCATTGGGGATTAGCGCCTTGCGGCATAAACTCCTCGCTCTGGGACTCAGTGCGTTCTTTACCGGGCTGGGTGGCGGGGCTTTTGCATACTATCACCTCAGTTACTATTACCAATTTCCGTTTTCCCCGGTATGGAGTCTGGATATGTTGACCATGGTCTTCATTGGCGGTACAGGCACCGTCCTAGGCCCCATCATCGGAGCAGTATTTTTCGTAGTGCTGAAGGAGTTCCTGGTCCTGAACGTAGGAGCATATCACCTGATCATATTTGGCACACTGTTCATTCTTGTAGTCCTGTTCCTGCCAGGTGGAATCATTTCAATCTGGAAAAAGATTCAGGATGCGCGAACCCACCGGTCAAAATCGAATTCGGTTAAGCTCTCCCCCGAGGCAAAGAGTTGACACCCAATATTGGCTTCAGGCCAAAGAAAGGAGGAGAACTATTGATAGTACCTTGAAGAGTATGAACAAAATTTGTCCAAATCTTGCATAACCCTAATGGAGGATGAGTAATGAAAGCCAAACTGATAGGTTTAATCGTGATTGTGTTGCTGTTTGGTGTGCTGATCGTAGGGTGTACTACGACCCCTGAAGCCACTGAAGTGCCAACAGTAGAGCAAGTACAACCCACTGAAGAAGCTGTCGGCGGGTCACTGGAAGGTAAGAAAGTTTGTTACTTGATCCCTGAGTCTGGGAATGCCTTCCTGTCCGGTCTTACTGAAGGTGTCAAGGAAAGATTCGCAGCCGATGGCGTCGAGGTGCTGATTTTCGGCGCTGAAGGCAATGCGACCACCCAGTACAACCAGATCGAGAACTGTATCTCCCAAGGCGTCGCCGGCATGATTGTTATGGCGGCCATCGAGCCAGAAGGTGTGGCGGCTGCTGTTCTGGAAGCCAAAGAAGCCGGCATAAAGGTCATGGGCGTGCCTGTTGATGAGCAGGGGCCTTACGACGCCATCATGCACACCGATCAGTATGAAATCGGTACAACCATGGCCGAAATGGCTTGTGATTGGATCGAGGCGACCTTTCCAGATGCTGAGGATGACAGCGTTGAAGTTGCAGTGATCGGCACCAAAGGCACTGAAAATATCAAGAGGCGCAGCGAAGGCATGGAAACCATCGATGACTGTGCCAAGGCCAAACTGGTGCAATTTGTTGATGTCCCCGAAGCAACAATGACGGAGGCCGTGAGCGCAACTGAGAACATTTTTACAGCCAATCCTAACGTAAAAGTTATCCTGGCTGTGGGAGATTCTGGCGCCCAGGGTGTTGCCGAGGCCATGGCAGCCTACGCGCCGGATAATCTGGATGAATACGCTGTGTTCTCCGGTGATGTTAGCCCAGATACTCAGGGACTACTCCCGAAATGCGAGGCTGGCACCTATCGCGGTGCTGTGGCTATCGGTGGCAGCCTTGAGGATCTGATGCAGAGCACCTATGAGATCATGAAGGGGATGATCAGTGGTGGAGATTACCCTACAGAAACCCTAGACCCATTGACCACGTTTCGATGCGAACCAACCCCAAGTGAGGGAGCAGCCAAACCCCCGGCACCTGAATTCATCGAGCTGGGCAGCTCAATCCCATTGACCGGACCCTTCGGCTCCCTTGGCAACATGGTGCTCCCTGGTTATGAACAAGCCGTAGCGGATATCAACGCAGCTGGAGGTGTATTCGTCGAAGAGTATGGCACAAAAATTCCACTGCGCCTGACCTATTACGACGATGAATCCGACCCAACCAAAGCGGTCAGCAGAATGGAGACCCTCTACTCCGAACAAGATGTGACTGCCTACCTGGGAGGTGCTGGCAGTTCTATGCATGCGGCTGCATCAGCCGTTGCTGAAAAGAACCAGGTCCCCTATTGCGGTGTCGCCTTCGCGCTCTACCAGATCCACCAGCAGGGCTACAAGTACCTGTTCTCACCGTTCCCCAAATCTCCGCAACAGGCCAAGGATACTTTTGAAATCCTTAACGCGACCATCCCGGAGGGTGAACGACCCACGAAGGTAGCGATTTTCTCCTACAGCGATGACTGGGGTAAAGAAATCGGTGACCTTTGGGAACAGAATGCCGCCGAGTATGGGTATGAAGTGGTCTTACGCGAGGAGAGGCCAGTCGCACCGGATAATGATTGGTCTGATGCGATCCTCAAGGCCAAGGCTGCAGGGGCAGAAACGCTTTTGACCTTGCCAATTTTCCCAGATGGAAGCGGGATGTTTAAGACCATGGCCGAACTCGGCTGGACTCCGAAATTCTCTGTGGTGATCAGGGCGCCGGAAGGTGTCAACTGGGGTGAATCCATGGGCACGATTGGTGATTATGTCACCATCTTTCCCGGCTGGCACCATGGCGTTAACTTCGAGGGAGTGGACGAGCTCAACGCTGCGTACCAGGAAAAATTTGGACGCCCCGCTGATCTGTTGACCGGTCCGGCTTACGCCTGTGTACAGATCGTGGCTGCCGGTATTGAGGCGGCTGGCACATTGGATCGCGCGGCAGTCCGGGATGCAATTTCCGCTATCGATACGAACACTGTCATCGGTCCAGTTACCTTTAACGAGGATGGTACCGGCAATGTGCTGAACCCACTGATTCAATGGCAGAACGGCCAGCTTGAATTGGTCTGGCCCGAAGAACACGCCACAGCTGAGTTCCTCTACCCGGCTCCTCCATTTGAGGAACGATAAAGATCAAGAGTAAGCCATAACTTCGGGGGTGGCGAGGGATAATGCTCTCGCCACCCCTCTCTCAGCAGCCAATATTGAATTTCGTCTGATTAGTAAGAACATGCAATTATTGGGATGTGGTGATGAAAGCTCATCCTTTTGCCACATCCCTCTCAGCAGCCACTCGAGTGGGCTTTTATGGAAGGAGGTGGTGAGCAGGGACAAGTAATACAGTGGTGTTTAATGTATGTCAAGGATGTTTTTTTTCATCCAAAACCCATGCATTCAGGATTCTAATAAGGAGATAAAAAATGAAAAGGCGCGGATGGTTTGCTGTTGTCATCGCTCTGGTTCTTCTGGTCGGGTCATTGTCAACTGGTCTTACGGCCCCGCCTGCGGCTCAGGCTAAGGAAAGTAGCCTGGTCTTTGACATTTACAACTTCACTGAGGAAAGCGTTCTCGTGGGAACCGAGACAGTCTATTTCCGGGCTTATCGGAACATTGTTTATGTTACCAACCCGGCCCAAATCGTCTTCCCCTTGAACACGATTTATCAGAAATTGAATGTCTTCGTGCCGATTGAAATCTCACTGGATGACTATAAAAAACATGACGGCCCGATCTTCTTCCCGAACACGGTTGGAGGATATAATCCGGGTCTCCCCGCCGAACCCACGAGAAATGAAGTAAAAACTGCGCTGGCGAAGGGCTATGTGGTAGTCGCTCCGGGTGCCCGCGGCCGTACCAATAAAGACGCAACAGGTATCTTCAATGGGAAAGCGCCTACAGCCGTCGTTGACCTGAAGGCTGCCGTCCGTTACCTGCGCTTCAACGATAAAATCATGCCTGGGGATGCAGAGAAGATTATCTCCAGCGGCACCAGCGCCGGAGGCGCGCTTTCAACATTGCTGGGAGCAACCGGCAATAACAAGGATTATGAGCCCTATCTGAAGGCGATCGGCGCGGCCAAGGAGAAGGACGACATCTTCGCGACCAATGCATATTGCCCCATCACCAACCTGGACAACTCGGATACGGCTTACGAATGGCTGTTCTACGGCTTGAATGATTATTACTTCTTAGGTGGGGGAACCATGACGGGGGATCGGCTGATCGTATCGCAGGAGCTGAAAGACATGTTCCCCGCCTACCTGAACAGTCTCGAGCTTTATGCTTACGAGCCCAGGAATGATCATGGAGTGGGTCTGTGGCATGCTCCCGGGCAGCTCAAGCAGGGCGATGCGCTGTGGCTGGATGCCGATGGGGAAGGTTCCTTCAAGGACTACGTGAAGGCTTTCATCATTGCCTCTGCCCAGACGGCACTCGATAAAGGTACGGATTTGTCTGGATACACCTGGATAACCATTGACGACGGCGTGGTAACAGACATCGACTTTGCCGCATATTTAGTGTACGTGCGAAGGATGAAGCCAGCGCCTGCCTTTGATGGTTTGTATGCTCCGAGCTGGGAGAACAGCCTGTTCGGCACTGCCAGCCTCGCTGACCAGCATTTCACCCAGTATGGCTTCGACTCACAATACCGCTTTGAGGATGCCTGGGTTGCCCCGCTCGCCAACTGGGGGATTGTGAAGATGATGAACCCCATGTACTACATCGACGCCAGCGGTACCACTACATCCCACTACTGGCGCATCCGGCACGGTGGCATCGACGCGGATACGGCTCTACCAATTCCCGTCATGCTGGCCACAAAGCTGAAGAACACGGGCCATGATGTCGATTTCGCTGTTCCCTGGGGACAGGGACATGGTGGAAATTATGACCTTGAGGAGCTCTTTAACTGGATTGAAACCATCAGCGAATAGACGTCTCGATGATAATCAGGTAATTGGTAACGGGCTGCGCGCCCGCTCTGTTTACACCCCGGAGGTCGCTATGTAAAAGGGCGGCGGCCCGGATGATCCGAGCAGCATCATGGGCAAGTAGCCGAAGCAGCAATAAAATCTTGCTGTGTTGATGAGTAAAAGCGATGTGACGATGGTGGCTCTAAAAGCAGCCATCGTCACGGTTTCTCATGTATTATCGATATTAATGGATCAACTTGGCCAATGAATCATAACCAATATCTAAGCATCCTGCAAAACATAAACCAATTAGAACCATTCCCTAAGAAAAGCTTCAGGCGAGTGGATCAACCTACGACCATGATAACTGAAGGTGTCCAAAGAATTGACTTACGGGATATTGCATACGGGCTGGCTGCTCGTGGGGAATATGGCCCCGTTGTTCAGAAGGGTGTGCAGAAAAGCCTTCCAGGCAAATATCCATTTTCGGCTGCCCTGAAAGATGTTATTGATCACATTTCATCAATAGAAGTCACTCCGGTTGCACCGCAGCAGGCGCCGATTCCTCAGGAACCCGAAATCTTGACCCGGCACATAAAAGCAGCAGGCTATTTCCTTAAAGCTGACATCATGAGTGCTTGCAAAGTACCCGAATCGGCCTATTACAGCCATGATAAGCAAGGTAACCCCATCGAACCTCGCTATAAAAATGCCATCATCATCGTGATGCGCAAAGATTTGCAGGCTATGGAAGCCTCGACCGGCAGAGACTGGATGGGGGATCCGATCAGCTTTCAGGCGTACCAGCATTTGGGGATGGTTGCAGAAACCCTGGCCAATTACATCCGGCGCTTGGGCTGGGAAGCCTCTCCCCAATATGGCCCCTCCTTCGTGGATCGTTATTCAGTTCAACTGCCACCGTTGCTGCTGGCCGCAGGTATTGGCGAAGTCAGCCGGGTGGGAATCATCCTGAACCCCTTCTTGGGCCTGGGTTTCAAGGCCGCGGCCATCCTGACGGATATGCCCATAGTTCCTGATAAACCGATCGATTTTGGTCTACAAAATTTTTGCCAAAACTGCAAAATCTGCGCTGAGAACTGCCCAAGCCAGGCCATTTCCACTGGCGATAAGGTGATGTACAACGGGTATGAAACCTGGAAGCTGGATACCCGGCGCTGTGCCAGTTTCAACTTTACCAATAAAAATGGCACCATGTGTAACCGTTGCGTTAAAAGCTGTCCCTGGACTAACCCGCCAACCTGGCCGCACAACCTGGTTCGCAGGATGGTCATGGGATCTCGCCTGGCACAACGAATTGCCATCCGAGCTGCTTATCTCCTTAAGCCGGGTAAGGACCGCCCTGACCAAAAATGGTGGTTCGACATGGAATATATTGAGGATGTAATCCAATCGCGAGAATAGGTAAAAAAATTCGTTTAGAAAGTGCGTATACTTTGAGACGGTTAATTATTTTTATAATGGAGGTCAGATCTTATGGAATATGCTGTTGAGATGAAGGGTATCTGTAAAAGTTTTGGGGGAGTCCAGGCTCTTAAGAATGTTGACATGGAGTTGAGACAGGGTGAGATCATGGGTATTGTAGGGGATAATGGGGCTGGCAAATCCACGCTAATGAAAATTCTCTCCGGTGCTTACCAGGCAGATAAGGGTGAGATATTTATTTTTGGAAACCAAGCAGAGATTCACAATCCTCTGGATGCCTTCAAGCAAGGGATCAGTATGATCTACCAGGATTTAGCATTATTTAACAATCTGGACGTAGCAAGAAATATCTTTGTTGGAAGAGAACTGGTCCGGGGCCCGTTGGGGATCACCCTGGCTAAAAAAGATATGTACAGGCGAGCAGAGGAATTGATCAAAGACCTGCGGGTGGACATCAAATCTCCCAGGCTGAATGTGGCCAGGATGTCTGGTGGACAGCGGCAGATGGTAGCCTGTGCCCGGGCGATTGCATTCCAATCAAAGATCATGATTATGGATGAACCAACCGCTGCCCTGGGAGTTACCGAAGCAAATAAATTATTGGGTTTGATCAAAAACCTGAAAGACCTGGGCCTTTCGATATTACTCATAACGCAGCGGATTCCTGACATCCTGGCGATTGCAGACCGTGTTTTCGTTCTAAAAGGAGGGGTCAGGCAGGATATCCTGAATGTCAAGGATACAACTCTGGACGATGTTGTATTCCTCATTGTGAAGGGGAAAGACGGTAATAGTAAAAAAGTAGATGATATTGAATACAAATCCTTTGGGTAACTGCAGCCACGGTTTACCAAGTGATGAATCTATTGCAGGTTTAGAAAATATACGTTAAGGAGCACAGGAACTCAGAAATGGAAAATAATCCTTCGCTATCTAAGAATCTGTCTTGGAAGATTGGTCATATCATCAGGAATTACACACCTTTATTGATATTGCTGGCGGCGATTGTGATTTTTTCAATAATAGCCCCCAATTTCACTACATTCAATAATATCAGACTCCTGGTGAGGCAAATATCCTTTGTGACAATCAGCGCCGTCGGATTGATGTTTGTGATGGTTGCTGGGGGGATAGACCTGTCCATTGGTTCCCAGATCATTCTTACCAATATTGTACTTTCGCTGATGATATCGAGTACTTATGGCTTGGGGATCGATCCCCTGATTGCTATTCCGATTTGTATTGCAATGGGAACGATCTTGGGGATGATGAATGGGATCCTCAGCAATATTCTAAAGGTTCACCCACTGATCGTTACATTGGGCACAGCTTATATTTACAGAGGTCTTGGCTACATCATTGCCGGTGGGCGAAACATTGACGGTTTGCCTGATTCGTTCCGTGTCTATGGACAAGGCTATGTTGGCCCGGTACCGGTTCCTATCATCATTATGATCTTTGTGGCGATTGTAGGTGCTTATTTCTTACACAACACGAATTTTGGAAGTCGTGTTTATGCCATGGGAGGCAACCAGGAAGCTGCACATCTTGTGGGAATCAATATCAAACGGATGAAAGTAATTGTTTTTGCCATCGGTGGCCTTGCTTCCGGGATCGCCTCGGTGTTACTGCTTTCCAGGGTATTTAACGGACAGGTAACAACCGGAGCTGGCATCGAGTTCGATGCACTGACTGCGGCCCTTTTGGGTGGTGTAAGCTTCGCAGGTGGTGAAGGCACGATTTTGGGCTTGATCACTGGAGTCATGATCATTGGTGTCTTGAATAACGGCATGCAGCTTTTCGGACTCCAGGATTTTTACCAGAATCTTGTCAAAGGCGCGTTGCTGCTGGCTGCGGTTGGTTATGACCAATACCAAAAAAGTAGAAGGGCAAAGGAGATGCTTGCGATAGCATAGATCAAAGGATACCTTTGATGTGAAAGCTTATTCCAAACGGTGAGGTATGCCGACTTTTAAAGATGATTTTTTGGATAAAGTGTTCATTTTCCTGTGCTGATTATTCCGAATTGCAAAAGCTGGATATATACCTTCCTGTGGTAGGTAAGGAACCAATTCCTGTGATCATCTCGATACGTGGTAAGGAATTGGTCAATATTGTCAGGTCGATGCTATGCACATGATCATTCAGTGAGGTGTAATCTCGGATGAATCAAAAACGATTTGACCCACATACCCATTATGCTGTCGAGGAAATTCATCCTCAGGCGAATACCGATCACATCAAAAGAAAAATTCTTGATATTCCTTATGCCAGTTTATCCCCCGCTCAAGAACTAGACATCTATCTGCCCGATGAGGATCATGGGCCTTTCCCTGTCATTCTCTCCATTCATGGAGGGGCCTTCATGGGATGTGATAAATCTGACGCTCAGGTGATGCCTATGTTGGAGGGATTGAAGCGTGGTTACGCAGTTGTGGCAGTGAATTATCGTCTGAGTTGGGAAGCCCTGTTTCCAGCATTGGTGCACGACGTCAAGGCCGCAGTGCGGTGGGTGCGGGCTAATGCTACAAAATATTACTTCGATCTGGAGAGAATTGCAGCCTGGGGTGGTTCTGCGGGTGGGTATCTCTCATCGATGTTGGGTACATCAGCAGGAATCCCAGAAATGGAAGACTTGAGCTTGGGAAATCCAGACCAACCCAGCAACGTTCAATCGGTTTTGGATTGGTTTGGCCCCACAAATTTTCTCAAGATGGATGAGCACCTGGCAGCAAGTGGGATGCTCCCTCCGCCAGGGTTTCGTCACAGTGAAGCGAATTCTCCAGAATCTCTGCTGTTTGGCCAGAATATCACAGAGATCCCTGAAAAAGTAGCTGCAGCCAATCCCGAAACATATATCCGACCTGGTATGCCACCGTTTCTGCTGCAGCATGGAACCATAGACCCGGTAGTGCCGGTTCAGCAATCCATCGAATTTGCGGCGAAACTGAGGAACCTGCTTGGTGGGGATAAGGTCGAACTTGAATTGTTTGAAGGTGCAGAACATGCGGACGAGAGGTTTGAAACTCCGGAAAATGTGGCCAGGGTGCTTGATTTCCTTGATTCCCACCTGAAATAGTTTTAATTTATCAACTGCCAAATCAATAGGAGATAACCTATGAGTAAAAAGCTTCTTGTCATCGGAGCGCATTCCGCCGATTTTGTCTGGCGGGCGGCCGGTACGATTGCCGTGATCACCTCGCAAGGTGGCAGCGCAACCGTCATTGCCCTTTCGTATGGCGAGCGGGGGGAATCCGGGGAGCTTTGGAAAGAACCAGAACAAACGATTGAAAATGTCAAGCGCATTCGTCATCAAGAAGCTGAAACAGCCGCCGCGGCTGTGGAGGCAACCTTTCGATGCCTCGACCTGGGTGATTATCCCCTGAATATCTCTAATGCAGCGCTCGAACAGTTAGTCGAACTTTTTCGGGAATTCCAACCGGATATCCTCCTGACGCATACCCCTGCCGATCCGTTCAATCCCGACCATCCGGTAGCTTACCAGGCCGTGCAAAAAGCACGTTTACTGGCATCCGGAGCTGGTGTGGCCAGTGCTTTCAAGCGGATTGGGCCACCTGATTTATACATCTTTGAGCCACATCAACCGGAGCTGTGTGAATTCAAGCCCAACACCTTCATCGATATTACGCCAGTCATGGATAAAAAAGTTAAGGCGATGCAAGCCATGCAGGCGCAAAGCTACTTACAAGATTATTACACTGAACTTGCAACCCGGCGAGCTAATCACGCCCGGCGCATCTCTGGGATGGGAGAGATCAGGTATGCTGAAGCCTTGCAACGCACGCTCCCCTGGGTGGTAAAAAGCCTATGAATAACAAAGCTGGGACCCGCTTTAGCGAGCTGGGTGTAGCAACGGTCTATGAGGCATCCGGTCGTGAGGGGCTGATCGATCTGCCATTGAGCCAGCTCATACCGGGAAGCCGTGCAGCTGGCCCGGCACGGACCGTTCTATGTGGTCAGGATGATAACCTGATGGTGCATGCCATCATTGAACAGATCCAGCCCGGAGAAATACTGGTTCTGACGATGCCAGAGCCGAGACCTATTGCTCTGATCGGTGAGTTGTTGGCGACCCAGGTAAAGGTCCGTCGAGCAGCTGCGATCCTCGTCGATGCAGCTGTTCGAGATGTCGAGGAATTGGAAAAACTTGAGCTGCCTATCTGGACCCGCTTTATCAGAGTGCGAGGAGCTTCTAAAAAGCTGATTGGCGAGCTTAATGTTCCAGTCACAATTGGAGCCACCCGCATCTCTCCCGGCGACATTGTTGTGTTGGATGCGGACGGTGGGGTGTGCATCCAGCGTGAACGGGTGGATGATGTGTTGAAGGCTGCCGAGGCCAGGTTTGAGCGTGAAACTCGCTTGCGAGAGAAACTTATCGCCGGTGAGACATCTTATGACTTGCACGGTTTGCGCGAGTACGTAGAAAGGAATTAAAAGTAATCTGATGCACTCAAAGGAACCAATTCACGATATAGCTCACCTGGCCCATGTGGAGCTGCTGACTCCCAAGCTTGAAGAGAGCACCCGTTTTTTTGTAGACATTATGGGAATGGTTGAAAGCGGTCGTAATGCTGACTCGGTATACCTGCGCGGCTGGGATGATTACGAACACCACTCCCTGCAATTGACCGCAGCCTCGCTGCCCGGCATCGGTCACTATGCCCTGCGCGTTTCCAGTCCACAGGCGCTTCAGCGGCGAGTGGCAGTGCTTGAAAAAATTGGGCTTGGGCTGGGTTGGAGAGATGATAGTGTTGGGCATGGTCCGGCTTACTGTTTCAACGATCCGGATGGGCACAAGATGGAAATCTATTACGAAACGGAGTGGTATAAACCGCCAGAAAATCTGCGCCCGGCGCTTAAGAACCAGGCCTCGCGCTTCCCTGATAATGGTATTGGCCTGCGGCGGATTGACCATATCAACCTGCTCGCCAAGGACGTGCGTGCTAACCGGATTTTTTTGCAAGAGGCACTGGGCGGCCGCATGACCGAACAGGTGATTTTTGATGACGGCTCTGAAAAGGCCTCCTGGATTACTTTTACAAATAAATCCTATGATGTGGCGATTTCAGAGGACTGGACGGGAGCACAGGGTCGCTTGCATCACATCACCTATGCAGTCGACAGCCGCGAGGCTATCTTGCGCGCCGCGGATATCTGCCTGGAACATGGTGTCTTTATGGAGACAGGTCCACATAAGCATGCCATCCAGCAGACTTTTTTCTTGTATGTTTATGAGCCGGGTGGCAACCGTTTCGAAATTGCCAACGCTGGAGCGCGCCTGATCCTCGCGCCAGATTGGCAGACGATCGTTTGGAGCGAGGCCGAACGGAAAAAGGGCCAGGCCTGGGGACTACCAACCATTCCATCGTTTCATACTCACGGCACGCCACCTGTGGAATAGTTTGGATTGGTGAGGAGCGTTTTATGCCGCACTTGACTCTGGAATATACGGATAATCTCCAATTTGATGTTCAACCACTCTTGGCGCGCCTGCATGCTGAGCTGGTCGCGACGGGCGCCGTCAAACTGAAAGGCATTAAAAGCCGGGCTATTCGGCATTCCGCGTATCGCATCGCCGATGGTAATGAGAAATATGCTTTCGTGCATGTAAATCTTTTAATCCGCGAAGGCCGTCCATTTGAAGTCCAAAAGGATGCCGCTCAACGAGTGATGGAGGTATTGAAGGAGACCTTTGGGGGCCACTTTGAGAAAGGCCATTTGTCCCTCTCGGTGGATATTAAGGAAATGCGAGACGGCATCGCACAGACCTTTCACAATATCCCTGAATCGGGAAATGAAGCCTGAGTGACTTCCGCTACTTGGGGGAGCAATTTGGATTTATCGGGACGAAGCAAGAGTCTTATCAGGAAAGAAAATCAGATAATGCAACGGGATAAGGCTGTAGAAAAAAGCAGAAGGGAGCCAGCTTACGGCGAATTTGTAATTCTCGTTTCTTTAATGACTTCGCTTGCAGCATTAGCAATTGATGCTATGCTGCCGTCTCTGCAACGAATAGGCAGCGATCTGAATGTACAAAATGGTAACGACAGACAATTAGTAGTCTCAATATTGTTTCTGGGTATGGCGGTTGGACAGTTATTCTTTGGACCATTGTCTGATAAAACGGGGCGAAAGCCCGCAATCTATGCCGGCTATGCCCTCTTCATCGCTGGCTCTCTGTTATCAGTACTAGCAATCAATTTTACAATGATGCTCCTGGGGCGTTTATTACAGGGAGTTGGGATTTCCTCTCCAAGGGCAGTTACAGTGGCTCTGGTGCGCGATCGCTATGCCGGCCGGGCGATGGCCCGGGTAATGTCGTTTGTTATGACGGTTTTTATTCTGGTTCCGATGCTCGCTCCAACTTTCGGGCAAGCCATTCTTATGTTCTCTGGCTGGCGTGCCATTTTTCTCAGTTTCATGTTAATGGCAATCGTCACATTAATCTGGTTTGCGGTGCGTATGCCGGAGACATTAGCCCCAGAGAACCGATCCGCTTTCTCGCTGAAGCAAATCTTCAGCACGATTCGAGCTATATTTAAGATCCGGATTACATTAGGATATACAATAACAACAGGCTTAATTCTTGGTATGTTTCTTGGGTACCTGAATTCAACCCAACAGATTTTTCAAGAACAATACGCGCTCGGAGCCAGTTTCCCGCTATATTTTGCTGTTTTATCATTGTCACAGGGCATGGCTTCCCTTGCGAATACTCGCGCGGTGATGCGTTTCGGCATGCGTTATCTGGTCGGCAGGTCGCTTTTCTTCATATTCGGGTTATCTATACTTGCCCTCGGGATTGCCCTGCTAACTGCAGGTCACCCACCATTGTGGACCCTTATGCTTTATCTCATGCTGACATTCTTCGGCATTGGCATTTTATTTGGCAACATGAATGCTTTGGCCATGGAGCCATTAGGCCATTTGGCTGGGATCGGGGCAGCGGTTGTCGGTTCGCTTTCAACCTTAATATCAATGGTCCTTGGCACAATGATCGGCCGTAGCTACAATGGGACCATTCTTCCGTTGGTCACCAGTATAGTCATCCTTACAGGACTGTCTATTTTTGTTGTGCGTTGGACCGAATCGGATCAGAAATCTATCCCAACGGCGTGATAGCGAAATTGAAAATTCTTTGACAATCGTTCCGACGGATGCAGTGACTTACCCC
>Ga0209254_10003803_pt1 | contig 13778 bp, 13 predicted proteins | sample FrelakmetDIP11DI_FD_187148 | JGI IMG/M metagenome (GOLD analysis project Ga0209254, IMG submission 187148) | Freshwater lake sediment microbial communities from the University of Notre Dame, USA, for methane emissions studies - DIP11 DI (SPAdes)... | ecosystem: Environmental > Aquatic >...
GTTACGATTTCCCAATTCTTTTGTCTGAGTTTTCTTAGGGCGCGTTTCATCATTCTTTAGACATTTTGCCTGCAGGTGCTCAATGATACGCATGGCATGCGGAAGGGCCTCTGAAGTTCCCTGAGGTGCATAAGATACCTGATCCTACACTCCGGTTGGACTGCGGGATTTCGGCGCATCCCTTGAATTTGATCTTTTCAAGCATCATATAGGTCTTTTTTAGGCTGGCTAAATTCAAGGATACACTGCGCTGAGCCATTCGGCCCCGCCCATGGCTGTGTGCAATGTCGAAGGGCCTGTCGAAGGGGCGAGATGACAGTTTATTGTTGAAAGGCAGCGCCAGGTTTTCTATCCCGAACCGCGAAGATCTTTAGGAAAACCTGCCAAAAGGGATGGTTCAACTGGCGCCTCCGCCAAGATAGGCCTTTTTCATCATGGGATTGTCGAGGAGGTTCTGGGCCGTGTCCGTCAGAACGATGGAACCGGTCTGAAGCACATAGCCCCGGTTGGCGATGGACAGGGCCATGTTCGCGTTTTGCTCCACCACAAAGATCGCGGTCCCTCTCTTGTTCACTTCCTGAATCAGATGGAATTGCCGGTCCACCAGAACAGGGGCCAGTCCCATGGAGGGCTCGTCCATGAGGAGAATCTTCGGATTGGAGAGTAACGCCCTTGCCATGGCAAGCATCTGCTGCTCCCCACCGCTGAGATACACTCCGGGTTTGTGGAGGCGTTCCCTGAGCTGTGGAAAGAGCTCAAGCATCTTTTCAATGTCGGACTTCACGCGGTCACTGTCTGTCCTGAGGTAGGCGCCCATCTCCATGTTCTCCAGCACGGTGAGCCTGGGAAAAATCCTCCTGTTCTCCGGAACGATGGCGACCCCTTTGGAAACGATGTATTGGGTCGGCTTTCCATCGATTCGTTCACCCGCAAGAGTCACGGAGCCCTTTTTGACCCTGCACACCCCGAGGATGGTCTTCAGGGTGGTGGACTTGCCGGAGGCATTGCCCCCGAGAAGGCAGATCAGCTCCCCATCGTAGATCTCGACGTTGATGTCGTAGAGAACCTGAATGGCCCCGTAGAAGGTGTCAACGTTCTTCAGTTGGAGGATAGGTTGATTCTTCATGATTCACCGCAGAGGCTGTCGTTTCCGGCCCAGGTAGGCTTCAATGACCTCCTTGTCGTTGGCCACTTCGTCGTAGGTCCCTTCTGCAATCTTCCTGCCGTAGTCCAGTGCGAGGACTTTGTCCGAAATATTCCTCACCACATTGAGCTTGTGCTCGATCACGATAATCGTGTAACCATACTGATCCCTGAGATGTTTGATAAATCGCGTCATCTCCTCCGTCTCCTGAGGGTTCATCCCGGCGGAGGGTTCGTCGAGCATGAGGAGTTTCGCGTTGGTCGATAGGGCCCGGGCGATTTCAAGGCGCCTCCGGTTCGCATAGGACAAAAACATCGCTTGCTGGCCAAGGCGGTAGCCCGTGAGCCTCGCCCCGAACAGGCTGAGCACTTCTTTCACGGCCCTGTCTGTTTCTTGTTCCTCCCGGTTGTGCAAAGGCAGGTGAAAGACGATCGACAAGGGGCCCGCCTTGGTGCGGCAGAATCGGCCCACCTTGGCATTATCAAGGACGGAGAGAGAGCTGAAGAGCCGGAGGTTCTGAAACGTTCTGGCCACACCCGCCTTCACCACCTGATGAGGTTTGAGCCCCGAGATCCTTCTCCCTTCGTACACGATGGAGCCGGCACTGGGAGGGTAAATGCCGGAAATCAGGTTGAAGAGGGTCGTCTTCCCGGCTCCGTTGGGGCCGATGATGCTCAGAATCTCCCTTTCGCGGACCTGAAAGCCAAGAGTGTTGACCGCCATGATGCCGCCGAAATTCATGGTCACGCCCCGGATATCGAGGACCACACGATCCCCCTTTGAGAAAGCCTTTCGGCCGGAAGTCCTATCCCCTTCTTTTTCCTGATAGTACAGGTCCGTGGAAGCCCTGAGCACACCGGTTTCATCTTTGTCAGGCCTTTTCTTGGCTTTTGAAAGAAAGCCGAAGGATCCCATGATACCCTGAGGCCTCAAGGCCATCAGCACAATGAGGATCAACCCATAGGTCATCATCCGGTAGGCGCCGTATTCTCTGAGAAACTCCGGCAGGATGGAGAGGAACACCGCGCCGAGGATCACGCCGGGGACATTCCCTAGGCCGCCGAGAATCACCATGCAGTAGACGATGACGAGCTGGGGAAAATCAAAATTGTTCGGGAAGACGGAATCCTGGAACGAAGCGAAAATGGCGCCTGTCCAGCCCGCGATAAGAGCGCCCACCGCAAACGCCTTGAGCTTCATCCACGTGGTGTTCACGCCCATGGCTTCCGCAGCCAGCTCGTCCTCCCGAATCGCCTCCCACCCTCTCCCGTAACGGGACTTCTTGAGCCTTGAACACCCGATGACCACGAGGATTGCGGCAATCCAGATCAGGTAGGAATAAGCCACAGGAGAAACGATCGTGAACCCGAAGAGGCGGATGGGATCGAGATTGTAGATGCCGTTCACCCCGCCCGTGATGTTGATCGGCCTGTCCAGGTTCAGGAGCAAAAGCCTGAAGATCTGGGCGAACGCGAGAGTGACAATGGCCAGATAATCCCCTTTGAGCCTCATGCTCGTGGAGCCGAGGGCAAACCCGATTCCCATGGCCGCCAGGGCGGAGAGGGGCAATGTCAAAAGAAAGGGCAGGTGAATATTGAAATGGCCGGAAGACAGGAGAGCGAAGACATAGGCACCGATGCCGAAAAAAGCGACATAGGCCATGTCCAGAAGGCCTGCAAAGCCTGCGACCACATTGAGCCCGAGAGCGAGCATGATCCACAGTCCGGTCGTGCCATAAATCCGGAGCCAGTAATTGTTGGGCATCACAAGGGGTGCGAAGAGTAAAACGGTGCCGGCAGCGGCGTAAAGGATCAGCCTGTTTTTCTCCACCCAACTCATCTCTGAAGCGTCGCGTTGCATCACACCTTTTCCGGGATCTTTTCTCCCATCAGGCCCCAGGGTCTGAAAATGAGAACAAGAATGAGCACCATGAAGGCAACGACATCCTTGTACGTTGCGGGAAAGAAGGTGGTGGCCAGGGATTCGAGAAGACCGAGGATAAGGCCTCCCAGCATGGCTCCGCGGATGTTGCCGATGCCTCCGAGGACTGCCGCCGTGAACCCCTTGAGCCCGGCCTGGAACCCGACATAGTAATCGACCTGTGTAAACATCAACCCCACCAGGGCCCCTGCCGCTCCGCCAAGGGCGGAGCCGATGAAGAACACCAGGACGATGATCCGGTCCGTGTCAATGCCCATGAAGGCTGCGGCTTCGATATCCTGGGCCGTGGCGCGCATGGCTTTTCCCACTTTGGTTTTCTTGACCATGACCGTCAAAAGAGCCATGAGCAGGAACGCGACGACAATGACCAGAATCCTCATGAAGGAGATGACCACATCGCCCACCTGGATGACCCGCAGACCTTCAGGGATCAGGGAGGCCACGGCAAAAGAACGCGCTTTTGCGCCCTGGAAGTTGAGGACCAGATTCTGCAGAAAGATGGAAACCCCCAGAGCGCTGAGAAGCAGGTTCATTCGAGGGGCTTTCCTGAGCGGCCGGTAGGCAAAACGCTCGATGAGGATCCCCAGGACACCGGGCAGGCCCATGGCCATGAGGATCATGAAGGCAATCAGGACGCCGGCGTTCACAAAGGGCACGTTGTTGCCGGTCAGAAGGTAGAGCACCCACCATGCGACAAAGCCGCCGATCATGTAGATTTCGCCGTGGGCGAAATTGAGCATGAAGAGAATGCCGTAGACCATGGTGTAGCCGATCGCGATGAGGGCATAGACCCCTCCGAGGGTAAGACCGTTGACCAGCTGTTGGGGCAGTTGCTGCCAATAAAAGTCCATGAAAGAAGTCCGCAAAAAAATAAAGGTCCTAACCTGGGTCACCAGTTAGGACCTTTGTAAAGGACATCGTCTACTTTCCTGTCATCACCGCGACCTGTTTGAAATCCTTCCCCGCGACCTTGAAGAAGTAGGTGGCCCCTCCCTCGAGATCTCCCTTTTTGTCAAAGGTGACGGGGAATCCCAGGATCCCTTTGTAGCCCTTGGTCTCAGCCACGTTTTTCAAAACCTCTTCGCGGCTGATGTTGCCGTCCGCAGCCGCCTTGCTGATGGCGGTGAGCAGGATGTTCATGGCTTCATATGCAGGGGGACCGAATCCGCTGATGGTCCCGTACTTGGCTTCATACTTCTTGACGTACCCGGCCGCCTCGGGAACGGCAAACACATCAGGGGCGAAGTGGTACACATAAGCTCCCTCTGCCGCTCCCTCCGAAGCCTGGATGAAATCTTTCTTGTCCCGGGCGCCTTCTGTCCCGAAGAAGACCGCTTTGATCCCGAGTTCCTTGGCCTGTCGGACGCCGATGGCCTGATCCGGGGCAGTGGTCGCCACAAAGAACAGCACGTCGGGACCGTAGGCTTTGACTTTCGTCAGGACGGCGGAGTAATCCTTGGCACCCGCCACGATGGTGTCCTGCATAATATCCGTGACGCCAAGTTTTTTGAGGCCGTTGATGGTCTCGCTCGCGATATTTTCGCAATAGGCGACCTTCTCATTGAGCACGGCGACTTTCTTGGCTTTGAGCTCTCTCTGAATGAAAAGGGCGCAGTTCCAGCCGTGGGCATCGTTCCTGGCATTCACCCGGAAGAATTGCTTGAAGCCCTGGTCCGTCAAGTCGGGCTTTGAAGCCGCAGTGGTGATGCAGGTCAGGTTGGCGGCCCCGTAGATCTTCATCGTGGCCTGCGCAATGTGGCTCATGGGAGGGCCGACCACGCCATAGATCAGGCTGTCTGCCACGAATTTGTTCGCCACGTTGACACCCTGGGCAGGATCCAAGGCATCATCCCCCATGACCTGTTCAATCTTGACCCCCTTGATGCCGCCTTTTTCGTTCCATTCATCAACGGCAATCTGGGCTGAGTTATAGATTTCCATGCACGGTGCAGCCGCATCGCCGGTGAAAGCTCCCGCGTTCCCGACCTTAATTCCCTTGGATACGTCTGCGCTGAACGCCAGCGCTGAAAACGCCAACAGCATCCCCACCAAAAGAACAAAGAAAACCAGACTTCTCCTCATTGCCCTCCTCCTTTTTCAGTGATTGTGATGAAACGACCTTGCCCTTGAAATGAGAGCCCTTACTGCTGGTTAATTTTCTGCAGAAAGTCTCTTGCCTGTCCATGCAGAACTTCCTTTAGCAGACCCTGCCGTGCGTGTCAAATGATTGCCCATGGTGACTTGTGCAGTTTTTTGTCGACTCGGGACAGTGCTATCCGTGTCTTCCAAGGACGATCTTGTCCCTATTGTTTTCCTTCAGAAGGGCCTTGGCCATCCGGCCGGCCTGATCGTATCGCGTCATACCCTCATCGATGAATTCATCGCCCTGATCTCTGTTGGCCTCGACAAATACCGCCTTGAGGATGCTCACCCTCTGGTCGATGGCTTCTGCAGGCGCGTCTTCAGAAGGTTCCTGGTCGGCCGGAACCGGAGGCACGCCCATCAGGATGTACCAGACCAGGTTTTCCTGATCGGGGAGAACGCCGCTCCTGGTCAGGTCGACGGAGTCCCTGAACTCATGGTAGGCTTTGAGAAAACTGTCTTTGTCGTCCACTCTGAGGGTACCCCTGAAAAACCGCTTTCAATCTCTTATACCATGTATCCCGACCAAGGCAAGCACCAGGGGGACGGGAGGGGGATTTTCTGAGCAGTGGAACAAAAGGTGGTCTTGACAAGCGGTCTAATAAATGGTACACGCGTATCGGAATATAGACCGTGAATCAAAAGCCTTCAGCAAAGGCGGTTGTATGTCCTCCAGGCCGTTCCCCATGTTTTGCCGATTCCTGTCTGAGACGGATCTCAGCGACCTCCCCCCGTCGGTCATTGACCATGCCCAACAAGTTCTTGTGGATACCCTTGGCGTGATAATCGTAGGGTCAGGCGTTCCTGAAGTGAATCGCGTAGCCGCCCGGTTAGCGGGATCGTGTCGGAAAGAAGAGGGGGTGACCTGTCCGGGGCGTGCCGGAGGCTTTGAACCTCTTTTCGCGGCACTGCTCAACGGCATGGCCGGCTCCAGTCTTGAATTTGAAGAAGGGAATTCCAGGGCCATGGGGCATCCTGCGATCCAGCTTGTTCCGGCTCTTGTCGCCGACACGGAAGCCGGGGGTCTCTCGGGAAAGGATCTCCTGCGGGGGCTCATCTTGGGGTATGAGACGGCGAGCCGGGTGAGCCGGGCCTCATCGGTGCGCAAAGGTCTTCACCCCACAGGGACCTGGGGAGTGGTCGGGTCTGCGCTGGGGGTAGGCTGCGGCCGGCGCAAGGGAGCCGAGGCCCTTGAGCAGATCGGAAATATTGCTGCCTCCTACGCCTTTTCACCCTATGTAAAGAACTCCTTTGTCGGAAGAAACGTGGCGAGCACTTTCGCAGGCCTTGTGAGCCAGGCCGCTCTCCTGGCCAATTGGTTCTTCGAATCCGGCATCCGGGCGGATGAAGGCTGTCTGGAAATGACTTTTTCCCAGTTCGTCTCCGAGCGTTTCGACCCCCAGGTTCTCGTAGCAGGCCTGGGGGAGGACTATGCGATTGCCGAAAACTATTTCAAGCCCTATCCCACCTGTCGCTTCACTCACCCGGCACTGGATGCTCTGGAAGGAATCCTTCGGGAAAAGAAGATTTCCTCAGAAGAGATCGTGAGGGTCACTGTCACAAGCTTCAAAGCGGCTGTTCACACCGCTTCCAAACCACCGGCCAACGTGGAAGCCATGCGCTTCTCGGTGCCCTATCTCATTGCGGCCAGGCTCAGCCGCGGTTGGATCGATCTCCGAACCCTGGATCATGACATTGTCCATGACCCGCAGGTGCGCGAACTGGCGGGCAGGGTGGAAATGTCTTTGTCCCAGGAGTACGAACAAATGCGGCCCGGGAGGAATCCGGCGAAGGTAACTCTCCACCTCAAGGATGGACAGGAGTTGACCCGGGAGGTGATGGACTGCCTGGGGGATCCTCTTAAGCCGATGTCAAGGGAGGATCTGGCTGCGAAATTCCTGGATCTTGCAGGGCCCGTGATCGGAGCAGACAGGGGAAAACAGTTCTTCGAAAAAATGCAGGGGTTGGAATCTGTGGAGAACGTCAAACCTCTTATGCGCATGCTGCGCGCCGGAGCGTAAGGAAAGAAGAAGACAGTGGCGGCTACATCAAAGCACAGCAAGAGAGAAAACTCGGAACAGCAGTGCGAAATCCTGAAGAGAATAGGAACCAAGATCCGGAATGAGCGGAACCGCCTCGGGCTCTCGCTGGAAGCTCTGGCAAGAAAAGTCGGAATCAGCAAGATGACCCTTCACCGGATCGAAACAGGCATGACCTCCCCCTCGGTCATTACCCTGACGGAGATCTCCTTTTATCTCAAGAAACCGATCGAGTCCCTCATTGGAGAGGGCGACCCGAAGGTGGTGCTCATCAAGAAGGCGGAACAAGATGACATCATGGATCCTGAAAGCGGGATTCGGGTCCTTGCGCCAAGAGGTTTGATCACTGACAGGATCACCCTGACATCGGCGGAACTCAAGAAAGGTTATGCGATAGAGACCCATGTCAATCATGGGTTTGAATGGGCCTTCCTGATTAAGGGCAAGGCGGTGGTCACGGTGGCAGGAAAGGACTATCCCATGCAGGGAGGAGACTGCATATTCTACGATGCCCATTTTCCTCACTCCATCAGGATCAATGAGAAAATCCAGTATGTGGGGCTGTTTTTGAAGGATGAGTAAGGAAGAGATGGAGTAGTGGAGGACTGGAGTTATGGAGTATTGGATAAAGAAGGGATCAAGAGTCAGGAGTGAATAGGGCCGTCCATAGACTCTGCAAGTCAATGGCCCTGGTCAGAGGCTTCTCAGGGGGCCTTGCGATCACCTCGGTCCTGTTGTGCATGTTCTTTGCCGTCATTTCCGGTTCATCTCCTGCAATGGTGGTGGCCATCGGGACCATCATGATCCCCGCTCTGATCAAGAGTGGATAAGATTCCCGGGTTTCCGAGGGGCTTCTAATCGGGGCATGCCGTTCCTGATTCCCTATGATCCATGGATCTCTTTGGTGCTGACACGGTTCGTCGAATAAAGGGCTCAGACAAGAGCAGAACGATTAAAGGAGTGTGGCTATGATCAAGTTATTGCTGAAAAAAGGTGACGTTCAGGTGTCTCTTCCTTCGAGGTGGGAAGTGAAGCATACGATCTTCAAGGAAGCTCAGCCGGCTCGGGCTGGGCTCCAAGAGATGATGATGAAGGCTCTTTCAAAGCCCCTGGGATCGCCCAAGCTGGAGGAGCTTCTGAAGCCCACCTCGAAAGTGGCGATTGTTGTGGACGACCTGACGCGTCACACGCCAATCAGCGACCTGCTCCCCGGGCTCTTGAAGGGGGTTGAGAGCAAGGGAGTTCCCAAAGGGAATGTGAGCATCGTGATCGGGACAGGGACTCACAGGCCTATGGATCAAAAGGAGATCGAAGCGCAGCTCGGGGAAGGAGTGGCCAAGGCGTACCGGGTAGAGAATCACGATGCCCGCTCTAAAGACCTCGTGGTCATGGGGGAGCTTCCTGGCTACGGAAAGATCTCCTTCAATGCCACGGTCATGAAAGCGGATGTGAAGATCACGGTGGGATCCATCATCCCTCACGTGCACAACGGTTTCGGCGGGGGCCCCAAGAACATCATGCCTGCCATCTGCAACTTTGAAACCGTAAGAAAGCATCATCTCAAGAATGTCCTACATGTAAGGGCCCGTGTCGGGATCGTGGAGGGAAATCCTTTTCTGGAGGACATTACGGCGATTGCGAAACTGGCGCGAATTAATTTCTCCGTACAGTGCCTCAACGACTCTTTCGGTAATGTGTACAAAATTCTGGCAGGCGATGTCCTTGAAGTGTTTGGGGCCGCTGTCCGGGAACAAAGCCGGGCTCTGGGTGTCCCGGTTTCTGGAAAAACCGATGTGACCATTGTCTCCTCCTTTCCTTATGACGAAGGCGTGCAGATCATGAAGTCATTCATGCCTTCGGCCATGGTGACCAAGCTCGGCGGGAGCCTGTTCGTGGTCACGGAACTTGTTCATCCTTTGCCCGGCTTTTTCATTGACAGCATTCAAAGGATCAAGGGCGACGGCAGTTGCACGGTGGACCCCGCTGCAGCAGAGAAACTCAGCCGGTGCGAGCCCCTCATTGAGGGAGCGGCCATGGATTTCAACATGGCGATCATACTTGTTGTGGCGGTGGCCAAGAAATTTAACCTGTCTCTCATCGGCCACGAGGTGCTCCAGGACCTGGCAAAAGCAATGGAGTGCAAGTGGTATCCGGACCTGGATACCGCCTTGCAGAAAGAGAGCAAGAAAGGCGAGAAGAAGACGGTGAGCGTCATTCCGGCAGGAGGGTACATTTTCCCGATCATTTCGGAACCCTTCGATCTTCTGGAATAGGAGACCAGGTGAACTGGAGTCTCAGTCTGTAAGTTTTCTCCAATTTGCGAAGAAGTTCAAAAGCGAACCGCAGAATATCGAACAATGAATGATGAACGCCGAAGGAGAGAATCGAAGGAATTAAACTTGATGCGTTCGTAAAAAGTCGGAAAACGCCCTTTTCCGTCATTCCGGCGAAAGCCGGAATCCAGGAAGAACAAGTACTTCTGGACCCCGGCTTTCGCCGGGGTGACGGCTTTGATGACTTTTTAGGAGTTCATCAAACTTCATCATTCGAAATTCCTTGTTCGACATTCGATATTCATTTGGTTCTCCTCTGGGAGCCCCGGTGGGCTGCCCCATGCAGGGTCGAGCACCGTGCCGACCGGCAGGTGTCGGGAAACAATGAGGAAAAGATGAAAAAGCTCATGACAGGCAATGATGCGGCGGCGCTTGCGGCCAAGATGGCAAAACCCCAAGTCATTGCCGCTTATCCGATCACCCCGCAGACCAGCATCGCGGAGAAACTCGCCGCCTATGTGGCCGGAGGAGAGCTCAAGTCCAGGTACATCAAGGTGGAATCCGAGACATCCGCCCTTGCCGCCTGCATCGGAGGGTCGCTTTCCGGGGCCAGGGTTTTCACCGCCACGTCTTCTCAAGGGCTTGCGTTGATGCATGAACTTCTTCACTGGGCTTCGGGAGCGAGGCTTCCCATTCTGCTGGTGGATGTCAACCGGTCCATGGCTGCGCCCTGGTCTCTGGGAGTAGACCACAATGACACTCTCTCGCAGAGAGACACGGGCTGCCTCCAGATCTACTGCGAAACAGCCCAGGAAGTTCTGGATAACATTTTGATTGCCTTCAAACTCGCGGAGAAGGTCCTGATTCCCACCATGGTCTGCATGGATGGGTTTCTTCTTTCTCATTACTCGGAGCCTGTGGAGGTTCCGGAACAGGAAGCAGTGGACCGTTTTCTTCCACCGCGAAAAGCCCGCTACCGGCTGGACCCGAGCGACCCCTGCACCTTTGGAGGAGGAGTGAGCGGCCAGGTCCTGTTTGAATTGCGGCAGCGGATGCAGGAAGACATGGACCGGATTCCGGCTCAACTGTCTCGCATTTGCAGGGAATTCGCTCTTCAGTTCGGCCGGCAATACGAAGCAGTTGAAGTGTTCAAGGAGGAAGGAGCTGATCTTGCACTGATCACGGCGGGCACCATGGCGGGAACCGTTAAGGCTTTTGTGCAGGAAAACAAAACCGTGGGGCTTGTGAAAATGCGGCTTTTCCGGCCCTTCCCGGGGAAGGAGCTAAAAAAGGCCCTGAAGGGATTCAAGAAGGCTGTCGTCATCGACCGGAATCTTTCGCCCGGAGCCGGAGGGATTTTTGCTCAGGAGATCAAGGCAGCGCTCTATGGAAGCAGGAAACGAATCCCCATAGTCAGCGTCATTGGGGGGCTCGGCGGCGTGGACGTGACGAAGGAGCACCTCGACAGGCTGGTGACCGGCATCAGGCAGCAGCGCAAGGTCCCAACCGATCTCCTCTGGATGGAGGTTTGAGATGGAAACTATGGAAAACGAGTTCGTGCATTCTGGTAGCTTTGCCTGCCCCGGGTGCGGGTTGGCTATTGCCTTTAGGCACGTGGTCAAGGCTCTGGGCAAAAACACCGTGATCATCACCACTGCAGGCTGCGGATCCGTGGTGGCAGGATACTACCCCATGACCACCTCGAAACTGCCCTTCTTCCACTGCTCTTTCGGCACCGTAGGCGCCACGGCGGCCGGCCTCAGAGCCGGCCTGGACATGCTGGGCAAGACAAAAACCCAGGTTCTTGCATGGGCCGGCGACGGCGGAACTTTTGATATCGGGCTCCAGTCCCTGTCCGGGGCTGCTGAGCGGAACGACGACATGGTCTATGTCTGCTATGACAACGAAGCGTACATGAACACCGGTGTGCAAAGGAGTTCAAGTACGCCCCTCGGGGCCTGGACCACCACGACCCCCTTCCAGGCCCCCGAGGATCGCCCCAAAAAACGCATGGCGGCCATTGTCGCTGCGCACGAGATCCCTTACATGGCCACCGCGTCCATCTCCGATCCCCAGGACCTGGAGCAGAAAGTGCGAAGGGCCAAAGGCATCAAGGGGTTTCGTTTCATTCACATCCTGATCCCCTGCCCCACAGGGTGGCTTTACGCCACGAAAGACAGTGTCAAGCTGGGACGACTGGCTGTGCTGTCCCGGATTTTCCCTCTTTATGAAGTGTTCGGCGGCAAACAGTATCGCCTGAGCCCGATGGGTGAGAAGGTCCCCGTCCATGAGTACGTCGCTTCACAGGGCCGCTTCAAAGGTCTCTCCGAGGAAGGGATTCAGGGCATTCAGGGAAATGCGGACCAGGACTGGACAGAGCTCCAGGACCTGGCGGCTCGCAGCAAGGAGGGGCGATCATGATCGAGGTGAAAATTTCCGGGCGGGGAGGGCAGGGAGCCGTGCTTGCGTCACAGGTTCTTGCGACGGCTTTCTTTGAAAAGGGGTTCTATGTCCAGTCCTTTCCTTCCTTTGGTGCAGAGAGAAGGGGCGCTCCCGTATCCGCATTTCTGAGAGTGGATTCAAAAGAGATTACCCTTCGATACAGCGTCCAGTCCCCGGACTGGATCGTTCTCTTTGATGCCAACCTTTTGAAGAACCCCATGGTGATGGCCGGCATGACCGGGAAGACATCCCTCCTCGTGAACAGCGGAGTCAGCCAGGGTTTGGATGTCCGGGAGTGCAAAGGCTTCTATGTGGTGGATGCGACCTCGATTGCCGAGGAGCTCAAGCTCAGGACCACCTCCTTCAGCATGGTGAACACCGCGATGGTAGGAGCTTTTGCGAAAGCCTCGGGGTTGCTCGATCTGGAGAGCATCGAAAGAGTGATCGGGGAAATGGCGCCTGTAAAAAGAGAATCCAATGTGGCTGCGGCAAGAAAGGCTTTTGAGAAGGTTAAAGAGGTTTCCCGATGAAAAGAAGTTCTAAACCGCCCATGGCGGCAGCAAAAGAACCGACCACGGCGATTCACACCGGAACCTGGCGGTTTGAGCGGCCTGTTTTTGTGAGCCGGCTTGCCCCTTGCAGTGAAGCTTGCCCGCTCGGCGAAGACATTCCGGCTATCATGGCTTTGAACGGGAAGGGTGATTTTGCTGGAGCGTACAGCAAGATTGTAGAGGAAAACCCTTTCCCCGGGATCTGTGGCAGGGTTTGCTTCCATCCTTGCGAGAGAGTGTGCAACCGGGGACGGTTTGATGAGGCCGTATCCGTCAGAGATCTTGAATGGTCTATCTTTAAGGAGGTGCAAGCACGAGAGCCTGCCACAGCAGGTCGTGAGCCGAAAAAGGGTCGCAAGGTTGCTGTGGTCGGTGGGGGGCCTGCAGGGCTTTCCTGCGCGTATTTCCTTGCCCTGTCAGGGCATGAGGTAACGATCCTGGAGGAGGGAGAAGAGCTCGAAATCTATTCGCTCAGCCTTCATGAGGGCTCGCCTGAAAGAGCGGATCTTGAATGGGAGGTGAAGCGGATTCTGAGTTTAGGCGTGGGTATGGGGCACCATGGTACGCATCAAAACCAGGGGTACGAGGATCTGGCAAAGGACTTTGACGCCGTTTATGTGTCTCCGAAGCTGGATAGTGATCCGCCTCGAAAGGAGAGCGCTCCCATGAAGCTGCGGTCCGGATTGGCGGTTCTCGATGAAAGGGGAACAGCGACATCGGGGCCTCCTGGTAAAGAGAGCGAAACCACGCGGGCCGTGGTTCGCCAGATCGCGGCCGGTAAAATGGCGGCCCTTCAGCTCGATCTTCACTTGCGCGGCGCTCCTTCAGGTCAGATCCGGCCTTTTGCCGTGGGCCGTTTGGGAGCCGTTTCCTTCGAAGTGTTCAAGCTGGGCGTGACAGGGCGCATCCCGCGGCCTCTGCAAGGGGTTGTTCGGTTTGAGGACCTCAATGTCGCTCATTTCAAGAAAACGCCCAGAATTCGTCCGGCTTCTCCTCAGGGACCCCTGGACAAACCGCAGAGGATCGCCTCAGCCCGGCGCTGCTTTCAGTGCGGAACCTGCACTTTTTGCATGAGGTGTTATGACTACTGTCCTGATCTGGCCATCCGGATCGACGGGAAAGCCAAAGAGAGAGCCATCGATTACGATCACTGCAAAGGCTGCGGAATCTGCGCTGAAGAATGTCCGCGAGGGGCTATCTCCTGGGTCCACGAGTAAGGCTGTCTGCAGGCTGATGAAAAACGCCC
>Ga0209254_10003804_pt1 | contig 13778 bp, 14 predicted proteins | sample FrelakmetDIP11DI_FD_187148 | JGI IMG/M metagenome (GOLD analysis project Ga0209254, IMG submission 187148) | Freshwater lake sediment microbial communities from the University of Notre Dame, USA, for methane emissions studies - DIP11 DI (SPAdes)... | ecosystem: Environmental > Aquatic >...
TGATAGGGGTAGGGACGACGGATGTCGCCCCTCCCTCCGAACCGGACGTGCGGATCTCCCGCATCCGGCTCTCCGGTTGGTGGTTGTCCTCACGAGGACTGAAGTAGGCTCCGATGGGTCTCCTCAAGGCACAAAAGCCCATGGTCCCGAAAGTAGCGATTCGGCCAGCGTTGATGATCCGATCCGCCACTGATCCCCTTCTGCTTGCTTCGCCTGCGCAGGATGCTGCGCAGCCGTCGCCGCGTCCAGCCATCAATGGCGGGAAAGGTCCATTTGTTACTGTGCTTGAAGTACTCAAACCATCCCCGCAGCGTGCGGTTCACTCCGTCCACGATCTCCGTCAGACTCCGGCCGCAGGTGCGTCGGGTCTGCCGGCGGATGGCTTCTTTGAGTTTCTTCAAGCTCTTGCGGCGCGGCCAGCGGCTCCCCTTTGCAAACCGGTAGCCCAGGAACTCAAAGCTGACCTCGGCTTGCTGGGTATCCACCACCCGGGTCTTCTCCGGGTGAAGCCTCAAGCCCCGTTCGGCTACCAGCCGCTCCAGCTGCGCCAGAGCCGCTTGCGCCTGGTGTTGGCTGCGGCAAAGAATCACCAGATCGTCCGCGTAGCGGACCATGGCCAACCCCGCTTGGGCCATCGCTTCATCCACCGGGTGCAGGTACAGATTGGCCAGCAGCGGACTAACCACCGCCCCCTGCGGCGTACCGGCCTCCGGTTGCCACTGCCGAAGAGGCTCCAAAATGTCCTGCTTCAAAAACGCCTCTATCAGCTCCAGCACCCGACTGTCGGCAATCTCTCGGCCGACCTCCTGCATCAGTTGGTCATGCGGGATGCTATCAAAGTACGCCTTCAGGTCCGCATCCACCACCCAACTGTGGCCGCTGTCCAGCAGCCGTTGAACTTCCCGAAGCGCATCTTTGCAGCTGCGGCCGGGACGGAACCCATAGCTGCACGGGGCAAAGCGCCGCTCGAAGATCGGCTCGATCACCAACCGCAACGCCCCCTGCACCACTCGGTCCCGCACCGCCGGAATGCCCAGCGCGCGCTTCTCTCGACTGCCCGCCTTCTCAATGTACTGACGCCGGATCGGCCGGGGCCGGTAGCTGCCGACTCGAAGCTCCTCGTGCAGCTGCTTGAGGTTGTCCTCAAGCTGCTCTTCAAATCCCTGCACGCTCTGATGGTCCGAGCCCGCGCTGCCGCCGTTGGCCTTCACCTTATGCCAGGCCACCTCCAGGCTGCGCTCGCGATAGACCTTGTCGATCAGGCTGAACCACACCCCTCCTTTCACCCCCTCTTCCAGGGCCTCCAGCATGCGATCCGTCCATATCGAGCCTTCCACCCAGCTCCATCGCTGGCGCCGGGCGTCTGCAGCTTGTTTAGCCGATGGCACTTGCGCTGCTGGCTCTTGACCCGATGTGGCCTTCACCCATCCACCTTCCTGCACCCCTTGGCTCTGCCCGGGTTGCCGGGCTTCTTCGCTACTACGGGTGCTCTGACTGCTGCCCGTCCGGCTTGCTGCCGACCTTGTGCCAGGCAGCTCTCCCTGCTTCACATCGCGCGAGCTTCCTTGCGTTCTGCCACCAACCACCTGACGCGCCCCATCATCGCTTCTCTGCTGCTCGCCCAGCGTGATGGGCTCCCGAAGCCGGTACGCCGGTGGGCGCTCTTCGCGCTCCGGCCCCCTTCGGCTCCGGTCTGGACTTCGCCTTTTCCCAGCAGGCTCGTCGCTACGCCCGGCCGAATCGTGTTCGTTTCCTGCGGACCGCAAGTTCGCCTCCGGTTGCTCCCCACCCCGCCTCGCGGCGGCGCAGTTACCTTCGACTTCCAGGAGCGAGCACCTCCTGGAAGGGGACTTGCACCCCTTTGCTCGCGCCTGCTCGCAGGCGCACTGGGAGCGGCTTTCCAGCCGCGATGATCTGCGGGAGAATGTAATTTTCCCCTGCCCTCAATAGGCAGGCGCACGGGGATGGATGGATCCAACGCGATCCTCAAAGCTTGATCGAGCCTGCTGGTCTTTTTCGGGGCGAGACGGCCAACATGAATGGTCGGCATCGTTTTGGGCAGGCTGACCAACCATTCTCAGGGCTAACGCCCCTTAGGCTTCAACCTCTGGCCTTTGATTCCCCACAAGAACAACTTGATCCAATCAAACCCGAGCAGCATCAGCTGCGCGTCGTCTTTTTTTATTCTGCTCAGCAGCTCCGTTTTGACCTTGAAGCGCTTGAGGAAGCTGCTGCCGAAGACGAACTCGCGGAAGCGGTCGGCGTTGTAGGCGGCCATGAAGGTCATCTTGGCGCGCGACCCCGTCGGGCCTTCCACGCCCCAGGGGTCGTTCTGGAACCGCCGCCGCAGCTCCGCCCAGCGGATGGTCATGCGGTGGTAGGTTTCGGCCTCCTGGTCTTCCACCCACTCTGGGACCGTCCACTGCTTTTCCTCGTGCCGCCCCAGGCAGAAATCGGGCGGTCGAAAAAAGAAGACCGGCTCGTCTGTATCGGTTTCGGCATCATGCCGCAGCCCATGCTCCAGGGGAAAGGCGCGGCAAGTGTCGGGACGGTCGGGGTAAACGCTGCAGCCCTCGGGCGTGAGAAACGGGCAGGTTTTTTGATCGTTTTCCGCCATGCGCAGCAGGACATCCGGGAAATGGCTCCCCGGGCGCAGCACCGCGTCCACGTGGCGGTCCAGGAACTCATCCGACGTGAGGCCCAGGCGGGTTCTGAGACGGATCACGTCATACGGGTAGAGGAACAGGTTCAGGTTGCGGCAGCAGCGGTTGAAGCAGCCGATGCCTGGATGGCAGCGGAACCGGAAGGTCTCGCCCTCCCGGATGCGGATGCCCGGCAGCCGGTCGAGGTCTGCAGGATCCAGCTGTTTCACGAAAGCCCCCCGTCGTTCAGCAGCATCTCAGCGACGGTCATCCGTATTTTCCGCCGCAGTCCCAGAGCCTGACGGCACTCCGCCTCGAGCCGCGCCAACTCGGTGTATAGCGGCGTGCGGTCGAGAAGGGGCCGGTCCGACCGGCCGCAGCGCCGGTGAAACTCTTCGCAGCCGGGGCTCTGCTGCGCAGAGCGGCCGGGGGGACGCAGCTCGTGCGGGATCCCGTGGAGGCGGCAGATCATCGGGCGGTGGGCGTAGAGCAAACAGCGCCCCTCGGCGTTGAGCGGGCACAGCGGACGGGCGTCCGCCCCGGAGAGCGCCGTCTGCTCCTGCCGAGCAGCCACGGCGGCGGCATTCGCCCGGATGAGCTCCCGCCGGTCGGCCGGCAACCCGCTGAAACCGTCTCGCAGGTACAGAACCTCCAGCAGGGTGTGGTGGTAAAAGCGCGTCCGGCAGCAGCTGGTCGAACAGCCCGAGCAGACAAAGCCGTGGCCGGCGGCCGCCCGCTCGTAAGCTGCATCCATGTCGTGCAACACGCGCCGCAGGCGTTCCAGCAGCGATGCCGGCAGCCGGGGGTCCATCAGTTGACCTTTTGGGTGAAGGGCGAGGGGAAAAACAGGTTGGCGTAAAGATTCATGGCGTAGCGATCGGTCATGCTGGCAATGAAGTCGCACACCAACCGCTCCCGCGGCGCTCCTTCGTGGTTGCCGCCGCCCATCTGCAGGTCGGCCAACCCCTGGCGGAGCATGTCCTCGTTTCCGAGAAAATAGGAGTAAAGTTCGGAGAGAATTTTCTTCGACTTTTCGAAGTCCTGCTGGACCCGCGGCGAACGGTAGACGTTTTCGTACATGAAGTGCCGCAGTTCGAGCATGGCGGCGCGGACATCGGCGCTGGGCCTGAGGCGGAACACGCCGTCTTCCGCCTTGGAAGAAGAGATGAGGTCCTTGATCATGGTGGTGGCCCGCTCCGAGTGGGTCTTCCCGAGCAAACGGCGGCAGGACTCCGGCACCTGCTCGTCCCGTATGACCCCGCTGCGGACGGCATCGTCCAGATCGTGGTTCAGGTAGGCCATGAAATCGGCGATCCGGACCACGCGGCCTTCGCACGTGCTGGCCAGTTCCTCGGCGTCGTCGGGCAGCACCTTGCCGTAGCCCTTGGAGTGCTTGAGGATGCCGTCGAGCACCTCGCACGTCAGGTTCAGGCCGAGGCCCCCGTTTTCCAACACTTCGACCACGCGGATGCTCTGCTCACTGTGGGTGAAATCCGGAGAGTAGATCTCCTTCAGCACGGTCTCGCCGCTGTGGCCGAAGGGGGTGTGGCCGAGGTCGTGCCCCAGAGCGATGGCCTCAGTGAGGTCTTCGTTGAGGTAAAGCGCCCGGGAAATGGCGCGAGCCATCTGCGACACCTCCAGCGTGTGGGTCAGGCGCGTGCGGTAGTCGTCGATCATGGGCGCCAGGAACACCTGGGTCTTGTGTTTGAGGCGCCGGAAGGCGTTGCAATAGACGATCCGGTCCCGGTCGAGCTGAAAGGCGGTTCGCACCGCGCAGGGCTTTTCCGCGACCCTCCGTCCCCCGGACTGGGAGCTGGGACAGGCGAACGGCGACATGAACGACCGTTCGCGCTTTTCGAATTCCTCACGGATGGACATGGGCATCGTCGGTCCGCTCTCTTTGGAAAATTTCGAGAAACCAGGCTTTTCAGGAAATTCAGGTCATAAAATTGTAGGCGCATGGATTCAATTTGTAAAGCGCAATTTGCAGCGGGCCCTCGAGCGGCGGCACACGGCAGCAGGGCTCCTGTTCGGTTGTCGCCGCCATGCCCGGTAACAACGGAATCGCGGCTGAAAGCCGCTCCCACACGATCTCCAAGTTCCCCCGTTGCCGGGCCTGCAGCAATGTTATAGAATTAAGCTCGTAATGACCGGCCATCATCTAATACTCGGCACGCTCTCGGATGTCCTCACGGGGGAAACCCTCGATGACACCCTGGACGAACGCTACCGCCAGAAAATCGCCCGCCTGCTCCTGGGGCGCGGGGGCTATCGGGCGGATGAGATCGAGCCCCGCCGGGAGCTGCTGCTTCAGGCGGATGACCGCCGCGCCGTCATCAAGGTGGACTTTGTGGTGCGGATCGCAGGGAAGGCCGCGATGGTGATCCGTTTCGGCCCCGGCTCCATCGTTTCGCGCGAGCGGCCGACATTGGCCGTGTCACGGCTCGTCGAGGCCTACCAGGTCCCGGTCGCCGTGGTCACCAACGGCGAGGATGCCGAAATCCTGGATGGGGGCTCCGGGAAGGTTGTCGGCCGCGGCCTGGGGGCCATACCGGCCAAAGCGGATCTGGCGGAAAAGGTCCGGAATTATCCGTTCCCGGCGGTCCCCCGCGCAAGAGCGCTGATGGAATCGCGGGTCGCTTACTGCTACGAGGTCGACGGCGCCTGCCCGTGCGACGACACGATATGCCGGCTTGAATGAAGGCGGAGGACTGAAGGGGGAAAGACTTCGAGAACCGGATGGCTGCCTTTTACCGCCTTTCGAATTCCGACTTCCGACTTCGGAGAGCGTATGGACTGCGACCACTTCATGGGTGAAGCGCTTAAGGAGGCCCACAAGGCCCTTGCACGCGGGGAATTCCCCGTGGGGTGCGTCATGGTGCACGAGGGCCGAATTGTCGCGCGAGGCTCGCGCAAAGGGACCTGCGGCGACGGACGCAACGAGTTGGACCATGCCGAGATGGTGGCGTTGCGGAGACTGGCCGCGCACACGGATCCGGTGGACCCTTCCGCCATCACCGTCTTCAGCACCATGGAGCCCTGCCTCATGTGCTTCAGCGCCCTGATGCTGCACGGCATCGGCGAGATCGTTTACAGCTATGAGGACGCCATGGGCGGAGGCACCGCCTGCGACCGCTCGCAGCTGAGCCCGCTCTACCGCGACAGTCGCATCCGGGTGGGCTGCGGTGTTCGCCGCGGGGAGAGCCTCGCACTGTTCAAGGCTTTTTTTGCCGACCCCCGCCACTCCTACTGGCGCGGCAGCCGCCTCGCGGAATACACCTTGAATCAGTAGGCGAGGCCACGGCCCAGGGGACGGAAAAACCGGTGGATGTATTTTTTTCTTGCATTCCTTGATGTTGTAGATTATTCATAGCGGTCAAAATTTATGGACCCCATGCAATTGGATTCACATGCCAATCAAATTCATGGGGTTATGGAAACCAGAGGGCCGAGCGGTCCTTTGGGTGACCTTTTAAGAGGGGAGGTGTCGGCATAGCACTCACGACGCGACCGATGCGGCCAACCCGCTCGGCAGACCGAACAAACATCAATCAGGACATCCGGGCCAGACAGGTCCGGGCCATCGACCCGGAAGGCAATCAGCTCGGCGTTATCCCCACGGAGCAGGCCTTGGCCGCCGCCGCAGAATTCGGTCTTGATCTGGTGGAGGTTTCGCCGAACGCGGACCCGCCGGTATGCAAGATCATGGACTACGGCCGGTTCCGGTACGAGCAGACCAAGAAGAAGCATGAGGCCAAAAAGAAGCAGGCGTCTTTCAAGCTCAAGGAAATAAAGGTCCGGCCCAAGACCGGCCAGCATGATCTGCAGGTGAAGATCGGCCGCATCAGGGAGTTCATCACCAAAAAAGACAAGGTCAAAGTGACCGTGATGTTCCGCGGCCGGGAAATCGCCCTCTCCCACATGGGAATGGAGCTGCTTCAAAAAATAGCCGCCGAGGTACAGGACATCACGGTCGTCGAGCAGACGCCCAAATTCGACAACCGCACACTTTTCCTGGTATTGGCCCCGAAATGACGGCAAGCAAATCTGCCGAACGCCGGGATGGGGGGACGATGTAAGCCGTTCGCCTGCCGCACAATGGAAGGTTTCATCCGGGTGGCGTGGGCCGGTAGCGGTAGTGCTCACGCCATCTGTTTTGGATGTTGCAGATAATTTCAAGGAAGATAACCTCGTAAGGAGAAGAGGACATGCCCAAGATCAAAACCAACCGTTCGGCTGCCAAACGGTTCAAAAAAACCGGCACCGGCAAGATCGTCTATCACAAGGCCTTCGGCAGCCACATGTTGAGCACGAAGTCGCGCAAGCGCAAACGCTCGCTGCGCAAGAGCCCGATCGTGGACCCGAGCAACATGCGGACCCTCAAACTGCTGCTGCCCAACGGGTGAAGATTTCATCGCGTTTGTTTTAGAATTTTTTGAACTTTTTTCAGAGGTGAAACGCCATGCGTGTTAAACGTGGATTCAAAGCCAGGCATCGACGCCAAAAAGTGCTCAAGCTCGCCAGGGGGTTCCGCGGCGGCCGCAGCAAGCTCTTCCGAACAGCTGCCGGGACGCTTGACCGCGCCCTTCGCTACGCCTACCGGGACCGCAAGGCCCGCAAACGCGATTTCCGAGCGCTCTGGATCACCCGCATCAACGCCGCCGTGCGCATGAACAACCTGTCCTACAACAAGTTCATCCACGGACTGAAGATGGCCAACGTGGAACTGGACCGCAAGGTCCTGGCCGAGCTGGCGGTTTCGGATCCCACGGGGTTCGCCCACATCGTCAAACTGGTCTCGCGGCCGGCCTAAGCCCGGAGATCCGCCGCCGCGACCTTCGACCTGGTTTTCGAAGGTGATGGGGAGGCGGTCTCCTTACGGTGGTGGATTGTGGAACTGAATCTGGATCAGATTGATGCGGATGCCCGCGCCGAGCTGAAAGCGGCCGGATCGGACCCCGAGGCCATCCAGGCGCTGAACGTCAAGTACCTCGGCCGCAAGGGGATTCTCACCCAGTTTCTGAGGTCCATCGCCGGCCTGCCGCCCGGGCAGCGCCCGGCCGCCGGCCAAAAGGCCAACGAGATCAAACAGGGTCTGGGTGCGGCGATTGGCGCGGCCCTGCAGGCCATCGAGCAGACCTCCCCGTCCGCGGGGGATCGCATCGACGTATCCCTGCCGGGACGGATGGAGCCCTGGGGAGCCCTGCACCCCATCACCCGGGTCAGCGGTGAGATCTGCGACATCTTGTCCAAGATGGGTTTCGACATCGTGGAAGGACCCGAGGTCGAAAAAGACTACTACAACTTCGAAGCCCTGAACATCCCCAAAAATCATCCGGCGCGCGACATGCAAGACACTTTTTTCGTGTCCGCGGACGTCGTGCTGCGCACGCACACCTCTCCCCTCCAGATCCGGACGATGGAGCGCCAGCCGCCCCCCGTGCGGGTTATTGCGCCGGGCAAGGTCTTCCGCTGCGACTCGGACCAGACGCACACCCCCATGTTCCACCAGGTCGAAGGCCTGCTGGTGGACGAGAACGTGTCCTTTGGGGACCTGAAGGGGACCCTCACCGCTTTTGTGCACCAGATGTTCGACGAACAGACCCGCCTGCGCTTCCGGCCCAGTTTTTTTCCGTTCACCGAACCGAGCGCCGAGGTGGACATCCTGTGCGTCATCTGCCGGGGCAAGGGCTGCCGGGTCTGCAAGCACACCGGTTGGCTGGAAATCCTCGGCGCGGGCATGGTGCACCCGGCCGTCTTCGAAAATGTGGGCTACGACTCCCAGCGTTACACCGGCTTCGCTTTCGGCATGGGTGTCGAGCGGGTTGCGATGCTGAAATACGGGATCGACGACCTGCGGAAGTTTTTCGAAAACGACTTGCGGTTCCTGAGTCAATTCTGATGCAATTAGGTGTTTGGGTATTCGGGTATTTTGTGGTTTAGCAAAAAAGAACCCCCTGAAAACCCGGGAGTGCGTCAGCTTCCCCCAAACGCCTGAATGGCCAAAAACCAAATACCAAAATACCTGAACGACTAGAAACCCCATTCGCCATGAAAGTAAGTTTAAGCTGGCTGGCCGAGTACACACCGATCAAACTGAACGCCTCCGAGCTGGCCGAAGCCCTCACCCTGGTGGGGCTGGCGGTCGATGCGGCGGATGACCGTTTTCGCTTCCTCGACACGGTGCGAGTCGGGCGCATCCTCAGCGTGGATCCACACCCCGCCGCCGAGCGGCTCACGGTCTGCCGGGTCGACACCGGCGAGCTCATCATTCCGATCGTCTGCGGCGCACCCAACGCCGAGGCGGGCGCGCTGGCGGCGGTGGCCCTGCCGGGCACCGTGATGCCGGACGGGGCCGTGTTGGATGCGGGCGTCATCCGCGGCCAGCAATCCGAAGGGATGCTGTGCAGCGCGGCGGAGCTGGCCCTCGGCACGGAAGCAGACGGCATCCTGATCCTGGAGGGCCCCCTGACGGTCGGCACCCCGCTCAACCTGGCGCTCGGCCTTTCGGACCCCGTGCTGGAAATCGACCTGACCCCGAACCGGGCCGATTGCCTGAGCATCATCGGCGTGGCACGGGAAGTGGCGGCCATTCAACGCACTCGCCTGAAATACCCCCGGGTGAACGTTACGGACGCGGACGACCGCATCACCCGCTTGGCGTCGGTGCGCATCGAGGCGCCGGATCACTGCCCGCGCTATGCCGCCCGGGTGCTGGAAGATGTCGTCGTGAAACCCTCGCCCTTCTGGCTGCAGGATCGTCTGCTTTCGGTGGGCCTGCGGCCCATCAACAACGTCGTGGACATCACCAATTTCGTGATGATGGAGTGCGGCCAGCCGCTGCACGCCTTCGATCTCGACCGCCTGGCCGAAAACCGTATCGTCGTGCGCACGGCCGGACCGGGAGAGAGATTCGTCACCCTGGATCAGAAAGAGCGCGTGCTCGACCCCGACATGCTCATGATCTGCGACGGTGCAAAGCCCGTGGCGGTCGCCGGTGTGATGGGCGGTCTCAACTCGGAGATCAGCAGCCGGACCACCCGTGTCCTGATCGAAAGCGCCTGCTTCGACCCGGTGAGCGTCCGCAAAACCTCCAAGAAGCTCGGTCTGGGCACCGACGCCTCGCGGCGCTTTGAAAGAGGGGTCGACCCGGCGGGAACCGTCCTCGCCGCCACCCGCGCCGCCCAGCTGATGGCGGAGGTGAGCGGCGGCCGGATCGCCGGGGGCCTGATCGACGCCCATCCGCGGCCATGGGCGCCCAGGCCGATCCGGCTTAGCGTCAGCCGGACCGCGCGGTTGTTGGGAGTCAAGGTCGATAAGAAAAAAATCTCCCGACTGCTGTCGGCCATTGAATTCAAGGTCGGCTCCACCCCCGCACGCGATGAACTCGAAGTAGCGGCGCCTTCCTTTCGCGTGGACATCGCCCGGCCGGAGGACCTGATGGAGGAAGTGGCGCGGCTGTCCGGCTTCGACACCATTCCGGTCACCTTTCCCGCCATGCCGGCCGGTCAGCGGCCGCCGGCTCACCGGCTCGAGCTGCGGAAACGGGCCAAGACCATTTTGAACGGCCTCGGGTTCACGGAAGTGATCACCTACAGCTTTATTCATCCCATGTCCTGCGACCGGTTGCAGTTGCCTGCGGACGACCTGCGGCGGGCCACCGTGCCCGTGTTGAACCCGCTGGCCGAAGACCAGGCCGTGATGCGCTCCTCGCTCATCCCGGGGCTGCTCGAAACCATGCGCTTCAACCTCGCCCAGCAGACCAAACGTCTCAAGATCTTCGAAATCGGCAAGGTCTTTCTGCAGACCCTCGGGGCCGAGCTGCCGGAGGAGCCGGAAATCATCGCCGGCCTGTGGACCGGTTCCCGGCAGGCGCTCTCCTGGCACGGCCGGGAAACCCTGTGCGACTTTTACGACCTTAAAGGTGCGATCGAAAGCCTGCTCGACGCCCTCGCGTCGGAGGGTGTCCGTTTCGTGCGCATGCCGGATGCAGACTGCAACTATACCCGGCCCGGACATTCGGCCGTTCTGATGGCTGACGGCCGCAAGGTGGGCCTCATCGGCGAGATTCACCCCCGCGTGCGTGCCGCCTACGATCTCAAGCAGACCGGCTTTGTGTTCGAATTGGACGCCGGTGCGCTCGAGACGTTGCTGTCGGGAACCCGCTACCGCATGCGCACTCCAAAATTCCCGGCCGTCACCCGGGACATCACCCTCGTCCTTGATCAGGGCATCGAAGCCCAGCAGGTGCTCGATGCCGTCGGGGCCATGCGCCTCGCGCTGATGGAGAACGTCCAGCTGTTCGACGTGTTTGCGGGCGAGCCGATCCCGGCGGGCAAACGCAGCCTGTCGTTCCGGTTCACCTATCGCTCACCGGAAAAAACCCTGGAGGATGTCGAAGTCAACCGCCTGCACCAGAGCCTCATGGACCGATTGCTGACCCATTTTCACGCGGCGCTCCCCCGCTGACCATCGCAGCGGCGGGCCGCCGTGGAAAGGGATTGGGGTGACGGCAGATGAAAACACCTACACTCGCACCGGCACCGGCCATCCCCGACAAGCTGTACTTTAAAATTGGGGAGGTCAGCCGAATCGCGGAGGTCCCGACCCACGTGCTGCGCTTCTGGGAGTCGGAGTTTCCGAAGATCGCCCCCAAGCGGACCGCCTCGGGGCAGCGCCTTTACACCCGCAAGGAGGTCGAACAGGTGTTGGCGATCAAGGAGCTCCTCTACCGGCGCCGGTTCACGATTGAGGGCGCCCGTAAGCACCTGAAAGCCGGCGAGGGCGGCGGGGCGGCCGATCCCCGCCAGTTGCTTGAGGAGATGCGCTCCGAGCTGGCGCAGCTGCGGCGCCTCCTGGACTGACCCGGCGCCAGCATGGCCAGGGGCAGCAACGGCGAGAAATAACCGAGATTGCTGGCGAAATGTATTGACAAGGTTTTGCTGTTGTCGTAAATAGTCTACTTGAGATGAGCGGGCATAGCTCAGCTGGTAGAGTACAAGCTTCCCAAGCTTGGTGTCGCGAGTTCGAATCTCGTTGCCCGCTCCATCCATGTTTTTCCGTTTTGCTCGGTAGGTTTGGGTAGGGCGTTATGTGACGTGGAATGCACGCAACCATGATTATCCAATGAGCGGATAACCCCTTCGGATCCACCGCGGAAGTTCTACCTGGACGTGAGGAAACGGGCCTAAAGCCCGTTTTTTATTTGTCAGCAAGGGCGGGAGGCTCGTCCGTGGGCAAGGTCAAGCGACCCGACAAAAACCGACGAGATCGCGTGAAACCGCAGCCGGACGCACCGGTGGTCGAAACGTGGATCGTGAGCCAAGCGCAGCCGCTGGCCGAGTCGCTATGCGACGCTGAGGGACTGGAACTGGTTCACCTCGAGTATCTGCGCGAGCGCGGCGGGCGCGTCATGCGCCTGACCATTGACAAGCCGGGCGGAGTGACGCTGGAGGACTGCGCGGCCGTCAACCGCGAATTGGGAGATATCCTCGATGTGCACCTGCCCGACATCGGGCGGTATCACCTGGAGGTGTCCTCCCCGGGGCCGCGGCGGCGGATTTCACGGGAAGCGGATTACGAGCGCTTCCGCGGGCATCGGGCGAAAATCAGGACCCTGAACCCGATCAACGGACAGAAGAATTTCTGCGGCGTCCTGGAAGGTCTGTCCGCAGGCACCGTGACGCTGAACACGGGCCAGACGACGGTCGCCATCGCGATCGACGCCATTTCGAAAGCGTATCTGACAGACGCGTGACCTCCCGCCTCCGGCGGGTGGAGGCGGGACTGTCGCATTCTGCAACCAGACGGAGAAACCCCATGTTGATTTCGGAGATCAAACGGGTCATCGAACAAGTCAGCCGTGACAAGGGCATCGAGCGGCACGTGCTCGTCAAAGCGCTCGAGGAGGCGCTGAAATCGGCCGCCCGCAAGAAATACGGCCCCAAGATCGACATTGAGGTCCAGTACGGCGAAGAAACGGGCGAATTGGAGGTTTTCCAATTCAAGGAAGTGGCCGAGGTGGTCGAAGACCCCATGCTGCAAATCAGCATCGAGGAAGGCCGCAAGCTGGACGCGGAGTGCGAGGTCGGAGACAGCCTCGGCACAAAGATGGACACCGCCACCTTCGGCCGCATCGCGGCCCAGTCCGCCAAGCAGGTGATCATCCAGAAGCTCAAGGACGCGGAGAAAGACGCGGTCTACACCAGCTTCATCGAGCGCCGGGGCGAGATCATCAACGGCATCGTGCAGCGCATCGACCGGGGAGACATCATCGTCAACCTCGGCCAGACCGAGGGCGTCCTGCCGGTGCGCGAGCAGGTGCCCAAGGAGAGCTACCGCCGGGGAGACCGCATCCGTGCCATGATCCTGGAAGTGCTGCACGAGTCGCGCGGGCCCCAGGTCGTGCTGTCACGGACCCACCCCAGCTTCCTGATCACGCTTTTCCGCACCGAAGTCCCCGAGATCAGCGAGGGCATCGTCTCCATCATGGGGGCCTCCCGCGAACCCGGGGTGCGCGCCAAGATTGCTGTTGCCTCCAGCAATTCCGACATCGACCCGGTCGGCGCCTGCGTCGGCATGAAGGGCAGCCGCGTGCAGAGCGTCGTCCAGGAGCTGCGCGGCGAAAAAATCGACATCATCCCCTGGCACGTGGATACCGCCAAGTTCGTGTGCAATTCGCTGGCCCCGGCGGAGATCTCGCGGGTGATCATCGACGAGGACAACAAATCGATGGAGGTCATCGTCCCGGACGAGTTCCTTTCGATCGCCATCGGCAAGAAAGGGCAGAATGTCCGGCTGGCCTCCAAGCTGACGGGATGGCACCTGGACGTGAAAAGCGAGAGCATTTACAACCAGACCATGCAGAGCGGCTACAACTCGCTCATGGCGCTTCCCGGCGTGGGCATCAGCCTGGCGGATGCGCTCTACGAGAAGGGGTATTATTCCGCCGAGGAAATCGGCAAAGCCTCGGTCGAGGACCTATTGCAAATCCGGGGCGTCGACGAAACGCTTGCCGGCCGCCTGATCGAGGCGGCCAAAACCGCCGCCGAGCAGGCGGCGACGGCGGCCACCGTCGAAAACCCGCCGGCGGGCGAGCCGGATGAGGCCCGCGAGGCCGAAGGCGACGCACACGCC
>Ga0209254_10003805_pt1 | contig 13775 bp, 15 predicted proteins | sample FrelakmetDIP11DI_FD_187148 | JGI IMG/M metagenome (GOLD analysis project Ga0209254, IMG submission 187148) | Freshwater lake sediment microbial communities from the University of Notre Dame, USA, for methane emissions studies - DIP11 DI (SPAdes)... | ecosystem: Environmental > Aquatic >...
GGTCCCGGAGACCGGCCATGCGACCTCGACAGTGGCGGTCCCCTTCTCGTTTGCCTCCATCACTGCTTCCGGAGTAATCTCGTGGCAAAGAAAGAAGGGAGGTCCGGTGACCTCGATCTTCTTTTTAACCGTGAACTCATAGATCTTCATCAGGAGTTCTGGGATCAGCATGTAGGTCCCGGTCTTTTTCATCCCCAGCACTTGTTGGGCTGAGACTTCAACGATAGAAATATCCTCCATAGTAAGCACCATACCACCATGAACGATATACTTTATTGGATTATCCCTTGTGAAGGGTGAAAGTAACCTGTTACACTTCAAACCATGCTTCTTTAATACCGGGGTTTGCCATACACTCTTTGAATGCGAACCAACAGGCATCACTATTTCCTGGATCTGGCAACGCGGTGTGCGCACCAGGGCACCTGCCTGCGGCGTAACTTTGGGGCAATAATCGTTGATGAGTACCATACGATCGTGTCCACCGGATACACGGGTGCCCCGCGAAAACAGATGGATTGCACAGAGCTCAATACCTGCTGGCGAAAGGATCATGATATCCCCTCGGGTTCCAACTATGAGCGGTGCCGGAGTGTCCATGCCGAGATGAATGCCCTCCTCCAGGCCGGCAAGAACGCACGGGGTTGTACACTCTACCTCGCCGGTTTTGATGTTGAGACCGATGACCTGACCCAGATCTGGCCCTGTTTCCTCTGCTCGAAGATGATCGTGAACAGCGGCATCACCAATGTCATCTTACGGACTTCCCGGGATAGCTACAAGGAAATGGACCCGATGGTCCTTTACCAGATGCGGAGCAGGGAAGCGCTTGGGGACGATGTGAAGTAAGGATGCGAGTCTTTCCCGGATTTTATCAATACTCTCTGGCAGACTGCCGGAAATGAACGGACTCGATCTGTATCCGGTGGTTGGACTCCTGGGTTTTGAATTTTTTTCCCCGGTTTTATATCAGATACCCTGCGGTATAAGGGGGAATTGATCTGAATAAGCTCATCGTAAACCGCACAGGTTGTCAGAAGAGTTTTACTCGAAAGTAAAAAATAAGAAAATGAGAAAAATTGATAAATTTTTGAAATTAGAACCGGGGTTTCCGGTGTTTCGGCAGGCAATCCCTGCAATATACTGGTCTGCCCTCGGTTGGCTTGAATGGCACTTCGCATTCTTTGCCACAGTCTGAACAGGTTACTTTCGTCATTTCTCTTGGACCGGAGTCCCTTGGGCCGTAGTTTTTTGGGCCGCCATAATTGCTTGAACCATACATGGTATTACTCATACAGTATAAAACTGTGCAATTCTATACGCCGCCCGAGCATAAGAACTTCTCTATTGTTGCCATTATTGGTTCTGTGAGGTATCCGGGGGAATGCCTGCACAATGATTCAAATGCTGCCATTATCAGCGTCATTTCCATGTATTTTCCATTTTTTCTAATGCAGGGTACAAAATCACGGGTTTCGGGATTCTTTCCCGATCAGTTTTTTTTTTAAAAAAGTCAATAAAAACGGGATTTCTTTGGACTCATACATGCGGGATCGCACTATTCACCTTTCAGGATTTTCCCGCGCGTTTATATCAGGATGTATGACGCAGAGCTGTATATTCTGTATCGATCCCTCTTGCGCTTACTGTCAGAAGGATCTCCGGGAAGTACAGCCCGATGTGCGTGATATAATCCGGGGGCTCCATTCCCCTTAATCCAAGAATGACTGGGTCAGGTATACCTTTTATGGCAAGCCAGACAAAAACGGTAATCACGGCTTACTCTGGTGTCGGTATTTTTTTCATGGTTCAGGATTTCAGAGGTGCAACTTTTCGCTGACCGCAGGTGTCATACCTTCCGTGTCTCATAGTAGAGGGATACCAGCGACAGACTGATCAGGTTCAGGGTGGTGGCAGAATACCACAGGTACGTTTCAAAAGGTGTAAGTGTTGTGATCCATCCTGACCAGAGCATGGCGCAGATGATCCCAAACGTGAGGAGGGTATCGATCGCAAGAAAGACCATCGGCTTATGGAAAATCCGTCCTGCCTGGGCGATGGTGCAGTATTCGAACGGTGCGGGGCGGTGGAGGAGGTCAAGCGTTGATCGACCGATATTCATCAGGAGATCGGCAACCGCCCAGAATATCACTATCCCCCCAAAAGCCACAAGAAAAAGGTCATCCGGTGCTCCTGCCCGGATAGCTGCTACACCAAAAAGCAGCTTAAAAAAGCAAAAGGGAATGCCAATCGTGAAACTTAAGAAAAACGGGCGCCGGAAGAATTTCTGAATAGCATCGGTACTGTTTTCACAGGTACGTTGTTCATTCCCGCTGGTTTTTGATGCCATGGTATCGCTGGGAGCTGGTGCGTTTTTTTATATGATATAATGTTTCTGTGGCTCTGGAGAAATGTTTTAAAAAACGTGAACGCTCACCTGGGGTTCACCCACGCAACAGTGTGCTCCCCAAAAAATAGGATAATTCCTGAACAGGTACGGGGTTATCATCACTCTTAGCGTAGCGGCGTTAGGTTAGGAGTAGGCACGGTCCTATCCTTCTTTAGTATCCCTGTGGTTTTTTTATTTCATCGCAATAAGGAATTCTGCGAATCCAAAAATGCTCTAATGTTATATCTTCGACTGGTCGTACCCTTTTTGTATGCCGGTCGGGTGTGACTTGACATTGCCTCTGCTGCTGCGGTAATATTTCCGGTTTTTCTCCGTCGGAGTTGTAGTATCCGCATGTACTGCAGACGACTGGTTTGTATCGGGTTTTATGGCAAGGAAGCAGTCTACCGGATTTTTACCTCCCTCACACGCTTTGGTTTTATAATCCTCACAATCATTGCAGGTTGGCACGTGGGAGACCAGTACATGGGGAAAGTGCCCGGTCCAGAGCGTAGCATCAATTTTGCCATCGCTAAGGAATTTTCGTACGTGTCGTGCAGTATATTTCATTAATAAGAATGTACTATTGCGCATCTTATCTGTATGCAATGGGGAACAGCTGAACGGTGCAGGGTAGACCATGATAAAAAGGAATCATGACAAAGGAATTATCCAGAGAAGATTTTTAATTTCTCCGGCGTGCTGCAGGGAGCAGCCGGAAAATATTTTTTAAAAAAGAACTATGCAGGTTATCTCTTCGTTCTGCCGATGCATTCAAAATCGATGAAACCGTTATACGGGTCCGTCTTTACCAGGCGCACGCGTACCTTCTGGCCAACAGCAAGCCCCCGTTCGCCTCGTAAGACCCGCCCTTCAGCTGGTGGTGTAATGAGCCTGACGTAGGTCCCCTTTTCTGAGGCGCCGGTAACCAATGCATCAAATGATTCGCCAATCCTTCCCTGAAGGAGTACTGCAGCTGCGGCTTTTCTCATGAAGCGTTCCACCTTTTTGGATCCTTTTTCCCGGCTTGTCAGCCAGGCTGACATGTCGGTGAGTTCATCCCGGGTGTAGGGACTGGGTACCCTGTCAAGGACCGACTTTAAAAGCCGTTGGTTAATAAGGTCCACGTAGCGCCTGTTCGGGGCAGTAGCGTGTGTATAATCGGTTACAGCGAGGCTGAAGTGGCCGTAGGGTTCATTGCCTGGCTCGAGCATCATGTATTCGCCAGGTCCGAGGAGTTTTATTACGGTCAGGGACAGGTCCGGGAAACGCTCGGGGTCAGCTGCTTTTTGCCTGATGAGAAATTTTGCGAGCGCTTTTGCATCCGGTTCAGCCGGAAGCGTTTCACCGTAGATCGCTGCCGTATCGACGATCTCGTCCCAGTATTTTGGTACACGAACAACCCGCTGTATCATGGGGATACCGGCATGGCCCAGATAGTTCACCATAGTCCCATTGGCTGCCACCATGAGCTCCTCTATTAGGCACCGTGCCATGTTCTGCCTCTGGAGGACAAGATCTCTCACCAGGCCATCCTCCTCAACGACCGCCTGGGCTTCTATGGTGTTCAATTCAAGTGCACCCTGCTCCCTCCGGTTTTTTTTCAGGCGCCTGATTGCATCGGTTTGGAGGCGTAGTTGTTCTTCAAGTCCCGGAACCTCCCGGACCGTCAGAGGTATGGGAGAAGTCCCCTCAAGCCAGTCGCCGATTTCCTCATAGACCAGTTTTGCCTTGTTGGATACGAGAGCCCTGTATACCTCTCCCGGGCGGAAGTTTCCATCAGCGAGTACCGAGTATTCGATAACGGTTGCCCTGCGATCCTGACCTGGCAGAAGGGAGGTTATGCCTTTTGAAAGCCTGTCCGGCAGCATCGGGAAGGTCTCAACGCCGGTGTAGACCGAGGTTCCGTTATGGGCTGCATACTGGTCGGTCTTGGAGTGTCTCGGGACGAAAGAATCGACATCGGCAATTGCAACCTTTACCTGTATCTCCCCGTTCTGGCTGCGTTCGCAGTATTCCAGCTGGTCAAGGTCCATGGAGTCGTAGTTGTCGATGGATGACCAGAGGAGCATGCGCAGGTCTTTGGAATCGTTCTGGTTGATCGGGAGTGTTTTTACCGGTATTTCATTTACTTCCCGGAATACGGAATCCGGGAACCGGGGTTCAAAACCGTATTTCCTCATCGCATCCCCCGCGATGGCTTTCAGGTCAATGGGGCGGTGGGTTTTCATTTTCTGGTTGGTAGGGATTTGTTTCGGGGCATACATATCTCTTGGCTATTATCAGGACAGGAGTTTCCGCATATATTTTTTATAAAAATTACGGTGGAAATTTTTCCCATTTGTACCTTGCGAAGCTCCGGCAGAGAACGTTCCGGTAAAACATTCCTTTTTAATAAACCTGCCGGGAGTTTATATCGATCTTTCCCTGTCCTTATCTGTCCTTTATTGCTGTGAGCAGATACCCGATGCTTATCTCCCGCCATCCGATATTCTGTGTTTTTTCTTGTCTTCGTTCAACCAAGTTCCCGCCAGACCTGCAATGTGCTCCCACGCTTGATGGTACCTCCCTGAAATACATGATCACAAAATACCTGGCTGTTCCGGTTAGTATATTGGGAAGTAGTCGTGAGAAAGAAGCACGAAATGTCGGGATAAATTCTGCTGCCGGCATACTGCTTTTGGGATATTATCATACAATTCTGGTTATTCAGCCAATCCGGCAATTTGATAATGCTTTTATACCCCTTTTCTTCCACTGGAACGGACGGGTAATAAAGCCCCAATCGGTCGAAACACTCAGAATTCACGATTGTTATACCCTTTGATTTTGCATTAACCCGACTACGTGGATCTGGACGGGAAATTATGCCATCTCCTTTCCGCGATTCAGTTTCGGAACGTGGTTTTCTACGTTTGAAATTAAAATTTATCAATTTTTATCCATATTTCCAGTGGAACACCCAGGGTCGTTCGTGACCGGGCACGATCCGCGCAAATCAATCTTTTAAAAAATGCGTATTGATGATGCTGGAAAACGGAGTTATTCTCATCCAGATACTTACCCAGAATGCGTTAATCAAAAAAAAATGATTCCGGTCAAGCTGGTGAACTGGTATCTTCAAACAGGTATTTCCCGGCAACCGCTGCAATTACTGCCCCAATGACGGGTGCAACAAGAAACAGCCAGAGCTGTGACAGTGCGATACCTCCGGCTACAACCGCAGGTCCAAGGCTCCGGGCGGGATTCACCGAAGTACCCGTGATGGGGATAGTTACCATATGGATCATGGCAAGTGAGAGTCCAATTGCTATCCCCGCAAAACCTGCAGGTGCTTTCCTGCTTGTTGCCCCAAAAATGACCATCAGGAAAATAAAGGTAGTAACGACTTCAGCGATAAATGCTGAAGTCAGGGAATACCCTCCCAGGTAGCCAGCCCCGTAGCCATTTGCTCCCAGGTTAGCAGGTGCGATTTCATACCCGGGAAGACCAGTCATGACAGCGAGGAGCAGCGCTGATGCAATGATCGCCCCGGTGCACTGGACAACGATATATATGACGGCATCTTTTGAGGGAATTTTCCCGATGAGAAGCATTGCAATGGTTATTGCAGGATTGATGTGGCACCCTGAGATCTGACCGATGGCATATACCATAACGAGGACAGACAGACCAAAAGCCAGAGCAATGCCCAGAACACCGATTTCTTTTCCGGCAATAACAGCGCTTCCTGTTCCCATTAATACCAGGACAAAGGTTCCCAGAAATTCAGCCAGGTACTTCTTCATGTCGCTCATACAAAAACCTCACCCGTGTTCGGTTAATATTACCGATGATAGGATGTTACCGCTGAAGTTTATACAGGTATCGCCGGATTGCGTTGGTTTTAAGCCCTTTATGACAATCCAGAATCCTCTAATGGCAGGAAGATAACAGTATACCAATAAAATGTGAAATGAAAAAAACTTCTTCCCATGACAATACAATTGAAATTAGTTCCCTACGCAACACCCTTCTTAAAATGGGCGGGTGGCAAAACACAATTACTCAAACAGTTCAGTAAACGTCTCCCCATAGAGATGAAAACCGGGGAGATCACCAGCTATGTTGAGCCGTTCGTTGGTGGTGGAGCAGTATTTTTTTACCTTGGCCAGAGATTTTCTTTTGATCACAGCTCAATTTTTGATGCCAATGAAGAACTCATTCTGACGTATCGCGTGATAAAAAAATCCACAAATAAACTGATTCACGAACTGGAATCCCTCGAATCAGCGTATATATCGAAAAGTAATGTCGAGAGAGAACATCTTTTTTATCACGTGCGGGATTCCTTCAATAACAAAAAGGCTGAGATAAACTTCTCTATCTATGATGCTGAATGGGTCACGAGAGCTGCTCAAAGTATCTTTCTCAACCGTACCTGCTACAATGGTCTCTTCCGAATGAACAGGAAAGGTGAATTCAATGTCCCGTTCGGCAGGTACAAAAATCCCCGGATTCTGAACAAAGATAATCTTAAGGATGTTGCTGCCCTGCTTAAAACCACAACTATTATCCTGGGTGATTTCACCCGATGCAAAAAATTTGTTGATAACTCGACGTTTGTTTACCTTGATCCCCCCTACCGCCCGCTCAATGATACGTCATCATTCACCTCCTATGCAAAAGACGGGTTCTCTGATACCGATCAGCGCCGACTGGCCGGATTCTTCAAAGAACTCGATAAGAAAGGGGCAAAAATCATGCTCAGCAACTCCGATCCCAGGAATGAGAACACCGATGATTCATTCTTTGATGAGCTGTATGCGGATTATACGATCGAACGTGTTCCGGCAAAGCGTAGTATCAACTGCTATGGTGCACGTCGTGGGAATATCAATGAATTGATTATTACAAATTATCGGTAATGAAAAGGACGAATCCTAAAATCTGTTTTCAACCACCGGGTTTGAATTCAGATGGATAACACAACTTCTAAAAGGAAAATATTAGCGAAAAGTTCGTTAGCATGGACACTCCTGGAGAGCAGATATCTCCATCAGAGTCCATCAGATGCCCTGTAAGAACCCCCGTATATACCGTTCATAAAGAGAATATCAGGAAAAAGAGAATCTCATGAAAAAATCTACGGATATCATGGTCATGACCAGAAAAGATGTATTCCTACAGTCCTGAAAACCGGGAATATGCATGAATCATTTATTTTCACCATGCACGAAGGTCTTCCCCGCGAAGGACCGGGAAGCACAGCATGTACAAAAAAGATGTTTTCCCTTGTGCCCGGATTGCCGGAATATCCTGCCATTCTCGACATCGGTTGTGGGTCCGGTATGCAGACTATCGACATTGCCCGTCTCTGCAACAAAGCCCGCATTACCGCGGTAGATGTCTACCCTCCCTTTCTCACCTTTGTTAAAAAACGCGCAAAAACTGCGGGAGTATCCGATCGCGTCAGGACGGTTCAGGCACCCATGGATGATCTGCCGTTTTCCCCTGCAATCTTTGATCTGATCTGGGCTGAAGGGTCCATTTTTATTATGGGTGTTGAACAGGGTATCAGGTACTGGAAAAAATTTCTGAAGTCCGGTGGTTTTCTCGGGTTTACTGAAGCGACATGGTTCACCCATGCCCCCTCAGAAAGAGTACGATCTTTCTGGCGGGAAAATTATCCCCAGATGAAGACCGTTGATGAGATAATAACCCTGGCCAACCGGGCCGGGTACACATGTATTGCAGACTTTCCTCTCCCTGCATCAGCATGGTGGGGTGATTATTATACCCCCCTCCTTTCACGGCTCCCTGCCCTGGAGCACCAGTACAAGGGCAATGCTGAGGCAGAAGCAATCATCTCCTTTACCAGGCAGGAGATCGAGCTCTTTGAAGAGTATTCCGATGAATATGGATACCAGTTCTTCCTTTTTAAAAACCAGGAGTGAGTCCTTGAACATCACTTCTTTTTTTCGAGGAGGACTGCCTTTACTTCGTCCGCATGCCCTTTCGGGCTGACCTTGCGCCAGACCGCGATTATCTTTCCTTCAGGATCGATCAGGAACGTGTCCCGCTGCGTGCCTAAAAACTCTTTCCCGAACATGGTTTTGGGTTTCCATGCATCATATGCTTTGAGTACGGTATGTTCAGTATCCGATAGGAGCAGGATGGAAAGGTCATGTTTTTCTGCAAACTTCTGGTGACTTTCTGGTGAATCCGCACTCACGCCGATGACCTGTGCACCGAGATCTGCAAATTTCTCAAGAGATGCGTTGAACTGCATCGCTTCAATAGTGCACCCCGGTGTATTATCCCGCGGGTAAAAATACAGTACCACCCATCTTCCTTTGAAACTATCAAGGCAGATGCTGGTTCCTTCAGCATCCGGAAGACAGAATGCCACCGCATTTTTACCGATGAATGGATCTTCCAGTGACTGAGCCATGTATACCAGAATAAGGATTGTCACGTCAGCTCTTCAAGGCATCTCCCCATGCATAAATATCTGCTGTATTACCTGGGTTGATGAATCAGGAACCTGAGGCTGGAAAAGCCCGTGAATGACGTTTGTTTGAACACACCAGTTTTCAGAATATAAAAAAGGTGTATCGATTGTATCTTTTTGAACAAGCTTCCTGCACTTTCACGCTTCGTTCGCAATGTCTAGATATTCCCGCGAATGACTCTTTTGAGTAGGCTATCGCAAGGTGAAATGATGGAAAAACCGATGACAACCGAAAGCAGGAAAACCGTTCAGATACGGCAGAAAATCAAAAGAAATATCTGGGTGGGATTGTGCAATGAATGGCAAGATGCTGATTAAAACGTTATACGATAACCAGCGATGGTGCATTAATCGTTATCGTTAAGTGACCCGTCTTACAGGAGAACGTTGCTCACGTCAGTCCCACGACTTACCCCTCCTTCCCTCAGGACATGCAATCATTGATGCAGACCTTTTTAGTATCCGGATGGTGTATTGCGGGCTCTTTGTTTCGTTGATCACTAGTGTGCAGTGGCAGATGATGGAAAGACCCAAATGTTAACAAAATCTCCCGGCCAATGTTCATTCGCTGAAAAATGGTAAAAAAACACTATCCGTTCCTGATATCAGTTCCTCATGGTGGTACAGAAGTCCCTGATATCGTCAGTCCGCTCTTACTGCTCGACAACGCGGAACTCTGTTATTATTGCGATCCCTGTACCCGGAGGATATTCGGTTTTGAAGAACGGGTGGCAGCCTATATTGATACTCCCATCTCCCGGATGGTTGTCGACCTCAACCGCCCCCCATTGCCGCTTCCCCCCCGCGATCCTGACGGAATTATAAAAGCGAGGACGATTGATGGCAGGAATGTCTACCGACCCGGGCTGGTGCCGGATATACATCTCATCCATCACCTTCTCAGCACCCATTATTTCCCCTATCACCAGCGAATCGATGAGCTTATAGACCGGCAGCCCGTCAGGATTGCGTTCGACTGTCATTCGATGCTTCCTCACGGCTCTGCTGATCAGAAGGATGCCGGCAAATCACGCCCATTAATCTGTCTTGGAAACAACGGTGACCGACGGGGCATGGCCAGAAAAGGCAGTATTGCCACCTGTCCAGTGGAGTGGATCACAACCCTCGCGGGTGTGTTTAAAGAGGAGTTCTCATATGACAGGGAGGTGGCAATCAACAATCCTTTCTCCGGTGGTTTTATAGCAAACGCACATTTCTGGCATAAGGGAATCCCCTGGATCCAGATCGAAATAAACCGTTCGCTGTATGAACCGGATGGATCCTCTGCTCATACCCGAAAAGAGCTGCACGATCAGGTTATCCGGCTCAGGGAAAAGATCTGGAATGTATTAACCACCTTCTGGAACCGCGTTCAATAACCAACCAGATTACTGCACATCGCGTAACAAAAAATTTCTATCGTGGTGTTATGTAAAAAATAACAAACCGGGAGTGCCGGTATATGTTCTATCGGGTTTCGTATACCTTGGATCCCCTAGAAGGAATTGCAATCCGGTTGATCTTTTAAACTGAGACAAGGTTGTACCAGAGTTCTGGAGGCTTTAGTTCCGTATCCGGTGCTTCTCGAGAAGACCCTCATAATATACCATTACGGTGATCTCATCCCCCTGTTTAAACCGCCTCAACTGGTCATCGTATACTTTCTGCACGTGACGGAGGCGCTGACGGCTGAAATACCTCTGCATGAATTCGAGAAACTGAATCTCCTGCGTGAGGAATGCATTTTCGTACTCCCTGGTCTCGCGGGCGAGATCGAGGCTCTCACCATCAGAGATGCCAGCGCCATACTCCCCATGCTGATCAAGCCCGGAGAACTGCCGCCAGTCAATGCCCCCGTATTCGTCAGGTTCGCGGTGGAGCATATAGGGGTAAATGCGGCAGATGGTAAAACGGTGGTCATAAATCCGGCACCTGCCGTTTTTTAAAAACCAGCAGGATCCGGCCTCATCATCCTGTGTTCGTAATGCATAGCCTGAAACGTAGAAAATGCCGTTCTGGTCGCAAAATTCAGGCGCAGGGGCAGGTTCGAGTGCGGAAGGATCTAGTGCTTTTACTGCGGTTACGTCACGATCGAGCAGGAATACATGGCCGTTGAATGCCCGGGTACAGCACTTCGCGCACGACGTGCACCGGAACCCTATCTCCTTTATAACGCCAGCGAGATGTTCCACGGGATATCCGAAAAGGCTGTTGCGTTCCTGGATCAGCGCCGCGATGCGCAAAGGAATAGGAGTTAAGGAAACGGGGATCACCTCACCGATGTACCGGAAACTGTGATGGCACACCTTATTGCTTTTGCGAGAGTGTCATTGACTGAAGTTCATCTCATCATCTGGCATCTGAACCATTCTTTTTAAAAAAACCCCCCGATCAGCACAGCATTTTAGTCTTCATACATGATAGCATTCCTGATAGAACCGGTACGGGAACGAATCCGCAGTGTTGAAATTAATGCCGGAAAGGAGCGGTATATCCTCACACTGAATTCTGAACATTACCGGGGCACGTAATCAGGCTCCTGGCGGCATGACAAGACAAGAAAAGAGAACCATGAATCCAAAGGGTTGGGTAAGAAAAGAAAAGAGATTTAGTTGTACGTCCGGAACGGCACGTAGTCATCGAAGATCTTAACTTGAGTTCCCTGAGGGTCGGTCGCCCAGACTTCTGCCCTGTCAGCATACCCGGGTGCGGTAGTGCTGGCCAAAGATACAAAATCCCCGACTTTCAGCGGCTTAGGAATATTCCCGTTTTCTACTATACCATCTGACCTTGTGACTTTAACCGAAACCAGTTGAATAAAGTTAAGCCCTTTACCGCCCCGCACCGTAGTGATTATCTGCGGATCCGGGGCAAAACCATTGCTCTGGACCTGGATTTCGATGTTCCAGTCCTCACGCAGGGTCTGGGTTGGCCCGGGAGTCGAAGATACGGGTGTTGATGATGCGGTGGGTGTCGCTGCTGCTGTGGTTACCGCCACTGTTGGCGTTGGTGTTACCGGGGGAGTAGCGGGTTGCGTGCACCCGGCTGCCAGTGCAAGCACCGCGCAGAGCACAAGTATTGCTGCAATTACCAGTGTTTTATTCATACCGGATAATTACATGGGCGGGTATTTGATGATTGTGTCCTTAGGTGCGGATAGTGTTCCCCCATTCGAGTAAGGGAAAGATATAATTTTTTGTTTTGATATGCTTTACCCTCAAACAATCGTGACCGGGTGCTTTAAAAAAAATGGAACAAAAAAATAATAAGATGAGGAACGGGTGACTACGCCCGCTTCCCGGATGCCGGCTCGATCCCGGTTGGCTGGTTCCGGATCGTCCGCTCTTTCATGATAGTATAGACTTCGGTTGCGTGCTCACGGGGTACCTCGACAAAGGAGTAGGAGTCAAGGATCCGTATCGCACCGATGGCCTTTCCCGGTATCCCTGTCTCACCTGCAATCGCCCCGACGATGTCTTTTGGTGCGACGTTATGCATCCTGCCCACAGAGAGAAAGAACCTGACCATACCGGCTTCTGCTCCCGTGTCAGCGAAATCCATCTCTTTTAGTTTTTCTGGTTCCTGGTCACTGCCCTGCTCCATCTGCATCTTGAGGAGTGCTGCAGCAATATCAATAGTACTGAGGTCACCTTCGGTCTCATGTTCGATGATACGGATATAAGGCTCCACTCCTCCCGCCTTAATAGTCTCACGAACCTTTTCGAGCATCGTGCGGGTACGCGTTTCTGCCACGTCACTCTGCGTTGGTACAGGCATGCGGGGGATCTGGATTTTTGCGTAATGCTGGATTTCCCGGAGTTTGGTAAAATCCTTTGGGGCGACAAAAGTCACTGCCTTGCCGCTCTTGCCTGCCCTGCCCGTCCGCCCGATACGGTGGACGTAATATTCTACATCCTGAGGAACGTCGTAGTTGATGATCATATCGATATCGTCCACGTCAATACCCCGGGCTGCGACATCGGTTGCGACCAGGATCTCGATCGAACCTTTCCGGAACCCGCCCATCACCCGGTCACGCTGTGACTGCTTCAAGTCACCATGGATCTCCTCGGCACGGTACCCCCGTGCCTTAACCTTCCCGGCGAGTTCCTCTGCCCTGCGTTTGGTGTTACAGAAGATAATCGACAGGTGCGGGTCGGCGATATCGATCAGTCGGCAGAGTACATCGAGCTTTTCGCGCTCTTTAACCTCAATATACGATTGTTCGATCTGCGGGACGATCAGATCAGCATACTCTACCTTGACAAACTCAGGCTTATTCATGAACCGTTTGGAAATATCGATGATCGGCTGCGGGATTGTCGCTGAGAAGAGAAGGGTCTGGCGTTTCTGCGGGATTTTTTTCAAGATCAGTTCAATATCGTCTCGGAATCCCATATCAAGCATCTGGTCTGCTTCATCGAGAACTACCGTTGATACCTCATCGAGTGAGAGTGTACGTCGTCTGAGATGGTCCATCACTCGTCCCGGCGTGCCAATCACGATATTGACGCCGGAATGAAGCGCCCGCAACTGGCGGTCGATCGGTTGCCCGCCGTACACCGGAAGCACCGTGATACGCGGGAGATGTGAAAGGAGTTCCGAGAACTCTTCTGCTATCTGGATCGCGAGTTCACGCGTCGGGCAGAGTACAATTGCCTGGACAGTTCTGTGGGTTGCATCAATCTTCTCAATAATGGGAATGCCGAATGCGGCTGTCTTACCTGTACCTGTCTGTGCCTGAGCTGTTACGTCACGCCCGGCCTGGATGAGGGGGATAGCGAGTGCCTGGATGGGTGTGGGCTCTTCAAAGCCCATATCTTCTATTGCTTTACCGATTTCACGCGAGAGGTGAAAATCGGAAAATTGTATACGAGTATTCATATCGCAACA